>Ga0247820_10002236_pt1 | contig 10906 bp, 8 predicted proteins | sample 13C_Glucose_Day1_2_FD_192480 | JGI IMG/M metagenome (GOLD analysis project Ga0247820, IMG submission 192480) | Soil microbial communities from agricultural site in Penn Yan, New York, United States - 13C_Glucose_Day14 | ecosystem: Environmental > Terrestrial > Soil > Agricultural land | place...
CTGGATTTCATCGACGCCGCGGCGCACCGGCCGGCGGGCGAGTTGTCGCAAGGGCAGCGCCAGATGCTCGAGCTGGCGATGACGCTCCTGTCGGAGCCCCGGCTGCTGCTGCTCGACGAGCCCTGCGCGGGCCTGTCGCGGCACGAGACCCGGCGCCAGATCGCCATCATCGCCGCCGGCGTACAAGCGCTCGGCGCGACGGCGCTGATCGTCGAGCACGACATGGCGGCAGTCGAGGCGCTCGCGACGCGGGTGCACGTCCTGCACCAGGGGCGCCTGCTCGCGAGCGGCACGCTCGCCCAGATCCAGGCCGCCGAGGCGGTGCGCGCCGTCTACTCGGGCGGGCGCAAGTGAGCGGCACGCAGTCGAACGCCGCGACGCCGGATGGCGTGCACACGATCGACGCCCAGCCCGACGCCGTGCAGCCGCCGCTGCTGGCATTCGACCGGCTCGCGGGCGGCTACGGCGACACCATCGTGCTGCGTCATGTGAGCGGCAAGGTGTGCGCCGGCGAGGTGCTGGGCGTGCTGGGGCGCAACGGCGTCGGCAAGACGACGCTGCTGCGGCTGCTGATGGGCTACCTGCGGCCGACCGCCGGCGACATCCGCTGGCGGGGTGGCGGCCTCGCCTCGGTGCCGGTCCACGCACGACGCCGTGCCGGCATCAGCTATGCGCCGCAGGAGGGCCTCGTCTTCGACCAGCTGTCGGTGCACGACAACCTGACGCTGCATCGCGCCGACCGGCGCCTGCTTGTGTACGAAGAGCTGTTCGCCGCCTTTCCGCGCATCGCCGACCGGCTGCGGCAGCCAGCCGGCAAGCTGAGCGGCGGCGAGAAGAAGCTGGTGTCGTTCTGCCGCGCGCTGGCGGAAGGATCGCCGCTGACGCTGCTCGACGAGCCGTCCGAAGGCGTGCAGCAGGAGAACCTCGACCACATGGTGCGCCTGCTGCAACGGCGCACCGCCGCCGGCGCCGCGTTCATCATCGTCGAGCAGAACCTCAACTTCCTGCTCGCAGCGATGCAGCAGGTGCTGGTGCTCGACCACGGCGAATGCGTGCTGGCAGGCAGCGCCACGCACCTGGCGCGCGAGACGCTGGACCGCTGCCTGGCCGTCTGACTGCGGCGGTCCGGGTGCGACGGTAAGAGTGGGGCCGCGCGCGGCCGCGGCGGCCGTCCCCCGCATACCGGATTCCGCCTTCCTGTGCCGCGCCCCGACGAATGGATGGCGCGAACGGTACAGGCGATTAGCAATCCGCTGCGCATGGGGTGAAAATGCGGGTTTGCCTTGCCAGCCCTCGAGGCACGCCCCGAAATGCCCAATCGCGTCATCGTCGAGAACTTCCGCTTCGACCCGGTCAACCGGAACGATCCAGCATCGCTGCGCCACTTCGTCGCGAACCGCCTGCTCTACTCGGTCGGCAAGGATCCCGCCACCGCAACCCAGGCGGACTGGTTCACCGCGCTTGCCCAGGTCGCCCGCGACCGGCTGGTCGAGCGCTGGATGGAAACAACTCGCAAGCAGTACGAGCAGAAGTCCAAGCGCGTCTACTACCTGTCGATGGAGTTTCTGGTCGGCCGCACGCTGACCAATGCGCTGATGTCGATCGGCCTCTACGACGACCTCGCCAAGACCCTGATGGAATCAGGGCTTGACATCGAGGAGGCGCGGGACCAGGAACCCGATCCGGGCCTCGGCAACGGCGGCCTCGGGCGGCTCGCCGCCTGCTTCCTCGATTCGATGGCGACGCTCGGCCTGCCCAGCTTCGGCTACGGCATCCGCTACGACTATGGCATGTTCGCGCAGCACATCCACAACGGCTATCAGGTCGAGCAGCCCGACGACTGGCTCAAGAACGGCAATCCCTGGGAGTTCCCGCGGCCGCAGGTCACCTTCCCGATCCACTTCGGCGGCATCGTCCAGCACGACGGCGACGACGGCGCGCGCTGGATCGACACCGAGCAGGTGCTGGCAATGGCCTACGACATGATCGTCCCAGGCCACGGCACCAAGGCGGTGAACACGCTGCGGCTGTGGCATGCGAAGGCGTCGCAGAGCCTCGACCTGGCGATGTTCAACCAGGGCGACTACATGCGCGCCGTCGCCAGCAAGAACCAGTCGGAGAACGTCACCCGCGTGCTCTATCCCGACGACTCCAGCCACCAGGGCCGCGAACTGCGCCTGCGCCAGGAGTACTTCTTCGTGAGCGCGTCGCTGCAGGACATCCTGCGCCGCTACATGCACAACCACGCGCGCTTCAACGAGCTGTCGGAGCAGGTTGCGATCCATCTCAACGACACCCACCCGGCGATCGCGGTGCCGGAGCTGATGCGGCTGCTGGTGGATGTACATCGGATCCCGTGGGACGACGCCTGGGCGCAGTGCACGCAGGTGTTCTCCTACACCAACCACACGCTGATGCCGGAGGCGCTGGAGACCTGGCCGGTCGGCATGATGCGCAGCGTGCTGCCGCGGCACATGGAGATCATCCTCGAGATCAACCGCCGCTTCCTCGACGACGTGCGGGCGGGCTTCGGCGAGGATCCCGACCTCCTGCGCCGGGTATCGCTGATCGACGAAACCGGCGAACGCCGGGTGCGCATGGCCTACCTCAGCGTCGTCGCCAGCCACAAGGTCAACGGCGTGTCGCAGCTGCACAGCAACCTGCTGGTCGAAACGATCTTCGCCGACTTCGCGCGCATCTTCCCGGGCCGCTTCTGCAACATGACCAACGGCATCACGCCGCGTCGCTGGCTGGCCAATGCCAACCGCGACCTGTCGGCACTGATCGACGCGCGCATCGGCGCCGGCTGGCGCACCGACCTCGAGCGCCTGGCCGGCTTGCGCAGGCATGTCGACGACCCGGCCTTCATCCGCGGGTTCGCCGAGGCGAAGATGCGCAACAAGACCCGCTTCGCCGACTGGGTGCACGAGCGCGGCGGTGTGCGCATCGATCCGGCATCGATGTACGACGTGCAGGTCAAGCGCTTCCACGAATACAAGCGGCAGCTGCTGAACCTGCTGCACATCGTGCACCGCTACAACGCGATGATCGCGCATCCGGAGCGCGACTGGGCGTCGCGCACCTTCATCTTTTCCGGCAAGGCGGCATCGGCCTACCGGATGGCGAAGCTGATCATCAAGCTGATCAACGACGTCGCGGCGAAGGTCAACCACGACCCGCGGCTGAACGACCGGCTGAAGGTCGTGTTCGTGCCCAACTACAGCGTGACCGCGGCCGAGATCATCATGCCGGCCGCTAACCTGTCGGAGCAGATTTCCACCGCCGGCACCGAAGCCTCCGGCACCGGCAACATGAAGCTCGCGCTCAACGGCGCGCTCACCATCGGCACCATGGACGGCGCCAACATCGAGATCCACGACAACGTGGGTGCGCAGAACATCTTCATCTTCGGCCACCGCACGCCCGAAGTCGCGAAGATCAAGGCTAACGGCTACGACCCGATGCGCCACTACGAGGAGAACCCGGGCCTGCGCCAGGTGATCGACCAGATCGGCAACGGCTTCTTCTCCCCTGACGACACCGGCCGCTTCCGGCCGATCGTCGATTCGCTGCTGCGGCAGGACACCTACCTGCTGCTGGCCGACTTCGCCGACTATGTCGCCACTCAGGCAAGGGTCGACGATCTGTACGGAAAGCCCGATGCCTGGAACCGCTGCGCCACCCTCAACGTCGCCGCCATGGGTCCGTTCTCCAGTGACCGCACGATTCGCGAGTACGCCGAGAAGATCTGGAACGTGAAGCCGCTGGCGATATGAGCCCTCGCTGGCGCAAGGGGGCACCATGAGCGCCGCCACCTGGCCGCCGGAAGGGGGCGCGCCGCCGTCCGGCGCATTGCAGGCGGCGCCTGCGCAAGCTGCCGCCGGGCTCGAGCCGGGCGCCCCTTATCCCCTTGGCGCCACCGCTACCGGCCGCGGTGTGAACTTCGCGGTGTTCTCCGAGCATGCCACCCGGGTCCTGGTCTGCACCTTCGACGACGGCGGCACCCGCGAGACCGGCCGCTACGAGCTGCTCGAGCACACCGACGGCGTGTGGCATGGCCACCTGCCCGGCGCCGGTCCGGGCCTCGTCTACGGCTACCGCGCCTGGGGGCCGCTCGACCACGAGAAGGGCCTGCGCTTCAACCCCAGCAAGCTGCTGATCGATCCGTATGCACGCCGCTTCGCCGGCGCATTCCGGTGGACCGATGCGCACCTCGACAGCGGCGAGCACGCTGCCGAGGACAATGCCCGCGACATCTTCAAGTCGATGGTCACCGCAGGCGACGGCAGCACGCCCGCCCTGCCGCCCTTCGACTGGCAGGGCGATGCTGCGCCGGCGATACCGCTCGATCGCTCGGTGCTCTACGAAGTCCACGTCAAGGGCTTCACGCGGCTGCACCCCGAGGTGCCGGCCGAGCTGCGCGGCACCTACGAGGGCTTCTGCACCCCGCCGGCCATCGCGCACCTCAAGCGGCTCGGCGTGACGGCGGTCAACCTCCTGCCGGTGCAGCAATCGGTGAGCGAGCAGCCGCTGGTGCGCAAGGGGCTGGTCAACTACTGGGGCTACAGCACGATCGGCTTCTTCGCGCCGGACAACCGCTTCGCGCGGCACGATCCGGTTGCCGAGTTCAAGACGATGGTGCGCGAGCTGCACCGCGCCGGCATCGAGGTGATCCTCGACGTGGTCTACAACCACACTGCGGAAGGCGACCACCGCGGCCCGACGCTGTCGATGCGCGGCCTCGACAACCGGGCCTACTACCACCTGCACGGCAACCTGCCCGGGCTCTACGAGAACCATACCGGCACCGGCAACGCCCTCGACCTCGGCCACCCGCGGGTACTGCAGATGGTGATGGACTCGCTGCGCTACTGGGTGACCGAGATGCATGTCGACGGCTTCCGCTTCGACCTCGCCGCCACCCTCGGCCGCCGCAGCCACGCCGCAGGCGGCAGCGACGGCGGCTTCGACCGCAATGCCCCCTTTTTCCACGCGGTGCGGCAGGATCCGGTGCTCGCGCGCGTCAAGCTGATCGCCGAGCCCTGGGATGCCGGCATCGGCGGCTACCAGGTCGGGCAGTTTCCCGCCGGCTGGTCCGAATGGAACGACCGGTTTCGCGACGCGGTGCGCGCCTTCTGGGTCAGCAAGGGCTCCTACCGCGGCGACCTGGCGCGGCGCCTCGAGGGCTCCAGCGACCTGTTCCGCCACGCCGGCCGGCGGCCCCAGGCAAGCCTCAACTACGTGACCGCGCACGACGGCTTCACCCTCGAGGACCTGGTCAGCTACTCGCACAAGCACAACGAGGCGAACGGCGAGGACAACCGCGACGGCAGCAGCGACAACCGCAGTTGGAACTGCGGTCACGAGGGCCCCACGGACCTGCTCATGGTCACGGCGCTGCGCGCCCGCCTCAAGCGCGCGCTGCTGGCGTCGCTGCTGCTGTCGCAGGGCGTGCCCATGCTGCTCGGCGGCGACGAGCTCGGCCGCACCCAGCGCGGCAACAACAACGCCTACAACCAGGACAACGACATCAGCTGGTTCGACTGGCGATCGGCCGACGCCGACCTGATCGAATACCTTGCCTGGCTGGTCCGCCTGCGCATGCAGTACCCCCATCTGCGCCGCACGCAGTGGCTGCATCATCGCGTCCCGGGCAGGGGCGTGCACTCGGCGGGGGATGCGGTGTGGCTCAACCGGCTCGGCAAGGAAATGACGCCGGCGCAGTGGGACGAGAACGGCCGCTATGTCTTCGGGTTGCGGCTGGAGCCGCGCGGCGAGGACGAGCCGGAACTGCTGATGCTGCTCAACGCGGAAGCGTCGGACGCGATGTTCCACCTGCCGGAAGGCGAGTGGCGACCGGTCCTCGACACCGGCCAGCGCGACGGCCGCCCCGAGGGCGACCGGCGGGTCGGTGAGCGGATCCTGCTGAAGGCGAGGAGCCTGACGCTTCTCGAGCGGGCTTAAGGAGGCTGTCGTGCGACCCGACACCCATCGCGCAAGCGGCATTCTGCTGCATCCCACCTCGCTGCCGGACGCCGCGGCGACAGGCGAGCAGGCCACGCCCCCCCGGGAGCCCGGCCTGCGCTCGCCCGGTTCGGGCGATTTCGGCGCGTCGGCCTATCACTTCGTCGACTGGCTCGCCACCGCGGGACAGCAGCTGTGGCAGGTCCTGCCGCTCGGTCCGGTCGGGCCCGGCCATTCTCCCTACATGAGCCCGTCGGCGTTCGCGCTCAATCCGCTGCTGGTGGACCTCCATGACCTGGTGGCCCGGGGCTGGCTCGACGAGGCGGCGGCACACGAGGCAGCGTCCGGGGCGGCGGTGGCTCGGGCGGCCCGGGTCCATGGCGGCGCTTTCGCCGATCCGGCGCCGGCGGCGACGCCTGCGGCCGACCGCATCGACTATGGTGCAATGACCCGCTTCCGCATGGCCTGTCTCACCGCCGCCGCCCGTGGGTTCTTCGCGCGCGACAGTTCACGGGAGGAGTACAACCACTTCTGCGCGAGCGAAGCCGCCTGGCTCGACGACTATGCCCTCTTCATGGCAATCGGCGAGCGGAATCCCGGGGTGGCATGGCCGGATTGGCCAGCCGCGCTCGCGAGCCGCGAGCACGGCGCGCTAGCCGCCGCACGCCAACGGTTCCACGAGGACATCCACTTCTGGCGCTTCGTGCAGTGGAGCGCCCATCGCCAATGGACGAGTCTCAAGCGCCATGCCAATGACCGGCAGGTGCGGATCATCGGCGACCTGCCGATCTTCGTGGCCCTGCACAGCGCCGACGTCTGGGCGCACCCGAGCCTCTTCGACCTCGACCGCGACCTGCGGCCGCGGGTCGTCGCCGGCGTTCCGCCCGACTACTTCAGCGCGTCCGGCCAGCTGTGGGGCAACCCGCTCTATCGCTGGGACGGCCATGCCGACGAGGGCTATGCCTGGTGGATCCGCCGCGTCAAGGCGGCGCTCACCCTGGCCGATGTGGTGCGCATCGACCATTTCCGCGGCTTCGCCGCGTACTGGGAGGTGGCTGCGGATGCGCCGAATGCGATCGATGGCCGCTGGGTGCCGGGACCCGGGGTGGCGTTCTTCGACGCGGTGAAGGCCGCGCTCGACGCCACGCCGCCCAAGGAGCCGGGCCACGGCATCCCGGCGGCCGGCGATGGAATCGTCGCACCGCTGCCGATCATCGCCGAGGATCTCGGCGTGGTCACGCCCGACGTGACCGATCTGCGCGAAGCCGTGGGCCTGCCCGGCATGCGGGTGCTGCAGTTCGCTTTCGGCGACAACGCCCGCAATCCGTACCTGCCGCACAACTTCAGCCGGGACACGGTGGTCTACAGCGGCACCCACGACAACGACACCAGCCTCGGCTGGTTCGCCACGGCGCCGGCGGCCGAGCGCACCCGCGCGCAGGTATACCTCAAAACCGACGGCCGCGAGATCAATTGGGATCTCATCCACGCGGCTTCGCAGTCGGTCGCGACGCTGGCCATCTATCCTCTGCAGGATGTGCTGGGCCTCGGCAGCGAATCCCGGATGAACCGGCCGGGTGATGCCGACGGCTGCTGGGGCTGGCGCTTCCGGTGGAACCAGGTGCAGCCGTGGCATGCGGAGCGGCTGCGGCAGATTTCGACGGCGCACGGCAGGAACGGCTTGTCGTAGGACTCCCGGCCGGGCGCCACGGCGCCGGGTGGCACGCACGGAGGATTGGGCGATGGCGGTACCGAACGAAGCGTCCAAAGTCGACGCCGCGCATACGGCCCATGCCACTTCCCGGCCGCCCGAGGGGCGCGCCGCGTCGTGGATAATCTGCAGAAATGGAGGGGCGGCGATGAATGACGACAGCCTGCAGTCGGGGGTGCAGATCCGGCGCGACATGTTCGGCAGCGAGACGACCGATCGCCAGATCGCGGAGGCGAACGGATTCACGCGGCCGATGCAGGATGTCGTCAGCCGCTACTGCTTCGGCGAGACCTGGAGCCGCCCCGGGCTTGGGCGGCGCGAGCGCAGCATGGTGACGCTGGCAGTGCTTTGCGCCCTGGGGCGGCCGCAGGAGCTCAAGGTCCACGTCGCCGGCGCCCTCAGCAATGGCGCGACCCCGCTCGAGATCCGCGAGGTGCTGCTCCACTCAATGGTCTACTGCGGCGTGCCGCTCGGTGTCGATGCGATCCGCAATGCAGCCGAAGTGCTCGCACAGCTGGGCATCGACCTCGACAACCTCTAGCGAAGCCGGGCATCGACCTCGACGACACCTGGCCGGGCGGGTCATCTGAAGACACGGATCATGACGGCAGCACTGGAGATCGGATTCATCGGCATCGGCAACATGGGCTGGCCGATGGCCGCCAACCTGGTCAAGGCCGGCTACCCGGTCACTGTGCACGATGCCGATCCGGCGCGTGCCGCCCGCTTTGCGGCCGAGCATTCCGCCCGCGCCACCGGCGACCTTGCGTCGCTCGGACGCGCCGCAGACGTCGTGATCACCATGCTGCCCCACGGCCGCCTCGTCCGGGAGGTGGTGTCCGGCCTGGGAGCCAGCGGTTCGCTCCTGGCGGGTTTGCGGCCGGGCACGGTGGTGGTGGACATGAGCTCCTCGGATCCCAACGGCACACGGTCCCTCGGCGCGGAGCTGGCCGCGGCGGGCGTGGCGATGATCGATGCGCCGGTGTCGGGACTCGTCGATCGCGCCCGTACCGGTGCGCTCACCATCATGATCGGCGCCGACGACGAGACGGCGCTGCAGAAAGCGCGGCCGGTGCTCGAATGCCTCGGTGAACGGCTGTTCCGTACCGGCGGGCTCGGCTGCGGCCACGCGATGAAGGCGCTCAATAACGTGGTCGCGGCGACCGCGTTCACCGCCACCGCGGAGGCCCTGCTGATCGGCCGCCGTTTCGGGCTGGACCCGAAGGTCATGACGGAGATCCTCAACGTGTCGACTGGCCGCAGCTTCCATTCCGACGTCAGCTTTCCCGGGCATGTGCTGACCCGCAAGTTCGCCACCGGCTTCACGCTCGGGCTGCTCGCCAAGGACGTCGGCATTGCCGCCGCGCTTGGCGAGAGCGTCGCCGCGACGGCGCCCCTGGTGCAACTGGTCGACCGGCTGTGGCAGGAGGGCTGCGACGAAATCGGCGCTGACCAGGACAACTCGGCGATCGTGAAACACTGGGAGCGGCTCAACAGCACGACCCTGGCCGACGGCGGGTCGTAGGCGCCCTGGGGTCGGACGCACGTGGCCTGCTTCGCCGGGCGCGTGCAAGCCTGCCCGAGGGATAAGCGCCATTGGGCGCTGGCCTGCTCAGGCGTTGGCGGCGTCCCCGCTGTACCGCGCCGGCGGCACTTCGACCTTGAACGTGTTGTCGGCCAGTCGCGCGACTGCATTACGCAACCAGGTGTGAGCCGGCGACGTTTCGTTGCGACGATGCCACAGCATGTCGACCTGCAGCAACGGCACCTGGACCGGCAGTGGCTGCCAGGCGAGGCGGTCGGCGATGCCCGTCGATGGAATGAAGTCGCGCGGCAGGATGGTCAACAGGTCGGACTGTGTGACGACCTCGGCGGCGGTGAAGAACTGGTTGACCGTCAGCACGACCCGGCGCGCGCGCTTGATGACCGACAGGGCCTCATCCACGAAGCCGAACGGCCGCCCGGAAAAGCTGACCAGCAGGTGACGCGCGGCGCAGTAGGCGTCGAGCGAGATCGGTGATGCCGCGAGCGGATGGTCGCGGCGCATCACGCAGACGTACTGGCCACTGTAGACGGGGGCGTGGCCAAAAGTGTCCGGCTTGTCCTCCTGCATTTCCCCCAGCGTGATCGCCGCGACCACCGCCGGAAAATAGCCCACTGCCATCTGCACCTCATCCTCCTCGAGGAGCGGCCTCGGATCCCGTGTAGTGAGTGGTCGCACTCGCATCGAGGCGCTCGGGGCCTCACTCTCCATGATACGGAGCAACCGGGGGATGAGAATGGCCGAGGTCGCGTCGGCCATCGCCAGCACGAAGGTGTCACGGGTGGTGGATGGGTCGAAATCGATCGGCGCGATCGCCGCGCGCAGGTTCGTGAGCGCCTCGCGCACCGCCGGCCAGATCGACAGGGCGAACGGAGTCGGTACCACGCCGTAGCCCGCCCGCGTCACCAGCTCGTCGCCGAGCGCTGTGCGCAGACGCCGCAGTGCGTTACTGGCGGCCGGTTGGGTGATCGCCAAGTTGCGTGCCGCGCGGGTCAGATTGCGTTCCGCCATCACCTCGTTGAAAACGCGCAGCAAATTGAGATCGAGCGTCAGGAAATTCATGTCGGCTGCTCCGGACGGTCTGCCAATCATCACAAAACGACATGATAGTCATGACACATATAAATTTGCAAAATAGTAGTGCTGACCCCACAGTAGTTTCTGTCCAACAGCGACGACGACCCACTCTCCAGGAAGGAAACCATGACCAGCCCACTGCCCACCCATCAAGGCCTCGAACGCATCGTCCTGGTCTCTGCCCTGCTTGGCCGGTTGGTGCGGGCCGTTGCCGGCTCGCTCGCGATCAACCCGAAGCAGCGTTGAGCCCCACCGGCGGCCGCCCCAGCAGGCCGTCGTAGAGCTCCCGGTATTGCGCGGCCGACGCGGCCCAGGAAAAGTCTCGTGCCATCGCGTCGAGCATCATCCGCTGCCAGCGCGGCTTGTCGGCAAACACGGCGACCGCGCGCACGAGCGCCGACTCCAGCGCGGCCGGCGTCGGACGGTCGAAGACAAAGCCGGTGGCCGGTCGCGAGCCCCCCGCCCCATCCCCCGGGGCCACGTCGACGTCCACCACCGTATCCGCCAAGCCACCGACCCGTCGCACCACCGGCAGCGTGCCGTAGCGCAGGCCGTACATCTGCGTGAGCCCGCAGGGCTCGAAGCGTGACGGCACCAGGATGCTGTCGGCG
>Ga0247820_10002239_pt1 | contig 10901 bp, 6 predicted proteins | sample 13C_Glucose_Day1_2_FD_192480 | JGI IMG/M metagenome (GOLD analysis project Ga0247820, IMG submission 192480) | Soil microbial communities from agricultural site in Penn Yan, New York, United States - 13C_Glucose_Day14 | ecosystem: Environmental > Terrestrial > Soil > Agricultural land | place...
CCCTCTTGGCCTCCGCCTGCGCGGCCTCCTGCTCGGCCTTGGCCTCCGCCTTCTCCTTCTCGGCCTCCGCCTTGGCCGCTTCCTGCTCGCGCTTGGCCTCGGCCTTCTCGGCGTCCTGCTCGGCCTTGGCCTCCGCCTTGGCGGCCTCCTGCTCGCGCTTGGCCTCGGCCTTCTCGGCGTCCTGCTCGGCCTTCGCCTCCGCCTTCTCCTTGGCCGCCTCTTCCTTGGCGGCCTCCTGCTCGGCCTTCGCCTCGGCGCGGTCGGCCTCGGCCTGGGCCGCGGCCCGTTCCCGCTCCTTCTTCGCCTCGTCCTGCGCCTTCTGGTTCTGCGCGACGACGAAGGCCTGCTGCTCGGCGGCCGCCTGCTTGGCCTCGGCCTTCTCCTTCTCCTGCTCGGCCTTGGCCTCGGCCTTCTCCTTCTCGGCCTCTTCCTTGGCGGCAGCCTGCTCGGCCTCGGCTTCGGCCTTCTCCCGATCCGCCTCCGCCTTGGCCTCCGCCTTCTCCTTGGCGGCCTCTTCCTTGGCTGCCTCCTGCTCGGCCTTGGCTTCGGCCTTCTCCTTCTCCTGCTCGGCCTTGGCCTCCGCCTTCTCCTTCTCGGCCTCTGCCTTCGCTTCGGCCTTCTCCTTCTCGGCCTCCGCCTTCTCCGCGTCCCGCTCGGCCTTGGCCTCCGCCTTCTCCTTCTCGGCTTCCGCCTTGGCCTCGGCCTTCTCCTTCTCGGCCTCCGCCTTCTCCTTCTCCCGCTCGGCCTTGGCCTCCGCCTTCTCCTTCTCGGCCTCGGCCTTCGCTTCGGCCTTCTCCTTCTCCGCCTCCGCCTTGGCGGCAGCCGCCTCGGCCGCGGCCTTCTTCTTCTCGGCCTCCGCCTCCGCCTCGGCGGAGATCTCCGAGAGGGGACGGTCGTCCTTGTCGGTGATGCTGGTGTCGAAGGCCTTCTCGGCGGTCTTGAAGGCGTTGTGGATCGCGACGACGGCCTCGGCGCCCGCCGTGCTGAGCCAGTCCTGCACGGACTGCTCCCAGCGGCGCACCGCCTCGTCGGCGATCGCCTTCCACGTGGTCATCTCGCTCGGCTTGCCGTACGACTTGCCCTCGATGACGATCTCGTTCTGGAAGCCGTCGGTCGACACCACGTAGTTGTGCCAGGAGGTGTACGGCCCGGAGCCGCTGGACACCGTGTCGATGTCCGTCTTGTCGTACTGGGTGTCGAACAGGGTGAGCCGGGCGTTCTGCAGCATGTCGTAGAGCCAGCGCTGCGGATTGCTCTCGGCCTTCCACGCCTCCCAGGCGTCGTGGAGCTTCTGCGCCTGTGCGAGGAGAACCCCCTGGGCGTCGGCGAGGGCGCGGGCCGGCTCGGAGGTCACCGTCACACCGTCGACGGTGACGGCGCTCTTGTCGTCGCCGCCCCTGCCGTTGAGCTGGTCGGCGTACCCCTCGTAGTTCCGGGCCAGCTTGTGGATGAGCTCCTTGAAGATGGCGGCCGAGGTGCCGTCCCAGGAGTCGCTGCCCTCTCCGATGTTCTCGGTGTCCCACTTGCCGACGGTGACCGCGCTGTCCTCGAAGAACTTCACCACCCGGTCGAAGGCCTTGGCCGCGTCCGTGAAGGTGCGCAGGTCGACGTAGTCGGCGTCGTCCACCGGGTAGCCGCGGTTCTTGAACCCGTGGGTCGAGTAGGGCCACATGGTGATCTGCGAGAGGGCGTCGCGGGAGCCGTAGACGTACCGGACCAGCGCGTTGGTGTTCCAGTCGAGCTTCTCGCCCTCTTTGTTCCAGCCGCCCTTGTCCTTCAGGCGCTCACTCGTCTTCGTGTAGTCCGGGATCACGTCGTCCCCGCTCGGCGGCCAGGACTGGCCGGACGCGAGGAAGGTGATGTAGGCGCGGTACCGGTAGAGGTACTTGCCCGCGGACACGTCCTGGGAGTCGTCGCTGGGGCGGTAGAACGGAATGGTGTAGTCGGTGTTGTGCGTCTTCCATCCGCTCGAGGACAGGAAGCCCGACGAGTACTCCGGGCCGCCGTGCTTGTCGAGCCGGACGTGAATCAGCGGGATGCCGTCATTACCCTTCAGATCGTCGAACAACGTCTTCCGCTCCGGCAGGACATAGCCGGTGAGCAGGTCAACCGCTTTCTTCCAGTTGTCGTTGTTGTTGTCCTCGGGGTTGGCCATCGCCGAACTCCGCTACTCTTCCTGTTGGTTGCCACCCGGGTTGTCGAGATCACTGTCGACATCCTCGAAGATGTCCATGAAATCGTCCGCGGTGATGCTCTCGAGATTCTTGCCCTGGCTCTTGGCCAGTTCGTCGATGGTGTCCCACAACGCCTGTTCGAGGTCCTCGAAGAGGATCGTCTGGTCCTCCAGGATGCGCACCACCTCGCCCGCGCCCTGCTGGATGACCTTGTTCAGGGCACCACCGCCCACCGCGCTGTTCTCGCCCGCCATGAGGCCGATGACGAGCGGCTTCGCCGCGTCGATCGTCGTGGTCGAGATGCTGTCCGCGATGAACGAGATCGCCGGGCCGGCGGTCGGGCTGTCCTTGAGGATGTTCTCCAGCGTCGTACGGAAGCCGTCGATCTGGTTGTTGATGAAATTCTTCAGGAATGTGCTGTCGAGGACCGTGACGGCCACGCGATCACCCTTCCGTCACCGGCCGGCGTCAGCGGCTGCCGATCCTGATGTCGCCCCACCGCTGCGACAGGTTCTGCTCCGTGTAGCGGTAGTTGGAGGAGATCTCGGTGAGAAGCCCGGAGTGGTTGGCGAGCAGGTTCTTGATGTTCTCGACAGCGTTGTCCCACTTCGCCTGGACCTCGCTGTAGACGTCCCTGTCGTCACCGATCCAGCTGTTGCGGAGTTCGGCGAGCTCCATCTCCAGATTGGCCAGAATGCTCATGATCGCCTGCGACTGGCCGACCATGTCGTCCGCCGCGCCTTCGGCGTGGTTGTAGTCGACGTAGATGTAGCCGTCTGAGAAGTCCATCTCAATCCCCGAATCAGTTCGTCGACGTGTTGGTGCCGTTGAGCTCGTCGAAGACCGCCGTGGAGCGCGAGTACTCCGCGTCGATCGCGTCGTTGCTGGATCCCTGTACGAGTCCGTGCTCGCGGAGGGTGCCGTTGAGTTCGTCGACCATCCGGTCCAGGTTGATCAGGATGGTGTCGACGTGCTCGTCCCACTGCTCCAGCAGCTTCTTGTACTTCCCGCCGTCCGCACCCCCGTAGTTGGAGGCGAGGGTGTGCGACGTGGACTGGACGTCCTGCTGACAGCGCTGAACTCCACTGAAGGCCTGCTCCAGCGCCATGATCCCATTACGGGTGGCGCGTTCTTCGGACTGCTGCATGGCCATGAGGAAACTCCCTTTACGGCGGAACTCACCGGGCGGTGGCCCCCATGTCACCCCGCGGGCAGACAGGGTGTTCCCGCGCTCACGACTGACTCGCGGGGCCATGGGACGGCCAGATGCTATGCAGGCCGCAAGTTGTTTGGCAATTGCCTGCCAAATCTCGAAACCCCCCGCCGGAAAGCTCAATTGAGCGAGGAATGGGAATTCACGCCGCTCAGGTGAGCGGGGCGGCGAGGGGGGCCGGACAGATCGGGCATCGGCGCCGCCCCGCGGACGCCGCCGGGTGCCCGGCTTAACGCGAGGTGACAGGGCGGCCGCCAAGAATTCGCTTTCCGGCCGATTGCCGGAGGGCCCGGCGGGGCCCTCCCCCCGCCCGCTACCGCCCGGGGCAGCGCAGCGTCACCCGCGCCTCGCCCGCGGCCGCCGCCTCGGGGGTCAGGTCCGGGCCGCTGGGCAGCATGGCCAGCATCGGGGACGGCATCGTCCGCGCCTCGACGCCCTCGTACCCCAGCGCCTTCACCGCCTCCTGGGACAGCAGCCGGTACTTCACGCCCTCGTCCGTCACCAGGTACGTGGTGTCGCCCAGTGCGCTGCCGCTCGCGCTCAACGCCCGCACCAGCGCGCCCTTCCCGGCCCGCACCGCGATGGAGTCGACCTTCAGGCAACCGGGTTCGACCTCGGGCGCCGGCGCCTGCACGGCCTCGGGCAGGGCGCTCCCGGGCAGCACCGAGGCGCCCACCCGCACACCGGCGGCCGCGGAGTCGACCTCGGCGCAGGCCACGGAGCCGGTGGCGACGGAGACCGCCTTCGGCGGCTTCGCCGGCAGCCTGGACGAACCCGCCCCCGAGGCGCCCGCGTCGGGGGCGAGATGCCCGGCCAGGGTGTCCGCGCCGAGCGTCGCCACGGTCGCGGCCCCGCCGTCGTACGCCTTCTCGCGTGTCCGCGGGTCGCCCAGCAGGAGGGTCGCGCCCGTGTCGGTGAGCGGGACGAGCCCTTCCCGGGTGAGCAGGTGGTAGCGGGCGGCGGAGCCGGGCACGTCGACCCGGAAGAGCTGTCCGATCCTGGTGCTCCGCCCGGCCAGTTCGGGTCCCTTCTCGCCCTGTCCGGGCACCTCGGCGGGGGCCAGGTCGGGGCCCAGCGGGAAGGCGTCGAGGAACGCCGCGGACACCGGGCGCGGGGTGACACCGCCGTACCCGAGGGCCTCGGCGGCCTTCGCCCCGCGGTCCAGGCGCAGCCGGCTGCCCTGCCACAGCAGATACGTGGCGTCGTCCGGGCCCGCCACCAGCAGGCCGTCGCCCTCGCCCAGCTGTCTGCCGCCGGGCACGTCCTGCGGCGCGTCGGCGCCGAGGGCGAGCGTCGTGGTCGCCGTGACCACGCCCGTCGTCCGGGGAAGGACGCCGGAACACACCAGCCAGGGCGTGCGGTCCAGGTCGTCCGTGGCCGGCAGGGCCTCGGGCCCGTCGGGGATGCCGACGGGCGTGCCGTGCGGGGTGCCGGCGAGCGAGGAGGTGCCCACCGTCGTGACGCCGATCTCGCCGCCGGTGACGAGCCGGGCCGACGCGTGGTTGCGCACCGGGCGGAGCCGCCCGTCCAGGTAGAGGTAGCGCGCGCCGGTCTGCTTGTCGACGATCAGGTTCTCCCCGGACCGCCACGAGTCGTTGCCGCCGGGCCTGATCAGGCCGAAGACGAACGCGCCGGCGCACACCAGCACGGCGATGATCACGCCTATCGCCGCGCCGCGGTTGGTCCGGCCCAGCGGGCTCTCCGGGGCGTCGGGCTCGGCGCGCAGCATGGCCGAGGCCAGCCGCCCCATGATGAAGAGGTGCGCCTGCACCTGGTCGCGTTTGCTGTGCATGGTCGCCGTTCTCCCGGGTCAGCCGTTGATGCCGCGGAGCAGGCCGTAGACGCCCATCGACCAGAGCGTCAGCGGCAGGATGCTGATGGCGGCGAGCGAGTGCAGCAGCTCGGCCGCGCGCCCCCAGTAGGGGACGAGCCGGCGCCCGGGCACGGTCCACGAGGCGATGACGATCGCGGCCGCCAGCCCCATCAGCCCGGCCGTCAGGGTCAGCCGGTCCGCCGGGGCGACGGAGCGCGCGGACGTGAACAGCAGCAGGGCCACGCCCCAGGCGCCGGCGGTGGTCAGCGCCAGCCGCTGCCAGACGTTGCCCAGCCCCCGGCTGTGCAGCAGCAGCAGGAGCGACAGGGCCACCACGGTGAGGATCTCGGCGAGGCCGGGCGCGGACATCAGCGCCACCAGGCAGGGCAGGCACACCAGGCCGATGGCGCCGTAGAGGGCGGTCATCCAGCCGTCCGCCAGCGCCGACCGGGCGTCGACGTCCGAGGAGGAGTACGGGTCGATGCCCTGCTGCAGCTGCTGGACGTTGGTCGGCAGCGGCGGCATCCGCATGCCGGCCAGCCGGAACGACAGGGAGGGCACGAAACCGCCGAAGAGCACCACCACGACGGCGACCACTCCGGCCGCCTGTTCCGGCGCCAGGTCCAGGGTGATCAGACCGGCGCCGAGCGCCCCGGCCGCCGCGACGCAGGCCGCGCCGATGAACAGCGCCGGGTACACGCCGACCGCCGCCAGGGCCAGCACCGCACCCGCGCCGCCGGCCGCGGACGCCGCCAGCAGCCGCGCGCCGAGCACGGCCTCGCCGTCGGCGCCGCCCAGTTCTCCGCCGGGCAGCAGCCAGCCCGCGAGGGCGAAGTAGGGGGCCGCCATCAGGCCGAGCACCGAACCCGCTCCGGCGTCCCCGACGGCACGGGAGGCGGAGCCGGCCCCGGCGATCAGCAGCAGTCCGGCGGCCGAGGCGGCGACCGCCCGCATCCAGCCCGCCGTACCCGGCATGGCCAGCAGCACGATGCCCAGCGCGAGGGTGGCCACGGCCAGTCCGCGCAGCAGCCGCCGCCCGGCCTCCGCGCTCCAGCCGTGCGGTCTGCGGCCCATGCCGTCGGAGATGCCGTCGACGAGGTCGTCGATGTGCACCTCGGGCAGGGCCTCGGTGCGGGGCCGCAGATAAAGCTCCTCTCCGTCCCGCAGACCGAGGGAGTCCAAGGTACTCTCGGGGTCGAGCGGTGGACCGCCGAGGCGTTGGAGCACCCAACCACCGTGCTCCAGACCGGATTCCTCCAGGTCGTCCCCTCCGTAACCGATCACAGCGGGCAGCAGATCGGCGACGGGGACGTCGGAGGGCACGGCCAGGTCGACGGTCCTGGCCGGAGCACGTACGGTGACGCGGCACAGGCTTGCCGTCTGAGTCTCAGTCATGGGCTCGGGATTCACACTTTCTGGCGGACCACGCAACTACGCGGTGGCTGGAAGGTGGCAGCGGCACACCGGTCGGTCGCCGAACGCGACGGAAAAGTCGGACGGGGCATGCGCCGACGAGTTTGACCGTACGCCACGCTTTTCGCAACACCACTCCGGGAGTTCAGCGTTACGGAACCCCATGGCCATTTTCCCGCCGCCGTCGCGCGGGACCCTGACACTTTACGAAAATCCCGCGACGTACCCGCGACGTTCCCGTGGAATTTCCTTCCGAAATCTTTGAGGAGGACGTTCGTTGAGCGTGATCCTGTTCCGCCGTCCGGCCCGCCGTAAAGGACCGGAAATGCCGTCGGGGGAACTGAGTCTGCAGGAGCCGCCGACGCTTCCGGAAGTCGTGCCGGACAGTTCCGCGGTGTGGACGTATCTGCCGATGGCGCTGATGTCGGTCTCGATGATGCTGATGTTCATGCGGCCGGGGATGAGCCGGGACAGCGGCGGATTCATCTACATCGCGCTCGGTGTGATGGTGATCGCGTCGGCGGGCATGATGCTCGGCCAGGTGATGCGCCGCAACGGCGAGCGCAAGCAGCGGATGAAGGGCGAGCGCCGCGACTACCTGCGCTATCTGCGGCAGACCCGGCGCATGGTGCGGGCGTCCATCGTGGAGCAGCAGCGCGCTCTCGCCTGGCGGCATCCCGAGCCCGACGCGCTGTCGTCGCTGGTGCGCAGCACCCGGCTGTGGGAACGGCGGGCGTCCGACGAGGACTTCGGCGAGGTCCGGATGGGCGTGGGCGACCAGCGTCTGGCGATGAAGCTGACGCCGCTGTCGACCAAGCCCGTCGAGGACCTGGAGCCGCTGTCGGCGCACGCGCTGCGCAGCTTCACCCGGGCGTACTCCACCGTCCGGGACCAGCCCATCGCGATCTATCTGCGGGCCTGGTCGAAGGTGCTGTTCCGCGGGGACGAGGAGCGGATACGCGCCCAGGTCCGGGCGTTGCTGGCGCAGTTGGCGGTGTTCCACTCTCCCGACGACCTGTGGATCGCGCTGTGCGTCTCGGACGAGCGGCGCGCGGAGTGGGAGTGGGCGAAGTGGCTGCCGCACAGTCTGCACCGGCACGAGGAGGACGGCGCCGGACCGGCCCGCCTGATCGCCTCGGCCTTCACCGAGCTGGAGAACCTGCTCGGCGCGGAGTTCCTGGAGCGCCCCGGCGCCGACCCGGACGCGGTGCCGGGGCGCGAGGAGCCGTACACGGTCGTCGTGATCGACGGCTGCACGGTGCCGGCGGGGCACCGCTTCGACGGGCACGGCTTCCGCAACGCGGTGGTGCTCGACCTGACGGGGGCGCTCGCCTGGAAGCCGGGGCGGACCACGCTGCGCCTGGAGGTGGACGGGGACGGGGTCGCGCTGGTGCGCACAGACCGCGACCGCAAGGAGCAGTCGACGGTGCTCGGCCGGCCCGACCGGCTGAGCACGGTCGGCGCGCTGGCGCTCGCCCGGCTGCTGGCGCCGTACCGGATGAGCGTGGGCGGCGACGACTCCAAGCCGCTCGCCAACGACGTCGAGCTGACCTCGCTGCTCAACATCCCCGATCTGCACCGGCACGACCCGGCCACGCTGTGGGAGCGGGCGACCGGCAGTGCCCGGCTGCGGGTGCCGATCGCGGTGAGCGGTGAGGGCAGGCCGGTGGAGCTGGACATCAAGGAGTCCGCGCAGGGCGGCACCGGACCGCACGGCATGCTCATCGGCGCCACCGGCTCCGGCAAGAGCGAGCTGCTGCGCACCCTGGTGCTGGCGCTGGCGCTGACCAACTCCTCCGAGACGCTGAACTTCGTCCTCGTCGACTTCAAGGGCGGCGCCACCTTCCTCGGCCTCGACGAACTCCCGCACACCTCGGCGGTCATCACCAACCTCGCCGACGAGGTGGCGCTGGTCGCCCGGATGCAGGACGCCCTGCACGGGGAGCTGATCCGGCGGCAGGAGCTGCTGCGCGCGGCCGGCAACTACACCTCCGCGCTGGAGTACGAGAAGGCGCGGCAGTCCGGGACGCCCCTGCAGCCGCTGCCCAGCCTGTTCGTGGTGGTCGACGAGTTCAGCGAACTGCTCGCCTCGCACCGCGACTTCATGGAGCTGTTCGTGATGATCGGCCGGCTCGGGCGCAGCCTCGGGGTGCATCTGCTGCTCGCCTCGCAGCGGCTGGACGAGGGCCGGATGCACCAGCTGGAGAGCCATCTGTCGTACCGGATCGGTCTGCGGACGTTCTCCGCGATGGAGAGCCGGGGCGTGCTGGGCGTGCCGGACGCCTACGAGCTGCCCGCGCAGCCGGGCGCCGGGTTCCTCAAGAGCGGCGTCGACGCGCTGACCCGGTTCCGGGCCGCGTACGTGTCGGGGCCGTACGAGCGGCGCCGGGCCGTCGTGCGGGCGCAGGTGGCGCGCCAGGTGGTGCCGTGGACGGCGGAGTGGGTGGTGCCGCGCGCGCCCGCCGACCCGGACCTCGCGGGCGACCCCGACGGTACGCCGCCGGAGGCCGAGCCGGACGGCGAGGGGGACGGCGGGGACGGCGGCGGGGAGACGCTGCTGTCGGTGGCGCTCGACCGGCTGCGCGGGGCGGGACCGCCCGCCCACCAGGTGTGGCTGCCGCCGCTGGGCCGGCCGGCCACCCTGGACCAGATCCTGCCCCCGCTGTCACCCGATCCGCGGTACGGCCTCACCACGGCGGACTGGCCGCTGCGGGGGCGGCTCACCGTGCCGGTGGGGGTCGTGGACCGTCCCTTCGACCAGCTGCGCGACCTGCTGACGGTGGACCTGTCGGCGGCCGGCGGCCACGTGGCCATCGCCGGGGGCCCGCAGAGCGGCAAGAGCACCCTGCTGCGGACCCTCATCACCGCGCTGGCCCTCACCCACACGCCGCGCGAAGTGCAGTTCTACTGCCTGGACTTCGGCGGCGGCACACTGGCCGCGCTGGACGAGCTGCCGCACATGAGCGGCGTCGCGGCGCGGGTCGACACCGAGCGGGTGGGCCGGACGATCGCGGAGGTCACCACGCTGCTCGCCAGGCGGGAGAGGTTCTTCCTGGAGCACGGCATCGACTCCATGGCCACCTACCGCAAGCGGCGCGCGGCGGGCGAGTTCGCCGACGAGCCGCACGGGGACGTCTTCCTCGCCATCGACGGCTGGGCCACCGTGCGCCAGGACTTCGACCGGCACATCCCCACGTTCAACGCGCTCGCCGCGCGCGGGCTCAACTACGGCGTCCATCTGCTGGTCACCACCGCCCGCTGGGTGGAGCTGTCGTCCTCGGTGCGCGACCAGACCGGGACGCGGCTGGAGCTGCGGATGGGCGATCCGATGGACTCGCAGATCGACTCCCGGAAGGCGGCGACCGTCCCGCGCAGCGCGGGGCGGGGGCTGACCTCGGACAAGCTGCACTATCTGTCGGCCCTGCCGCGCGTCGACGGGGTGGAGGACGCCGACGACCTCGCGGACGGGGTGGCGGGGCTGGTCGCCGCGATCGGCGAGAACTGGACGGGGCCTGCCGCGCCGCGGGTGCGGATGCTGCCGGCGAACCTGCCGGTGGAGGAGCTGCCGGAGCCGGAGGGCGAGCAGGGCCTGCGGATCGCGATCGGACTCGACGAGAACGAACTCGCGCCGGTGTGGCACGACTTCACCGAGAACCCGCATCTGATCGTGGTGGGCGACACGGAGAGCGGCAAGACGAACCTGCTGCGGCTGGTCGCGCGGGGCATCACCGAGCGGTACACGCCGGCCGAGGCGCGGATCATGACGGTGGACTACCGGCGGGAGCTGGTGGAGAGCGTCCCGGAGGCGTACCGGCTCGGGCACGCGGTCTCCCTCGACATGCTGCGGGAGCTGGTGGACGGGGCGGCGCGGGCGGTCAAGCAACGGGTTCCGGGGGAGGACATCGCTCCGTCGCGGATGCGGCTGTGCGACTGGTGGCAGGGGCCGCGGCTGTTCATCCTGGTCGACGACTACGACATGGTGGGCAGCGGGCCGATGGCGCAGCCGTTCGCTCCGCTGCTGGACCATCTGGCGCTGGGGCACGAGGTGGGGTTGCACCTGGTGGTGGCGCGGTCGTCGGCGGGGGCCGGTCGGGGGCTCAACGAGGCGTTGCTGCGGCGGCTGCAGGAGGTCAACACGCCGGGGCTGCTGATGTCGTGCCCGCCGAGTGAGGGGTATCTGTTCGGGAGTGTGAAGGGGCGGGAGCTGATTCCGGGGCGGGCGGTTCGGATCGCCCGGCGGAAGACGTTGCAGGTGCAGACGGGGTTCGTCGAGGGTGCGTGGTGAGGC
>Ga0247820_10002242_pt1 | contig 10896 bp, 6 predicted proteins | sample 13C_Glucose_Day1_2_FD_192480 | JGI IMG/M metagenome (GOLD analysis project Ga0247820, IMG submission 192480) | Soil microbial communities from agricultural site in Penn Yan, New York, United States - 13C_Glucose_Day14 | ecosystem: Environmental > Terrestrial > Soil > Agricultural land | place...
CACCCCGACCAGCGAGCGGTCACCGCCCAGGCGCTGGGCCAGCACGTCCTCGAACACCGCCGGCTGGCGCGCCGGGTCCTTGCCGCTGTTGGCGTGGCTGCAGTCGACCATGATGCGTGGCGCCAGACCTGCCTTGGCCAGGCCCTGGCGCGCCAGGGCGACGCTCTGGGCGTCGTAGTTCGAGCCCTTGTGCCCGCCGCGCAGCACCAGGTGGGTGTCCGGGTTGCCCAGGGTCTCGATGATCGCCGGATGCCCCTGCGTGTCCATGCCGAAGTGACGGTGCGGGTGGGCGGCGCTGCGCATGGCGTCGCAGGCGATGCCGATACCGCCGTCGGTACCGTTCTTGAAGCCGACCGGCAGCGCCAGGCCACTGACCATCTCGCGGTGAATCTGCGACTCGGTGGTGCGCGCGCCGATGGCGGCCCAGCCCAGCAGGTCGTCGAAGTAGCCGGCAGCCATCGGCTGCAGCAGCTCGGTGGCGATCGGCAGGCCGCGTTCGAGCATGCCCAGCATCAGGCCACGGGACAGGGCGATACCGGCGTGCATGTCATCGCTGCCGTCGAGGTGCGGATCGTAGGCCAGGCCTTTCCAGCCCACGGTGGTGCGCGGTTTTTCCACGTAGGCGCGCATCACCAGCAGCAGCTTGTCGTCGACCTCGCGGCTGAGCGCGGCCAGGCGGTCAGCGTACTCGAGGGCAGAGCGCGGGTCATGGATCGAACAGGGGCCGACCACCACCAGCAGGCGTTCGTCGCGGCCTTCGAGAATGGCGCGGATCGCCTGGCGCTGGGCATGGACTTGCTGGGTGAGTTCGCTGGACAGCGGCATCTGCTGTTTGAGCAGGTGCGGGCTGGACAGGCGCTGGCTGACGGTGGTGTTGGCAGCGTGTGGCTGGGTCAGGGGCAGGGCGAGGTTCGAGGCTTGCATGGCGTTTGTTCCCTGGGCGGACGGCGGGTTCTGGCCCGCGCGGTCGGCCCTCTATCGAGGTGTTCGACTGATCGTCAAATGGGGTGTCTGTGCGGCATTGCCACCGGAAATCGACCGAACGGAGGCGGCAGGCTGGCCCGAACGGAACTGGCTAAATCGCCATGCGTAGGTGCGGTAGTAGGTGGTGTGGTTCATGACGCTGTCCTCAAGGTAATCGGTAGGTTTCGTGGGCCCGGAAAAGCAAACCCCCGGTCGGGAAGCCGACCGGGGGATTGAGTATTCTCATGTTCGGCGGCCCCTCGAAGGTGGGCGCCGGATGGGTAATCGGCGCCTAGTGGCTAAACCAATACCCAAAATAAAAGCTGGCAACGGCGTTACGACCGGCAACGGCCAGCACGCGGTGCGCGGAGCGACCGGTGTGGTTGGCGTGGTTGCGGGTTTGTTTCGACATGTTGCTCTCCAGTGATTGGGTCCGAGCTTACTGCACCTTTGCGCGCGTGTTCAATCACTAAATGCTATCGATTCGATTGCGTGGGAGCGGCACACAGGTACCACGCCAACCTGTAGGAGCGGCCTTGTGCCGCGAAAGGGCTGCGTAGCGGCCCCGGGATTTCAGCGTTGTTGCAAAGAACGCCGGGGCTGCGGTGTAGCCCTTTCGCGGCACAAGGCCGCTCCTACAGAGATCTTGCCCCCACGCTGTTCCGGCAAAGCCCCCCAATTAAGGGTGAAAGCGCCCAGCTCATCCTTTCTATTTCTCTCAAGCACTTGATAAACAACAATTAAATTCATGGCACAAGCCTTGCTCACCTCCCCGCAGTATCCCTGTGTCCCCGGAGGTGCCCCATGTCGACCCCTCGCAAAGGCCCGGTCCTGTCCACCTTCCTGCTGGCCCTGCTGGGCTGGCAGGTCTCCAGCGAAGCCGCGGTGCAGTGCCAGCGCACGCTGGTGGCCAACGTGGTGGCGCTGGATCAGCCACTGATGTTCAACCGCCTCGGTGCGCAGAACGCCAACGGCATGATGTACGCCCTGCGCCACGATGTGGTGGACGAGCACCGGGTGCCTTTGAGCAAGGGCGGCGCGGCGGTACCGGGCAAGATCACCCTGCGCCCGGACAAGCGCCCGCGGCCGATCGTGCTGCGGGTCGCCGCCGGTGACTGCCTGACGGTCAACCTGACCAACCTGCTGGCCTACCAGGCTAACCCCAACAAGCACGGCATCGACCACGACGAAACCGAAGTCGAAGGCGAGGAAGAAGAGGGCGCCGAGGTCGAGAACGAGGGTGACGAACACTTCGTTGCCGACGAGCAGGTCACCGACCGCCATGTCGGCTTCCAGGTCAACGGCCTGCAGGCGGTCAACAGCATCGGCGACATCGCCGCCAACACCGGGCGCAACGGCAACTTCCTGGTTGCCCCGGGTGGCACCCGCAGCTACACCCTCTACGCCGAGCGCGAAGGGGCCTTTGCCGTCACCAGCCAGGGCGCCACCTTTGGCGGCCAGGGCGGCGCCGGCAACGTCGCCAACGGCCTGTTCGGCCAGGTGGTGGTGGTGCCCAAGGCCGGGCGTACCTACCGCAACACCCTGACCGAGGAAGAGATGCGCCTGGCCACCACGGGGCGCACCGCCACCGGCCAGCCGGTGATCGACTACCAGGCCCGTTACCCCAACGCGGAGCCTTGGATCGCCGAGGGCAAGGCCGGCAAGCCTATCATCGCCATGCTCGACGGCAACGAGATCCTCAGCAGCGAGACCGACGCCATCGTCATGGGCCCCAACCCCGACGGCAGCTTCCCGGCCAGCACTTATCCGCTGGAAAGCGTCGGCAAGCGCAACCCGGCGCTGCCCAACCGACTGGAAGCCTTCCGCGACTTCGCCTCGCAGTTCGCCGACGAGGTGGCCGCCACCCAGGCCTTCCCCGCCTACTGGGCGGACCCTGTCATGGGCCATGTACTCGAGCCGACCCGCGACTCGTTCATGATCAACTACGGCTCCGGTGGCATGGGCGCCGAGGTGGTGGCCAACCGTCTGGGCGTGGGGCCGATGCACGACTGCCTGTCGTGCGCCTACGAGGAGTTCTTCCTCAGTGCCCACACCGTGGGCGATATCGGCACCCTGGTGGATATCCCGGCCAACGTCGGGCTGGAGAACATCCGCCCTGGCCAGACGCCGCCGGCCAGCGCTACCGGGGTCAAGGCGACCATGGCCCTGTACCCGGCCGAGCCCGCCAACGTGCACCACAGCTACATCGGCGACTTCACCAAGTTCCGCAACACCCACAACGGCCACGAGCAGCACATCTTCCACCTGCACGGGCACCAGTGGCTGTTCAACCCCAACGACGACAACTCCGACTACATCGACGCCCAGGGCATCGGCCCGGGGGTGGGCTACACCTACGAGATCGCCAACGGTGGCTCGGGCAACCGCAATCGGGTGGCGGGCGACGCCATCTATCACTGCCACTTCTACCCGCACTTCGCCCAGGGCATGTGGGCCATGTGGCGGGTGCACGATGTGTTCGAGCCGGGTACCCGCCTGGAAGTCAGCGGCGAGGGCGCCAACGGCTTCCACAGCACGCCATTCGCCCTGCGCAATGGCAAGCCGGCCCAAGGCGCCCGGGCGCTGCCGGACGGCGAGATCATTGCCGGCACGCCGATCCCGGCCATCGTGCCGCTGCCGGGCAAGGCCATGGCGCCTATGCCGGGCAAGGTCACCGTGGTGCCCAAGCTGTCCGAGACCCTGGTCGCCGGGCATGCAGATGACGACGAAGAGGAGGAGGGCGACGACCATCCGCACGTGCCAGCCACCCCGCGCGCGGTCGGCTCCCTGGCCCTGGTCGACCGCAGCGAGACTAACCGCAACGCCGACGGCAGCCTGAAGAACCCTGGTTACCCGTTCTGGATCGGCGGCATGGAAAGCAGCGTCGGCCAGCGCCCGCCAACCCCGCCGCTGGACATGCTCGACCCGGCCCTGGCTCGCCAGCTCAAGGACAGTGGCAAGGCCCTGTGGGCCAACCTCGACCCCAACCAGGTCGACGGCTGGGACGGTGGCCTCGGTCGTCACGCGCTGGACGGCGTATCGGCCGGCGGCGAGGCGGTGACCACCACCACCAAGCTGGATTTCTCCAAGGTGGTGCACAAGGCCAAGCCGATCTACCTGCCCGAGGAGGGCACCGAGGTCGAGCAGGCCGCCATGCAGTTCCACGCCAAGGCCGAGCACCCGAGCTTTGCCCTGATCCCCGGCAGCGCGCCGGTGGCCAAGGCCTTCCGCACCAACGGCGCGCTGCCCACGGCAGGGGCGCCGTTCTACGAGCCGTGCATGGATGACCGTGGCAAGCGCCTGACCCAGTCCTCGGGCATCGGCGAGTTCTTCAGCGGTGAGAACCTCAGCGGCATGAGTTTCCGCGGTTCGTCCACCTTCACCGCCGACCGCCCGCGTATCTACAAGGCCGCCAACATCCAGTTCGACGCGGTGTACAACAAGGTCGGCTACCACTTCCCGCAGGCGCGCATCCTCGCCCTGTGGGAGGACGCCTGGCCGGTGATCACCAAGCAGCGTCCGCCGGAGCCGCTGGTGATGCGCATGAACACCTTCGACTGCACCCAGTACGTGCACACCAACCTGATTCCGTCGTTCTACGAGATGGACGACTACCAGGTGCGCACGCCGACCGACGTGATCGGCCAGCATATCCACCTGCCCAAGTGGGACCTGACCGCCGCCGACGGTTCGGCCAATGGCTGGAACTACGAGGACGGCATCCTCTCGCCCGGTAGCGTGGTCGAGCGCGTGCATGCCATCCGCAGCTTCAACAACTGCACCGAGGGCGATACCCGCGACGGCAGCGCCGCGTGCCCGAAAGCCAAACAGCATCCGTACTTCGGGCGCTTCGGCCGGGCCGACTGGCTCGGCGCGCGCAGCGCCATGCAGCGCTGGTTCGCCGACCCGCTGGTGAACGTGCACAACGTCGACCGTGGCCTGGGCACCATCTTCACCCATGACCACCTCGGCCCATCGACCCACCAGCAACTGGGGCTGTACGCGACCGTGCTGGCCGAGCCCGCCGGTTCCACCTGGTACCACGCCGAGACCGGCGAGCAGCTGTACAACCCGGCCACCCGTCAGGACGGTGGCCCGACCTCGTGGCAGGCGGTGATCCAGACCGGCGACCATGACGGCGACGGCAAAAACGACAGCTACCGTGAGTTCTTCCTCGAGTACAGCGACTTCCAGCATGCCTACGAGGCTGGTGTGTATGTGGGGGCCGGCCCCAACGGCATACCGGATGGCCAGGCTTACCCGGCCACCGCCGACAGCTTCCGCTACGCGATCAACCCGCCGGTGCGGCAGAAAGCCTCGACGCTGCTCGAATCGGTGGTCGAGTCCCGTGGCGGGCTGAGCCCGGGCTGCCCGACGCGGCCGTGCCCGCAGGCGATCTCTGTGGATGACCCGGGCATGTTCGTCGTCAACTACCGCAACGAGCCGCTGGCCCTGCGCGTGTTCGACCCGAACAAGGTCGGCCCGGACGGCAAGCGCGGCATGCAGGCCGACGGCCTGGGCGGCGACCTGGCCTACGCCATGCAGAGCCGCACCGACCGCGCCATCCCGGCGATGAACCTGGCGCCTTCGGCGATCACCCAGGCCACCGGCCCCACCGGCGGCACCACGCTGTTCCCGCCGCACGTGAACAAGGACAGCGAGCCGGGTGACCCGTTCACGCCGTTGCTGCGCACCTACTCCGGCGACAACGTGCGCCTGCGCATGCACGCCGGTGGCCATGAGGAGGAGCACAACGTCACCCTGCACGGCGTGAAGTGGCTGCAGAACGGTTCAGGCTTCGGCAACAGCTCCAACTCGGGGTGGAAGTCGTCGCAGATGGTGGGCATCTCCGAGCAGCTCGGGTTCATGGCGCCGGTGTCGATGATCTCGAGCTCCGCCGCCACCAATGGCGACTACCTGTACTCGCTGGACGCCGCGCTGGAAGGCTACTGGAACGGCATCTGGGGCATCATGCGCAACTACACCGCCCAGCGCGCCGACCTGTTCGCCCTGCCCAACAACCCGCAGCCGGTGGCCATGCGCAACACCGTCAACTTCGACGGCATCTGCCCGAAAACCACGGCCAACGCCAATGGCATCGGCACCCGGCCTACGGTCAAGCGCAGCTACGAGATCGTCGCGGCCCTGGCCAACGACATCCTCGAGAATCGCCACGGGGTCAGCATCAGCGACCCGGCCGGGATCGGCCAGCACGTGGGCGGCGCGCTCAAGGCCAATGGCGGCACCTTGGTGTTCAACAGCCGCAAGGTCGATATCCCCATGGCCACGGTCACCGACGAGGAGGACGGCGCGACCTTCACCGTCGGTGGTCATAGCTCGCCATTGCACGACCCGACCGCGGTGCTCTACGTGCGCAAGGCCGACCTCGATACGAGTACCGGCAAGCTCAAGGCTGGCGTGCCGGTCGAGCCCCTGGTGCTGCGCGCCAATGCCGGCGACTGCATCAGCATCACCCTGGAGAACCGTTTGCCGCTGATGATGCCGGACCTGCCCAGCACCGCGGTGATGCAGAACGTGGTCAAGCGCGACCGGGCCGGCGGCGAGGGCTCCACGGCGTTCAACAACAACCTGATGCGCCCGTCCAGCCACGTCGGCCTGCATGCGCAGCTGCTGGCCTACGACATCACCAAGTCGGATGGCGTCAACGTCGGCCTCAACCCGGTGCAGACCGTGCCACCGCGCACTGGCAGCAGCGGCGCCTACCCGAGCCGGGTGTACCAGTACTACGCCGGGCATCTGGAGCGTGAAGGCAAGCCGGTGCTGCAACTGGGCCGCACGGTGGACAACATCAACACCACGGCCATCGAGTTCGGCGGCCTCAACCTGACCCCGGCGGATGTCATCAAGCAGCCGCAAAAGGGTCTGGTGGGCGCCATGAGCGTATTGGCGCAGAGCGCGACCTGGACCGAGGACAACGCCAGCCGCGCCCAGGCCACGGTGAAAGTCAGCGGCCAGCCAGACTACCGCGACTTCGTCACCGTGTGGCAGCGCTCGCTGAACATGCGCTGGGCCGATGGCCGGCCGGTGGAGGGTATCGCCACCGAGGGCAATGGCGTGCCCGGTGATCCGAAGGACAACGGCAACATGGCGATGAACTACAAGACCGAGCCGCTGTGGCTGCGCTTCGGCCTGGCGCCGGACGCGCCGTTCGGCCATGCCGATGGCTTCGGCTTCGCCGACGTGCCCAACGCCCACATGGCCTACAGCAACGCCCTGGTTGGAGGTGATCCGCAGACCCCGGTGCTCTGGGCCAGGCCGGGCCAGCCTGCGCGTAGCCATGTGCTGATGCCCAGCGGCGGCAGCCGCGGCATCACCTACCAGCTCGACGGGCACCTGTGGCCGCTGCACAACTACCAGGCCGAGAAGAGCGATGTGCACGGCTACCCCATGGGTTTGCCAGGCATCGGCTCGGTGCGTTACGGCTACAACCCGATGGCGATGTACGTGGGTGCGCAGGAGAGCGTGCTGCCGGCGGCGCACTTCAGTTTTATGCTGCCCAGCGCCGGGGGCGCCAACGCGGTGCCGGGGGATTACCTGTTCCGCGACTATGCCGCCTATGGCAATGCCTCGGGGTTGTGGGGGATCCTGCGGGTGACCAACGAAGCGCCGCCGGCCACGGCGCCGGCGCAGTGAATGAACCGGGTGGCCTCTTGGCAACAGGAAGGCCACCCGGTATTTGCCGGTAGGGTTGCAGCGCCAGACGCTGGCGTGACGCAACGCGATTCAAAGGGACGCGGGTGGCCCCAACTCAGAACACTCGCTGGTCAGCCTGGTCCAGTTGCCGGTCAACCAGCGCCCGGCCATGGGCCAGGGACACATGCTGGGCATTGTCCAGGTCGGCGAAGAACTTCATCGGTATCGAGATTCGTCGACTGCTATGGCCTGCGGGATCGGTGATCACGCAGCCGGCCGCGTAGGGCAGGGGCGAGTCGGGGTGGGGCATCACGCTGGCGGTGATGGTGTGGTCGCGGTATTCACAGTGAAGGGTTTGCATCGTCCTTACCTCGCTGTGGCTGGGAACAGGCGTTCCCTTTAAATACCACAGCGAAGGGCCGGGAGTTCCCGGCCCGACGAGCGCAACCGACGAGGATCAGGCCTCTAGTGCGGTCGGCTGGATGATCTCCACCCAGTAGCCGTCCGGATCCTTGACGAAGGCCAGGTGGTTCATGCGGCCATCCTCCAGGCGTTTCTGAAACGGCACGTCCAGCGCCTCGAAGCGGGCGCAGGCAACACGAACGTCCGGTACCGAAATGCAGATGTGACCGAAACCACGCGGGTCGGTGTTGCCATTGTGGTAGGCGAACTCGGGATCGTTCTCGGTGCCGTGGTTGTGGGTCAGCTCGAGCACGCCGGGGATGGATTTCATCCACTGGTGGCGCTCGGCGTCGTCGGCCGGAATCTGCGCCGGGTCGACCAGGGCCAGGAAGTAAAGGCTGAAGGCCGCCTCGGGGAAGTCGCGCTTGTCCACCAGGCGGAAGCCGAGGACGCGGGTGTAGAAGTCCAGGGACTTCTCGATGTCCTTGACCCGCAGCATGGTGTGGTTGAACACGAATTGGGCGGTGGCGGTGTCCGGCTGGGCGGTAACGCCGGGCAGGGTTTGCAGATCGTGCAGGCTCATGGGTACTCCAGAATCGGGGCCTAAAACAGGTGGACCATGATACGGAAGTCAGCCTTCAGCGCAAATGAAAGCGCCCCGCACGAGTGCGGGGCGCCGGAATTAGAGGCCCGCATGTGCGGGCGCGTGATGGGGTCGCTAGTCCTTTAGCTGGTTCGATACTGGGCCTGCGCATGTGAAAAAAGTGTGAAGCGGGTGTCGAGGTTTCATCAGCGCACCCAACTTTCCACCGTCTGCGCACCGTACTGTTCCTTCCAGGCTTTCAGCCCACGGTGGTTGCCGCCCTTGGTTTCGATCCGCTCGCCGGTATGCGGGTTCTGGTAGACCTTCACCACCCGTGGTCGACGCTGCTGCTTGACCTGGGCCGGAGCGCGGCTCACGGCCTTCGGATCGAGGATGGCGATGATGTCGCGCAGGTTCTTGTCATAGCTTTTCATCAGGCCGACTAGTTTCTGCTCGAATTCGATTTCGCGTTTAAGGCCGGCATCCTTTTTCAGCGCTTCCAGTTGTGCCATCTGTTCCTTGAGCGCTTTTTCGGCAGCACGAAACTCTGCAAGTCTGGACACTGTCTTCACTCCTGTAAGTCTGCCGTGGCGGGACGTGACGAACATGAAACCAGACTGAACGCCGGCCACGTGGATGGGTAAAGCTGTTCGCTAAGCGAGAGTGTAGTAGTCGCTTGCGAGTGGGTAAACAGCAAACTTTCTATCAATTACTCGGGAACTTTGCCGATTTTTTACGCGTTATTCGAAAAGACCCGGCCAACCACCTTAGACCATGGTCCCATGGCTTAGGCTAGAGCCTTTGGCGGAAAATTATGGATGATGGTCGAAGTGTATTCGTTCATCGCGTAGTGCCGGTGCAGATGACTGCCCGGATGGTTTTTCGTCTTTCTTCTGGATGTTCCTTCGCATGTTTGCCCCTTTCCCCCTCGCCCCCGGGCGCCGAGTTGCCGGCTTGTTCTTCCTGTGTGCCGGTGTCAACGCCCAGGCCGCCGGTTTTCTTGAAGACAGCAGTGCCAAGGTCGAAGCACGCAATGTCTATTTCAACCGGGACTTCCGTGACGGCCACACCAGTTCCAAGCAAGGCGCGTCGAAGCGCGAAGAATGGGCGCAGGGCTTTATTCTCAATGTTCAGTCCGGTTATACCCAGGGACCGGTCGGATTCGGCGTGGATGCGCTGGGGATGATTGGTTTCAAGCTCGACTCCAGTCCCGCCGACAGCAATAGCGGCCTGTTGCCGTCGTCCGGGCACGACCCGCGCCATTCCGCCGACCAGTACACCAAGATGGGCATCGCCGGCAAGGTGAAGGTGTCCAACACGGTATTCAAGTACGGTTCGATGATGCCGGACGTGCCGCTGCTCAAGTACAACGACGGGCGCCTGCTGCCGACCATGTTCCATGGCACCTGGTTGACCTCCGAGGAAGTGCGCGACCTCAAGTTCACCCTCGCACGCCTGAACCAGTACACCGCGCGGGACTCCACCGACCGCCAGGACATCCGCGTGCACTGCAAGAACAAGCGCTATGCCTGCGATATCGAGGCCGATCATTTCGACCTGGCCGGCGTCGACTACCGCTTCAACGACCGCGTCAGCGCGCAGTACCAGGTGTCCAAGCTGGAAAACATCTACCGCCAGCACTTCCTCGGGCTGGTCGCCAGCCAGCCGCTGGAAGTCGGCACGCTGTCGGCGGACCTGCGGGTGATCAAGAGCGACGACATCGGCAATGCCCGTGCCGGGCGCATCGACCACCGCGCCTTCAGCGGCATGCTTGGCTACAGCCTGGGTGGGCACAAGCTCAGCGCCGGCTGGCAGCGCATGTACGGCGACAGCGCCATGCCGTACCTCGACGGCACCAACCCCTACCTGGTCAACTATGCCCAGGTCAACGACTTCGCCGCCGCCCAGGAGCGCTCCTGGCAGGTGCGCTACGACTACGATTTCAAGGCTCTGGGCGTACCCGGCCTGACCTTCTTCACCCGCTACATCAATGGCGACAATGTGAAGGTCCCTGGCAGCAACGCCGAAGGCAAGGAATGGGAACGCGACAGCGAGCTGAAGTACCAGGTGCAGAGCGGCACCTTCAAGGACGTCAGCGTGCGCCTGCGCAACTCCACCTACCGCAGCAACTACGAGAAGTGGGCGCGTGACATGGACGAAACCCGGGTCATTGTCAGCTACAACTTCTCGATCCTCTGACCCGTTTTGCCAAACGACCGGTGGTCGGTCGACAATGACCACCGGCAACCAGGCAGGGCAGGCGATGAAACAGCTTCTACTGATCGGCATCGGAC
>Ga0247820_10002243_pt1 | contig 10895 bp, 10 predicted proteins | sample 13C_Glucose_Day1_2_FD_192480 | JGI IMG/M metagenome (GOLD analysis project Ga0247820, IMG submission 192480) | Soil microbial communities from agricultural site in Penn Yan, New York, United States - 13C_Glucose_Day14 | ecosystem: Environmental > Terrestrial > Soil > Agricultural land | place...
GCGGTGCATTTCCCGCCATTTGTGCCAACTGCAAATGAAACTCTCCCGACAAACGAATCGCCCGGCCACGCTCGGCGCATTGACGCTCGTTTTCGACCAGTGTCCGCAGGCGCTTCAAGTCTTGCGGGCACGCTCGCTGACTGGCCAGCCGCAACAGCATGATCTCGGCCAGCCGCCGGGCATGCAGTGTCTGTCGGGTCTGCTCGGCATCAGGCTCGGCGACGCGGGGGCGATGGTTGGCGCGAAGGAGGATGATGTGCTGATGGGACAGTCGCATCAGCACCTCCCGCATGTCGCTGCGCCTTGCACCGAACATCTGCGCAAGGCTTTCTTCCGTAAAGCGACTGGCCGAATGGATGCGCTGCTCGAAAATGGCCTCGAGGACCCGTGAGTACAGATCATCCACTGAAGGGCGGACGGGCAGGGTGGCGAGTGTTTGTGGCGAGGCGAAGCGGTTCATGGCCGATCTCCAGTTCGAAGAGGTTTCAACTGCCGAGGTTGTCTTCCGGGATGTTCAGTTCGATACCCATGCGTTGGCCTTCGCGCAGTATGTGCCGGCGCATCTCGGCGCTGGCCTGGGCGCTGTTCTTGCTGCGGATTGCCCGCACCACGGCTTCGTTTTCTTCAAGTCGCTCGGCCAGATGCTCCGGGGAGTTGCGCAACACTTCGGCGCTTTGCTTGAGGGCATTGCTGGTTTGCTGCACCACACTCTGGAAGATCGGGTTCGACGTCAGCGTGAACAGCTCTTCGTGGAACGCAATGTAGGCGTTTACGCCGGCTTCACTGTCATTGGCCTCCAGGGCTTCGCGCATGTCCATCAAGGTCAGGCGCAGTTGCCCGACTTCCTTGCTGCTGATGGACTGCGCGACGAGGCCGACGATGAATGGCTCAAGGGTGTAGCGCAGTTGCAGCACGTCTTCCAGGCTCGCTGCGGCTACCGCGTTGTCATGGGCCTGGCTGTCTGCGAGATTGGCTTCGAGCACCACTACGCCTTTGCCCGGCATCGAGCGCACCAGTCCGAGGGTTTCCAGAACGATGACGGCTTCACGCAGGCTCGGACGGCTGATACCCAGTTGTTCGGCCAGCTCACGTTGCCCAGGCAACATTTCTCCGGAGCGCCACTGACCTCGGGCCAAAGCGGCCCGAAGTTTTTCTACCACTGAGTTGACGACGGTTGATGAGGTAATCACTTGTTCGCTCCACGAGCCGTGCCTGCGGTCGGCAGGCACGGCGATCATTCAGAATTCTTTGGCTGCCGCTTGAGCAACCGGTTTTCTTGGCTGAAAGGTATAACCCGCCTGGCCGGAAAGTACCTTGTTCGCCCGCTGCACATCGATGTCCTTTTCCCAGCGCGCGATGGCCACGGTCGCCACACAGTTGCCAATCAGGTTGGTCAGTGCCCGGCCGATGCCCATGAACCAGTCCACGGCCAGCACCAGTACCAGACCCACCACCGGAATTGCCGGAACGGCTGTCAGGGTGGCCGCCAGAATCACCAGCGCCGAGCCAGGAATACCGTGGGCGCCTTTGGATGTGATCAGCGACACCAGCAGAATGGTCAGCAGGTCAGTCATGGCCAGCGGCGTGCCGGTGGCGTTGGCGATGAACACGATGGCCAGGGTCAGGTAGATCGAGAAACCGTCGAGGTTGAACGAGTAACCCGTTGGAATCACCAAGCCGACCGTCGAACTGCCGATGCCCAGGTGCTCAAGCTTGCGCATGATTTGTGGCAGCACCGCGTCGGACGAAGCGGTGCCCATGACGATCAGCAGTTCTTCGCGCAGGTACTTGAGCAACGGCCACATCTTCAAGCCGGAAAGGCGCATCACCAGGCCGAGAATCAGGGCCACGAAGGCAACGCAGGTCAGGTAGAAGAGGCCGACCAGACTGCCCAGGTGCTGCAGCGAGTCCAGGCCATATTTGCTGGTGGTGAAGGCGATCGCACCGAATACACCGATCGGTGCCAGTCGCACGATCATGCCCATGATGCGGAAGATCACATGGCTGAGTTCGTTGATCAGCCGCGAAATACCCGATGCCGCCTCGCCCACCAGATTCAGTGCACTGCCGAACAACACTGAAAACAGCAGGACCTGCAGGATATTGTTATCGGCAAAGGCACCGATCACCGAAGTCGGAATCAGGTTCATCAAGAACTGCGCAGTGGTGTGCATGTGCTGACTGCGCTGGGCAATATCGCCCATGTCGGCTGCGGAAAGCTGCTCCAGGTGAATGTTCGCACCGCTGCCGATGCCGGTGCTGAAGGCGAGCACCAGGCCGATCACCAGGGCGATGGTGGTCAGCACTTCGAAGTAGATCACCGATTTCAGGCCGATGCGCCCGACTTTCTTCAGATCGCCAGCGCCGGAAATGCCGCTGACCACGACACAGAAGACGATGAGGCCGATAAGCATCTTGATAAGCTTGATGAAGCCGTCGCCGAGGGGTTTGAGCTGCAGGGAAAGGTCGGGGAAGCTGAGGCCGCAGGCGATGCCGAGGGCAAGGCCGAGCACGACTTGCAGGAAGATCGAACGCGAGCACCATTTGAGCATGGGAGTGATCTCTGATCGGTGTCCTTGCTTCGGTGCCGCACGGGGCGAAAGAGCGCAGGACTTATTTATTTTTGTGGTCTTACCGGTTTGTTCAGCGCGAAGTCATAAAAGCGCGAAAAATCCCAATATGCAAGGTTTTTTGGCCTTACCGGTCTGACCAGTTGTGGGGCATTTCGGCTTGCCGGGCTCTAGTTCGGTGCGTGCTGCAGATTGAGGTGATGCGCCGTTGGCCGGTATTTGCCAATACCTGCAGGGTGTTAGCAATCTGCCTGCCAACTTCTACCCGATCAGGGCTGCGGGGCGATGCTTTTGACCGAAGCCAGTTCAGGGTGGGCCACCAGCTTGTCGATGTGCAGGGCGCCGTCGTTCATCCAGCTTTCGCTCAGCACCCGATAGTGCTCCATGTCGCGACAGCGCACGCGCAAGCTGTAATCGAAGTGGCCGCTGATCAGTTGGCATTCATGAACGTCAGGGCAGGCCAGCATGGTTGCCTCGAACGCCTTTTGTGCGGACCGCCCGCTCAGGTTGGACAGGGCTACGAGTACCAGCAGTGACAGCCCTGGTGCGACCTTCTGCGGGTCGATGATTGCGCCATAACCGCGGATCACGCCGCGCCGTTCCAGCTTGCGTACCCGTTCCAGGCAGGGGCGCGGAGTCAGATGGACCAGGGTCGAGAGCTTTTCGAAGGTGATGCGGCCATCGACGCGCAGTATGTCGATGATGGCTTGGTCGATGCGGTCCAGCGGGGGAGAGGTGGCGTCCTTGGTGTCCATGCGCGGTGCTTCTTTTTTGAAGGCGGGGCATGGACAGGTTAGGCGTTTATCGGGTGATCGTCCTCACGCGCGGGCGATTGGGCTGCGCAGCAGCCCAAGGTCCGTCAGGCGCAGGCGCTGCCGGCCCGGTGCACTGAACGAACCGCCACCACCCGAGGTTGCAGCAGTGCATACAAGTCCTTGGGGTTTTCCAGAGCCGGCACCAGCCCGATATCCTGGCCGATCCCTAACGTGAGCGCTGTATCGAGCACATAGCGCAGCGCCGAATAATCTTCCAACGCAAAACCTACCGAATCGAACAGGGTCACCTGATCGGCATTTTCACGGCCTTGAACAAGGCCTGCGACCACCTGCCAGAAAGCGAAGACCGGCGAATCGGCGGGCATTTGCTGGATTTCGCCTTCGACCCGGCTTTGCGGCTCGTACTCAACGATCACCCGGGCCCGCTCGACGATGTCGCGGTGCAGCTCGGTCTTGCCCGGGCAGTCGCCGCCCACGGCGTTCAGGTGCACGCCCGGTTCGATCATGTCCGGCGTGAGGATGGTCGCGTACGTCTTGTCCGCCGTGACCGTGGTGACGATATCGGCACCGCGCACGGCTTCGGCGACGCTGTGGGCGACGATCACCTTGAGCCCTGGGCGGCCCGTCAGGTTGGCCACCAGCTTCGCCGTGGCTGCAGGGTCGATGTCGAACAGGCGGATCTCGTCGATGCCCAGTAGGGTCTTGAAGGCGATGGCCTGGAATTCGCTTTGCGAACCGTTGCCGATCAGCGCCATGCTGCGGCTGTCTTCACGCGCCAGGTAGCGGGCGGCGAGGGCCGAGGTGGCGGCGGTACGCATCGCTGTGGTCAGGGTCATCTCGCTGAGCAGCAGCGGCGCGCCGGAGCCGACGTCGCTCAAGGCGCCGAAGGCCATCACCGTGGGCAGGCCGAGGCGGGTGTTCTTCGGGTGGCCGTTGACATACTTGAAGGCATACCGGCTGGAGTCGGAAACCGGCATCAGTTCGATCACGCCGTCCGCCGAATGATTGGCCAGGCGCGGGCACTTCTCGAAATCGTGCCAGCGCAGGTAGTCCTGACGAATGTACTCGGCCATCTCCACCAGGCAGCTGGCCAAGCCTTTGCGGTTGACCAGGCGGGCGAGGTCTTGCACATCGATGAAGCGGGTCATGGCATCTCCCTGCAACTTGCGGGTTGGGCTGTAGGGATATTGTCGGGCGATCAGGGCGGGAATGCCGGCTGAAAAAGGCGGTGCGGGCAGCGGGTCCGGCTGACTTCAGGGCCAGGGCAGCCGAATCGGCTGTCGGCCCCCGGTCATTGCTCGCGAAGGCGTTTATACAGTGTCGTTCGGCTGATCCCCAGGCTCCGCGCCACGGCCGAGAGGTTGCCATTGGCCCGTTTCAGCAGGCTTTGCAGGTCCGCCTCATCGTCACTGCAGTCGCTCACCACCGCGCATCCTTGTGCTTCGGCCAGAAAGCCGGCGGGCAGATGTTCGACGCCGACCGGTCCATCGCCTGCCAACGCCAGCGCCACCTGCATCACACTCACCAGCTCGCGCAGATTGCCCGGCCAGGGGTGGCGATCAAGCAGCTCAAGGATAAACTGCCCCAAGCGCTGGGGTTGGTAAGGGTCGCGATAACGTGCGTGGATGTGCTCGATCAATTCTCGCCGGTCAGTGCGCTCGCGCAGCGCCGGCAACACGACCGCCATTGCGGCGATGCGGTAGTAGAGGTCCTGGCGAAAGCGCCCCGCACGTACCTCTTCGGCCAGGTCCCGATTGCTTGCCGAGACTACGCGGATATTCACCGCTACCGGTTCGCCGCTGCCCAGTGGCTGAATGCTGCGCGATTGCAGCACGCGCAGCAGGCGGGCCTGGGTCGGCAGCGGCATGTCGCCGATTTCGTCGAGGAACAGGACGCCCTTGTCGGCCTTGCGGATCAGCCCGGGGTTGCCCTTGTGATGAGCACCGGTGAAGGCGCCTTTGTCATAACCGAACAACTCCGATTCCACCAGTTCTGCCGGAATCGCCGCACAGTTGACCGCGATCAACGGCTGGCGGGCACGGCTGCTGGCGCGGTGCAGGGTCTGAACGAAGACTTCCTTGCCGACGCCGGTTTCACCCTGGACCAGCAGCGGGATGTCTTTTTCCAGCATCAAGCTGGCCTGGGCCAAGGCCTTTTCCATGCGTGGATCGCCACTGTGAAGCATTGAGCGCGGGGTGCTTTGCCAGGGGGCTTGCCACTTGCAGTGGAAGCGGTTGCGCCCGGCCGCCTGCAAGGCGAATGGTTGCTGCTGGGGGTGGGCCAGCAACTGGTAGAGGGGGATCTGGAACAGTTGTTCGACGTTCTGCTGCAGCGGGTTGCCCCCCAGCAGGCTGTCGGCTCGATGATTGGCGGCGAGTACCTGGCCACGCTCATCGAATACCAGCAGCCCGGCCCAAGGGCTGTCGAGGTTGTCGCAAGCGCTGTTGAACAGCAACTGCGCGTGCTGCTCGGCATGCTGCGCAAGGATCAGGCGATTCTCCAGGCTCTGGCCCATCATGCGCACCAGGCCGAGGGTCTGGGTGGCTGGCAGGTAGCCGTCGCTGGCCACGTCGAGCACGCCGACCAGTTGCCGCTGGGCATCGTACAGCGGGGCGGCGGCGCTGGCCATGTAGCGGTTCTGGCGCAGGAAGTGTTCGTCCTGGCCAACATGGACGGGCTCGGCGCAGACCAGCGCGGTGCCCAGCGCATTGGTGCCCACGCCCCGTTCGTGCCAGTGGGCGCCGGCACTGAAACCGTGCTGGTGCTGGGGGCAGACGAAGCGTCGCGATCCCCAGGTCTCGAGCAGGCAGCCGCTGGCGTCGGCGAGCATCACCAGGTAGCTGGCATTGCCCAGCAGGTGCGCGTACTGCGGCAGCACGGCATCGCGGGTGTGTTGCAACAGTGCCTGGCGCCGCTCCAGCAGGGCGCTGAGTTCGGCCCTGGTCAGGCAATCGAAGTCGGGGGCGCTTTGTGGCTGCAGGCCGTGATCGCGGCAGCGCGCCCAGGAGGCCTGGATCAATTGGGCATGGGTCGAAGTGGCGGTGGCCATGGGCCTGTCCTGTGTGATTGTTGTTATCAGCCGACCGCTGTTGAGTGTCGTCCACCGTTGTTCATTGTCAAACCCGCCGCTGTTCAGATGTTCAGCGAAAGTGTTCAGTTGTGAATCGCTGCTGGCCTGCCGGCACCGTCAATGCCGCAGGCCAGAGGGGCAGAGTGGAACTGGCACGGAACTGGCTGTCTGTGCCGGACAACCACAATAACAAGGTCCTGCCATGTCTCTGGTGCTGGAACAGGTCAGCCGCAGCGTCGATAACCAGCCCTGGATCATCGACGCCTCCCTGCAGTTCGAGCCGGGCTCGTTCAACGTGCTGCTTGGCCGAACCCTGGCCGGCAAGACCAGCCTCATGCGCCTGATGGCCGGGCTCGATCGCCCCGACCGTGGCCGCGTGCTGATGGCGGGTGAAGATGTCACTGGCGTGCCGGTGCGTCGGCGCAATGTGTCGATGGTGTATCAGCAGTTCATCAACTACCCGACCCTGAGCGTTTACGAGAACATCGCTTCACCCCTGCGCCAGGCGCGCATGCCCGCGCCCCAAATCCGTCGACGCGTGCAGGAAACTGCCGAGATGCTGCGCATCGAGCCCTACCTGCAACGCTTGCCGCTGGAGCTGTCTGGCGGCCAGCAGCAGCGCACGGCGATGGCCAGGGCGCTGGTCAAGGATGCCGGGTTGATTCTGTTCGATGAGCCGCTGGTCAACCTCGACTACAAGCTGCGCGAAGGGCTGCGCCAGGAGCTGCGCGAGTTGTTCGCCGCGCGCAACTGCATTGCCGTGTATGCCACCACCGAGCCCAACGAAGCGCTGGCGCTGGGTGGTACCACCACCCTGGTGCACGAGGGGCGAATCGTCCAGAGCGGGCCTACAGCAGAGGTCTACCAGCGGCCCGGCAGCGTGCTGGCCGCCGAGCTGTTCAGCGAGCCGCCGATCAACCTGATCCAGGGGCGTATCAGTGGCAATGAGGTGAGCCTGGCCCAGGCCGTGCACTTCGCCCGCAATGTCGACCTGCACCGCCTGGGCGACGGCGATTACCGCTTTGGCGTGCGCCCCAGCCACCTCACCCTGGTGCCGGCGCACGATGACGACCTGGAGCTGGCGGTGCGGGTGGAACTGGCCGAGATCAGCGGTTCCGAGACATTCCTGCACGTGCGTAACGAGCAGTGGCGGATGGTCCTGCACCTGCCGGGGGTGCACGAGTATCAGGTGGATACGCCGATCCGCGTCTTCATACCCACCCACAAGCTGTTCGTCTTCGACAGCGCCGGGGCACTGGTACAGGCACCGGGCCTGCGCCAGGCAAGGAGCGCCTGATGGCCGAAATCCGCCTGCGCCAACTGGCGCACAGCTATAGCCGACAACCCGCCACCGAGGGCGACTACGCACTGCATCAACTGGAGCACGTGTGGGAGCAGGGCGGTGCCTATGCTTTGCTCGGGCCTTCCGGGTGTGGCAAGTCGACCTTGCTGAACATCATCTCTGGGCTGCTCACGCCGTCCCATGGCCAGGTGCTGTTCGACGGCAAGCCGGTCAATGACCTTTCGCCGCAGCAGCGCAACATTGCCCAGGTGTTTCAGTTCCCGGTGGTGTACGACACCATGACGGTGTTCGACAACCTGGCGTTCCCTTTACGCAACCAGGGCCTGGACGAAGGCAGGGTGCGCACGCGGGTCGAGGAAATCGCCGAAGTGCTCGACCTGGGCGCAGTGCTGAAGAAAAAGGCGCGCAACCTCAGCGCTGACGAAAAGCAGAAGGTGTCCATGGGCCGTGGCCTGGTGCGCGATGACGTCTCGGCCATTCTTTTCGACGAGCCGTTGACGGTGATCGACCCGCACCTGAAATGGAAGTTGCGGCGCAAGCTCAAGCAGATCCATGAGCAGTTCAACATCACCATGATCTACGTGACCCACGATCAACTGGAGGCTTCGACCTTCGCCGACAAGATCGCGGTGATGCATGGCGGGCGCATCGTCCAGTTCGGCACCCCGCGTGAGCTGTTCGAGCGGCCACGGCATACCTTTGTCGGCTACTTCATCGGCAGCCCGGGGATGAACCTGATCGACGTGCGCGCCGACGTGGCGGGGGTAGTGTTCGGCGATGTGCACCTGGCACTTCCCGAAGGCCTGCACGAACGCCTGGCGGCGACGAGCGGCGGGCGCCTGCAAGTGGGCATTCGCCCGGAGTTCGTGCAGCTGTGGGACAGCCCGTTCGAGGGCGCCTTGCCTGCGCAAGTGCTGGACGTTGAGGACCTGGGTACCTACCGCATCGTCACCCTGCTGCTTGGCGGCGTGTCGCTCAAGGCGCGCCTGGCAGAAGATCGCCCGGTGCCGGTGGCACATGCCTGGGTCAGCCTGCCGACGCAGTGGCTGCTGCTGTACGTCGACGATGTGCTGCTGGAGGCCGTGCCATGAACAAGGTGCCGAACAACAAGGCCTGGTGGCTGGTGCTGCCGGTGTTCCTGCTGGTGGCGTTCAGTGCCGTGATGCCGATGATGACGGTGGTCAACTATTCGGTGCAGGACATTTTCGACCAGTCCAGCCGCTACTTCGTCGGCGCCGACTGGTACCGCCAGGTGTTGCGTGACCCGGCATTGCACGATGCCTTGCTGCGCCAGTTCATCTATTCCGCCTGCGTGCTGCTGATCGAAATTCCGCTGGGCATCGGCATTGCCCTGACCATGCCGACCAAGGGGCGCCTGGCGTCGATATGCCTGATCGTCATGGCCATCCCGCTGCTGATCCCGTGGAATGTGGTCGGTACCATCTGGCAGATCTTTGGCCGCGCCGATATCGGTCTGCTCGGTGCAACGCTGGCCAAGCTTGGCGTCAGCTACAACTATGCCGGCGACCCGTTCGACGCCTGGCTGACCGTGCTGGTGATGGATGTCTGGCACTGGACATCACTGGTGGCACTGCTGTGCTACTCGGGCCTGCGGGCCATCCCTGACGTGTACTACCAGGCTGCGCGTATCGATCGGGCCTCGGGCTGGGCGGTGTTCCGGCATATTCAGTTGCCCAAGCTCAAGAACGTGCTGCTGATCGCGGTGATGCTGCGCTTCATGGACAGCTTCATGATCTACACCGAGCCGTTCGTGCTGACCGGAGGCGGGCCAGGTAACGCCACTACCTTCCTAAGTCAGACCCTGACACGCATGGCGGTCGGGCAGTTCGACCTGGGCCCGGCGGCGGCGTTTTCGCTGGTGTATTTCCTGATCATTCTGCTGGTGTCGTGGCTGTTCTATACCGCCATGACCCACGCCGACAAGGACTAGGCCATGAGCATACGCAAGACGCTGGCCCTGCTGCTTTACTTCTTCTTCCTGTTGGTGCCGATCTACTGGCTGCTGAACATGTCGTTCAAGAGCAACACCGAGATTCTCGGTGGCCTCACCCTTTGGCCGCAGGCGTTCACCTTAGACAACTACCGGGTTATCTTCACTGATGCCAGTTGGTACAGCGGCTACATCAACTCGCTGTACTACGTGTGCCTCAACACACTGATTTCACTGCTGGTGGCGTTGCCGGCGGCCTACGCCTTCTCGCGCTACCGCTTCCTCGGTGACCGCCACCTGTTCTTCTGGTTACTGACCAACCGCATGGCGCCACCTGCGGTGTTTCTGCTGCCGTTCTTTCAGCTCTATTCGTCCATCGGTCTGTTCGATACCCACATTGCCGTTGCCCTGGCCCACTGCCTGTTCAACGTGCCGCTGGCAGTGTGGATTCTCGAAGGGTTCATGTCGGGCGTGCCGAAGGAAATCGATGAAACCGCCTACATCGATGGTTACAGCTTCCCGCGTTTCTTCGTGAAGATCTTTATCCCGTTGATCGGCTCCGGCATCGGCGTGACGGCGTTTTTCTGCTTCATGTTTTCCTGGGTCGAGCTGTTGCTGGCGCGCACCCTGACCTCGGTGAATGCCAAGCCGATTGCCGCCGTGATGACCCGCACGGTGTCTGCTTCGGGCATCGACTGGGGCGTACTGGCGGCGGCGGGGGTGCTGACTATCCTGCCGGGCATGCTGGTGATCTGGTTCGTTCGCAACCATGTGGCCAAGGGCTTTGCCCTGGGCCGGGTGTGAGGAGGGCAACGTATGGAATGGATGGCCTGGACCTTGCCCACGGCGCTGTTCTTCGGCGCCGTCGGCGTACTGCTGCTGTGCATGACCCTGTTCGAACTGCGCTGCCCCTGTGTGGAGCGGCGCGGCTTTCTGCCGATCGTCACCAGCCGTGGCGACCGGTTGTTCATCGGCCTGTTGGTCAGCGCCTACCTGCACTTGCTGGTAGTCGGGGTCAGCGACTGGCCTTTGTGGGTGGCCTCGCTGCTGTCGCTGGGCTGGCTCGTGGTGGTGCTGCGCTGGGGCTGAGCGACGGCTCCGGGGAATAACTCAATCGGGAGATCACAATGTTCCATAACAAACACAACCGGCGACATTTGACCCTGGCCGCGATGCTGGTACTGGCCGGCGTGCACGGTGCGGCGTGGGCCGATCAGTACGAGGA
>Ga0247820_10002244_pt1 | contig 10892 bp, 10 predicted proteins | sample 13C_Glucose_Day1_2_FD_192480 | JGI IMG/M metagenome (GOLD analysis project Ga0247820, IMG submission 192480) | Soil microbial communities from agricultural site in Penn Yan, New York, United States - 13C_Glucose_Day14 | ecosystem: Environmental > Terrestrial > Soil > Agricultural land | place...
TTGATGCACGTGTAGGTCCAGAAGTTGACCAGCACGACCTTGCCGCGCAGCTCGGCCGCCGACAGCGGCTTCGTGTTGAGCCACTCGACAGCGCCGTCAAGCGGCGGCATCCGGCTTTCGGCTCGCGCGGCAGCCAGTGGCATCGCCTGCAGCGGGTTGCCGCGGATGCCCGACAGTTCGACCGCGAACCCGGCCGCGAGCACCGCGGCCACCGAGATCAGTCCGATGTGGAGGGCTTTCATGCGCGCAGCTTACGAAGGCGCGCGGCGCGCCGATACCCGACGCCGTTCGTAAGCCTCACTCCGGCCAAGGTCGTAGCCCAACCGACCTGCACCGCAGCCCGGCATCGGCACCGAACAGGTGTTCGAGCGGCAGCCGTGAGCGTTCAAGCGTTTTGCTTTCCCGACAACGACAGCATCGACGAGCGCACCCAGTCCTTGTATTCCTCGAACGCGCAGAACGGCGCATCGTCGAGTTCGGCGGCACGGATGACTTCCTCGGGCGTGGCGCCGGCCTTGAGCCCGGCGTACATGTAGGCCACCGCGGAGGACCGCGGGCCGGCGCGGCAGGAAACCAGCGTCGGTCGCGGCAGTGCATCGAGTGCCGCCACATGCCGGCGCGCGAGGTCCAGGTCGAGGACGCGAGGAGGATCGCTCACCACCCGGGCGCTGTGCTCGACGGCCTGTTGGACCTGCGAGTAGGACATGCCTCCGGGCATGGAGGCGAACTCATCGCCGACGATGAACAGCCAGGAACGCACGCCGCTCTCCCTCGCGTAGGCGAGCGGGTCGTCGATGCGGGAGCGATTGAACTTGAGATCGCCGGGCAATTGGAAGCCTGCCATTGCCGTTCCTTTCGAGGTGGTGGTCGGTGCGTCCGGCCCCGATGATGCGCCCGAAGTTCCATCGCGGCGGCACGAAGGAATAAGCCGGCCGCCGCCAGCGTTCATGCGGGATGACCGACGCCGACCGAAACAGCACATCACTGGACAGATGGCAGGCCGCCTTGAAGAAGCGCGAGGAACTGCAGGATCTTCTCCACGGCGTCGGCTCGCTCGTGCAGGACGGGAGCATCAAGCTCAGTTCCGTCGACGAGGTGAGGAAGCTGCTGGTCGCCGCCCAGAGGGAGGTGGACCAGTTGGAGACCTTGATCAGGCGGTAGGAGGGATGCCGGCTGAGCGAAGCCGGCGCGGGATGTCGATCCGGTACGCTGTCATCCGTCGTGTGTCCGAGGGCCATCCTCTGCTCACCAGGAGAAACCGCATGACCACCCAGACCGTCCGCCTGCATCGCGTGCTGCGCTGCCCGCCCGAGCGGGTCTACCGCGCCTTCGTCGAGCCCGCCGCCTTCGAACGCTGGCTGCCGCCGTTCGGCTTCACCGGCAAGGTCCACTCGATGGAGCCCGTCGTCGGCGGCAGGTGGCGCATGTCGTTCACCAACTTCGGCAAGGGCCAATCGCACTCGTTCGGCGGCAAGTACCTGGAGCTGGTGCCCGGCAAGCGCATCGCCTACGACGCCACCTTCGACGATCCCAACCTGCCCGGCACCATGACCACGACGGTCGTGCTCACCGCCGTGTCCTGCGGCACCGACATGCAGGTCACGCAGGACGGCATCCCCGCCGTGATCCCGGCGGAGATGTGCTACCTCGGCTGGCAGGAGTCGCTGATCTCGCTGGCCCAGCTGGTCGAGCCCGAGATCCCGGGCTGAGCGTTCAGGCCACGGCCGAGAAGCGCGGCCGGCGTACACCGTCGACCTCGATGCTCTCGAAGAACATCGCGTGCGGCCGCACCCACAGGCCGCGTTCGCCGTACAGCGCACGGTAGAGCACCAGCGGCTCCAGCGTTTCGCTGTGGCGGACCACCCCGATCACTTCGTATTCGCCGCCCTTGTAGTGGCGGTAGCGTCCGGTCGGGGTCGATGGAAGAGGTGCGAGATCGCTCATGGCTGCAGTGTAGGAAGACTGAAATGTTTCCGTCACATTCGCGGCGCGAACCGCGATAGACAGCATCGAAGGAGTCTGGGAGAGTTCGCGCCTTCGCCACGATCAGGACTCCATGATGCGTGCCATCAAGCAGATTCGACGGTTCATCGAAACTGATCCGCACGACGCCGCCGCCAGGACTCTGGCCGACCTCGTGCTCGCGCTGGAGGACGAGTCGTCGTTCCCGGTATCGGAGCTCTACTCGCTCGACCTCGAGCGCTTCGACCTGGCGATGCAGCTGCTCGACGAGTGGCGGCTCGACCGCTTCTACATGGGCAAGGCCAGGCTCTTCGATCTCTCCTGGCAGCACCGCGACCCGCGCGGATGAGCGAGTACGAAGTCAAGCTCGCCGTGCCGGCCGCGGCCCGGCAGGGCCTGCTGAAGGAACTGTCGGGCGGAGAGATCGAAACCGTCCCGCTGCACGCGATCTATTTCGATACGCCCGACTCCTCGCTGTCGGACCGGCACGTGTCGCTGCGCGTGCGGCGTGAAGGGGACGACTGGATCCAGACGCTCAAGGCACCGGGCGATTCGACGCTCGAACGGTTCGAGGACAACGTTCCTCTGGGGACCGCCGCCTCGCGCAAGGCGCCGCCGCGCGCGGACCTGAACCGGCACACCGAAGCACGCGCGGGCGAGGTCATTCGCGCCGCCCTCGGCGAGAACCGGGACGAGGCACTCCAGCCCGTGTTCGAAGTGAAGGTCGAGCGGCGCCTGCGCCGCATCGAACGCGGCGGCTCCGTGGTCGAGCTCGCGTTCGACGAAGGCGAGCTGCTGGCCCTGGGCCGCAAGGCGCCGGTGTGCGAACTCGAGCTCGAGTTGCTCGAAGGCGACCGGCAGGAACTGCTGATGCTGGCCCGGCGCTGGCGCATGCAGTGGGACCTGTCGTTGTCGACGAGCAGCAAGGCTCTGCGCGGCCGGCGGCTGGCCGAGGGCGAGCCGTTCGGCCAGCCGGTCACCGCGCGTCCGCCCGTGCTGGCCCGCAAGAACCCTTCGCGCGGCGAGTTCCTCGGCGCGGTGCTCGACGCCTGCATGAACCAGGTGCTCGCCAACGCGGGAGAGATCGCCGCCGGCAGCCGTGCCGACGAGCACATCCATCAGCTGCGCGTCGGCCTGCGGCGGCTGCGCACGGCGCTGAGGGAGCTGCCTGGCCTGCGCGAAGCCGGCGAAGCGGTCGAGCCCGCCCTGCTGGTCGTGTTCCGCACCCTGGGCGAGTGGCGCGATCGCAGCCATGTCCTGCAGGTCATCGAGCCGAAGATCGAGGCCGCGGGCGGGCGGCCCGTGCGCTTTCCAGCCGGCTTCCATGAAGAGCGCGACCCGGCGCAGGCGGTGCGCGGCCCCACTTTCCAGGACGCGTTGCTGCGCCTGCTGTCCTTCGCGGAGACCGTCCGGGAGGACGACCGCAAGGGCGTGCGCGGGAGGGTCGCGGCGCGCCTGGACCGGCTGCACGAGCAGGTCTGCGACGACGGGGCGCGTTTCACGAAATTGATCGAAGAGCGCCAGCACCGCGTGCGCAAGCGCCTCAAGCGCCTACGCTACCTGGGCGAGTTCGTGGCGCCGCTCTATCCGGAGAAAGCCGTCGAGCGCTACCTGAAGGCGCTCAAGCCGGCGCAGGACGCGCTCGGCGAATACAACGACGAAGTGATGGCCGCTTCGTTCTACCGCGAGCTCGCCGACGCCCAGGAGGAAGCGCGGTTCGCGGTGACGCTGCTGGAAGCGCGCCGGAGCTCCGAAGCGAAGGCCTGCCGCAAGGCGCTGCAGCGCCTGGCCGAGGCCCGGCCCTTCTGGCGCAAGGCCTGACCGGCCGGGTCCGGATTACCGGTCGGATCGCGTCCCGCGCGAGACCAGGCCCGAATGCAGGCCGCCGCTCGTGGGCCGTGCGTGCTCGGCGCGAAGCCAGGGCTGGCGATCGATCCAGGCAGCCACGGACCTCAGGAAGCCCCTGAAGGCGGCGAATTGGAGGGTGGATCGGACAACGTTCACGGGGCACCTCCCAGTGCGTGACAGCGCTTCGCCATGTTGAGCCCAGTCGGCCCGCAAGGCTGTAGGAGTCTGGCTCAACCTTGCCAAATTTCTGCGTCAGTGTGGCGCCGTCAATACGCCGCCCTTCATGGCGGTGTCACGCAGCCGCGGCAGAGTTCCTGGTTCGCCAGACGAGAACATGCTTGCTTCCCTCTTTCACCGGCGCAGGCCGCCCCGCCTTCCGCTCCATCCGACCTTCCCGCACGCGACCCACGACCCGGCCCAGGCCGACCTGGCCCTGCTCGCCCGCGCGCTGCAGCAGCTGCTGGCGAAGTGGCCGCCGCAGGTGACCCGGCGCCATTTCCCGGCCGCGACCAAGGCGCACCAGGCGATCCGCATCCAGTCCTGCCTCCCCGGCGCGGTTCGTCTGCCGGCGTACCTGCTCAGCGACCTGTGCCACGAGATCGCCGAGCACGTCGACGCGCCGGTGCGCCAGGCCGCCGTCCGCTGCATGCGGCGCACCCGGCCCATCGCCTAGCACAGGTCCGGCGACGCCCATTTCACAGATCGCGTGGAGAAGGCTGTGGAAAACCGTCGGACACCTGTGCCGGCGTGAGCCCCGGCGCGGCCTGCCACGCGATGCTCAATCGGTGAGCAGGGGCGTCCGGGGCGGAAAGTTGCCGCTTCGGCCGTGGCGTAGTCGACACGAACCGGTCAGCGACCGGCCACGCGCGCCATCACTTCGCTCGCCTTCGAGGCATCGCCGCCGCGCCACGCCACGATCTGGTCCGGCCGGATCAAGGCCAGCGGCGCTTCATAGAGCTCGCGCAGGGAAGCGGCAGGCAGCCGCAGCACGCGCAGGTCCAGGCCTCGCGAGGCGGCTTCGGTCGCGAACAGTGTGGTGTCCGGCGCCGCGTCACCCAGCGCGAGCAGCGTCCACTCCGGCCCGAAGAGGTCGAAGAGCGAACGCCCGTCGTCCATCCAGGCATGCGGGGGGCGGCCGCCGGGGCAAGCCGTCTGCTGGTACTGGTTCGGCTCGTCCGGCGGCGGGCGGGTGCCGTCGGGAACGATCACCGGCGAGCCGTCGTAGCGGCCGCCGAACGTGACGCCCGGGATGTTGAATTCGAGCCTGGCGTGCGCGTCGAGGTAATCGGACGCGCGTTGCCGTTCTTCTTCGCCCGCCGGCGAGTCCTCCTCGAGCAAGGGCCCCGCCGTGAAGAGCCCCACCGAATCCGCGAAGCGGCGCGCATAGGCGGTGTTGCGTTCGGCGACCGGCTTGCGCTCGGCCTCGTAGCTTTGCAGCAGCGAGAGCGGCGCGGCGCCCCGCAGCACGGCCGCAAGCTTCCAGCCGAGATTGACGGCGTCCTCGACCGCGGTGTTGTAGCCCAGGCCGCCGGTGGGCGTGAACAGGTGCGCGGCGTCGCCGCCGATCAGCACGCGGCCGCGCCCGAAGCTTCGCGCGACGAGCGCGTGCCCGGCGAGCCAGGTGCCCATGGAGAGGATCTCGATCGGAACCTCGCGCCCCACCGCTTGCGCGAACACGCGGCGCGCGTCGTCCTCGGTCCACCGGTCCGCGTCCTCGCCCGGCCGCAGCGCGGCATGGAAGGCGAACTCCGAGACGCCGTCCACCGCGGCCATGAAAGCGCGCCGCTCGTGGTTGACCGACACGTACATCCAGGCCCTGGGATGCCGTAGCGCCGAGAGGAAGGCCGGCGCCTTCAGGTAGACGGCGAACATCTTGCCGCCCATGAACTCGCGCTGCACGCCGGTGACACCGCCCCAGGGGATGCCGAGCGCGCGGCGCACCGTGCTGCGTGCACCGTCGGCGCCGACCAGGAACTTCGCTTTCACCTGCACCGGATCGCCGCCGTTCGGGCGCACCGTCGCTTCGACGCCGTCGCCCGTGTCCTCGAAGGACTCCAGCGTCCAGCCGTACCGCAGGTCCGCCGACGGCTGACGGCGCGCCTGCCGCAGAAGCACCTGCTCGACGAACTTCTGCGACACGCGATGCGGAAGCTCCGCCGCGCTCCAGGAGCCCGTCATCGTGCGGATGCGCTCGACCGCCTGGGCCGCGGTGGGCAGCCGGATGCGCGCGAGCTCGTGGCCCGTGTAGCGGGTGAAGTACGCGATGTCCGTGGGATGGTCGGGCGGCAGGCCGAGCGCGCGAACTTCGTGCGCGAAGCCCAGGCGACGGAAGTGCTCCATCGTGCGCGCCTGCGTGGCGTTGGCCTGCGGGTTGAAGGCCGTGCCCGGCTTGGCGTCCACGAGCAGCACGCGCACGTGGCGCCGTCCGAGCTCGTTGGCCAGCATCAGGCCGCAGGGGCCGCCTCCCGCGACGAGGACGTCGGTCTCGAGGGTCATGCCCCCGATTCTCACGCCGCCGGGCGACGCGTGACCGTCCTCAACCGGCCAGGGCGGCCTGGGCCTCGCGGCACCAGGCGATGAAGCCTTTCATCTCGGTCGTCTTGTCGAACACCGCGTCGGCGCCGGAGCGGCGGGCGTTCTCGCGCACGGGCTCGCGCGTGTAGTTGGTCAGCAGCACCGCGCGCTGGTGAGCGGCGCGGCCCTGGCACTTGCGCAGCACGTCGAAGCCGTGGCCGTCGGCCAGGAACAGGTCGATCACGGCGAGATCCCAGCCGTCGTCGTGACGGGAAAGCCAGTCCACCGCCGCGTTCGAAGTCGTGGCCACGTGCACCACTTCGGCGCCAGGCACGAGCGCGAGCATCTGCCGCAGCAGCTCCTGCGTCACGGCATGGTCCTCCACCAACAAGATCCTCATGAACTGCCAATCCCCAATGCACCGCCATTGTGCGGACGGCGCGCGCCGGGGCGTGTAGGAAGGGTTCGCCGCTTGCGGCCGATGTGTGCATCGACCCGCTTAATGCCCAGCAAAGAGTCGCTCTCTATACTGGCCCGTTTTGCTCAACGTACCGGCGCTCCATGGCCTCACAGCTGCTGATCCGCACCTCGCTCCTGTCTCTCGCGCTCATTCTTGCCGCCTGCGGCAAGTCGCAGCAGACGCAGGCCGGCCCTCCCGGTGGAGGGATGCCCGCGCCTGAAGTGGGCGTCGTCACCGTGAAGCCGCAGGACATCGGCCTCGTCACCGAATTGCCCGGCCGCCTCGAGGCCTCGCGCGTGGCGCAGGTGCGCGCGCGCGCCGCGGGCATCGTGCAGGAGCGGCTGTTCCGCGAAGGCAGCGACGTGAAGGCCGGCCAGTCGCTGTTCCGCATCGACTCGGCACCCTACCAGGCGCAGGCCGCCAGCGCGCAGGCCTCGCTGGCTCGCGCGCAGGCCAACGTGGCCCAGGCCCGCGGCCTCGCCGAGCGCTACCGCCCGCTGGTGGAAGCCAACGCGATCAGCAAGCAGGAATACGTCAACGCCGTCGCCGCGCAGAAAGCGGCCGAAGCCGAAGTGGCCGCGGCCGAGGCCTCGGTGCGCACGGCGCAGATCAACCTCAACTACGCATTGGTGACCGCGCCGATCTCCGGCCGCATCGGCCGCGCGCTCGTCACCGAGGGCGCGCTGGTCGGCCAGGGCGAGCCGACGCCGCTGGCCACCATCCAGGTGATCAACCCGCTGTACGTGAACATCACGCAATCGGCCACCGAAGTCCTGAACCTGCGCCGCGCCATGCAGGAAGGCAAGCTCAAGCGCGCGGGCGACGCCGCGCCGGTCAAGGTGCTGCTGGAGGACGGCAGCACCTTCAACCAGCCGGCCCGCCTGCTGTTCGCCGACCTGCAGGTCGATCCCACCAGCGGCCAGGTGGCGCTGCGCGCCGAGGTGCCCAATCCCAACGGCATGCTGCTGCCCGGCATGTACGTGCGGGTGCAGGTGGAGCAGGCCCAGGCCAGCAACGCGATCCTGCTGCCGCAGCAGGCGGTCACCCGCACCCAGCAGGGCGACAGCGTGCTGGTGGTCGGCGAAGGCGGCAAGCCGGCTTCGCGCCAGATCAGGATCAACGGCAGCCAGGACGGCCAGTGGGTCGTGGTCGACGGCCTGAAGGCCGGCGAGCAGGTGGTGGTCGACGGCTTCCAGAAGCTGCAGATGATGCCGCCGGGCACGCCGGTCAAGCCGGTACCCTGGAACAACGGCAAGCCCGCCTCCGCGGCCGCTCCGGCCGCGTCCGCGGCTTCCGCCGCTTCGGCGCCGCGCAGCTGAGGAAGGCGCCGCCGCATGGCCAAGTTCTTCATCGACCGGCCCATCTTCGCGTGGGTCATCGCGCTGTTCCTGATCGTGCTGGGCGCGGTCGCCATCCGCACCCTGCCGATCTCGCAGTACCCGCCGGTGGCGCCGCCCGCCATCGTGGTGTCGGCCACCTACCCCGGCGCCTCGGCCCGCACGCTGGAGGAAAGCGTCATCTCCGTGATCGAGCAGGAGATGAACGGCTCGCCCGGCCTGATCTACATGGAGTCGGTGGCGCAGGCCAACGGCCTGGGCCAGATCACGATCACCTTCGAGCCCGGCACCAACGCCGACCTTGCGCAGGTGGACGTGCAGAACCGCCTCTCGCGCGCCGCGCCCCGCCTGCCCGCTTCGGTGACGCAGCAGGGCGTGCGCGTGGAGAAGTCGCGCGCCAACTTCCTGCTGTTCACCATCCTGTCGTCCGACGACCCCCACTGGACACCGGTGGACCTGGGCGACTACGCCTCGCGCAACGTGCTGCCCGAGATCCAGCGCATCGCGGGCGTGGGCCAGGCCCAGCTGTTCGGCACCGAAGCGGCGATGCGCGTCTGGATCGACCCCGACAAGCTGGTCGGCTTCAACCTGTCGCCGGCCGACGTCAACGCGGCCATCCGCGCGCAGAACGCACAGGTGTCGTCCGGCAGCATCGGCGACCTGCCCAACATCACCGGCCAGGGCGTCGCCGCCACGGTCATCGTGAGCGGGCAGTTGGGCTCGGTCGAGCAGTTCCAGAACATCGTGCTGCGCGCCAACACCGACGGCTCCACCGTGCGGCTGAAGGACGTGGCCCGGGTCGAGCTCAACGCCCAGACCTTCGCCACCAGCGCGCGACTGAACGGCAAGCCCTCGACCGGCATCGGCGTGCAGCTTTCGCCCACCGGCAACGCGTTGGCCACGGCGGACGCCATCCGCAAGCGCATGGGCGAACTCGCGCCCTACTTCCCCGCCGGCATGAAGTGGGAGATCCCGTACGACAGCTCGCGCTTCGTGCGCATCTCGATCTCGCAGGTGGTGGAGACGCTGCTGGAAGCCGTCGCGCTGGTGTTCCTGGTGATGTTCCTGTTCCTGCAGAACTGGCGCTACACCATCATCCCGACGCTGGTGGTGCCGGTGGCGCTGCTGGGCACCTTCGCGACGCTGCTGGCGCTGGGCTTCTCGATCAACGTGCTCACCATGTTCGGCATGGTGCTGGTGATCGGCATCGTGGTGGACGACGCCATCGTCGTGGTCGAGAACGTCGAACGCATCATGAGCGAGGAGGGATTGCCACCCCGTGAAGCGACACGCAAGGCGATGGGCCAGATCCAGGGCGCCATCATCGGCGTGACGGTGGTGCTGATCTCGGTGTTCGTGCCGCTGGCCTTCTTCGCCGGTTCCACCGGCAACATCTACCGCCAGTTCTCCGCGGTGATGGTGGCCTCCATCGCGTTCTCGGCCTTCATGGCGCTGTCGCTCACGCCGGCCCTGTGCGCCACGCTGCTCAAGCCGGTGGAAGCCGGCCACCACGTGGAAAAGCGCGGCTTCTTCGGCTGGTTCAACCGCAGCTTCCGGCGCACCGCGCACGGCTACGAGGGCTTCGTGTCGCGCATGCTGCGCCGCGCGCCCTGGTACCTGATCCTGTACGGCGTCATCGGCGGCGTGGTCGCGCTGGTCTACACGCGCCTGCCCACCTCGTTCCTGCCGCAGGAGGACCAGGGCTACATCATCGTGAACGTGCAGCTGCCGCCCGGCGCCACGCTGGAGCGCACCACGCGCGTGATGGAGCAGGTCGAAGGCTTCATGCTCAAGCAGCCCGAGGTGCAGAGCATGGTCGGCGTGCTGGGCTTCTCGTTCTCCGGCCAGGGCCAGAACGCGGGCCTCGCGTTCGTCACGCTCAAGAACTGGGACGAGCGCAAGGGCGAGGAGCACGGCGCGGGCGCCATCGCGGGCCGCGCCTTCGGCGCGCTCTCCGGCATCCGCGACGCGTTCATCTTCCCGCTCAGCCCGCCGCCGATCCCGGAACTGGGCACCGCGTCGGGCTTCAGCTTCCGCCTGCAGGACCGCGGCGGCAACGGCCACGAGAAGCTGATCGCCGCGCGCAACCAGCTCCTGGGCCTGGCGTCGCAGAGCAAGGTGCTCACGCAGGTCCGCCCCGACGGCCTGGAAGACGCGCCGCAGCTGCAGGTGGACATCGACCGCGACAAGGCGCAGGCGCTCGGCGTGAGCTTCGAGGCGATCAACAGCGTGCTGTCCACCTCGCTCGGCTCGTCGTACATCAACGACTTCCCCAACCGCGGCCGCCTGCAGCGCGTGATCGTGCAGGCCGACGCGCCGGCCCGCATGCAGCCGGAAGACCTGCTGCGGCTGAACGCGGTCGGCGCCCAGGGCCGCCCGGTGCCGCTGTCGGCCTTCGCCACCACCCGCTGGGTGACCGGCGCGATGCAGACCGTCCGCTACAACGGCTATCCGTCGATGCGCATCTCCGGTTCGGCCGCGCCCGGCTACAGCAGCGGCGCCGCGATGGACGAGATGGAGCGACTCGCGTCCCAGCTGCCGCCCGGCTTCGCCTTCGAGTGGACCGGCCAGTCGCGCGAGGAGAAGCTCGCCGGCGCGCAGGCGCTGATCCTCTACGGCTTCGCCATCCTGGCGGTGTTCCTGTGCCTGGCGGCGCTGTACGAGAGCTGGTCGATCCCGCTGTCGGTGATCCTGGTGGTGCCGCTGGGCGTGCTGGGAGTGCTGGTGGCCACGCTGCTGCGCGGCTACGCCAACGACGTGTACTTCCAGGT
>Ga0247820_10002245_pt1 | contig 10884 bp, 8 predicted proteins | sample 13C_Glucose_Day1_2_FD_192480 | JGI IMG/M metagenome (GOLD analysis project Ga0247820, IMG submission 192480) | Soil microbial communities from agricultural site in Penn Yan, New York, United States - 13C_Glucose_Day14 | ecosystem: Environmental > Terrestrial > Soil > Agricultural land | place...
CGCCGTCCAGGCGCGCCGCCTTGACCAGCGCCTCGGGAATGCTCACGTAATAGTTGCGGAAGAACAGCGTGGTGAAGGCCAGGCCGTACACCACGTGCACCAGCACCAGCCCGCTGGTGGTGCTGGCCAGGCCCAGCTTGCCGAGGGTGAACGAGGCCGGCAGCAGCACGGTCTGGAACGGCAGGAAGCAGCCGAACAGCAGCAGGCCGAAGAACAGCTGCGAGCCACGGAAGCGCCACATCGACAGCACATAGCCGTTGAGCGCGCCGATGGCGGTGGAGATCAGCACCGCCGGCACGGTGATCAGGATCGAGTTGACGAAGTAGCCGCTGACCGTGGCCCAGGCCTTGCTCCAGCCGATGGCGGTGAATTCGGTCGGCCAGCTCAGCAGGTTGCCGCTGCCGATGTCCTCGGGGGTCTTGAAGCTGGTCAGCAGCATCACCACCAGCGGCACCAGGTACAGCAGCACGGCCAGCAGCAGCACGGCATGAATGGCGATACGGCTGAGGTTCAGTGCGGGTTTGTCGGTCAGGCTAGTCATGGCGTTTGCCCCGCAATTCGGAATACAGGTACGGCACCAGGATCGCCAGGATGGCGCCGAGCATCAGGATCGCGCTGGCCGAGCCCATGCCCATCTGCCCGCGGCTGAAGGTGAACGAGTACATGAACATGGCTGGCAGGTCCGAGGAGTAGCCAGGGCCGCCGGCGGTCATCGCCGCCACCAGGTCGAAGCTCTTGATGGCAATGTGCGAAAGGATCATCAGCGAGCTGAAGAACACCGGGCGCAGGCTGGGCAGCACCACGGTCCAGTAGATGCGCGGCAGGCTGGCGCCATCGAGCTGGGCGGCGCGGATGATCGACTGGTCGACACCGCGCAGGCCGGCGAGGAACATCGCCATGATGAAGCCCGAGGCCTGCCACACGGCGGCGATCACCAGGCAGTAGACCACGCGGTCGGGGTCGATCAGCCAGTCCAGGCGAAAGCCTTCCCAGCCCCAGTCGCGCAGCAGCTTGTCCAGGCCCATGCCAGGGTTGAGCAGCCACTTCCAGGCGGTACCGGTAACGATCATCGACAGGGCCATGGGGTAGAGATAAATGGTGCGGATGAATCCTTCGCGGCGGATGCGCTGGTCGAGCAACACGGCGAGGAACACGCCGATGGCCAGGGTGATGCCGATGAACAGGCCGCCGAACAGCAGCAGGTTCTTGCTCGCCACCCACCAGCGGTCGTTGTCGAACAGCCGGGCGTACTGCGCCAGGCCCGCCCACTTGTAGGTGGGCAGGAAGGTCGAGGTGGTGAACGAGAGGACGAAGGTCCACAGGATGTAGCCGTAGAAGCCCACCAGGACGATGAACATGCTCGGCGCCAGCACCAGTTTCGGTAGCCAGCGCTGCAGCGCGTCCAGGGGGGAGGCCCGCAGGCGGGCGGTTGCTGTGGTCATGGTTCAGATCTCGTTTCGAGAAAGGCAGATAACCGTGTAGGAGCGGCCTTGTGCCGCGAAAGGGCCGCAGCGCGGCCCGTGTGCATCAGCACAGATACTGAAATTGCCGGGGCCGCTTTGCGGCCCTTTCGCGGCGCAAGGCCGCTCCTACACAGGCGCCTGACTACTTGGCGGCGTTGACTGCTGCGGCCAGCTTCTTCGCCGCATCCGCAGGATCGGCCTTCGGATCGTTGATGTAGTTGGTCACCACATCGAAGAACGCCCCCTGCACCGCCAGCGTGGTGGCCATGTTGTGCGCCATGCTCGGTTGCAGGCCGCCGGACTTGGCGTCGGCCAGGAAGTCCTTGGCCGCGGTCTGGGCGCAGCTGTCGAAGCCATGCTTGCCCATGTCGGCGAGCATGTCGTTACGCACCGGGATCGAGCCCTTGTTGATGCTGAAGACCTTCTGGAACTCCTCGCCCAGCACCTTGCGGGCGATGTCCTGCTGGCCCGCCGCGGTGCCCTTGTCCTTCTGCTTGAACACCACCAGCGAGTCGATGTTGTAGAGGAAGGCCTGGTCGGTGCCGGGGAAGGCCACGCACTGGTAGTCCTTGCCGGCGGTCTTCTTGGCCAGGGTCCATTCGCTCTTGGCCCAGTCGCCCATGATCTGCATGCCGGCCTTGCCGCTGATGACCTTGGCCGCCTCCAGGTTCCAGTCCTGGCCCTTGCCGTCAGGGTCCATGTAGGTGGCGACTTTCTTCAGCTCGGTGAGCGCCTTGACCATCTCGGGGCCGGTCAGGGCCTTTTCGTCCAGTTCGACCAGCGCTTTCTTGTAGCCTTCTACGCCCATTACCGAGAGCACCACGCTCTCGAACACGGTGCTGTCCTGCCACGGCTGGCCACCGTGGGCCAGCGGGATGAAACCGGCAGCCTTGAGCTTGTCGCCGGCGGCGTAGAACTCCGCGAGGGTGGTCGGCGCCTTGTCGATGCCGGCCTTCTTGAACACTTCCGGGTTGATCCACAACCAGTTGATGCGGTGGATGTTCACCGGCACGGCCACGTAGTCGCCGTCGTACTTCACGGTGTCGGCGACCTTCTTGTCGAGCAGGCTGTCCCACTTCTCTTCCTTGGCCACGTCCTTGAGCACATCGGGATCGAGCAGGCCGGTGGCGGCCCAATCCTGGATATCCGGCCCTTTGATCTGCGCGACTCCAGGTGGGTTACCGGCCACGGCGCGGCTCTTGAGCACGGTCATGGCGGTGGCGCCACCACCGCCGGCCACGGCGCCGTCCTTCCAGATGAAACCGTCCTTCTCGACCTGGGCCTTGAGCACATCGACCGCGGCCTTTTCGCCGCCGGAGGTCCACCAATGGACGACTTCCACGCTGCCTTTGGAGTCGGCGGCCTGGGCACTGAGGGAGAACAGGGAGGCGAAGGAGATCGCGGCGGCGAGACGAAGCGTCGAATGCATGGGAATACCTTTCTTGTTGTTATGCGAGGCAAGACTGTCGCTTGCATGGCATGGAGTGTAAGGAGCCCGCGCCAGCCTTCAGGTAACGAACGGATGCGCGAATGTCATCATCTGGTTACATGGCCAGGGCCGTGGCCAGGCTCGGCGCCAACGGCAGGCGCGGCAGCAGCAGGGCCTGGTAGGCGTGGTAGAGGTCGGGCTTGCCGCCCCAGATGCGCGCACTGGGCAGCAGCGCCGGGTCCAGCTCGTGGTGCCAGCTGCCATGGCCGCGGTCGATGAAGTGGCTGGCGATGAAGTCCCAGAAGCAGCGGTACCAGTGTTCGTATTGCGCCTCGCCGGTACGCCGCAACAGGGCCGCGGCGGCGGCGCTGGCCTCGGCATGCACCCAGTGCAGGCGCTCGCGCACCACCGGGCGGTTGCGCCAGTCCAGGGTGTAGACCAGCCCCGGTGCGCCATCGGCCTGCCAGGCATGCTTGCAGGCGCTGTCGAACAGTCCCCTGGCGGCAGGCAGCAAGGACTCCGGCGCGGGCAGTTGCGCCCGTTGCAGGGCCGCTTCCAGGTGCAGTATCAGGCGTGCCCATTCGAAGGCATGACCGGGCGTGGTGCCGTAGGGGCGGAAGCCGTCGGCGGGGTTGTCGCGGTTGTAGTCGGGCAATGCCTGCCAGTGCTCGTCGAAATGCTCGGTGACCCGGAAACCATCGGCAGCCACCTGGGCCAGGATCAAGCGTTCGACGATCCGCAGGGCACGGCTTAGCCACAGCGTGTCGCCGGTCACGTCGGCCAGGGCGAGAAACGCCTCGACGCCGTGCATGTTGCTGTTGGCGCCACGGTAGGCTTCTGCCTGCTGCCAGTCACGGGAGAACGACTCGCGCAGGACGCCCTCCTCCTCGCACCAGAAGCGCTGCTCGATGACCCGGACCACGGCATCCAGCAGTGCCTGGGCCTGTGTGACATCCGCCACCACCGCCGAGCTGGCGGCAAGGCCGACGAAGGCATGCAGGTAGGCGGCCTTGCCGGTGTCGCCGTGGCCTTCGGGCTGCGCGTACCAGCCGTCGTGCTCCTGGTCGCGCAACGGCCCTAGCAGGGCCTCGACGCCATGCTCGACCAGCTCGCGGCAACCCGGAACGCCCTGGATATGCGCCAGGGCGAAGCTGTGGGTCATGCGCGCGGTGTTCATGGTCTCGGCCAGGGCGCAACGGGGCAGGCGGCCTTCGTCGTCGAGGTTGCCGAACCCCTGGGACAGCCGCGAAGCCCTGGCGAAGGCGAGCAAGCGCAGGGCCTCGGCGTCGAGCCAGGCATGGTGTGTCGGGGAGTCGATCCAGCGGTTGGCCATGGGTGCACCCTCCTTGTTGTTGTCAGCCGATTCTAGTCAGCCGTCCTGGCTGGCATGTCACGAAGGCCTGCCGAATTGTCACCATGTAGTGACATCAGTCCCCTGTAGGAGCGGCCTTGTGCCGCGAAAGGGTTGCGAAGCAGCCCCAGCAATTTCAGATCCCTGGGGCCGCTTTGCGGCCCTTTCGCGGCACAAGGCCGCTCCTACAGGGGATCGTGTCATTCGGCTGTACGGGGTAGGTACAAAGTCACCCGCAACCCACCCTCACGCAGGTTGAACAGGCTCACCTCGCCGCCATGGCTGTGGGCGATGTTGCGCGCGATTCCCAGCCCCAGCCCATACCCCTGCTGCTGCCCGGCCAGGCGGAAGTGCGGCTCGAACACCTGCTCCAGGCGCTGCTCCGGCACCCCCGGGCCCTGGTCGTCCACCTGCAGGACGAAGCTCTCGGCACTGTCGAGGATCCGCAGGTGCGCCCGCTCGCCGTACTTAATGGCATTGTCGATCAGGTTGCCGATGCAGCGGCGCAGGGCCAGTGACTTGCCAGGGTACGGCGCCAGCGCCTGTCCTTCGAGGGTGATGCGGCCGTCGCCGATATAAGGTTCGGCGAGCATCTCCAGCACCTGGTTGAGGTCGATCGGCTCGATGTTCTCGTGAATGTCGGTGTCCTTCACGCACTGCAGCGCGCCCTTGACCAGCAGCTCCAGCTCGTCGAGGTCGCGGCTGAACTTCGCTTGCAGCTTCTCGTCCTCGAGCAGCTCGACCCGCAGGCGCAGGCGCGTGATCGGCGTACGCAGGTCATGGGAAATGGCGCTGAACAACTGGGAGCGCTCGGTGAGGTAACGGCTGATCCGCTCGCGCATGCTGTTGAACGCCCGCCCCACCTCGACCACTTCACTGCCGCCGCCCTCGGCCACCGGGGCCACGTCGGCGCCCAGCGACATTTCCCGCGCCGCCCGCGCCAGGCGCTTGAGCGGCCGGCTCTGCCAGTGCACCAACAGGCCGATGAACAGCAACAGCAGGGCGGTGGTCATGGCGATAAAGCCGATCTGCTGGCGAGGCAGACGCTCGGCCTCGAGGCTGGTGTAGGGCTCGGGCAGCAGCGAGGCGATATACAGCCACTCACCCTCGCCCAGGCGGATCTGGGTCACCAACACCGGTGGGTTGAGTGGCTCCAGGGTCAACGAGTAGTGCGCCCAGGAGCGGGGCAGCTCATCGAGTTTCAGGCCGCTGTTGAAGATCCGCAGGTCATCGGGGCTGACGAATTCGACGGAGATCTCCAGCTGCTGACCCAGGCGCTCGTGCAACACCTGCTGGAACACCTCGATTACCGCCTGCTTGCGCGGGGTGATCGGCAGCACCGGCATCTCCAGCGGCTTGACGTTGAGCGAGACGAAGAAGCGCGTTCCGCCCATGCTACGCAACTGGTCAAGGACCATCGGCCGGTAGGCCACCGGCAGCGAACGGAAGTAGCTGACGCTGGCACTCATCGAATGGGCCAGGCTGCCGGCACTGGCACGCAGGCCCTGCAGCTGGCTGGCGCGCAGTTGCGCCACCCAGATCAGGCTCGACAGCCCCTGGGCCAGCAACACCACCAACAAGGTCAGCAGCAGCATGCGCCCCAGCAGCGAGCGCGGCAGCAGGCGCCAGCGGCGCTCGCTAGGCCGGGCAGACATTGGCCGCCAGCAGGTAGCCGCTGCCGCGCACGGTGCGGATCAGCCGAGGGGGTTTTTCCGTGTCGCGCAGGCGCTGGCGCAGGCGGCTGACCGCCATGTCGACGATACGGTCCAGCGGCATCGGCTCGCGCCCGCGGGTGGCGTTGCCGATGGTGTCGCGGTCGAGGATCTGCTGCGGGTGGTCGAGGAACAGCTTGAGCAGGGCGAAGTCGGCGCCGGAGAGGATCACCTCCTCGCCATCGCGGTGGAACAGGCGATGGCTGATCGTGTCCAGCCGCCAGTCGTCGAAGGCCAGCACCGCGCTGGCCGGCGCCGCCTGGCCGAAATCGGCGCGGCGCAACAGGGCCTTGATGCGGGCCTGTAGTTCACGTGGGCTGAAGGGTTTGCCGAGGTAATCGTCGGCGCCCAGCTCCAGGCCGATGACCCGGTCGGCCTCGTCGGAACTGGCGGTGAGCATGATGATCGGCACCCGCGCCTGGCGCGGGTGCTGGCGGACCCAGCGGCACAGGCTGAAGCCGTCCTCGTCGGGCAGCATCACGTCGAGGATCACCAGGTCGTAGGGGTTGGCGTCCAGGGCGCGGCGAAAGCCCTGGCCGTCGGGTTCGGCATGGACCTGCAGGCCGCAACGGGCCAGGTAGGTCTGCAACAGTTCGCGGATATCCTGGTCGTCGTCGACCATCAGGATCGATTTGCCGGCAGTGGTCACAATGGTCAGTCCTCTTGTAAACGCAGATCTTGATGTCTGCTGTGGGGCTGCTTCGCAGCCCTTTCGCGGCGCAAGGCCGCTCCTACAAAGGCTACGCAATCAACTGTAGGAGCGGCCTTGCGCCGCGAAAGGGCCGCGAAGCGGCCCCAGCGATCAATGATCCAACGCCTGTTGCAAGGCCACCCCGGCCCCCAGCAACCCGGAAAACTCCGCCGTCACCAACCAGACCGGCACCCCGGCGAAGTAGCCGCTCATACAGCCCTTGTCGGCGAAACTCGCAGCGAATCCGCTGCCCAGGAACAACTCGGCGAAACGCGGAATCACCCCGCCGACAATGTAGACCCCACCCCGTGCGCCCAGGGTGAGCACGTTGTTGCCCGCCACCCGCCCGAGGAAGCGGCAGAACTGCTCGATCACCGCCAGCGCCCGGGGCTCGCCGGCCAGGGCCGCGTCGGTGATCTGCGCCGGGGTCTTGTGCGTCGGCGTGGCGCCATCGAGCGCGCAGATCGCCTGGTACAAGCGCACCAGCCCACCGCCGCTGAGCACCGTCTCGGCGCTGACATGGCCGATCTGCCGGTGAATCTCCTGATGGATCGCCGCCTCGCGGGCATTGCCCACCGGCAGGTCGACATGCCCGCCCTCCCCCGGCAGCGCCAGCCAGTGCTCGCCCAGGCGCAGCAGGCTGCCCACGCCCAGGCCGGTGCCGGGGCCGATCACCAGCGCCGGACGCGACGGGTCGGCGAGGCCTGCGCAGACCTCGCGGAACTCACCGTCGCGCAGCCGGGTCATGCCCAGGGCCATGGCGGAAAAATCGTTGATCAGCAACAGGCGCTCGACCTGCAGCGTCTGGCAGAACGCGCTGCGGCTCAGGCGCCAGTGGTTGTTGGTGAAGCGGAATTCGTCGCCGTCCACGGGACCGGCCACCGCCAGGCACACCGCCGCCAGGCCGCCACGGGCGATGCCCTGGTCGGCGAGGTAGGCCTCGATGGCCTGCTCGGGGCTGGTGTAGTCGGCGGTGGCCAGCACCTGGACCGCCTGCAGCTCGTTGTCGCGCCACAAGGCAAAACGTGCGTTGGTGCCACCGATGTCGCCGACCAGCAAGGCCTTCATTTGAGGTTCTCCAGGGCCGAGGTGAAGGCGCTCGCGCCCTGTTCGGCGGAACTGAACGCCACGCGCATGAAGCCGAACAGCTCGCGCCCGCAGCCCAGGTCGTTGCCCGTGGGCGGCTCGGGCAGCTCACGGCTGGCCAGTTCCTCGGCCGAGACCATGATCCGCAGCGTGCCTTCGGCACCATCGACGCGCACGATATCACCATCGCGCACTCGCGCCAGCGGGCCGCCGTCGAAAGCCTCCGGGCACACATGAATGGCCGCCGGGATCTTGCCCGAGGCCCCGGACATGCGCCCGTCGGTGACCAGCGCCACCTTGAAGCCGCGGTCCTGCAGCACGCCGAGGAAGGGTGTCAGCTTGTGCAACTCGGGCATGCCGTTGCAACGCGGCCCCTGGAAGCGCACCACGGCGACGAAGTCGCGCTCCAGTTCGCCGGCCTTGAACGCATCGGCCAGCGCCTGCTGGTCGTGGAATACCCGGGCGGGCGCCTCGACCACACGATGCTCGGGCGCGACCGCAGAGACCTTCATCACGCCGCGCCCCAGGTTGCCCTCCATGACCCGCAGGCCACCCTCGGCGGAGAACGGCCGCGCCACCGGGCGCAGGATGCTTTCGTCGAGGCTGTCCTTCGGCCCCTCGCGCCACACCAGTTGGCCATCCTCGAGGAACGGCTCCTGGGTGTAGCGGCGCAGGCCATGCCCGGCCACGGTGTTGACGTCCTCGTGCAGCAGGCCGGCGTCGAGCAGCTCGCGAATGAGGAACGCCATGCCGCCGGAGGCCTGGAAGTGGTTGATGTCGGCTTTGCCGTTCGGATAGACGTGGGACAGCGTCGGCACCACCTCGGACAGATCGGCCATGTCCTGCCAGGTCAGCTGGATGCCGGCGGCCTGGGCGATGGCCGGGATGTGCAGGGTGTGGTTGGTCGAGCCGCCGGTGGCGTGCAGGGCGACGATCGAGTTGACCAGCGCCTTCTCGTCAACGATCTCGCCAATCGGCATGAAGTTGCCGCTGGCCTTGGTCATCCGCGTGACCTGGCGCGCGGCCTCGGCGGTGAGGGCGTCGCGCAGCGGCGTGTAGGGATTGACGAACGAGGCGCCCGGCAGGTGCAGGCCCATCACCTCCATCACCAGCTGGTTGGTGTTGGCGGTGCCGTAGAAGGTGCAGGTGCCCGGGCCGTGGTAGCTCTTCATTTCCGATTCGAGCAGTTGCTCGCGGGTGGCCTTGCCCTCGGCGTAGCGCTGGCGCACATCGGCCTTCTCCTTGTTGGAGATGCCCGAGACCATCGGCCCGCCCGGCACGAAGACGGTCGGCAGGTGGCCGAAACGCAACGCGCCCATCATCAGGCCGGGAACGATCTTGTCGCAGATGCCCAGCATCAGGGCGGCGTCAAACATGTTGTGCGACAGGGCGATGGCGGTGGACATGGCGATCACTTCGCGGCTGGCGATGGCCAACTCCATGCCCGGCTCGCCCTGGGTGACGCCATCGCACATGGCCGGCACGCCGCCGGCGAACTGGCCGACCGAGCCGACTTCGCGCAGGGCCTGCTTGATCTGCTCGGGAAAGTGCTGGTACGGCTGGTGCGCCGAGAGCATGTCGTTGTAGGCGGAGACGATGGCCACGTTGGCGGCGTTCATCAGGCGCAGGGTCTGCTTGTCCTCGCCGCCACATCCGGCCACGCCATGGGCGAAGTTGGCGCACTGCAGGCTGGCGCGCATGGGTCCGTCACTGGCTGCCCCACGGATCAGCTCAAGGTAGCGTTCACGGGTACGGCGGCTGCGGGCGATCAGCCGTTCGGTGACCTCAAGGATGCGCGGATGCATGTACTGGACTCCAGGCTAACGGTAAGGGCGGTTTTACCAGGGACTGTCCCTCCAAACGATTGCGACCTAGGCTCTGGATAGAGGCTTCTGGTCCGTTTGCGACGGCACTGCCAACCACTCGTTGTATGTTTAAACAAAATACTGCCAGCAAAAAGGCTTGTTTTCTATCTCTCGGTGAATAATCTTGTAATTCCAACAACAAAACCGTTTCAGTGAAGCTGCTCTTTGTGCCACAGGCTTCACCCGACTGCCAGAGGTAACGCCATGACCCTACGCATCGCCATCAACGGATTCGGCCGCATCGGACGCAACGTCCTGCGCGCACTGTACACGCACGGCTACCGCCAGGACCTGCAGGTCGTCGCCATCAACGACCTGGGCGACAGCGCGATGAACGCCCATCTGCTCAAGTACGACAGCGTCCACGGCACCTTCGACGCCACTGTCGAGGCCGACCATGAAAGCCTCACCGTCAATGGCGACCGCATCGCCGTCAGCGCCATCCGCAATCCCGCCGAACTGCCCTGGAAGACCCTGGCCATCGACGTGGTGTTCGAATGCACCGGGCTGTTCACCGAACGCGCCAAGGCTGCCGCGCACCTGACGGCCGGTGCCGGCAAGGTGATCGTCAGCGCGCCGGCCAAGGGCGCCGACGCCACTGTGGTATACGGGGTCAACCACGACGTGCTGCGCGCCTCGCACCAGATCATCTCCAACGCCTCGTGTACCACCAACTGCCTGGCGCCGATCGCCCAGGTGCTGCACCGCGAGTTCGGCATCGAGCAAGGTCTGATGACCACCATCCACGCCTACACCAACGACCAGGTGCTCACCGACGTCTACCACAGTGACCCGTACCGCGCCCGCTCGGCCACCCAGTCGATGATCCCGAGCAAGACCGGCGCCGCCGAAGCCGTGGGCCTGGTGCTGCCGGAACTGGCCGGCAAGCTCACCGGCATGGCCGTGCGGGTACCGGTAATCAACGTGTCGCTGGTCGACCTCACGGTCAACCTCAAGCGCGAGGCCAGCGCCGAGGAAGTCAACCAGCTGTTCCTCGAGGCCAGCCGCCACTCGCGCGTGCTGGGCTACAACGCCCTGCCGCTGGTGTCGTGCGACTTCAACCACAACCCGCTGTCGTCGATCTTCGACGCCAACCACACCCGCGCCAACGGGCGCATGCTCAAGGTGCTGGCCTGGTACGACAACGAATGGGGCTTCTCCAACCGCATGCTGGACAACTGCCTGGCGTTGTTCAACGCCAGGTGAAGTTTTGCACGATCTCCTGTAGGAGCGGCCTTGTGCCGCGAAAGGGCCGCAAAGCGGCCCCAGCTCTTGTTGCATCGACTC
>Ga0247820_10002247_pt1 | contig 10881 bp, 9 predicted proteins | sample 13C_Glucose_Day1_2_FD_192480 | JGI IMG/M metagenome (GOLD analysis project Ga0247820, IMG submission 192480) | Soil microbial communities from agricultural site in Penn Yan, New York, United States - 13C_Glucose_Day14 | ecosystem: Environmental > Terrestrial > Soil > Agricultural land | place...
GAGCCCGCGCGGTGGGCGCGGTGGGTGCGGATGACGTCGGCGTACCAGTCGAAGGACCGCTTCGGCGTGCGCACCCGGGTGTCGAAGTCGACGTGCACGAGGCCGAACCGCTGGGTGAACCCGTCGGCCCACTCGAGGCTGTCCATCAGCGACCAGCAGGAGTAGCGGCGGCCTCGGCCGTGAACGTGTCCCAGATGCTGGTGCCCCTGCCGTCCTCGCGTGCGGCGCTCTCGATCTGGTACGACGCCGTCCTCGTACCGAAGCCGAAGCCGGGCGGTGGACCCGGGTCGCGACCATCCTCGACGTTGCTGCTCACCGCTGGCTCCTGTCCCGGCGTCGCACCCTCGCACGCCCTCGTCCCGCGCCGGGACGCGCCCGGCTCGCAGGATCATCGCGCACCCGGCGAGCCCGCGCGGCCGGTGCGGCGAATCTCACCCGGGGGAACGGCTGTCCCGGCCCTCAGCCGGTGGAGACCTGCGCGCCCCGGAGGCGGCGCTCGTCACCCACCCACATCCCGAGCAGCCCACCGAAGTGCGCCTCGAAGCGGTCCCACTCGTGCGGCGGGTACGTCTGCTGGATCGTCGAGTGCAGCAAGGCGGCGAAGTCGGGCCCGTCGATCCACTCGAGCACCATCTCGTCGACGTGCGGCAGGGCCGACTCGCAGAAGGCGCGGTAGCGCTCGGTCTCGAAGTAGTCGTCGGCCAGCGCCTGGTAGGCGTCGAGCTTGCCCTGGTAGTCGCGCTCGTCGTCGGCGACCGCGAACCACGGCCCGGTGTCGACCTGCGTTCGCGTCGACCGCCCGGTCACCACGCAGTAGGCGGTCCACCGCAGCAGGGCCTTCATCGCCCACGGGAAGTAGTAGTGCAGGGAGGTCACGGCGACGTCGGGGCAGGCGTTGGCGTAGTCGATCGGGTAGACGACTCCGTCCTTGACGAGCATCTCGCAGGAGTTGAACTCCCACCGGAAGAACGCGTTCACGGTCTGCGAGATGGTGATCGCCTCGCGACCGGTCTCCTCCGACAGGAACCCGTGGGCCACGGCGTACCGCTCGTGCATCGGCTCCTCGGGGCGGAACTTCATCACCATCGTCTCGGGGCCGATGGTCAGCGACCGGGCGAAGTGCTCGTAGTCGGGCACCGAGGCCTGCAGGTGCATCAGCATCTCGCCGGAGTCGTCGTAGGAGCGGTGCAGGTCGGCCCGGTCGCGCACCTGCGAGACCCCGCGCCACCCGCCACCGTCGAAGGGCTTCATGTACAGCGGGTAGCCCAGCGGCTCCGCGACCCGCTCGAGGTCGAAGGACCGGTTGTAGCGCGCCGACGTGTAGGCCCACCGGGAGTTGTCCACGGGGTGCTTGTAGGGCACGAGCACCGTCTCGGGCACGTTCATGCCGAGCCGCATCAGGGCGCAGTACGCCGAGTGCTTCTCCATCGACTGGAAGGTGAACGGGCTGTTGAGCAGGTAGACGTCGTCCATCAGCGCGACCTTCTTCAGCCACTCGCGCGGGTGGTAGTACCAGTGCGCGAGTCGGTCGATGACCAGCTCGTGCCGCGCCTTGTCGCGCAGGTTGAAGGGCTCGATGGTCAGCCGCTCGGTGGTGACGGTGTGCTGCCCGCCGTCCGGCGCTCGCAGTACCCCGAGCCGGCGCGCCAGCGCCTCGAAGGCGGTCGGCCAGTCCTCCTCGGCACCGAGCAGCAGCCCGACCAGGTGGTCGGTCGTGGGGGCCATGCGGTCTCCTTCGGTCAGACGAAACGGGGCAGGTGGTGGGCGAGCTGGCGTTGCCACCAGGGCCAGTCGTGCGCACTGTCATGGCCCCACACGTCGAGGTCGTGGCGAATCCCCTTGCGTTCCAACAGATCTGCGAATGCTCGAGTCGAGGACAGCGCGCGGGTCGGCGACTCCTCGAAGGCACCCTGCCCGACCACGAGCAGCACCGAGACCCGCGAGCGCACCCACTGCAGGTGGCCGCCCTCCATGTTCGCGAGGTAGGCCGTGGGGTTGGCGAAGTAGGTCGCATCGCCGAGCTCGCCCCACCCGTTCCACGTCGACGGGTCGTAGTTGCCGGACAGCCCGATGGCCAGCGGGGCGACGTCGGCGCGTTGCAGGGTCAGGTGCACGGCGTGGTAGGCACCGAGCGAGACCCCGACCGTGATGACCTCCTGCCCCCCACCGACCTGGTCGAGCAGCCAGGGCAGCACCATCTCGGACAGCCAGGCGGTGTAGGTCTGGCCCCGCCGGGCACGCTCCTCGGTGGGGATGTCGCCGTGGGACCACGACCACCCGTCGAGCGAGTCCACGCAGAACAGGCTCACCCGGCCGGCGTCGACGAGCGGCCGCACCGCGTCGAGCATGCCGTTGTGCTCGGCGTCCCGGGCCGACCCCCCCTCGGACGGGAAGAGCAGCACCGGCCGCCCCCACGACCCGTAGCGGACCACCGCGAGGTCGCCGTCATGACCCGGCACCGGCAGGCGCACGCTGGTGGTCTCCATGCGACCCCACCCTGCCGGTCGGCATCCGACCTCGCAACCACGAGGCCCCGCCACTACCCCCAGACGCGGCGCAGGACCTCGGTGAGGCCAGGGTCGAGCGCGTCGCGCCACGCGGTGTAGTTGTGCAGGTCGGGCACCTCGCGCAGGGTGACGTCGTGCCCGGCCCGGCACAGGGCGGCGGCCATGTCACGGTTGTTGGCGACGTTCTCCTCGAGTGCGCCACACGACATCCCGACCACGAGCGGGTGCTCGGCGTGCCGCATGTCGAGCACACTCTGCACCAGGCGGGAGATCCGCCCGAAGTAGCGGTAGCCGCTCACCGAGTCGTCGTGGCGCACCTGGAAGAACGACCCCGACTGCGCGTAGACGCCGCCCACGCGTGGCGCCGCCAGCAGGCCGAGCAGGAGGGCCGTGAGGCCCCCGAGGCTGGCCCCGACCACGACGACCGGCCCGCGCACCGCGTACCGCTCCCCCAGCCGGTCCAGGCCGGCGTCGGCGATGGTCCGCAGGTACTGCGGCGACCCGGAGTACCACGCGTCGCGGATGACGGGGCTGGCCAGTGCGACGCGGTGCGGCGGGAGCTGACCGCCGGCGACGAGGGCCGCGCAGTACGCCGTGATGCGCGCGAGCTGGTCGTACTCGGCGCCGTCGTGCACGAGCAGCAGCGGTGCGGGCTCGTCGTCGGCGAGGTCCACCGGGCTCCAGACGGTGACGGGCACCTCGTCGGCGGTCTCGCCGGCGAGCGAGAGCACCTCCAGCCGGCCCTCGACGGCCGGCGCCGACAACCACCAGGGCACGTCGTAGGCGGGCAGCTCGAGCACCGACCGGTCGCCGAAGGCGGTGCGAACGCTCACCGGGTTGGCCGGGTCGAGCACCACCTCGACCTCGTCGCCGCGGGCGACGGCGAAGCGGTACTCGAGGCGGTGCAGCGCGGGGCGTGGCACGTCGAGCACCCACCCGGTGGCATCGCGCCGGAACTCGCGCGGCCCGGCGACAACCCGGTCGCACTGCAGCACCACGGCGGTGACCTCGGGCTCGGCGAGGTCGAGACGGAACCGGAGGTGGTCGTCGAGCAGCTTGGGTGGCACCGGGTCAGAACAGTGCGCTCATCAGCGCCGTGCGGCCCTTGCGCACACGCTCGTCGTGGTTGCCGACGACCGCGAACAGCTCGAGCAGGTGGGTGCGTGCACGGTCGCGCTCGTCGCCCGCGGAGCTGCGGACGATGTCGAGCAACCGGGTGAAGGCGTCCTCGACGTGCCCGCCGAGCACGTCGAGGTCGGCCACGACGATGGCGGCCTCGACGTCGGTCGGGTCGGCCGCAGCGGCGGCCCGCGCGGCGGCCAGGTCGACACCCTGGGTGCGCTGCATGAGCCGCACCTGGGCGAGCCCCAGCTCGGCGTCGTGGTCCTTGGGGTTCTCGGCCAGCGCCTGCTCGTACGCCGCGGCCGCGCCGTCGAGGTCGCCGCGCTCGATGGCGTCGAAGGCCTCCTCGTGCAGCGGCGGCAGCGTGTCGGTGTCGTCGGTGCCCTCCACGGCGTCGAGCTCGACCCGGCCGGTGATGCCGTTCTGCACGGCGGCCTGGAGCAGCTGGTCGAGCACCGCACGCACCTCGCTCTCCGGGGCGACGCCCGGGAACAGCGGCACCGGCTGGCCCTGGAGCAGGCCGAAGGTCGCCGGCACGCTCGGCTGGCCGAACGCCTGGACGAGCAGCGGCTGGAACGCCTGGAGCAGCTCGGGTGACGTCGACAGGTCGGCGCTGAGCACGAGCACCCGGCCCTCGAGGGACGCGGCGACCCGAACCACGGTGTCGAACAGCTCGCGGGTCTGCGGGTAGGCCGACCCCCACAGCACCAGGACCCCGGGCACCTGCAGGGTGCGGTTCAGGGCCTCCTGGAGGTTGCCGGCGTCGACCTCGACGACCAGCCCTCCGGGCACGGCGGGCTGGAGCTGCGGGCCTGCGTCACCGGGGACGGCGCCGGCCGGCATCCCGGCTCCGGCGGTCGCGGCGGTGGGGGCCGTCAGCCCGGCGACGGAGGACAGGTCGACGGCGCCGCGGGTGCCCGCGGGTGGGGTGGTCTCGCTCATGGTCCCGATTCTGTCAAAGGGGTGGCCGACGGGGGCTCAGCGGCCCCTGCCGGAGACGAGCAGGTCGCTCGCACCGATGACCCGGCCCTGGCCGGTCTTCGGCTGCACGATGACGATCGGCTCGAGGTTGTTCAGCACCAGCGACTTGGTGACCTTCTTCTTGCCGAGGAGCTTCGCGTACTCCGCGGGCAGGACGAGCTCCTTGGCGGTGGGCTTGACCGAGATCGTGTCGGTGCGCTTCATCAGGCCGAAGGTCACCGCCCCGCCGTCGGCGAGCTTGAAGGTGATGGCGTCGTCGAGCTGGGGATCGTGGGTCTGCGCCAGGGTGCCCAGCTTGCCGAGCGCCTTGGCCTGGGCGGCGGCGGCCGTCTTCAGGCTGGTCGCGAACTGGTCGTCGGCGGCGACGACGTCGGTGGCCTTGCCCTTGGGCTGCGCGAGGGCTGCGGCGTACGCCTTGACGGCAGCTGCGGGGGAGACCGCCAGACCGTTCTTCTGGGCGGTGTCCAGCAGCGGCGCACCGGCCAGCTGTTCACCGAGCGCGGGCAGCTCGGCGCCGCCGAACATCGGCACGCTCGACGCGATGCGGAACGGCTGGTCCGGCTTGTCGGAGACCATGGCGTGCAGCCACTGGGTGTTGGTGGCCTCGTCGAGCGTCGACGCGAGGATGGCGCGCGGCCACTGGCGGCCCTGCGACTGGGCCACGATCGTCGGCTGCGGCTCGGCAGCGAGCTCGGTGGTCCCGGCCGGGGTACCGGCACGAGTGGCCTGGGCGTCCGCGACGCGCAGGGCGTCGCCGGTGAGCACCTCGGCCCGGGCGGCCTTGGCGGCCTTCGCGTCGCCCCCGACCGGGGCGTCCTTGGCCGCGAGCAACCGGGCGGCGACGGCGGTCGCGCCCTCGGCGTCCAGCGGCGCGGCGGCGGTCTGCTCGGCCGGGGCCGGGTGCAGGCCGACGAGGGCGTCCTGGGTACCGCAGCCGGCCAGCACGAGCGCGCCGAGCAGGGTCGTCGAGGCGACCAGGCGGCTCAGGGTCCTGGTCGTGGGCAGGGGGCGCGGGGTCATCGGGTGACCTCCTCGGGGTCGTGGGGGTCCGGCGAGTCGGTGGTGTCGGGTGCGGCGGTGGCCTCGGGCGGGCTCACCACGGTGGCGGGCAGGGGCACCGTCGGTTCGCTCCCATCCCCGGCTCCAACGGGCTGGTCGGGGTCGATGGTTCCCGCCGCGTCGGGTACGGGCGGCACGGGCTGCACGGGCTGCACGGCGACGTCACCGTGGTGACGGGTGCGGCGCGCCGTGAGGAGCACGACCCCGACGACGAGGAGGAACAGGCCGATCAGGGCCCCGACGACCGCCTCGACGAACCACGACTTGTCGGTGACCTCCATGGTCAGCGAGCTCAGCTGGCCACCCTCGGCCTTCACGACGAGGGTCTCGGGGGCCTCGGACTGCTGCACGGTGAGCGTCACCGGGCCCTTCGCGTCGTCCTGCTGGCGCCACAGGTCGGCGGCACCGAGGTCGGGGGCGGTGCCGGTGCCTGTCGTCCTGGAGAGCAGGGCCCAGTCGCGCACCGACACGCCGGTGACGGTGACGTGCTGCGAAGCACCCACCACCGCGGTCGCGTCCGAGGGGTTGGCCAGCGCCATGAACACCGAGCCACCCTCGGTCGGGGTCGCGGTGACGACGACGTCCGCGTCGACCCGGTTCAGGACCTCGGGGCCGACGACCACGGGGTCGGTCGTGGCAGGGTGCATGGCGAACTCGGCCGTTCCCGACGTGCCCAGCTGGGTGGCGAACCAGACGCCGGCGGCGGTGATCGCCAGGCCGACGAGCGCCAGGAGCGCGCCGACGACGCGCTTCACGATGGTGGCCATGTCGGGGGTGTCCTTGCTGTGTCCGGGGGTCCCGGACACGCGTCCGGGCTCAGGGCTGCCTTCCACCATGACAAACCCGACCCCGTGCCGACAAATCCCGCCCCGTTCTCACGTGACGCACGCCACTCCCGGTGGGCCGGTCAGGGGTCGAAGTCGCGGGCCCCGATCCGCACCTCGCGCAGCAGCGCGAACAGCGACTCGTGCTGCGCCTCGTCGAGCATCGGCAACCCGAAGTCGACGGCCTCGAGGTCGGCGGTGACGGCCTCCATCGCCTCGCGACCGGCATCCGTGATGACGGCGAAGGCGCCGCGGCGGTCGGCGGGGTTGGGCACCCGCTCGACGAAGCCCTGCGCCGCGAGCCGCTGGACGATGTTCGTGGCGCTGGTGGGGTGCACCATGAGGCGCTCGCCGATGCGCGACATCGACAACCGTCCGTCCCGGCTGAACGCGAGCAGCACGAGGGCCTCGTACCGCGCGAAGGTGAGCCCGTGCCGGCCGGCGATCGCGTCGAACTGGCCGATGAGCAGCTGCTGCACCCGCATCACGGAGGTGGCCGTCGCCATCGACACCGACCGCGAGTCCTCGCCCCAGCGCTCGCGCCACAGCTCGCCGGCCCGGGCGATCGGGTCGAACGGCAGGCGCACCGGCTGGCTCACACCCCGCACCGTAGTCGAGCGCCGCGGGGCGCCGCCGTCCGCCCACGCGCTGGGCAGGACCGGACGGTCGATTGCGCAGGTGATCCGCTCTCCCTAGCGTTCGGGGTATGAGCACACCGGTACAGGTGACCTGGTCGGACCACGAGGCGGTCCTCTTCGACCTCGACGGCGTCCTGACGCCCACCGCGGAGGTCCACATGCGCGCCTGGGCGGAGATGTTCGACGCCTTCCTGTCCGGCTGGGACTCCCCCGGCGCCGACACCTCGGCCTACACCGACGCCGACTACTACGCCCACGTCGACGGCAAGCCCCGCTACGACGGAGTGCGCGACCTGCTCACCGCGCGCGGCATCCGGTTGCCCGACGGCGACCCGTCCGACCCGCCCGACGCGAACACGGTGTGCGGGCTCGGCAACCGCAAGAACGACGCCTTCAACGTCGTCCTCGACCGCGACGGCGTCTCCCCCTACCCGGGGTCGGTCGCGCTCCTCGACGTGCTGCGCGATCTGCGGATGCCGCTCGCCGTCGTCTCGTCGTCGGTGAACGCCCCCGCGGTGCTCGCTGCCGCCGGCCTGGCCGACCGGTTCGTCACCGTGGTCGACGGCGGAGTCGCCACCTCGCTCGGGCTGGCCGGCAAGCCCGCCCCCGACACCTTCGTGCACGCCGCCACCGAGTGCGGCACCACACCGGCCCGCTCGGTCGTCGTCGAGGACGCCGTCTCCGGGGTCCGGGCCGGGGCCGCCGGTGCGTTCGGGCTGGTCATCGGCGTCGACCGCGGGGCCGGCGCCGACACGCTGACGGCCGCCGGGGCCGATCTCGTCGTCGGCGACCTCGAAGAGCTCGCGTGATGCCCCGGCGCGCCTCGGCCGACCCGCTCGACCGTAGCCGCTTCCCCGTCGACCCGTGGCGCCTGGTCGAGTGCGACTTCGACCGCAACGACCTCGGCGTCACCGAGACGCTGTTCACGGTCGCGAACGGCTACATCGGCATGCGCGGCAACCCGGAGGAGGGCCGCCACGCGTTCGAGCACGGCACCTACGTCAACGGGTTGCACGAGACCTGGCCGATCCGTCATGCCGAGGCGGCCTACGGCTTCGCCCGCACCGGCCAGACGATCGTCAACGCCCCGGACGCCAAGCTGATGAAGCTGTACGTCGACGACGAGCCGCTCGTCATCGGCACCGCCGACCTCGAGCACTACGAGCGTGCCCTCGACTTCCGCGACGGGGTGCTGCGGCGCTCGCTCGTCTGGCGCACGCCGTCGGGCAAGCGGGTCAAGGTCGACTCCACCCGGATGGTCTCGATGACCCAGCGGCACCTCGTGGTGCTCACGCTCGAGGTGACCATGCTCTCCGGCGACGCCCCGCTGGTCGTCTCCTCGCAGCTGCTCAACCGCCAGGACGGCGTCGACGAGTACCACCTGCAGGCGGACGCCGCCGGGGTCCACGCCGACCCGCGCAAGGCCGGCGCCTTCGAGGGGCGGGTGCTGCAGCCGCGCATCCACATGGCCAAGGACGACCGGATGATGCTCGGTTACCAGTGCGCGAACTCGCGGATGACGGTGGTCGTCGCCGCCGACCACGTGCTGCGCACCGCCGACCCCTACGAGGTCGTCATGGGCGACGAGCCGGACCTCACCAAGATGGTCTTCCGCGTCGACGCCCAGGAGGGCAACACCCTGCGGATCGAGAAGGCGGTGGCCTACCACACCTCGCGCGGGCTGCCCGTGCGCGAGCTGTCCGATCGCTGCCGGCGCACCCTGGACCGGGCCGCTCGCTACGACCTCGACCACTGGCGTGCCGAGCAGCGGGACTGGTACGACGACTTCTGGGCGGCCAGCGACGTCGAGGTCGCGTCGGACGACCCCAACCGCGGTGCCATCCAGCAGGCGATCCGGTTCAACCTCTTCACGCTCGCGCAGGCCAGCGGGCGGGCCGACGGTCACGGGGTCGCGGCGAAGGGGGTCACGGGTTCGGGCTACGAGGGCCACTACTTCTGGGACAGCGAGGTCTACGTCGCGCCGTTCCTCAGCTACACGCGCCCCGAGATCGCCCGCAACCTGGCGCACTTCCGCAGCCGGATGCTGCCTGCCGCTCGTGAGCGAGCCCGCGAGATGAGCCAGCGTGGAGCGCTCTTCCCGTGGCGCACCATCAACGGCGAGGAGGCCTCGGCCTACTACGCGGCCGGTACCGCCCAGGTGCACATCGACGCCGACGTCGTGCACGCCCTCGTGCAGTACGTCAACGCCACCGGCGACGTGGGGTTCCTGGTGCGCGACGGCCTCGCGATCCTCGTCGAGACCGCCCGGCTCTACGCCGACCTCGGGTTCTGGCGCAGCAACGGCGAGCGGTCCTTCCACATCCACGGGGTCACCGGCCCCGACGAGTACACGACCGTGGTCAACAACAACCTCTTCACCAACGTCATGGCGCGCTACAACCTCGAGCAGGCCGTGCAGTGGGTGGACTGGACCCGCCGCCAGGAGCCGGACGAGTTCGCCCGGATCGCACAGAGGCTGAACCTCAGCGACGACGAGGTCACCGAGTGGGCGGCCTGCGCGGCCGGCATGCACATCCCCTTCGACGAGGGGCTGCGCATCCACCCGCAGGACGACTTCTTCCTCGACCGGGAGGTCTGGGACCTCAGCCGCACCCCGGAGGATCTGCGACCGCTCCTGCTCCACTACCACCCGCTCGTGATCTACCGCTTCCAGGTGCTCAAGCAGGCCGACGTCGTGCTCGCGCTGTTCCTCCAGGGCAACCGCTTCACCGCCGAGGAGAAGCGCATGGACTTCGAGTACTACGACCCGATCACCACCGGCGACTCCACCCTGTCGGCGGTCGTGCAGTCCGTCGTCGCGGCCGAGGTCGGCTACCACGAGGTGGCGTTCGGCTACTTCCTCGACGCCCTGTACGTCGATCTCGCCAACCAGCACGACAACACCGTCGACGGCCTGCACGTCGCCTCCACCGGTGGCGTCTGGTGCGCCCTGGTCAACGGGTTCGGCGGGATGCGCGACCACGACGGACGCCTGTCCTTCGACCCGCGCCTGCCCGACGGCTGGCAGACCCTGACCTTCAGGGTCACCTGGCGCGGCACCCGGGTGCGGGTGACCCTGACCCCCACGTCGCTGGCCTTCGACGTCGAGGCGGGCGAGCTGCCGGTGCCGGTGTTCGTGCAGGGCACGACGTACGCCGTCGACGAGCGGGAGCGGGTCGTCATCCCCCTCGACGGGCACGGGCCGCGGATCCCCGGAACCCTCGGCAACCGCCCGCGGACCGGTGGGACACGGGCCGACGGCACCCCGGCCGTGATCCGGCTGCCGTCGGCGATCCCGCTCGAGGGCGAGGAGCTGCCCGAGGCGAGTTCGGTCGACCCCGCGCACGCCGAGGTCACGGCTGTGGGTCCCGACTGAGCCGCCACGACTCGGCGTCCACGGCCATGTCGACGGCTGCCACGGCGACCCCGTCGAACACGAGCGCGCCCGGACGTACCCCGGTCACGACGTACCCGACCTTCTCGTAGACCCGGCGGGCGCGCGGGTTGAAGTCGAAGACCTCGAGGGTGATCCGCCGCAGGCCGAGCGCCTGGAGGGCGTAGGTCGTGACGAGGCCGACGGCGTCCGTGCCGAGCCCACGGTCGCGCCCCTGCGGGCCGACCAGCACCCGCAGGTTGCAGGTCAGCGACTCGAGGTCGACCTCGTTGAGCACCACCTCGCCCACGAGGGTGCCGCTCGCGGCGTCCTCGATGGCGAGGTCGAGGCGGTCGGTCTGGTTGTTGCGGGTGGCG
>Ga0247820_10002248_pt1 | contig 10879 bp, 13 predicted proteins | sample 13C_Glucose_Day1_2_FD_192480 | JGI IMG/M metagenome (GOLD analysis project Ga0247820, IMG submission 192480) | Soil microbial communities from agricultural site in Penn Yan, New York, United States - 13C_Glucose_Day14 | ecosystem: Environmental > Terrestrial > Soil > Agricultural land | place...
TCTCGTCGGGGTGGGGCTGGGTGTCGTGCACGAGGTCGTGGGAGGGGTCCTGCAGCGTCGCGTGCAGCAGCTCGAGGAGGCCGGGGACCAGCTCGGTGCCGTTGACCACCGACTGCTCGTCGTCGTGGGCGCGCAGGCGCAGGGCGCAGTACGACGCCCCGGCGCGCGTCACGCCGGCGACCATCCGCACCTCCTGGCGGTCGGGGTGCTCGCGCGCGAACAGCTCGGCTGCCGTGGGGTCGTGGGGGATCTCGTCGTCGACGTCGGGCGGGAGCACGAGCCGCTCGATCACGGCCGCGCACCCGGTCACGCTCTCCGGCCAGGCGATGGTGTGGAGCGCGTCCTCCAGCACCTGCCCGGGCGGCAGGCCGTCCTGCTCGATGGGGGTGAACGACCCGTCGTCGCCGGGGCCGTCGATCGCCATCGCCGCCGCGAGCGCAGGCTCCTGGGCGACGAGGGTCGCGGTGTCGACGAGGGCGTAGAGCCGGGCGGGCTGGTCCCAGCCGTCCTGGGCGACGTGCGCCTCGATCTCCAGCACCGCAGCCGCCAGGGCCGGGTCCTCCGGGAGCGCGTCCGGGGCTCCGGGCTCGGGGACGTCCGGCGTCGGGTCGGTGGGACTCGTCATGAGGCGGTCTCCTCGCAGCTGGGGAGGTCGGCGTCGTGGTCGGCGACCCAGTCGTCGAGCGTCGTCACGGCGCCGTCCAGGGTGGTGGCCTTCGCCAGGCGCATGTCGCCGGTGTCCACTCCCCCGATGCCGTCGCAGTTGTCGGCCGGGACGAGGAACAGCTCCGCGCCGGCGTCGCGGGCAGCGGCGACCTTCTGCTGGATCCCGCCGATGGGTCCGACCTGGCCGGCGGGGGTGATGGTGCCGGTGCCGGCGATGTCCGCGCCGCCCGTGAGCGAGCCCGGGGTGAGGGTGTCGTAGATGGCCAGCGACATCATCAGGCCGGCGCTGGGGCCGCCGATGTTGTCGGCGATGTCGACGCTGACCTCGTAGGGGAAGTCGAAGCCCATGCCGGGCGTGATGCCGATGCGGAGGTCCCCGTCGACCTCTTCCGGGACCACGTCGACGGCCACCTCCTCGCCTCCTCGTCGTACGACGAACTCGAGGGGCTCGCCGGGCGAGGCGCCATCGACCGCATCGACGACGTCCTGGGCCTCGGTGATCTTCGTGCCCCCGACGCGCAGCAGCACGTCGCGCACCTCGAGCTTGCCGTCGGCCGGCAGCCCCGGGGTCACGTCGAGGACCTCCACGAGCGGGTCGACCTGTTCGCCGAGCTGCGTCAGCGCAGCCGCCACCGCGGTGTCCTGCGAGGACACCATGGAGGCCTCGGACTCACGGTTGCTCGACTCGTCGGTCTCCTCCGGCGCGTAGATCGAGGAGCGCGGCCACACCGCCGCGTCGGGGTCGAAGTAGGCGCGCAGGAGCTCGGGGAGGCTGACGTCCTCCTGCGGCGTGCTGACGTAGACGGTCGTCATCCGCAGCTCGCCGTCGTCGTGGTAGGCCTGGTGGCCACTCACCTCGACGATCTCGTCACCGTCGTCCTCGGCGAGCATGTCGACGGTCGGCCCGGGGTAGTAGGTGACGTAGGGCAGCGGCAGGAAGGCGGCCGCCGCCCACAGCGCGGCCAGCAGGCACAGCGAGAGCAGTCCCGCCCTGGTCCGCTGACTCATGGGCGCAACTCTCTCAAACGACGGCAACTCACCGGCACGGTGGCGTCGTTCAGGAGGCGCGGCGGGTGGCTCCGTCGCCGGCGCCGGTCCCGTGGCTGGGCCGGACGGCGATGCCGGTGCTGCGGTCGCGCGCCGGTGCCGACGTACGACGCGTGCCGGCCGGCGCCTCCTTGGCGAGGGCCCGACCCAGGCGTTCGACGGCGACGTCGCGGTCGACCTCGCCCCGGCCCTCGCGTCCGGCCCACGACACCCACGCCATCGCCAGGACGGCGACGACGGCCGACGGCACGAGCCACAGCAGGATCTCCACGCACCCGAGGGTAGGCGCCCGGCGGGCCGCCCGGCGGGAGGCCCTACGGCGTGCCGACCCACTCCTCGGTCCGGTCGTCGAAGACCTGGTGCTTCCAGATCGGGACCTCGGCCTTCAGCGTGTCGATGAGGGCGCGCGAGGCCGCGAACGCGTCGCCCCGGTGGGCCGCGGTGGTGGCGACGACGACCGCGAGGTCGCCGATCCGCAGCTCGCCCACCCGGTGCACGGCCGCCACGCCCCGCACGTGGTGGTCGGCGGCGACCTGCCGGCAGACGTCCTCGAGACGCGCCAGCGCGGTCGGGTGCGCGGAGTAGTCGAGCGCGGTGACACCCTTGCCGCCGTCGTGGTCGCGGACCTGGCCCACGAACAGGGTGAGCCCGCCGGCACCGTCGTCGCCGAGCGCGTCGATCACCTCGGTCACGTCCAGCGGGGTGTCGCGGATGTCGACGAGGCGCACGGGATCGGACGGGAGGTCGCTCACGGGCCGAGTCTAGGCGTGCCGCTGCTGGGCGCGAGTGAGTACGGTGGACGGCATGAGTGACACCCCCGGTGGTCCCGGATCGTCCGGCCAGGGCCCGGACGACAACAACCCCTTCAAGGGCACGCCCTTCGAGCAGATCTTCTCCCAGATGGGCGGGTTCGGGGCCGGCGGCGGCCTGCCCGACCTCAACTCGCTGATGGCGCAGATGCAGTCCTTGTTCGCGCCGCACGACGGCCCGGTCAACTGGGACACGGTCACCGACCTGGCGCGCCGCGCCGCCGCGCAGGAGCCGGACCCCACCGTCAGCCCCGCCCAGTCGGCCGCGGTCGCCGACGCCGTACGCCTCGCCGACCACTGGCTCGACACCACCACCGAGTTCCCGTCCGGTGTGACCACGACCGCGGCGTGGTCGCGCGCCGAGTGGATCGTCGAGACGATCCCGGTGTGGAAGGTGCTGGTCGAGCCGATCGCCGGGTCCGCCACCCAGGCCCTCGGGCAGGCGATGCCCGAGGAGATGAAGCAGCTCGCCGGTCCCCTCATGGCGATGCTCGGCAAGGCGAGCGGCGCGATGGTCGCCTCCCAGGTCGGCAGCGGCCTCGGCGCGCTCGCCGCCGACGTGCTCAGCGCCTCCGACATCGGCCTGCCCCTCGGACCGATCGGCAAGGCCGCGCTGCTCCCCACCAACGTGACGGCCTTCGCCGAGGAGCTGCCGGACGTCTCGGCGGACGACGTGCTGCTCTACCTCGCGCTGCGCGAAGCCGCCCACCAGCGACTGTTCGCCGGCGTGCCGTGGCTCCGCGACCACCTCATCGGGGCCGTCTCCGAGTACGGCGCCGGCATGGACTTCGACACCTCCGGGATGGAGACCAAGCTGCGCGAGGTCGACATGACCAACCCCGAGGCGATGCAGGACGCACTCGCCGGCGGGCTCTTCGACCCCGAGCCGTCCGCCGCACAGAAGGCCGCGCTGGAGAAGCTCGAGGTGACCCTCGCGCTCGTGGAGGGATGGGTCGACGAGGTGGTCGGCCAGGCCACGGCCGAGCGGATGCCCGCCGCGGCCAAGCTGCAGGAGACCGTACGACGCCGGCGCGCCGCGGGCGGCCCGGCCGAGCAGACCTTCGCCACCCTCGTCGGCCTCGAGCTGCGGCCGCGCCGGCTCCGCGACGCCTCGACCCTCTGGGGGTCGCTGCGCACCCGGCAGGGCACCGAGGCCCGCGACGGCGTCTGGATGTCGCCGCACCTGCTGCCCACTGCCGCCGACCTCGACGACCCGTTGGGCTTCCGGGAGGACTCCGTGGCGCTCGGCGAGCTGTCCGAGGAGGAGTTCGACGCCGGCCTGCGCGACCTGCTCGACGGCGGCGACGGCGACACCCGCCCCGGCGAGTGACCCTCCACGCGAGCGCGGTCGCCGCGCTGTCGGGCTGGGTCGCGCCGACCCCGGGCCAGCAGGCGCTGCGCGAGCGCTACCTGGCCCACCTGGCGACCCACCCCGACGGCCTGGCCAAGGCGTGCTTCCCCGACCACCTCACCGCCGGCGCGATCGTCGTGTCCCGCGACGGTGGTGCGGTGCTGCTCAACCACCACCGCAAGGCCGACGCCTGGCTGGCGTTCGGCGGGCACCTCGAGCCCGGCGACGAGTCGCTGGCCGCGGGGGCGCGGCGGGAGCTGGTCGAGGAGTCGGGGCTGACGGTGTTCGACTTCGACGACGACCCGCTGTCGCTCGACGAGCACGCGGTGGAGTTCTGCTCCGGCCGGGGCACCGTCCACCACCTCGACGTCCGCTTCCTGGCCACCGCCGATCCGGGCGACGCCCACGCCACGAGCGACGAGTCGCTCGACGTGCGCTGGTGGTCGGTCGACGCACTGCCGGCGACGTTCGACGACATGTACGTGTTGATCGACGACGCGCTCGCGCGGGTCCGCGGTCGCGGGGCGACTCAGTCGGCGTCGACGCCGGGCGGGGGCTCGAGCCGGGCTGCTGCGGAGTAGCCCTCGAGGTATCCCTTGGCCTTCTCGGCACGCGGGTAGCGGTCGACCCACGCCCAGAACGCCGGCGTGTGGCCTGCCTCGAGCAGGTGGGCCAGCTCGTGGACGAGCACGTAGTCGACGACCCAGCCGGGGACCTTCTGCAACCGGTCGCTGAGCCGGATGGTGCGATCACCCGGCGTGCACGAGCCCCAGCGGGCGTTCTGGTTGGTCACCCAGCGCACGGAGGCGGGGACCGCGAGACCCCCGAAGTAGAGGTCGTTGAGCTTGGCGGCGCGCGCGACGAGGTCGCCGTCGGAACGCACGCGCCGCTTCTCCTGGCGCTCGATGCGCGCCACCATGTCGGCGACCCACGTCGCCTCGTCGCGCTTGCTCATCGTGGCGGGGATGAGCACGACGATGCGGTCACCGTCACGGTAGGCCGAGACCGTCCGCCGGCGGCGGCGCGAACGACGCACCTCCACGTCGGTCGGGGTGGCCGGGGTGCTCATGTGCCGAACCTAACCCCCGCCACCCACACCCGAGCGCGGACGCGCTGGGCCCGACGCGCGCTCAGAGCCTGGCCGAGGCCCACGCGACAACCCGGTCGCGCTCCCAGGTGGTGACGATGCGGTCGGGATCGATCCCGGCCTCGGTCGCGCGGGCGGCGCCGTAGTCGAGCATGTCGAGCTGGCCGGGCGCGTGGGCGTCGGAGTCGATGGAGAACAGGCACCCGAGGTCGCGCGCGAGCTCGAGCAGCCGGGTGGGCGGGTCGCGACGCTCGGGCCGCGAGTTGATCTCCACCGCCACGCCCTCCTCGACGCACGCGGTGAACACCGCCTCCGCGTCGAACTCGCTCTGCGGCCGCACGCCCCGGTTGCCGGTCACGAGCCGACCGGTGCAGTGCCCGAGCACGTTGGTGTGCGGGTTGCGGACGGCGCCCACCATCCGCCTGGTCATCGCCGAGGCGTCCATCCGGAGCTTGGAGTGCACCGAGGCGACGCGCACGTCGAGGCGACCCAGCATCTCCGGGGTCTGGTCGAGCGACCCGTCGTCGAGGATGTCCACCTCGATCCCCTTCAACAGGGTGAACGACCCACCGAGGTGCTCGTTGACGGCGTCGACGACCTCCAGCTGCCGCGACAGTCGCTCCGCGCTGAGCCCGTTGGCCACCCGCAGGCGCGGGCTGTGGTCGGTGAGCACGAGGTAGTCGTGCCCGAGCTCCATCGCCGTCATCGCCATCTCCTCCAGCGGCGAGCCGCCGTCGGACCAGTCCGAGTGCGAGTGCAGGTCGCCCCGCAGCACGGCGCGCAGCTCCTCCCCGCCCTGCGCCAGCGGCCCGGCGGTGGCCTCGAGCCGGACGAGGCGGTCGGGCACGACCCCGTGGCAGGCGTCGGTGATCACCGCGGCGGTGCTCGGCCCGATGCCGGGCAGCTCGGTGAGCGTGCCCTCGTCCGCGCGGCGGCGTACTTCCTCCTCGGGCAGCGGCAGGATCGTGCGCGCCGCCTTGCGGAAGGCCTCGATCCGGCGGGTCTCCTCGCGCTGGCGCTCCATCAGGAACGCGATGCGCCGCAGCGTCGCCACGGGACCCCGGGCGGTGCCCGCCGTCGACTCCTCGCCCAACTTCTTCTCCTCCACAGCCCCGTCGCGGGTGGAACCGCTGGTCACCCGCACAGTACGGCGCCCGCGCCGGGAGTGTCGCGCACAGGCTCCTCCCCACGTCGGACGGCCTCCTCCACGGCCGGCGCACCGCGGTGCACACCGTCTCCACAGGTCTGTCCACAGGGGTGGACACGTGCCCGTTGACCTCGTGGGTGGCCGGCCCTAGCGTTGCGGCCAGACGGGCCCCACGGCTCCTCGACGTCAGCTGGGGAAGGCAGGCGTCGGAGGCCGCGGGGCCCTTCTTCGTCCCCGGGTGCGGTAGGAGCGGGTCAGCGACCCTCGAAGCGCGGCGCGCGCTTCTCCTTCGCAGCCGCGATGCCCTCCTGCAGGTCGGCGGTCGCGAGCGTCAGGGGCTGCGCGAGTGCCTCCCACTGCAGCGCGGACTCGAAGTCGGCGTGCCCGCCGTCGCTGAGAGCGATCTTCGTCAGGCGCGCCGCGATCGGGGCGGTGGCCGCGATGCCGGCCGCCGTCTCGAGCACCTCGTCCAGGAAGGACCCGGGGTCGATGACCCGCGACACCAGGCCGAGGCGCAGCGCCTCGTCGGCCTCGACGACGCGTCCGGTGAGCAGCAGCTCACGGGCGTGCGCGGGACCCACGACGTCGGGCAGGAGCCAGGTGCCGGCCATCCCGGCGTGCATGCCGAGCTTGTTGAACGGCACGCCCAGCTTGGCGCCCTCGGCGGCGTAGCGGATGTCACAGGCGAGCGCGAGGCACAGCCCGGCGCCGATCGCGGCGCCGTTGACGGCGGCGATGGTCGGCACCTCGAGTCGACGGATCGACAGCCACGCCCGGTAGAAGGGCAGCATGCGGGAGCGCAGGTGGTCCACGCTCGCGTCGGGCTCGCTGGCGATCCACGAGGTGTTGCCACCGGAGCAGAAGGCGCTCCCCTCGCCCGTCACCACGACCGCGCGCACGGACGGGTCGGCGGCGACCTCCTCGATGGTGGCGACCCACGACGCGGTCATCTCGTCGCTCATCGCGTTGCGCATCGCGGGGTTGTCGAGGGTCAGCAGGACGACCCCCTCGGAGGGGCGCTCGACGCGCAGGTGACGGGGGGCGGGAGAGGTGTCTGGCATGGCCCGAGGGTACTGATCCGGCTGAGCGTGGAGTCACCCGGTTTCACGCTCAGCGCGTGTGGTGCGTGAGCGTGGCTCACGCGTGGCGTAGGGTCGTCGGCGGAGCGCTGGCAACCGGCTCTCCCCGGCGGGCTTCCCCGAGAGACTTCCCCGTCGCGACGACCACGAAGACAAGCAAGGAGGCCGTCATGGCGGAGACCTGGAGCGGTGAGTTCTACTGCGTCAAGTGCAAGGAGAAGCGCGAGGCGGAGGGCGAGGTCAAGGTCAACGACAAGGGCACCAAGATGGCCAAGGGCGTCTGCCCGGTCTGCGGCACCAACCTGAACCGCATCCTCGGCAAGGCCTGAGCCTCACCTCGTGAGCTCTGTGCGGCGGCGTCACCCCTCGGGTGGCGCCGCCGCTTCACGTCCCGGCGCAGCGGCCTGTGGACGACGGCCCCCACGGGCCTGCTCCGTGGCACGGTCGGACGGTGCCACTCCGCCGCCTCTCCCCCTCCCCGTACGCCGTCCGCACGCGGGCCCAGCTCGACTGCCCCGCGGCCTGGACTGACGCCGTCGTGGCCGCGTTGGGCGCGGCCGGTGTCGACGTGGACCGCTCAGCACCCGTCGGCATCGCCGTCGCACCCGCTCGTCTCGTGTCGGCCACGGTCGACGCGTGGTCCGTCGACTCACTGCCCCACGTGCTGGTGGGCGTGCAGCCCTGGGCCGTCGACGTCGGCCCGTGGGTCGCACCCGGTGTCGGGCCGTGCGCCAGGTGCGTCGCCGCCGCCGTGCTCGATGACGGGGACGATGCCGTCGTCGGTGCGGCCCCGCGGCCCCTGCTCGCGCTCGCTGCGGGAGCGGTCGCCCGCGACCTCATCGGGTGGTCACGCGGCGAGCTGCCGCACACCTGGCTCACCTCGTGGCGCGTCGACCACGACCCGCTGCCCACGGCGCGTCGGTGGCAACGCCACCCGTACTGCGGGTGCGCGTGGTTCGAGGCCGGACCGGACACCGCCTGAGGCGACCGACGTCACCACCACTCGCTGTCGAGCTTGCTCTCCATCGCTCTCAGGTGGGTGCGTGAGCAGGTGTCGCAGAAGGCGCGACGACGGCCGTTCTCGACCGCGGTCGTCCACGTGAGCGTCTCCAATTCCGGGGCCTGGGTGCCGCAGAGGTCGCACGTCACGAGCTCGTCCACGCCTCGAGGCTACCCCTGCGCGACGCCGGACCACGATGCTCCGGCACCGGGCCGGAGCCGCGTGGAAATGCCAGCGAGCCGGTACGTCGTCACGGTGACGACGTACCGGCTCGTGGTGTGTGCTCACCCGCGATCAGGGCGAGAGCCGTCCCGAGGCCAGGTCGGCCTCGGAACACGTCAGATCGCGCGGGCGAGGGCGAGACGCGCCTGCTGCGCGGCCTGCTCGGCCTTGCGGCTCATGCGACGGGCCAGGGCCATCTGGTGGCCGCGCCGCAGTTCGTGCGCCTCTCCCAGGCGCGCGGCCATTTGCGCGCGTGCGAGTTCTTCATGCATGAGATTCATGTCGTTGCGTCCATTCCGGTAGGTCTTCATGACTGGTGTGTTCCTGTACTTCCTCGGAGGTGACTGAGCGGTGGCGCCTAGGCGGCGGCCCCGTCCTTCTGGTTCTGGCCGGCCTGAGCGGCGACCTGCTCGGACTTGCGGGGCCGGCCTCGCGGCCGCTTGCGCGGGATCACCACGCCCTGGAGGAAGAGCTCGCCTCCCCAGACACCCCACGGCTCACGCCGTTCGAGAGCGCCGTCGAGGCACAGCGCCTGCACGGGGCAGTCGATGCAGAGGGCCTTGGCCTGCTCCACGTCCGCGGGGGACTCGGCAAACCACAGCTCTGCGTCGTTGACGCGGCAGGGCAGCAACTCCTCATCCACTCCGGCAGCTGCGTCGTGCAGGGCCCCGAGCGGGGCCTGGGGCTCCATCTCGGTCGTGTCGGCAGCTCGGTTGCGGTCGAGAACGCTGATGGTCATGTGTTCACCTCCTCCTCGTTGACCTGATCGCGGTGCGTGACTCACTGGGACAAACAGAAAGGCCGCGGATCCCGGGTTTCGGGTTCCGCGGCCTGGAGGCTGCCGATGTAGGTGAATGACCTAAGTCGACGGACTCCAGGCTGGAAGACCCGGGAAGACGCCCTTGACGCGCTCGATGGACACAGCGGTCCCCTGGAGCGCAGCTGCAGCATCGACACCGAGGATGCGCACATCAGTGGCGCAGCGGTGGCCGGCAGCGGGCATGCCGAAGGACGGCGTCCAAGCCGTCATCGTCTTCGTGTAGTTCTCCATGGGGGCCACCTCCTTCGGGGCATCGGGCGCGGATCGTCGTCAGCGATCCCAGGCGCGGGTTGTTGTGACGGGAACGTTAGACCCCTCACATCGTGAGGGGCAAACCATTTAATGGGTATTACCGAGATTTCATTCTTTCGACGGTGCCCGGCGCCATCTCCGAGCCTCTCCGGGGCCCGTCAGGCGCCTGCCTGGGCGACCAGGGCGAGGACCTCGTCGCCGTACTTTGCGATCTTGCTCGGACCGACCCCGCTGATCCTGCGCAGCCCCTGCTCGTCAGTGGGGACGTGCTCGGCGATGAGCTGGAGGGTCGCGTCGGTGAACACCACGAACGCCGGCACGCTGTCCTCCGCGGATCGGGCCAGGCGCCATTCACGGAGCCGTTCGAAGAGCGCCTCGTCGTAGGACGCCGGGCAGTCGGCGCAGCGACCGGTCTTCTTCTCCACCGACGTCGAGAGCGGTTTGCCGCACTCGCGGCAGTGCATCGCGGCGCGGTTGCGGCGGCTGCGCTCGCGGCGCTGCGCCGACACACCCGGCACCCCGTCGAGAAGGGGCGCGAGGAACGGCGAGCTGCCGCGGGTCGCGCGGCCGCCCGGCTCGCGGGCGGTCGCCCAGGAGACGCTGAGCTCGTCGCGGGCGCGCGTCATCGCGACGTAGAGGAGGCGCCGCTCCTCCTCGACCTCGGCCGGGGTCTGGGCCTGGGAGATGGGCATCATCTTGTCGTGCATGCCGGCCACGAAGACGGCGTCCCACTCCAGGCCCTTGGCGGAGTGGATGGTCGCCACAGTGACGGCATCCGCGACCGGCGCGTGCTGCTCGCTCGCCCGTCGGTCGAGGTCGTCGACGAAGTCACCGAGGCCGGCCTCGGGACGCTCGCGGCCGAAGTCGGAGGCCAGGTCGACGAGCGCCTGCAGGGACTCCCAGCGGTTGCGGACCTCTCCCCTGCCCTCGGGCGGCTCGGTCGAGTGACCCATCTGCGAGAGCACCGCCACGACACCCTCGGCCACCGGCCCGGACACCTCGCCCGAGCGGGCCGCACCCCGGACGAGGGTGATCGCCTGCCGCACCTCGGGGCGGTCGAAGAACCGCGCGGCGCCGCGTACGACATAGGGGATGCCGCGCGCCGCGAGCGCCTCCTCGAACCGCTCCGACTGCGCGTTGATGCGCAGCAGCACGGCCATCCGGCTGGCGGGGGTGCCGGAGGCCCGCAGGGCCGCCACCCGGTCGGCGACCGCGTCGGCCTCGGCGACCTCGTCGGTGGCCTCGCGCCACGAGATGCGCGCACCCGTGGGACGCTGCGCCACGAGGTCGACGCCCTTGCTGGGGGTGCCGTCGAGCAGCCGGTTGGCCGCGGAGACGACCTCGGGGGTCGAGCGGTAGTTGCGGACCAGCTCGACGCTCGTCGCGGACGGGAAGCGCT
>Ga0247820_10002251_pt1 | contig 10862 bp, 11 predicted proteins | sample 13C_Glucose_Day1_2_FD_192480 | JGI IMG/M metagenome (GOLD analysis project Ga0247820, IMG submission 192480) | Soil microbial communities from agricultural site in Penn Yan, New York, United States - 13C_Glucose_Day14 | ecosystem: Environmental > Terrestrial > Soil > Agricultural land | place...
CGATGCCGGTCGCGCGTGTCACCCGACGACCCTAGTGCTGGGGGCTCCTCAGGGTACGGGCGGCTCCACCGGGGCCCGGCGGACCAGGCCGTGCACCAGCGCCGCCGACGACGACCGCGCGCTGGCGGCGGCCGACGAGCCGAACGGCACGGTGTCGGCCCGGCAGACTGCGCCAGGGGCGGGCAGCTTCCCGGTCAGCAGGTAGTCGGCAGTGGCGTTGTCGGCGCAGGTCGAGGTGAACAGCGACGTGTGGCCCCAGGCGTCCACGGTGAGCAGACGAGCCCGGCCCAGCAGGCGCGCGGTGGACACGGCGCCCTCGTAGCGGGTCGCGGGGTCGTACCTCGTGCCGACAACCAGCACGGGCGCCGCACTCTTCTTGTCCCACGGTCCGGTGTAGCGGTCCTTGTCCACGCCGGGCCACGACGCGCAGCCGCTCGATATCCAGTGCCAGGGCCGGCCGAAGTACGGCCACTTCTCGTCCGCTCGGCGGGCCGACCGCGCCCAGTGCGACTCGTCGCCCGGGTTGTCGCTGTCGGTGCAGGCGGGCCCGGCAAAGCCCTCGTACACCTGCTGGTACGTCTGCTGGTACGCCGTTGCCCGCGGGGCGAGGCTTGCGCGCAGGTTCCTCAGCGCCGCGCCGGCACCTGCCGGATTGACCAGACCGTCGAGGTCGGCGAACAGAGTTGCGAGGTCTGGCCAGAAGGCGGACGAGTACAGCGCACCGAGGGTGACGGAGACCAGGTCGGCATACGTGACGGTGACGGTGCCGCCGTTGCCGTCGGGCACCTCGGCGGGCTCCTCGAGAAGCTGCCGGGCCAGCCGGTCGAAGCGCTGGCGCGGGTCGCCCTCTGAGAACGCGCACGTGTCCCCTCCCGCGTCACACAGGGAGAGGAACTGCTGCAAGGTCTGGTAGGCCCCCTGCTCGCTCAGCAGCCGGCCGGTCACTGAGAGGGTGTCCGCCTGGTCGCCACGGCCGGTTGTCCAGGAGACGGGGTCGAGGACGCCGTCGATCACCACGGCTCGCACCCTGTCGGGGAACATGTTGGCGTAGGTCGAGCCGATCATGGAGCCGTAGGAGTACCCGACGAAGTTCAGCGTCGACTCGCCCAGGCCGAGCCTGATCCGGTCCATGTCCCGCGCGACGTTCGCGGTGGACATGTGGTCCAGGATGGCGCCGCCGCGCCTGTCGCAGGCCTTGGAAACCGCTTGGAGGCCGGTCACCCACTGTCCCTCCTCGGCCCGGGTGACCGGGAAGGCCATCGGTGGCAGGACGTCCAGCTGGTCTTCGGTGGTCGCGAAGCACTGCAGCTGCGTGCTCCGCGCGATCCCACGAGGGTCGAATCCGATCAGGTCGAAGGACGCCCGCACCCCCGGCGTGAACAGCACGTCTCCCGCCAGGGCCACGAAGTCCACTCCTGACCCGCCCGGCCCACCGGGGTTGAGGAGCACCGAGCCGATGCGTGCCGCCGGGTTGTCGGCAGGCCGTCGGAGAAGGGCGATCGAGATGTGCTCACCCCCGGGGCTGTCGTAGTCGAGCGGAACCCTCAGGCGGGCGCAGTCGAGGCCGGGCAGCTCTGGGCCGCACGGGGTCCACGAGAGGCTCGGCTGTCCTGCCTGGTCCGCTGACGCGAGGGCGACCGGCGCCGCGGCCGATGAGAGCGCACCAGCCTGGGCCGGAAGCACGGTGATGACGGGGGCGACGAGGGCTGAGACCAGGAGGGCCGAGGCCGTGTGCCTGGACCGGAGGGGACGCATGGGGTGCTCCAATGCTCGAGCGTTCGGGGTCCTTCGCATGACGCGCGCCCAGCCTTGGCAGGCAGGCACGCGGGCCGGCCTCGACCACGCTGGACGTCACGGCATGCTGAGACGGGTCACCCTCGTGGGTGCTCGGAAAGCGGCTACTCGAGAAGCATGCTCCGGGGCCAACGAGGGCGAATCCGGCAACAGGACTAAAACCACCAGCTGCAGCCTCCGACAACAGGGTGGTGCCTCCGCCCGAACCGTGCCGCCCCAGGGGTGCGGGGTCAGTCGGTGACGGGCCGCCCCGCATCGGCCTCGGCCTGCAGCCGCTTCCCGGCGACGCAGCGCCACGCGTCCTCGACGACCACCTCGACGCGGTCCCAGTCGATGTCGGGCACGTCGAGGTAGACCCCGACCCAGCCACGCATCCCGACGTAGGGCGGCCGGAAGTACCGCTCGGGGTCATCTGCGACCAGTGCCGCCTGCACTCCGTCGGGGGCGGCTGCCCAGAAGGCTTCCCGGTCGTCGTGGTGGTGGTCGGCGTACATCACGAAGGACGCCCGCCCGCCGGCGAACCAGGTCGGCTCTCCGTGCGAGAGCCGCTCCGCGGTCCTGGGGAAGGCCAGGCAGAGCTGCCGGACGCGCTCGAGGGGCGAGGCGGGCGGCATACGGTTCAGCGCTCGAGGCGGGCGGAGGAGATGGATGCGGACCCGACCACGCGCGTGCCGCCGTAGAGCACGACCGACTGGCCGGGCGCCACGCCCCGAAGCCTGCTCTCCAGACGCACCTGCACGTGGTCGCCCTCTGCCCAGGCCGTGGCGGGCACCTCGTCGCCGTGGGCGCGCACCTGCGCCCCGACCGCGACGACGCCCTCCGGCGCAGGACCGCACCACCGCGCGTGGTCCCCGGTGAGCGCGTTGACCCCGAGGAGGTCGGCCGTGCCGACGACGACCGTGTTGGAGGCCGCGTCGACGTCCACGACGTAGCGGGGCTGTCCGTCCTGGGCATGCCGCGGCAGTCCGAGTCCGCGACGCTGTCCCACCGTGTAGGCGTAGGCGCCGGAATGGGCTCCGACGACGTCGCCCGAGACCGCGTCGACGATGTCCCCCGGCTGCTCCCCCAGCCGCTGCGTCAGCCACCCGCGGGTGTCGCCGTCGGCGATGAAGCAGATGTCGTGCGAATCGGGCTTGGAGGCGACGTAGAACCCGCGCTCCCGCGCCTCGGCGCGGATCTCCGGCTTGGTCGTGTCCCCCAGGGGGAAGAACGAGCGGGCCAGCTGCTCGGCGGTCAGGACGCCGAGGACGTAGGACTGGTCCTTGGCCGGGTCCAGAGCCCGGTGCAGCTCGCGCGAGCCATCCGGCCGCTCCACGACCTGCGCGTAGTGGCCCGTCGCCACGGCGTCGAATCCGAGGGCCACCGCCTTGTCGAGCAGCGCGGCGAACTTGATCTTCTCGTTGCACCGCAGGCACGGGTTGGGAGTGCGGCCCGCCGAGTACTCGGCGACGAAGTCCTCCATGACGTCGCGCTTGAACCGGGAGGCCATGTCCCAGACGTAGAAGGGGATGCCGAGCATGTCGGCGACCCGTCGCGCGTCGCCGGCGTCCTCGATCGTGCAGCACCCGCGGGCACTCTCGCGCAGCGTTGCGGCGCTCTGCGACAGGGCCAGGTGGACACCGACCACCTCATGGCCCGCGTCGAGCATGCGGGCTGCGGCGACGGCAGAGTCCACCCCGCCGCTCATCGCCGCGACGACGCGCATCAGCCGATCCCCGAGGCCCGCCGGGCCCGCTCGACAGCGGCCGGCAGTGCTGCGAGGAAGGCGTCGACGTCCGCCTCGGTCGAGGTGTGCCCGAGCGTCAGCCTCAGTGCGCCGCGGGCGTCCTGCTCGGCCACACCCATCGCCAGCAGCACGTGACTCGGCTGCGGAACGCCCGCCTGGCAGGCCGAGCCTGTCGAGCACTCGACGCCTGCGGCGTCGAGGAGGTAGAGGAGCGAGTCACCCTCGCAACCCGGGACCAGCAGGTGCGCGTTGCCGGAGAGGCGCCGTATGCCGTCGCCGGCCTCCCAGTGGCCGGACACCGTGATCCCGTAGCCGAGGTCGAGGGCGGAGGTGATGAGGCGGTCCCGCAGGCGCAGCACCCGCTCGCTCTCGTCCTCACGACCGTCGACCGCCTCCTCGACGGCGACCGCGAAGCCGCGGATGGCGGGCGCGTCCAGGGTGCCGCTGCGGATCTGGCGCTCCTGTCCCCCACCGTGGGTCTGGGGAGTCACCGGCATCGCCCGCTTGACGACCAGCGCACCGACCCCGAGCGGGCCGCCGGCCTTGTGGGCCGTGATGGTCATGAGGTCGAGGTCGCTCGCCGCGAAGTCCAGCGGCGCGTGGGCCAGGGCCTGCACGGCGTCGCTGTGCACGGGGATGCCGAACTCGTGCGCGACGTCGGCGATCTCGCGCACGGGCTGGATCGTCCCGACCTCGTTGTTGGCCCACATGACGCTCACGAGGGCCACCGAGTCCGGGTCCTCCTCGATGGCGGCACGGACCGCGCGCGGGCTGATGAACCCCGCTGGGTCCGGCTCCACCCAGGTCACCTTGGCGCCCTCGTGCGCGACGAGGTGGTCGACGCAGTCGAGGACGGCGTGGTGCTCCATCGCGCTGACGACGAGACGGTGACGGCCCGGGTCCTGCTCACGCCGGGCGGCCAGCGCACCCTTGATGGCGAGGTTGTCCGACTCCGTGCCGCCGGAGGTGAACACCACCTCGGAGGGTCGTGCCCCGATCGCCCTCGCCAGCCGCTCGCGCGACTCCTCGACGACCCGCCGCGCGGCCCGACCGGCGGTGTGGAGGGAGGACGCGTTGCCGGTCACCGCCATCTGCTCGGCCATGGCCGCGATCGCCGACGGCAGCATCGGCGTCGTCGCGGCGTGGTCGAGGTAGGCGGTCACCGGATGAGTCTACGTGCGGCCGCCCGAGCAGGTGCCGGTGCACAACGCGACCAGGCCTGCGACGACGTCCGGCCCCGGGCCAGGGCACGTCCTTGACCATTCCCTGACCTGCTCCCGCGTAACTCCCGCCCGGACTCCTCGTTGCCCCGGGTAGTGACCGGCACTGGCGCCGGCCCTCCAGGAAGGCAACCATGCGCACACTCACGAGAAGCCGGGCCGCGGTCGCCGCTGCCGGTCTGGCCGCCCTGGCCCTGGCGGCCCCAGCCTCCGCGAGCATCCTCCCCGGCGGCTCAGAGCTCGCGCCGGTCCAGCCCTGGCTGGCCTCGAAGCTGGGCGTGCTCGCTGCCGCCACCCCGACCACGGTGCTCGTCCACGGGACGGACCTCGCAGCCGCGAGGAGCGCCGTCCGAGCGGCCGGGCTGACGGCGAACACGAGCTTCGACCGCATCGGCGTCGTCGTGGCCACCGGCCTCCCCGCGCAGGTCGAGCGGGTGCGCAGCCAGCCGGGCGTGACCTACGTCGAGGGCAACCAGCCGATCGAGCTCACGATGGCCACCTCGAACCAGGCGACCCGGGGCGAGGAGGCCCGCAGCACCCTGACCGGCGCCGACGGCGCCGCCCTCGACGGCAGGGGCGTCTCGGTGGCGGTGATCGACTCCGGCGTCGATCCTGCCCACCCGTTCCTCGCCAACGAGGACGGCAGCTCCGCCGTGGTGAAGAACATGAAAGTCGCCTGTGACCCGCTGCTCGAGGCGCTCTGCACGGTCCAGGACGTCGGTCCCCTCGACACCGACACGACCGCTGCCGGGGGCCATGGCATGCACGTGAACGGCACGGTCGCCGGCCGTGACGTGACCCTCTCGGACGGCACCAGGATGCACGGCGCCGCGCCCGGCGCGAGTCTCGTCAGCCTCAGCACCGGGGCTGTCCTCTTCATCGTCGGAGCCGACGCGGCCCTGAACTGGGTGCTCGAGAACCACGACGCCCCCTGTGGTGCCGGGGTCCCAGCCGCGCAGTGCCCGCCCATCAAGGTGACGTCGAACTCCTACGGCCCGAGCGGCGGCGGCGCGTTCGACCCGAACTCCGCCACGGTGAAGCTCCAGCGCGAGCTCGTCAAGGAGGGCGTCGTCACTGTCTGGGCGAACGGCAACGACGGCGGCGACGGCTCCGAGAGCATGTCCAACCCGCCCGGCATGGACCCGACGCCCGGCATCGTGAGCGTCGCGTCCTTCTTCGACCAGAACACCGGCACGCGCGACGGCACGGTCTCGGACTTCTCCTCGCGCGGCAAGGCGGGCGACCTGTCGACCTACCCCGACATCTCTGCCCCTGGCGAGGACATCACGTCCTCCTGCCGCCTGTACATGCCGATCTGCTCGACCGGCCTCGACCCCCAGGAGGGCGGGGACTACAACACGATCAGCGGCACCTCGATGGCCACCCCGCACATCTCGGGCATCGTCGCGCAGCTGTTCCAGGCCAACCCCGGGGCCAGCCCCGCGCAGGTCGAGGCCGCGCTCGAGTCCACCGCCTACAAGTACAGCGACGGCGCCGCCTACGAGGGTGGCGACCCGAACGGCACGACCTCCTTCGACAAGGGCCACGGCTTGGTCGACGTCGTCGCGGCCGCGCAGGCCATAGCCGGTCGCTAGCGATACCTCGGCCGCGGCAGGCGGCGCCGAGGACGGCGCCGACCCTCCCTGCCGCGGCCCGTCGAGCGGCCCCGGACCCTCGCGGGTCCGGGGCCGTCCCCGTCGGGGGGTCCGCACCAGGCGGACCTCTGGCCGACCGCGACCGCGGTCCGCGCACGTGTGTTGCCTGGGTCCGCGCACGTGTGTTGCCTAGGTCCGCGCACGTGTGTTGCCGACGTCTGTGTGCGTGTCCCATGCAACAACCACGAGACCGCACGCTCCCGGGCGTACCCTCGATGGAGCGGACTCGTTCCCGAGGGGGTAGCCATGGCCATCCAGCCGGCTTCAGCAGCAACCGGTCCCAACGTCCACGCCTGGCGCCATGCGCTCCTCAGCGCCGCCGCGCTGTGGGTCGCCGCGTTCGTGGTGCTGTTCGTGGCCTACCGGGCCCCGTACGCCGCGCTCACGTGCATCGGGCCGCTCGCGCTCGGGGCCGGACTCGTGGGCATCGCCGCCAGCCACCTGAGGGTCCGGGTGCCCGTGCTCGCGTACCCCGTGCTCGTGCTCGGCATCGCCAGCGCGGTCAACGCCCCGGTGCTCGGCCTCATCCTCTGAGCTGTGCCGGCTCCACGAAGGCGGAGAACCCACACAGCACGACCGGCCATCCGTCGCCGTAGCCACGGGCCGCCTCCTCGCCGCGCGCATGCCGCTCCCAGCCGGTGTGCTCCAGCTCGACGCGCGTGCCAGCCTCATGAGGCACGAAGCGGACCGTCAGGTCGGTGGCCTCCTCGACCGGGTTGCCGGGGTGCCAGGTCATCCGCAGAAGATGCGGCGGCTCCCAGGCGAGGACGGTCCCCCACTCGGCCTCCTCCTCGCCCCGACGCTCCACCAGCCGACCGTTCTCGAAGGCGACCGTGGCCCCAGCGCCGAACACGCTGTGGGTCGCCATGGGCCACCACTGGCCGACGGATGCGGTGAACAGGTCGAACGCGCGCTGGGGCGGTGCCGCGACGACGACCTCCCGCCGGATCGGAGCCATCGTGTTCATCTCAGCTCTCCTCGGTGCTCTGTCCGGCTGTCGCCGATCCGCTCCCCTGCTCCTCCACGTGGGCGGCGAACGCGCCGAGCGCGTCGTCCCACAGGCCCACGAGCCATCGCTGCGCCTCCGCCAGGCCATCTGGCGCCACGGCATACAGGTTGCGGGTGCCCTCGCTGCGGTGCCGGACGAGGCCGGCTCCCTGGAGGACCTTGAGGTGCTTGCTCACGGCCGGGCGGCCGATGGGCAGCCGCCCTGCGAGCTCTCCGACCGGGAGCTCCCCGCCCCGAAGCACCTCGAGGACCCTCCGCCGCATCGGGTCGCCGATCGCGTCGAAGATGTCGTCTGCGTCTGATTGGTTACTCATGGGCAACGGTTACTCTACGGCAACCATTGTTGGCCCACAAGACCTCTCGCCCCCACACACGGCGAGGGCCCGGACTCCCAGGGGAGTCCGGGCCCTCGCGCGGCGCTGGGCCGAGGCGCTCAGCCCTTGGCGGCCTTGACCGCCTCGGTGGCCTGCGGCAGGACGGCAAACAGGTCGCCGACCACGCCGAAGTCGACGAGCTCGAAGATCGGGGCCTCCTCGTCCTTGTTGATGGCCACGATCGTCTTCGAGGTCTGCATGCCGGCGCGGTGCTGGATGGCACCGGAGATGCCGCACGCGACGTAGAGCTGCGGGGACACCTGCTTGCCCGTCTGGCCGACCTGCGAGGTGTGCGGGTACCAGCCTGCGTCGACCGCAGCGCGCGAGGCGCCCACGGCGGCGCCGAGGGAGTCCGCGAACTCCTCGACCTTGGAGAAGTCGCCGCCGGTGCCGCGACCACCGGAGACGACGATCGCGGCCTCGGTGAGCTCGGGGCGGCCAGTGGCCTCCTTGGGCTTGGACTCGGTGATCCGCGCGGTCTTGGCCCCGTCGGAGACGGCGACCTCGAACACCTCGTCGGCGGCCGCGCCGGGGGCCTCCTCCGGCGCTGCCGAGTTCGGCTTGACCGTGACGATGGGGATGCCCTTGGTGACGGTGGCCTTGACGGAGTACGAGCCCGCGAAGACGGACTGCGTCGTGGAGACGCCGCCGCCCTCGCCGGGCTGGACGTCGACGGCGTCGGTGATCAGGCCCGACTCGGTCTTGATGGCCAGGCGTGCGGCGACCTCCTTGCCGGCGGCGTTGGACGGGATGAGCACCGCGGCCGGGGAGGTCTTCTCCACCAGCTGCGCCAGCATCTCCGCCTGCGGGGCGACCAGGAAGTCGGTGACGTCGGCGGACTCGACGCGGTAGACCTTCTCCGCGCCGTACTTCGCCAAGGTCTCCTTGGCGGCGTCGAAGCCGTCGCCGACGAAGACCGCGGACGGCTCGCCGAGGCGACGCGCGATGGTCAGCAGCTCGGACGTCGTCTTGCGGACGGTCCCGTTGGCGTGGTCGACCAGAACGAGAACTTCAGCCATGACAGATACCTCTTCTCTCTCTAGCCGGCTCAGACGAACTTCTGCGCGGACAGGAACTCGGCGAGCTTGGTGCCGCCGTCACCCTCGTCGGTGACGATCTGGCCCTGCTCGCGCGGCGGGCGCTTGGTGAAGGACTCCACCTTCGTCCAGGCGGCGTCCAGGCCGACCTGCGAGGCGTCGACACCGAGGTCGGCGAGGCTCCAGGTCTCCACCGGCTTCTTCTTGGCTGCCATGATCCCCTTGAAGGAGGGGTAGCGCGGCTCGTTGATCTGGTCGGTCACGGAGACCAGGGCGGGCAGGCTCGCGACGATGGTCTCGGACGCGGCGTCGCCGTCGCGGCGGATGGTGACCTCGTTGCCCTCCACGGAGAGCTCGGACGCGAGGGTCACCTGCGGCAGGCCGAGGCGCTCGGCCAGCATCGCGGGGACGACGCTCATGGTCCCGTCGGTGGACGCCATGCCGGTCAGCACGAGGTCGGCGCTGCCGATCTTCTTGACGGCCTCGGCCAGGACCAGCGAGGTCGCCACGGCGTCAGAGCCGTGGATGGCCTCGTCGTTGACGTGCACACCCTTGTCGGCGCCCATCTGCAGCGCCTTCTTCACGGCGTCGGCAGCCTGGTCGGGGCCGACCGTCAGGACGGTCACCTCGCCCTCGCCGGCCTCGACGAGTTTCAGCGCCTCCTCGACGGCGTACTCGTCGAGCTCGGACAGCAGGCCGTCAACGCCCACGCGGTCAGTGGTGCTGTCGGACTCGTTGAACGTGCGGTCGGACTGTGCGTCCGGCACGTGCTTGACGCAGACGACGATGTTCATGCGTGATCGTCCTCTTCCATGTGTGGGTGAACTGGTGGATCGTGGTCGCCGACCATCCTTACAGGGGCGCTGCGGTTTCGACATGCCGGCGACGCGTGACGCTCAACACGCGCGCGCAGGGAGCGTGCCGAGCGTCACGTCCCCGGCGCGTCGACGGGAGGTGGGCGTGGCCGCACCGGTGCTGGCGCTGACCGGCGAGCGCACCGCGCCCGGGGTCTGGCACGAGAACTACTGGTTCCGGCGCCACGAGGCCGCGTATGCCGCCCTCCCCAGCTGGGTGCCCCGTCCGCCATCGCTCGCCGTCGACGCCGGGAGCGGTGAGGGGTACGGCGTCGCGCTCCTGGGGGCGGCCTTTCGCGGGTGCAACGCCATCGGCATCGACTATGACGCCGCGGCCACGGCGCACGCGACGCGGACGTACGCGGGGCCGCGCGCGGCATACCTGCGCGGCGCACTGACCGGCCTGCCCCTGCCGGATGCGTGCGCCGACCTGGTGGTCTCGCTCCAGGTGCTCGAGCACATCTGGACCCCCGCCGAGTACGTCCGCGAGCTCGCCCGGGTCTGCCGGCCCGGGGCGACGGTGGTCCTCACCACGCCGAACCGGCTGACCTTCTCGCCCGGCCTCGGCCGTCGGGAGCAGCCCACGAACGCCTACCACTGCCGGGAGTACGACGTCGCGGAGCTCGTCGGCGAGCTGGGTGACTGGACCCCGGAGCTGTCGGCCGACCGGGTGCTCGGGGTGCACGCCGGCCCCCGGCTGCTGGCCTGGGAGAGGGAGAACGGCGCTCTCGTGGGCGCTCAGCAGGCCCGGGCGCCCGAGGCGTGGGGCCCAGCCCTGGCCGGCATGGTCAGGCAGGTGCGCGCCGGCGACTTCGAGATCAGGGCCGACGACCTCGACGCGTCGCTGGACCTCGTTGTGGTGGCCCGCAGGGTCGGTTGAGGCGGCTGCGGGAGGAAACCCCCATTTCGCCCTCGGCGCGTCCACGGCTCGGGCAGCATGTCCGGGAACTGGCCACCGGGGAGTGGCCGGGACTGGTCACCAGGGGGAGTCCCACATGAAGCACACCGCCCGAGCCCTTCTCGCCGTCGCCCTGCTGCTGGGCGTCTACGCCCTGGCCGCAGGCGTCGTCGCCGGCATGGGGTACCTCGTCTACCTGGCCGCGACGGCAGGCAGCGGCTTGGCCGCCCTGAAGTTCGCGGTCATCGCCGTGCTGGTCGCGCTGGCGCTCGGCAAGGGCGTCGTCTCCAGCCTGC
>Ga0247820_10002253_pt1 | contig 10859 bp, 11 predicted proteins | sample 13C_Glucose_Day1_2_FD_192480 | JGI IMG/M metagenome (GOLD analysis project Ga0247820, IMG submission 192480) | Soil microbial communities from agricultural site in Penn Yan, New York, United States - 13C_Glucose_Day14 | ecosystem: Environmental > Terrestrial > Soil > Agricultural land | place...
TGATCGCTTGATCTGCTGAACGAGAACGCCCGGACCTTGGTCCGGGCGTTTTTGTTTGTGCTGCCAGACGAAGCACGCCCACCTGTAGGAGCGGCCTTGTGCCGCGAAAGGGGCGCAAAGCGCCCCCGGCGATTCATCTGTGAGGTCGATATTCCGGGGCCGCTTTGCGGCCCTTTCGCGGCACAAGGCCGCTCCTACACGGGTCAGGCCTTTTACACGGAGAAACGCTGCACCAGGGTGTTCAGGTCCACCGCCAACCGCGACAGCGCCTGGCTCGCGGCGGACGTCTCCTCGGCCCCGGCCGAGGACTGATGCGCCAAATCGCGGATGGTGGTCAGGTTGCGGTCCACCTCCCGCGCCACCTGGGCCTGCTGCTCCGAGGCACTGGCGATCACCAGGTTACGCTCGTTGATCTGGCCGATGGCCGCGGCGATCGCCTCCAGCGCCTGGCCGGCGGCATGGGCGCCATCCAGGGTCGAACGGGCCTGGGCATCGCTGTGCTGCATACCCTGCACCGCTCGCTCGGCGCCGCTGCGGATGGCGACGATCATCTGCTCGATCTCCTGGGTCGAGGACTGCGTGCGATGGGCCAGCGCCCGCACCTCGTCGGCGACCACCGCGAACCCGCGCCCGGCCTCGCCGGCCCGCGCCGCCTCGATGGCGGCGTTGAGCGCCAGCAGGTTGGTCTGCTCGGCGATCGAGCCGATCACATCCAGCACTTTGCTGATGTCGTGTACCTGCTGGGCCAGTTGCCCCACCTCTTCGGCATTGCCCGCCACGCCATTGGCCAGCGCCTCGATGGCGGTGACCGTGGCCTGCACCTGCTCACGCCCGCGACGGGCAATCTGGTCGGATTCGCGGGAAGCCTCCGAGGTGGCCACCGCATTGCTCGCCACCTCCTCCACCGCCGCCGTCATCTGGTTCACCGCGGTCGCCGCCTGCTCGATTTCCATGCTCTGCTGCTGCAGGCCGCGGGTGGCGTCCTCGGTGACCGCGCTCAGCTCCTCGGAGGCCGAGGCCAGCTGGCTGGCCGAGTCGGAAATTCGCCCGATGGTCTCGCGCAGGCTCTGCTGCATGCTCTTGAGCGCCGCCAGCAGGCGCGCCGGCTCATCATCGCCCTGCACGGTGATCTGCGGTGTGAGATCGCCCGTCGCGACCGTCTCGGCCACCTTCAGCGACTGCCCGAGCGGCCGCACGATGCTACGGGTCAGGGCCAGGGCGAGCACCACGGTGAGGCTCAGGGCGATCACCAGCAGCACGCCGACCCAGACCTTCGCGCCGTTGTACACGGCCTCGGCCAGGTCGGTGGCGGAGTTGGCCTGGTGGTTGTTCAGCTCGATCAGCTCGTTGAGCGTGGCGGTCATCTGGTCGGCCAGCTGGTTCATCTCACCGTTGACCAGCGCTGCCGCCGCCTGGACATGCCCATCGGTGGCCAACTGCACCATCTGCCCCTGCAAGATCATGTACTGGCGCTCGAGGACCTGGTAGCGGTCGAACAGGGTCCGCTCCTCAGGCAGCACGATCAACCCATCGTAGTGGTTCTGGGCCTTGCTCAAGCCACCCTTGATCTCTTCGATACGGGCACGGTTCTGCTGCTGGGCGGCCGGATCGGTGTTGACCAGCAGGCGCAGGGTCAAGGCGCGGATGCGCAGCATGTCCTGGGTCATGCGGCCCACCGAGATCACGCTCGGCAGCCAGTTGTTGTCGACCTGCTCGGACTGCTGGCGCATGCTGGTCATCTGCTGCAGCGCGAAGCCGCCCAGCGCCACCACCAGCAGCGCCATGATGCCGAAACCCAGGCCCGCGCGCGGGGCGATATTCAAGCGTCTCAGGCTCATTTCCAGGATCCCTCCCAAAAGCGTTGTTCCGTCGCTTAATGAAGGTATCGGGCCGCCTGGAAATTGCGTAAGACGAAAAGGCGATATCAAAAAGCTATCTACTGCTAAAACGCGCTACTTCGCCGCTTTTGGCAGCAGATTGACAAAATTTGTCCGACTCACCTGCTCCGCCACCGCTGCCGGCAAGGCATCGAGGAAGGGGTTGAAACCGTGCATCTGCTCACCCAGGCTGTCAAACCGCCCCACCAGGTCGGAGCCGAGTACGAAACGCTGCGGGAAGCGCTTCACCAACGTCACCCAGTCCGGGCGCGGTACACCCTGCGAGTCGAGCAGGTAGGGCTTGAGGACGCTCCAGGACAGGTCGACATACAGGTTCGGGTAGTCCTCCAGCAGCCGGGTCAGCACCGGCAGGAGAAAATCCATCTGTTCCTGGTGGCGGTGGATCTCCAGGCTGCTGCCGGCGTGGGCCCAGATGAAGCGGGTATGCGGGTGGTTGCGCAGCGGCTCCTCGATCTCGGCCAGGTACAGCGGGTTGCGCTCGCGCTTGGAGGTGATGTTCGAATGCAGCAGCACCGGCAAATCGCGCTCGGCGGCCAGGTGATAGATGCGAGTCATGGCTTCGTTGTTGGCCCGCGGCGTATCGCCGCTGGTCAGGGCGGTGAGGTCGTCGTGGCGGGTGAATACTTCGCCGATGCCCTGCCACAGCCCCGGATAAAGCTCGAGCATGCGCTCGATATGGTTGACGGCGTTCTTGTCCACCGGATTGAAGCCGGTGAGGAACGGGTGGAAGCGACGGCGTTGCTGCGCTGGCAGCTTCTGCAACGCGTCGGCGACGTACAGGTCGGTGGCGCTGTACCAGTAGGCGTCGGCGTCATCTCCGGCGTAATAGCGCGGGCGCTTGGGCTCGTCCTCATGCCACTTCTTCGCCACCGGGATGCCGGAAATCATCGACTGTTCAACCCCAGCTGCATCCATGGCCTTGAGCAGCGCCGGCATGCCCTCGGTTTCCTGGAAAAAGTCCACGTAGTGCAGGTGCGCGTCGCTGTAGCGGTAGTCGCGGGCCTGCGCGGTGTCGAACAGGCCTGTGCTCAGCAGCAGGCAAGCCAGTGTGCGGGCGATCATCGGAGCCTCCTTTGCCGGTCCCGCAAGAGTAGACCGGACAGCGCCCGCGACGGTTCAGCCACGGGCGGCGAAACGCTATGCTTGCAGGCATCCCTCAAGGAGTGTCGCCATGAGCAGTCCCCTGGTCATCCGCCCACGCGCCGAATCGGTCGAGGGCCAGCCGATCCTGCGCCCGCTGCCCTCGGCGCAGTGCCGCAGCGTCGGCCCATTCGTGTTCTTCGACCATATGCTGGAAACCGACTACGCGCCGGGGCATGGCATGGACATTCGCCAGCATCCGCATATCGGCCTGTCCACCCTCACCTACCTGTTCGAGGGTGAAATCCAGCACAAGGACAGCCTGGGTTCGGACCAGCGCGTGGGCCCCGGGGACGTCAGTTGGATGACTGCCGGGGCGGGTGTGGCGCATGTCGAGCGCACGCCAGCCGATCTACTGGCCAAGGGTTCAAGACTGCACGGGCTGCAGGTCTGGCTGGCGTCGCCTCGCGAGCACGAGCAGGGCAAGCCGAGCTACAGCCATCATCCGGCGGCGAGCCTGCCGGTCAGTGACAGCCTGGGCGTGCAGATCCGCATGATTGCCGGCAATGGTTTTTGCCTGGAGTCGCCAGTGCCGGTGCTCTCCCCTACCCTGTATGCCCACGTGCACATGCAATCGGCCACGACGCTGGTGGTGCCCGATGAACATGCGCAGCGAGCATTGTATCTACTGGACGGTGAGCTATTCATCAACGGCGAGCAGGTCGAGGCTTGCAGCATGATCGTACTGCAGGAAGGGGAAGAGGTGACGCTGTATGCCGAAGAAGAATGCCAGTTGGTGCTGATTGGCGGCGAGCCGCTGGATGGGCCGCGGCGGATGAACTGGAATTTTGTGGCCAGTGATGCGGAGCTGATCGAGCAAGCGCGGACTAATTGGGCTGCGGAGGATTGGCCGAGGGTGCCGGGGGAAACTTCGAGAATCGAGCTGCCTCGCTGAATTGGGGCTGCGTTGCAGCCCTTTCGCGGCACAAGGCCGCTCCTACAGAAATACGCGCCCCCTGTAGGAGCGGCCTTGTGCCGCGAAGCGTCCCCCTGCGGTATCAGCGCTGGAACACTTCCTTGAGCAGGTTATGCATCGCGCGGAACGCCCGCTCCGACGTACGCCGGTCATACTGCATCTTGCCCGGCACATTGGCATTCGGGTCGGTGAACGAGTGCACCGCACCGCCGTAGCTGAGCAACTGCCAGTCGACTTTAGCGGCGTTCATCTCCTCCTCAAAGGCCGGTAGCTGCTCTTTGGGCACCAGCGGGTCGGAGGCGCCATGAAGGACCAGCACCGAGCCTTTGATACGCTTGGCATCCTCGGGGTTTGGCGTATCCAGGGTGCCATGGAATGAAACAGCGGCCTTCAGGTCGGCACCGGTGCGGGCCAGCTCCAGGGCACAACAGCCGCCGAAGCAGAAGCCGAAGGTAGCCACCTTGCCGGGCTCCAGCAAGGCCTTCGATTGCCCCACCAGTTGCGCCAGCGCCTCCTGCATGCGCTTGCGCAGCTCGGCGCGATCGTTCTTCAGCGGCATCATCGCCGCGCCCGCCTCGTCGGCATTGGACGGACGTACCGACTGGCCGTACAGGTCGGCGATCAGCACCACATAGCCTTGCTCGGCCACTTCCCTGGCGATACGTTCGGCGCCCTCGCCGATACCCATCCAGTTCGGCGCCATCACCAGCCCCGGCTGCGGCAGCGCGCCCTGGGTGTAAACCAGACGGCTTTCGTAAGCTTTGCCTGACAGGTGATAGACCAGCGATTCGACGATGACCTTGCTCATTCAGCTCTCCTTGGGCTTCACGGGTCAGCACATGATAGATGTATTCGTGGGAGCGGGCTTGCCCCCGCCAGAAATGAAAAAGCCCGCCGAAGCGGGCTTTGTCTGCGTCAGATCAAGCGGACAGCTCGACCAGCAGCTTGTTGAGGCGACGCACATAGGCCGCCGGATCCTTCAGGCTGTCGCCGGCCGCCAGGGCCGCCTGGTCGAACAGGATGTGCGAAAGCTCGGCGAAGCGATCTTCGCTCTGCTCGCCATCGAGCTTCTCGATCAGCGGGTGGGTCGGGTTGAACTCGAAGATCGGCTTGGACTCCGGCACCTTCTGCCCGCTGGCTTCGAGGATCTGGCGCATCTGCAGGCCCAGGTCCTGTTCGCCGATGGCCAGGATTGCCGGCGAGTCGGTCAGGCGGTGCGAGACACGCACCTCCGCCACGCTGTCACCCAGCGCGCCCTTGAGGCGCTCGACCAGGCCTTCCTTGTCCTTGGCGACTTCTTCCTGGGCCTTCTTGTCCTCTTCGGAGTCCAGCTTGCCCAGGTCCAGGTCGCCACGGGCGACGTCGACGAAGGCCTTGCCATCGAACTCGCTGAGGTAGCTCATCAGCCATTCGTCGATGCGATCGGTCAGCAGCAGCACTTCGATGCCTTTCTTGCGGAAGACTTCCAGGTGCGGGCTGTTCTTGACCTGGGCGTAGGACTCGCCGGTGAGGAAGTAGATCTTGTCCTGGCCTTCCTTGGCGCGGGCCAGGTAGTCGGCCAGGGCAACGCTCTGCTCGCCGCTGTCGTCATGGGTGGAGGCAAAGCGCAGCAGGCTGGCGATCTTCTCCTTGTTGGCGAAGTCCTCGGCCGGGCCTTCCTTCAGCACCTGGCCGAAGTTCTTCCAGAAGCCCTTGTACTGCTCGGGCTCGTTCTTCGCCAGCTTCTCCAGCATGTCCAGCACGCGCTTGGTCAGCGCGGTCTTCATCGAATCGATGATCGGATCCTTCTGCAGGATCTCGCGGGAAACGTTCAGCGACAGGTCGTTGGAGTCGACCACGCCCTTGATGAAGCGCAGGTACAGCGGCAGGAACGACTCGGCCTGGTCCATGATGAACACGCGCTGCACGTACAGCTTCAGGCCACGTGGCGCTTCGCGCTGGTACAGGTCGAACGGCGCGCGGGCCGGCACGTACAGCAGCGAGTTGTATTCGAGCTTGCCTTCGACCTTGTTGTGGGTCCAGGCCAGCGGGTTTTCGAAGTCATGGCCGATGTGCTTGTAGAACTCCTGGTATTCCTCGTCCTTGATCTCGGTACGCGGGCGGGTCCACAGGGCGCTGGCGCGGTTGACGGTTTCCCACTCCTGCGCCGGCTGTTCTTCACCTTCGGCGGCCGCTGCCTGCTCTTTCGGCAGCTCGATCGGCAAGGCGATGTGATCGGAGTATTTCTTGATGATGTTGCGCAGGCGCCAGCCATCGGCGAACTCGTCCTCGCCCTTCTTCAGGTGCAGGACAATGCGGGTGCCGCGCTCTGGCTTGTCGACCGTGGCCACTTCGAAGTCGCCCTCGCCCTTGGACGACCAGTGCACGCCTTCGGCGGCCGGCAGCCCGGCGCGACGGCTGAACACATCAACCTTGTCGGCGACGATGAACGCGGAGTAGAAGCCCACGCCGAACTGACCGATCAGGTGCGAGTCCTTCTTCTGGTCACCGGTGAGGTTCTTCATGAAGTCGGCAGTGCCGGACTTGGCGATGGTGCCCAGGTGGGCGATGACGTCTTCGCGGCTCATGCCGATACCGTTGTCCTCGAGGGTCACGGTATTGGCGGCCTTGTCGAAGCTCACGCGGATCTTCAGCTCGGCGCCGCCTTCGAGCAGCTCAGGCTTGGCCAGGGCCTCGAAACGCAGCTTGTCGACGGCGTCGGAGGCGTTGGAGACCAGCTCGCGCAGGAAGATCTCCTTGTTCGAATACAGGGAATGGATCATGAGGTGCAGCAGCTGCTTTACCTCGGTCTGGAAGCCCAGGGTTTGTTTTTGAGTCTCCACACTCATGGTCTTCAAAACTCCAATCTGTTGGTTGTTGGCGCCTGGCGGCCGTCTGGCCTGCTTTTGATGGCGGATGTCCAACAGATGGGGGCAGCCCCGACTATTTCAAGGGCTTTTCCGGTTCGATCTTGAAATGCGCGCGCGCCGTGGCGATCGGCGTGTCGCGATCGCCCTGCCAGGCGGTGATCGCCACGTTGGTCACCCGCCGCCCCTGGCGCCACAGCTGGCACTGGGCATAGGTGTCGCGAAAATGCCCGGCGCGCAGGTAGTCGATGGAGAAATCGATGATCTTCGGAATACTCGCGCTCTCGCTGTAGATCAGCAGGTAGAGCGCCGCGGACAGCTCCATGAACCCGGCGATGACGCCACCATGGATCGCCGGCAGCAACGGATTGCCGATGTTGTCTGGGTTGGCCGGCAGGCGGAACAGCAGGTCGTCGCCCTGGCGCTCGCATTCGATGCCGATCAGCCCGGCATACGGGATCAACGCCAGCAGGGGCTGGTAGTCGCCGCGGGCATGGGCCTGGTTCAGCTGTTGACGGATATCGGCAGGAATCACGCGCGGCCCTCCTTGAGGCTGTTGCCGAAGCGGATACCACCCTTGACGTCCTGCCCCAGGCGCATGAAGGTGCCGACCACCTGGCAGATCGGTTGCGCAGGGTCATCCTGGTAGGCGGTGCCACGGGTAAAGATGACATCCCGGGTTACCCGGTAGCACTGGGCGTAACCGTAGATATCCTTGCCCGCCTCGGCCGGGTGCATGTAGTCGATGCGCAGGTCCAGGGTCGGGCACACTTCGAAACGGGGCAGCGCGCAGAGCGTGGCCATGCCGCAGGTGGTGTCCATCAGCGTGGTCAGCACGCCGCCATGCACCGCGCCGTTCTGTGGATTGCCGACAATCGCCGGCGACCAGGGCAGCACCAGCGTCATGCCGTCGGCATCGGCGTGGTGCACGCGCATCTGCAATACCTGGCAATGTTTCAGCGCCGAGAGAAAACGCTCGGCCATCGCCATCAACGGCGTCTCGTTCATTGTCCCTCGCTGCATAAAATGGATAAAAAGTCTATATAGGTCGGGCAGTTATATATCTGTAACCTTTGTGGAACTTATTCGTACCCGGCGAACTCGAAGGTACAAGTAAAGTTATTCCACCCAGGAGAAACACCCCATGCGTAAACCTTTTGCTTTTGCTCTGATGCTGGCCGCTGCCATGGGCCTGGCTGCTTGCGATAAAGCGAGCGAAGACAAAGCCCAGGACGCACAGCAACATGCCGAGCAAGCCCAAGAGAAGATGGGCGAAGCTCAGGATAAGATGAACGACGCCGCCAAGGAAAACGCCGAAGCCGCCAAAGATCAGGCCGAAGCGCAGCAGAAGGCCGCCGAGGAAGCCGCGCCTTCCACTCCAGCGCCGGCCACTGCACCTGCCGAGCCTGCCAAGCAGTAATCTCGCGACATAAAAAAACCCGACACTGTCGGGTTTTTTTATGTCTGTCATTTAAAGCTGAAAGGCTTCAGCCTGCACTGTCGGAAGAGTCTCCACTCGCCTCTACCGGTGCACTTTCGGTGGGCGTGAACACCATCACTTCCAGTACATGGGAGTGGAACTCACGGCGATACAGGATGAACACCACGCCCACGCTCATGGCCATGAACAGCCAGGGGCTGATGAACCAGCTCAACATGGCCATGCCGAAGTAATACGAGCGCAACCCCAGGTTGAACTGGTTGGCGGCCAGCGACAGTACCCGCGCCGCCCGGGAGGCGAAAGCCTTGCGCTCGAGTTCGTTGACCTGACGTTCGCCTATCATCGGCGCCGAGCCCACCAACACTGCGGCGAAGTTGTATTGACGCATGCACCAGCTGAAAGTGAAGAACGCATAGACGAACACCGTCGCCAGGCACAGCAGCTTGATTTCCGACATGCCTTGGGACGCCTGCTGCACCAGCGGCAGGTCGGCCAGCAGCGACAATGCGCGGTCGGACGCACCGAGCACGGTGAGGATGCCGGCAAGAATGATCAGGGTGCTGGAGGCGAAGAACGATGCGTTGCGCTCCAGGTTGCCTATCACGCTGGCATCAGCGATGCGGTTGTCGCGCAGCAGCATGCGGCGCATCCAATCCTCGCGGTAAAGGTGCAACACGCTGGCCAGGCACGCAGTATCGCGCCCCTTCCAGGTGGCATAGCGGGTGTAGCCGCCCCAGCAGATGGCGAACCAGCAGACGGCCAGGAGGTTGCCCAGGTTGCTTTGGATGAAGGTCATGCAGGAATCCCTTTAAAGAGAAACAGACCGGTTTTCGACGCCCGGATTCGTTAAAAGACACGCCATCCAGTAAAAATCGTGGGGCAAGTCGCATCGGCGATAGCGTCGGTCCAGGCCACAAAAAACCCCGCGCCTTTCGGCAGCGGGGTTTCGATATCCACCTTTGACGGGGGCCCTTCGGCTTTTGGCCAGCGCCCCGTCCATCAGGCTTCAATCCATCAGGCCAACGCCTCGCGCGGCTTGCCCAGCATGCGGTCGCAGACCACGGCGACAGCCAGGGTGACCACCGATGGCACCAGCCAGGCCATGCCTTCGTTGCTGAACGGCAGGTGAGCCAGGGCGTCAGGCAGCACGTGGGCGAAGCTGCTGCCCTTGATGGCGTCGACAACGCCGAACACCAGCGACACCAGCATGACCGGGGCCAGGATGCGGGTTGGGGAGTTCCACAGGTCCTTCACGAAGCTCAGGCCCACGACCACGATGCACGGCGGGTAGATCGCCGTCAGCACCGGGATCGAGAACATGATCAGCTTGGTCAGGCCCAGGTTGGAGATCACCAGCGAGAAACCAGCCAGGATCACCACCAGGGCACGGTACGACAGCGGCAGGATCTGGCTGAAGTATTCGGCGCAGGCGCAGGTCAGACCAACGGCGGTGACCAGGCAGGCCAGTGCGATCAGTACGGCCAGGAAACCACTGCCCAGCGAACCGAAGGTGTGCTGCACATAGGCATGCAATACCATCGCACCGTTGGTGGCATCCGCTGCGATGTCATGGCTGCCCGCACCGAGGCGGAACAGGCTGACATACACCAGGACCAGACCCAGGCCGGCAATCAGACCCGCAATGATGGCATAGCGAGTGATCAGCTTCGGCGACTCGACGCCACGCGAACGGATGGCATTGACGATGACGATACCGAAGACCAGTGCCCCCAGCGTGTCCATGGTCAGGTAACCATCGGAGAAACCTTTGGAGAACGCGGCGGCGGCGTAGGCAGGCTGGGCCTCACCGATCGTGCCGGCCGGCAATGCGAACGCCGCGATGCCCAGCACAGCCAGGGCGATGATCTTCAAGGGCGCGAGGAAACGCCCCACGGTGTCGAGCAACTTGCCCGGGTACATCGACACGGCCAGGACCACGGCGAAGTACACCACGCTGTAGATGAGCAGTGCCAGCGGGCTTTCACCGGTCAGCGGCGCCACGCCTACTTCGAACGACACGGTCGCGGTGCGTGGGGTTGCGAACAGCGGGCCGACCGAGAGGTAGCACACCGCCGCCAGCAGGCCGCCGAAGAACTTGCCGATCGGGCTGCTCAGGGCGTCCATGCCGCCACCGACCTTGGCCAGGGCGATCACGGTGATGACCGGCAGGCCCACGGCGGTGACCAGGAAGCCGAGTGCGGCCATCCATACGTTCGGGCCAGACTGCAGGCCGACGATAGGCGGGAAGATGATGTTGCCGGCGCCTACGAAAAGCGCAAACGTCATAAAGCCAAGCGCCAGGATATCCTGGCCTTTTAACACTTTCATTTAAGGAAATACCACACTGCTGAAATCGGGAGTCGGAGGGGATTTCCCATAGGATGAAGGGAAATGCTGCCCGGCTTGGTGAGCCAGACCCGTTTAGCGTGTCGTTCCCTTTTGGGGTACGGGCACAGAGTGAACGCGTAGCCTACCTGTTTTGCCCGGCAAACGCACTGGCACAGTGCTGCTTGTCCGATGTGCGTATGTGTTTGTCGTCTTGTTGAACGTGTTAGGCGACCATTTATTGCGTATTCAAACGAATGTCTGGTTGAAAATCCTGATAGCGGTGATTGAAT
>Ga0247820_10002255_pt1 | contig 10853 bp, 11 predicted proteins | sample 13C_Glucose_Day1_2_FD_192480 | JGI IMG/M metagenome (GOLD analysis project Ga0247820, IMG submission 192480) | Soil microbial communities from agricultural site in Penn Yan, New York, United States - 13C_Glucose_Day14 | ecosystem: Environmental > Terrestrial > Soil > Agricultural land | place...
CCCATCACTGAAAGGCCCACCTGCCATGCCCCGTTCGACCGTGTCCGCCTGGACCTGCGACGACAACGCCTGCCCGATCTGCACCGCTCCGGAACGCGACGAGATGAGCATGCTGCGTTGCGCCATCCTCACCCTGCTCGACCAGGGCCGTTGGATGGCCGGCGACGACATCCCCCTGCCCGACATCCTGTCCGCCGGCGGCGACTACCTGAGCCGGCTCAGGGGCGGAGTCGGCGACGGGATCCCGGTGCCCGCCACCGAGCACTGGGCCTGGCTCGAGGCCGAGCTGCGCCTGGTTGTCGCACGCGCCGCCGGACTGGATGCCGTCAGCACCCTCGACCCTCGCATCGACGACACCCTGACCACCGCCGCTCGCCTCCCGGAGCGGCACCTGGTGGATCTGCTCGACCTCGCCGCCGAGCAGTTCGCCGAACTCAGCACGCAACCGCGCGCCGCCTGAACCCACCACCCCCGCAACCCCGACACATGGACATCTCTTCGTGCGCGACCAGTACGCCGAACTCGCCATCCCCCAAAAGCAGATGGTCACTACTCCCGTCACACGCGCAGCAAGCAATAGCGATGGACCGTCCATAGGCCGGTCCATCGCGAACACCTCCGCCCCGGGGGTGGCGGAGGAGCAGCTCCGGCACGAGGGCGTGCCAGAGCAGGAGTGGGTGAGCGCCGGCGAACAGCCGACCGGTCTCGTCACGGAGGCCAAGCAGCGTACGCCGCACCGCCGCGCGAACCTCGACGCGCAGCGCTCCGAGCACGTCACCGCCCGCTTTGCGCCGCATGAGAAGCACGACATCCAGTCGGCGGCGAAAGCCGAGCACGTGACCATGGCGCGATACATCGCCGACGCCACCATGGCCCGCGTCCGCGGTGAGATCACCGTCGCCGCCCCTCGCACTGTCTACGACGATGCGGTCGACGAGCTCGCCACCCAGCGGGCGCAGATCGCCCGGATCGGCAACAACGTCAACCAGATCGCCCGCCGCCTCAACTCGGGCGGCGATCCACACCCTGTGGACGCCGCGATCCTTCAACGGGCGGAGCGCCTGCTCGCCACTGCCCACGACACGGTCCGGGCGATCGACGACGCGGCCTTCCGGGCAGCCGGGCAGAAGGCGGGCGGCCTGAGTTGATCGCGAACATCGTCAAGCCGGGCAGCAACACCTACGGCGTTCTGGCGTACCTCTTCGACAAGGGCCGCGCCAACGAACACACCGACCAGCACATCGTCGCGTCCTGGGATGACTTCGTTCCTGACCCTGGCCCGTATGACAGCCCCGGGCACAAGCAGCGGCTCGGCCAGCTCACCAAGGCTCTGGATCTGCGGGTCGAGCAAGCCGGCGACAAGGCACCCGAGGGGCACGTGTGGCACTGCTCGGTGCGCGCTGCGCCCGAGGACCGCATCCTGACCGATGACGAGTGGGCGGCGATCGCCAAGCGTATGGTCCATGCGACCGGCATCGCGCCAGAGGGAGATCCGGACGGTTGCCGGTGGGTGGCCGTGCGCCATGCGGACGACCACATCCACATCGTCGCCACCAAAGTCCGCGGCGATCTGCGCCCGCCGCGGAACTGGAACGACTACCACCGCGCCATGACCGAACTCGCCAGGATCGAGAAGGACTTCGGCCTCACCCAGGTTCCGCGCGGCCACGAAGCCGCCACCGGCGCTCCGGCGGCGAAGCGCCCAACCCGCGCCGAGCAGGAGAAGGCCAAACGGCTGGGCCACCACAAGACGGCTCGCGAGCAGCTGCGGCACACCGTGCGCATCGCGCTCTCCCACGCGAAGGACCTGGACGAGTTCTTCAACTTGCTCGCCGACGCCGGCCTTCAGGTCGAAACACGCACTCTGCCCTCCGGCGACCTCGGCGGCTACAAGGTCGCCCTGCCTGACGACGGCACACCCATCTGGTACTCCGGCTCCAGCCTCGCCACCGACCTGTCTCTCCCGCAGGTCCAGCAGCGTCTGGCCGCCACCGAAGCGCACACCACCATGGCAGCCTCACCAGCCGGCCACTACTGCCGCAGCCCTTGGCACCAGGCCACCGCGGCCGCAGAACGTATCCCCCACCACCTCGATCACGCAACCGACAGCGCCGCACAAGCCCATCTGACCGTCTTCAGCGAAGTCCTCTACACCTTGCCCGCCCACGCCCCCGTCCATCTCAAGGCCGAACTCCACCGCGCCGCCATCGCCTTCGAGCACGCCGCCCACACCCGTGCCCACGCCGACCACCAGCACGCCCGCGCCCTGCGCGGCGCTCTGAAGGCCATGCGCTACCAGCCCGCGGACCACACCGGCCTGGCCATGCTCCTGGACGCCGCCATCCTCGTCGTCCTCGCAGCCCAGCGCCGCAGCGCGCTACACCACCACGACCGGCAGGTGGCCGCCGCCCGGCAAACGCTCATCCATCTCCAGGCCGCCTACGACCAGATCGCCCCCACCAGCCTCGCCGTACTCGCCGGGCGCCGCCCTTCCGACAGAACCGTCCACCGGTACGCCCGCACCCTGCACGAGGTCCTGCCCTCCCACTCCGGACAGATCCTCACCGAGGCTGCCTGGCCCGCACTCACCGCCGCCCTCGCCGCCGCAGAAGCCGCCGGCCACAACCCCGCAGCCATCCTCCGACAGGCAGCCCAGCAACGCTCCTTGAGCGACGCCAAATCGGCATCCGAAGTTCTCGTCTGGCGCATCCAACGCCTCGGCGACCGGCACGCCCCCGGCCCAGGTGCACGAGCCGCACAAGCCCGTAACCCCCATATCCCCCACGTCCTGTCCACAGCGAGGGCCACCGCCGCGACACCCCCCACATCCACGCCACCGCCATCCCGCACTCACCGGACGCGGTGAGCACCAGCCCCCTCACGCAGCGGCCGCGCACGCCTCGCACCCGCTACCGAGAACCACCGGCCTTGAGGACGTCGTTCTTCGGGACCGTGCCGTACTTGCGGCGACGGGGCCTTGGCTGCCGCGCGCCTGGCGGCCGACGGGGACAACCACCGCCACACCGTCCGCTCGCTCGCCCCGGAGCTGCAGGCGACGGTCCGTACGCGCGCGGCCGTCAGCACGCCGTCGGCGCGCAGCTCCTCAAACCGCCGCACCGCCACCTTCACCTCCGCCGCGATCTCGGCCACGGACCGAAGTGTCAGTGGGATGCCGCCCTCCGGGGAGCCCCGCGGCACTACCTCCGCCCGAGCAGGTGAACCCCGGCCGAACAGGTTGCGCCGGTGCCCGGATCGCCGCTAGTCCGGGGTGGGTGGAACGCCGTCCCGGCAACCACCGATTCCGGGACGGCCGCCCGAACGACCGGGCCACCTGAGGGGGCCGTCGTCGTAGCGTCGATGCAGTCGCACGGGAGGACGCCGGGCGGGTGCGGGAAAGTCGAACGGAAGGATCAGGTCGTGGCTGAGTTCTGGATTGGGCATCGCCGGTACCGGACGAAGGGGGAAGCGCGGGAGGCGGTCCGCGAGGTGCTGTACCGGTACACGGTGGGCAGCACCGTAGACGAGGAAGAGGATCACCTGCTTCTGCTGGACCTCCTCGACATGCACCACGAAGCGGACGACAAGATCGGCCCGGGAGTCGAAGCCTTCGCGATCGCACCGCCGCAGCGCGGCCCGTACCCCGGCTTCCTGGTGATCCGTACGGACGGGAGTCGCATCGACTTCTCGTACCAAACGTGCCTGAAGCCTCCGACCTATCGCCAGCAAGTCCTGAACGTCATGCGGGACGAGGTCAAGTCTTCCACCAACGCCTACTTCGAATCCCGGAAGGCCGCGGGCTCCCTCGTCTCGGACCAGTCCGGTACGCCGCTGGAGAGCACGAACACTGCCGTGAGCTACTTCCGCGGGCCCTCGTTCGTGGAGATCGCCGAGGAGTTCGCCGAGACCGTGGGCGGGTGGGAGTCGATCGAGATGACTCCATCGACCGAGCCCGGACTCGGACGGTTCAAGGATCGCGACTTGGCCAATCGGTGGTTCAGTCACCACCAAGAGCGCGCCGTACTCGGGCTACTTTCCACGCAGGAGAACCAGCGTCGTCCGCGCGGGTGAGACTCCCTTTTCGTGACTCCGGTCCACTCCCAGTGGCATGGCGGACCGGAGCACGGCTATCGAAAGGTATGGAACGCATGGACGGCGACCTGGACGAGATCGCACGCGCCGAGCTCGTCGAGCGCGGGCCATGCCCGCGCTGCGGGGCGCCGCCCGGGGCGTTGTGCCGGACGAACGCGTCGTCGCCGTCGACTACCACACCGGCCGCTACGCAAAGATTCCCGCGTTCAAGTCCGGGCCCGCGATCCGCATCCCGGCCGCGTCTGGGAGCCTGGCCCCGAACCGACCTCGCCGTCGGCTCCGCGCTCGCGCGGGCTGGCGACCGCATCGGCTATGCCCGGGTCTCCAGCAAGGGCCAGGACCTCGCCGGGCAGGTCCTCCTCCTCAGGGAAGCCGGCTGCGTCTGGATCCACGTCGAGAACGTCGGCACCCGCAAGGAGATCCGCCCCGAGTACAACGCGGCGCTCGCCGACCTACGCCCGGCCGACACCCCCACCGTCACCATGCTCGTCCGCCTCGGCCGCAACATGATCGAGCTCATCACCTCCGCGCAGGACCTCGCCGAACGCGACCGCCGCCTGAAATCCTTGGCGGTCCCCTGTCCGGCATCTACGACCCGCAGGGCGCGGGCATGGTCCTCTGCGTGGTGTTCGCCGCGATGGCGGAGGTCGAGCGGGAGTTCATCCACGAGCGGACCCTGATCGGCCTGGACACCGCCGCGGCCGACGGCAACCAGGACGGCGGCCCGCCCCGGTCGTCGACGCTGACATGCTCGCCGTCGCCCTGCGCCGCCGCGACGCTAAGGAGTCCGTCACTGCCATCGCCGAGCACCTTGGAGTCGGCCACTCCACCCTTTACCGGACCCTGACCACGTACGACGAAGCGATCGCCACCAGCCGCGAGCCCGACAGCCCGTGAACGGCTCTTGCCTGGGGCGATGGGAGTGTGCTGAGGCGTAGGGTGTACAGGGCAGATTGCGCCTTCCCACTCCGAGCCATGATGGCCCACATCTATCGTGCCGGCGAAGACAAGGTTCCCCGAATGACCTACCGACAGATCACTCCGCCGACCTTGGCCGAGGTGATGCAGCAGCATCCGCAGCTCGGCTCCTTCGGCATCGGGGTCTTCGACTCCTCGCGAAAGACGGCCAAGCAGCGCCAGGCCGAGCTTGCCGCCGACCGCGAAGAGTTGGCCGGTAGCGAGGCCATCGTGATGAAGACGGCCGCATGGCTGTGGGAGAACATCACGGCGATCGAAGCACCTACCGTCAGCAGCTACACCGTGCTCCACGCGATGCAACGGGCAACCAGCAGGTACGTCAAAAATGGCGAGCTCATCGCCGCCGCTCTCATCGCTGGCTACAGCTTCGAGTACGACCAGCCCAATGTGCTGTTCGGTATGAGCGACCGGGATCTGAAGGAGATGAATTGAGCGCCACTGCAAGGATCCTTCCGGCCGTCTGAACAGGCTCAAAGGGACTTTGTGAGGGAGCCTTTCGTCGTAGCCGCCACGGTTGGTGGCCATGCCCGCCGTACTCCCGTACTGACAGAAGCCGCGTCGTCAGGCACTGACAATCCGATGTCGCCCAACACCCTCTTCGAGAGTGGGGTGGAACCGGTCGACGTACCGGAGTGGCGGTTGAACCAGGCCGCATCCAGGCCGGGCTTCTTCGTCTCGTGGCCAGTCCGATAACGCAAGCCACACCGAGTCGTCGCGCATGCAGAACACGATCCAGTTCCGGTACGCACCGCACCCGGGAGACGTACGGAGCTCGCCGTCGACGACGAGCGGTTGCAGCCAGCGCATCATCACCCCGGCCACCTCCTGACGCGACGGCATCCGCAACTCCGGCGGCAGGAAATGAGGCACCACCGTTTCCTCCGCGGCAGGGCCTGTGTGATCGGCTCGGGACAGTCGGGCCACGGACGCGCGGACTTCAGCCGCAGAAGCAACTCGTGGCCCGCTCGCTGGGCTTCACGGAACGCGCGGTCCTCGCGAGTGCGTCAACAGCAGCTCCTCTGCGGCAGGTGTTGTCAGCTGCGGCGGACGATAGTGAGCCGCCCCTCCGCGATCTCGGGCACAGTGTGGCGAGGCACCGGCACCGGGGAGGCGAGCGAGGAGGCGAACGCGGCGACCAGGTCATGGGGGACGCTGGCGCTGAAGCTGGCGCACCACAGATACGGCGCACCGGGCACGGGTTCCGCCCACGCCTGCCAACCCATCAAATCCGGCCGCGGGTCGGCGTCCTCGATGAGCGGCGGCAGCATCTCCAGAGAGACGCAGGAGGAGAACCCTGGGTCCGTGGCAGTGGTGTGGGGCCGGTCCACGTCACGGATCCAGCCCCGGACACTGAGCGCGGCGAGGACCGTCTCGGGCTCCTTGAAGACGACGTCGGACGCCTCACGGGCGTCGAGCGCCATGAGGAGATCGGCGAGCGCCTCGTAGGAGACGCCGGTGGTGAAGTACGCGTTCCACTCCGGCATCGCGGAGGCGGCATGCGCGCGGGCGCTCAGCTGCCAGGCGACGGGCAGACCGCCCAGCTCGAACGGGTAGGCCGCGAGGATCCACTCGGCGCCACGCAGCCCGTCCGGGCTTACGTACAGAAGGGTGTGACGGGAGGTGGGCCACATGCGCCAGCCGAGGTCGGACAGGATGTCGCCGATCCGTTCGGCGAGCACACCGTCGTCGCCGGCCAGATGACGCGGGGTGACCCAGTACTCCGGGTGCGGCAAGTCCGGTCGGGAGCGGTCGCTGGAGTGGTGCGGGAGCAGGGGCGCCTCCATGAGCTCGTGGGGTAGAACACTGGCCGTCCAGGATCATCGGCATCACTTCGCTGACCAGGTCTTCCGGCAAGGTGTTGGAGGGTGACATGGCTGTGCGGCTGTTCGCCAGTCGTTTCGGGATCTTTCCTGTCTGCTTGCGGCGAACTAGTGCAAAGGTGAACAGGATTGCCCAAAGAGGCGGGCCGCGCCCATCGCAGCTCCGGCGTGTGATCGCCGGCGGCATACGTCGCAGTGGCCCACGACGGACGGCTGCCGATGGCACGCAGCGCGGTCCACATCCCGCACTTGACCGACTAGCCTGGGATTCCTAGCCCTTCCGGGGTCGTAGCCGACAGCGCGCCTTGCGGAAGCTGGTGCACCCCATGGCGCAGACGCGCCCTTGACCAAGGTCTACGAGGACTGTTCCGTTAGGGAAGTTGGGGCGTTCTACTCGGGGGTTGCCTTCGTGACCAGGTCGGTTGGCAGTGCGTGGTGTCTCATCAGCGGCACCAGGCGGGAATCGGCCGCTCTCCTGGCTGCTGGGGCCTCCGTATGAGACTCCGGCGCGGGATCGCGATCGCGGTCGTCGCCGGAGGCGGCGCTGTGACCACGATGCTGGTCGGGCTCGTCACGAACGCCGTGTCCGATGAGTCGCGGTGGCCCGGCTGGCTGGGGTGGTTACAGGAGCACGCCTGGTTCTCGTTCGTCGTGTTGGGCGTGGCGATGGCGGGGTTGACGGCCCTGCTCGCCGGGCTCTCCGAGACGCGGCCTCCCACCCCTCCAGGCCGACCGGAGGATGGAGCAGGGCCAGGGGCCGCCCAGGTGCTGCGTTCGTTGCCGCGCGACACCGCCGCGTTCACCGACCGTGTCGCGGAGCTGGAGCGGCTGGTGGGCTCGGTGCGGGCCTCACAGGAGAGTGGCGAGGGGCTGCCCGTTCACGTGATCGACGGCATGCCCGGTGTCGGGAAGACCACCTTCGCCGTGCACGCAGGCCACCTGCTCTCCGAGCGGTTCCCCGACGGACAGCTCTTCGTGAACCTCAACGGGCACACGCCGGGGCGTACTCCTGTGCAGGCCGGCGAGGCACTCGCCTCGCTTCTCGCGGCCGCCGGCGTGCCGACGCAGCAGATTCCCGTCGGTGACGACGTCGGAGCGGTCACGGAGGCTCGGGCCGCCATGTGGCGGAGCAGGCTGGCGGACAAGAAGGCGCTGCTGATTCTCGACAACGCGGCCAGCTACCGGCAGCTGGAGCCGCTGCTCCCCGGTGGGAGCGGGTGCCTGGTGTTGGTGACCAGCCGCAAGCGGCTGGTGGCGAACGAGGAGGTGGTCATGTCGGTGGACGCGCTGCCGCCGGATCACGCGGTCGAACTCTTCCTGCGGCTCAGTGGGCGGCCGGCCGACGCTCTCGGCCGGGATGTGGTGGACGAGTTGGTGCGGCTGTGCGGGTGTCTGCCGTTGGGGGTTTCGCTGCTCGCGGCACGGCTGCGGCACCATCCGTCCTGGAGCGCCGAGGACCTGCGCGGGCGGCTGGTGGCTGCGCGGGGCCGGCTGGGAGAGCTGCGTGCCGGGGAACGTGCCGTCACCGCTACGTTCGATCTCTCCTATCGGGATCTCGCACCGGAGCGGCAGCACTTCTTCCGACAGCTCGGGGTCTTCCCCGGCACCGATCTCGACCCGCACGTCGGTGCGGCTCTTGCTGAGGTCTCCGTCGTGGTGGCCCGTCGGCACCTTGAGGCGCTCTACGACGACCACCTGATTGACGAGCAACCGGGGAGTCGCTACCGGCTGCACGATCTCCTGCGCGACTACGCTCGCGGTCTCGCCGCCGAGGGAGACAGCATGGACCATGTACAGGCCGTCCAGCGCGTGTGCACCTACTACCTGGCCGCTCTCGCCGTCGCGAACGGGCACACCGTGCGCAGCGGAGCTGCGGTGCCACCGGCGCCGGACGACACCTCGCGGGTGCAGACCCCGGTCCTGGAGTCGCGGGCGGATGCCCTGAGCTGGCTGGAGACCGAGCGGGCCAACATCCTGGCCTGCGTCCGTCGGGCGAACGGCCTCGCCCTGTACGACCTCGTGGTCCGACTCGCCGCAGCCATGGCGCCCTTCCTGCGCCAGGCCGGCCCCTGGGACCAGGCCGTCGCACTCCATCGGACCGCCGCCGAGGCCGCCCGCCATACCGGTGACCAGCGGGCGCGGGGTGATGCCCTCGCCGAGCTGGGTGTTGTACGCCGTTTCATGGCCGCCTACCCACAGGCGATCGAGGCCCTCAACGACGCCGTGACGGCGTACGAAGCGGACAACGACCGGCGCGGCAAGGCCGAGGCACTGAATCAGCTTGGCATCGTCTGGTACCTGACCGCGGACAACGAGGACGCGGCCCGCGCCCAGACCGAGGCCCTCGCCCTCTACCGAGAGCTGGGGTACCGGCTCGGGCAGGCGAACGCGCTCGCGGATCTCGGCATGACACACCGGCAGATGAGCCGGTTCGACCCCGCGGTGGAGGCCCAGAGCGAGGCCCTGGCGATCTACCGAGAACTCGGTGACCGGTACGGGGAGGCGAACTCCCTGCGCGACCTGGGCGTCGTGCACAGCCTTATGGGCGCGTACGACCTGGCCACGCGGCATCACCAGGAAGCGTTCGACATCTACCTGGAGCTGGATGACCGTGTGCACCAGGCTTACGCGCTGAACGAGTTGGGCGTCGTCCGACGGCTGACCGGAGACATCGAGGCAGCGCGGACGGCACACAGCCAGGCCCTGACGCACTTCACCGAGCTCGGTGAACGGTTCGGCCGCGCGACGAGCACCCGTCACCTTGGCGTCGTGGAGCGTGTGACCGGGGATGCGGCAGAGGCGATCCGGCTTCTGGAGGAGGCCCTGGGCGCCTATCGCGAGCTCGGCAGTCGAGGAGGTGAGGCCGCCTCGCTGAGCGAGCTGGGCGTGGCGCGCGGCATCGTCGGTGAGCGCGACGGCGCGATCGAGGCGTTCCAACGCGGTTTGGAGATCCTGAGGAGCCTGGGCGACCGGTGCGGCGAGGCGGAGGCACTGAACCACTGGGGGATGCTGCTGCTCACCTCCGGTGAACCGACAGCCGCCCGCCGGCACTTCAGTCAGGCGCTCACACTCGCGCGGGACATCCGCTGCCCGCTGGAGGAGGCGCGGGCGCTGGAAGGCATCGGCCGCTGCGACTGGACGGTTGACGGGCCTGGTCACGGCGTGGACTCGCTGCGAGCCGCCGTGACCGTGTACCGGCGGTTGGGAGTGAGCGCGTCCGTGGACGACATCGAACGGTTGCTGGTGTAGCGGTCCGGCTGACACCGGCCATGTGGCCGAATTTCCCGTGCCAGGTGGGTGGTTGAGGATGCTACGTTTCCGGCTGATCTGTCGCTTCAACCCCGTCGCACCGTGCCACCTCCGGCACGTACCTCACGAGGAGCGTTGGATGCCGTCACCCACGTCCGTCACCGAGCCACGCACCATCACGCCCGCTGGCCTGGCGTCCACGGAGCCGACGGCGGTCGGCACCGCCGTCCTGGACCGCGTGGCCGCCCGCGTCCGGCAACGGCTGGAGGCAGAGGAGGGCGCGACGGCCCGGGTCGGTGACGGTGCCCACGCGGCCTCGCTCATCTGGCCCTGGCCGCTGTAAGCACGTCCGCTCGATGACAGAACCCGAAGGCCCCGTTCCTTTCCGGACGTTCATCCTCAAGGTCGCCAACCGCTGCAATATCGACTGCGACTACTGCTTCGTCTTCAACTCCAAGGACCAGGCGGCACGGCGCCTGCCCTCCCGAATGGACCTCGCTGTGGTGCGGGCTGCGGCCCGGCGGATCGGTGAGCACGCCTCCGCACACCGCCTTCGAACCATCCACGTCGTACTGCACGGTGGGGAGCCGCTTCTCGTTGGCGTCGAGCACATGGCGGGTCTGCTGGACGCCGTCCGGGCCTCCGCGCCGGCGGGGACCCGGGTCCTCTTCGAGCTCCAGACCAACGGGACCCTTCTTTCCGGTGCGTGGCTGGACC
>Ga0247820_10002256_pt1 | contig 10852 bp, 9 predicted proteins | sample 13C_Glucose_Day1_2_FD_192480 | JGI IMG/M metagenome (GOLD analysis project Ga0247820, IMG submission 192480) | Soil microbial communities from agricultural site in Penn Yan, New York, United States - 13C_Glucose_Day14 | ecosystem: Environmental > Terrestrial > Soil > Agricultural land | place...
GCCGCTCGCCAGCGCCCTCGCGAGCTCGGCCTGGATCTCGCGGCGCCCCTCCCCGTCGGCGAGCTGGGGGCGCACGGCCGCGCTGTCGTACACCAGCACCTGCTGGTCGACGCGACTGGCGTGCGGGTAGTCCTCGAGCCGGGTCTGCTCGTCCAGCACCGCCAGCAGGTCGGACAGGCGGCAGTCCTCGGGCGTCAGCCAGGCCGCAGCGGCGGCGGCCTGGGCGGAGACGTGGGCGGTCGAGCTCATGGTCTGCTCCGTTCGTGGCGGACGGGGTTGTCCTCGCACCCAGCATGGATCTCCCGCGGACGGGCCGTGAGGGCGAGAAGACCTCAAAAACACCTCAGCGGCCGTAGCCTTCCACCATGGCACCACCGCGCCGCGCCGGGTCACACCGCCTGCGCGACATCGCTGAGCAGTCCGGCCTGTCTGCCGCGACCGTCGACCGGGTCCTGCACGGACGCACCGGAGCGAGCGCCCGGGCCGTCCGGGCGGTCGAGCAGGCGGTGCTCGACCTCGACCGACAGCAGGCCCAGCTCCGCCTCGCCGCGCGCACCCTCATGCTCGACGTCGTCATGCAGGCCCCCGTCCGCTTCAGCACGGCTGTCCGGCAGGCGCTCGAGGCCGAGCTGCCCGGTGCGAGACCAGCCGCCGTCCGGGCCCGGTTCCACCTGCGCGAGAGTGCCGACGTGCCCGCCGCCGTCGCCGTCCTCGACGCCATCGGCACTCGCGGACGCACCTCCCACGGGGTCCTGCTCAAGGCGCCGGACCATCCCGAGGTGGCGAACGCGTCGCGGCGGCTGCGAGAGCGGGGGGTCCCCGTGGTGACGCTCGTGACCGACGTCCGTGACAGCGGACGGATCGCCTACGTGGGGCTGGACAACGCCGCGGCCGGCAGCACCGCGGCATACCTGGTCTCGCAGTGGCTCGACGGCCGGGAGGGGGAGGTGCTGCTGACGCTGAGCCGCTCCAGCTTCTTCGGCGAGTGGGAGCGGGCGGACGCCTTCATGCAGGCCCTCGCGCGACTCGACCCCGGCCGGCAGGTGGTCACCGTGAGCGACTCCGACGGTCTCGACGAGACCATGGGCGTGCTGGTCGCGGAGGCGCTCGCGGCCCGTCCGGGGCTCTGCGCCGTCTACTCGGTGGGGGGCGGCAACCGGGCCACGTCAGCGGCGTTCACGCGCGCGGCCCGTCGATGCCGGCCCTTCGTCGGCCACGACCTCGACGACGACAACCTCGACCTGCTGCGGACAGGGTCCCTCACGGCGGTGCTGCACCACGACCTGCACGCCGACATGCGCCGGGCCATGCGCCAGGTGCTGCGCCACCACCACCTGCTCCCGGGTGCGCCGACGTCCGTCGCGGCCAACGTCGAGGTGGTGACCCCCTACAACGTGCCGGCGCGGATGCTGCCCCGCTGAGCCCATCCGCGATGGCGTCAGCGCAGCACGAGGGCCAGGGCGGAGACGACCGTCGCGGCGAGCACCGCCTGGTCGAACCGGGCCTGGCTCAGCCGCCGCGCGGTGTGCAGCCCGGCCCAGGCCCCGAGCACGACGACCGGTGCCAGCAGGGCCGTGCGCGCCAGGGTCTGCGCACCGAAGAGGCCCAAGCCCGCGCTGAACGGCACCTTGCACAGGTTGACGCCGAAGAAGAACAGCGCACCCGTGCCGAGGAAGCGCCTCTTCTCCACGCCCTGCGCGACGAGGTAGAGCGTCATGACGGCACCGGCGGCGTTGGCGGTCATGGTCGCGAATCCCGCGCCCAGGCCGGTGCCGATGGCCGCGGCGTGCGACTCGCCCACCGCGGTGGTGTCCGGGGAGCGCCACCGCAGCGCGAGCTGGAGGCCGGCCATCACCAGGAGAAGCACGCCGATGGAGCGCCGTAGCACCGTGTCGTCGACGACCGCGAGGAAGAGGGCGCCGAGGACGAGTCCGGGCAGGACGGCGGGGATGAGGCGCTTGAGCAGCGAGAGGTCGGCGTCGCGGCGGTAGTGCCAGACCGCCACGACGTCGCCGACGATGAGCAGCAGCAGGATGGCCGCGGTCGACTCGCGGGCGGGCATGACGCTGGCGAAGATCGCGATGGAGATGCTGGCCAGGCCGCCGATCGCGGTCTTGGCGTAGCCGATCAGCAGCGCTGCGACCCCGAGCAGCAGGGCAACGGTCAGCGTCATCGGGTCGGCACTGCCGTGCTGCCCCGCACGACGAGCTCGGGCGGCACCACGAGCTCGCGGGACCCGGTCTCGCCATCGTCGAGCCGGGCGCACACCCGCTCCAGGGCCAGCGAACCGAGTCGGTCGGCATCCTGCCGCACGGTGGTGAGGGCGATGTGCGGGTAGGCCGCTGAGGCGATGTCGTCGAAGCCCACCACCGACACGTCGTCGGGGACGCGCAGGCCGGCGCGCCGCACCGTGTCGATGAACCCCAGGGCGCACCGGTCGTTGAAGGCCGCCACCGCGGTCGGGCGGGGCTCAGGCAGCGTCAGGTATGCCGTGGCGCTGGCGGCGCCGTCGTCCTCCGTGAGCCCCCCGGCCACCTCCACCCCCTGGTCGCCCGGCGCCAGGCGGCGCATCGCAGTGCGGAAGCCCTGCCGCCGCTGGCTGGCACCGGCCGCCCTGCCGCCGTCGAGGTGGACGATCCGCGTGTGGCCGAGCCCGGCGAGGTGGGCGACCGCTTGGCGCAGGCCGTCGGCGTCGTCGGTGCGGACGACCTCGACCCCCGGTGCGCGGACCGGCCGCAGCACGCTCACCACCGGGAGCTGGCCGGCCAGCCGGACCATCTCGGCCGGCGGCAGGGCGCTGCCGAGCAGCACCAGGGCCTCGCACCGCTCGGCGAGGAGGGTCCGGACCGCGGTCTGCTCGGCGCGGCGCCGCGTGACGCCGCTCAGCACGAGCTCGTAGTCCGCGGCGTCCGCGGCGAGGTACAGGCCCTCGATGAGGTCGCCGTGGAAGGCCTGCCCCACACCGAACACGACGCCGATGGTGCGGGTTCTGCTGCGACCGAGCCGCCGGGCCCGGGTGTCGGGCTGGTAGTCGAGCTCGCGTGCCGCGGCGAGAACGCGCTCGCGGGTCGTCTCGGAGGCACCCGGCACGCCGCGGAAGACGATCGAGACCAGCGCGCGGGAGACGCCGGCCCGGGCGGCGACGTCCTCCATGGTGGTCTTCGCGGTGGTCATCGGACGGAGTCTACCTAGAGCGCTCCAGTTCTCTGGGGTGACGGTCTTGACGAACCCAGCGACCGCCCGCTTCACTGGAGAACTAGAGCGCTCTAGTAGACCCCATGGCGCCACCCCGACACGATCCCCAAGGAGTGCCATGTCGCACCTGCCACCACTGCGGTTCGGCCTGATCGGCGCCGGCCGCATCGGCGCCTACCACGCGACGACGCTGGCGCGCCGCCTGCCGGAGGCCGAGCTGGTCCTCGTCGCCGACCCGGCGGAGGGCGCCGCGGGCCGGTTGGCCCATGCCCTCGGCGCCGAGGCGACCGACGACCCCCAGGCCCTGATCGACGACCCCCGCGTCGAGGCGGTGGCCATCACCTGTGCGAGCACGGCCCACGCCGACCTCGTGGTCGCCGCGGCCGAGGCCGGCAAGGCCGTCTTCGTCGAGAAGCCGATGGCCATGACGCTGCGCGACGCCGACCGCGCCATCGCGGCGTGCCGTGACGCCGGTGTGCCCCTCCAGGTGGGCTTCAACCGCCGTTTCGCCGCCGACTTCGCCGCCGCGCACCAGGTCGTTGTCGACGGCGGGATCGGCACCCCGCAGCTGCTGCGGTCGCTGACCCGCGACCCCGGCCTGGCCGACCCGGGCGCCGTGCCGCCCTGGACGGTCTTCACGCAGACCCTCATCCACGACTTCGACACCCTCAACTGGCTCAACACCGGAGCCCGGGCGGTGGAGGTGCACGCGATGGCCGACGCGCTCGTCGCGCCCGACTTCAGGGCCGCGGGCCTGCTCGACACCGCGGTCGTGACGATCCGCTACGACAACGGCGCGATCGCCACGGCCGAGGCCAGCTTCTCCGCGGCCTACGGCTACGACGTCCGCTGCGAGGCGTTCGGCTCCGCCGGCATGGTGACGGCCGGCACCCCGGCGCAGGTCACCATGGCGCACTGGACCGCGGCCGGGGTCAGCGCGCCCACGCGCCGCGCCGACACCGAGCTCTTCCACGACGCGTATGCCGCGGAGCTCGCCGCCTTCTGCGCAGCCGTCCGTGCGGGGGAGCCGACGCCGGTGACGGGTGAGGACGCGCGGGCTGCGCTGCGCATCGCCCTGGCCTGCGTCGAGTCCGTGGAGACGGGTGGGCGCGTACCGGTCCGGGACACCGACCGCGCCGTGGCGGCATGACCGCGGGCCACCCGGAGGCTCAGACCCCGCAGGCCGGGCCGTTCACCCTGGCGGTCAGCTCCGAGATGGTCTTCCTCGACCTGCCCGTGGCCGAGCGGGTGCGTCGGATCAGTGCGCTGGGCTTCGAGGTCGAGATCTGGGACTGGACCCGCCACGACGTCGACGCCCTGGAGGCCCTGCGGGACGAGGGCGTCGTGTTCTCGTCCATGACCGGCTACATCCGCGGCACGCTGACCGACCCGGAGGGGGCCGAGGAGCTGCTCGCCACCGCCGAGGAGTCCATCCCCGTTGCCCAGCGCCTGGGTGTCCCGCGCCTGAACCTCCACGGCACCGGCCTCGACAGCAAGGGCCTTCCGGTCCGGCCCGAGACAGCGGTGACCGGGCCCATGTGGCTGGCCGCCCGGCACACGCTGGCGCGCATCGCCGCCCTCGGGGAGCGCGAGGGCGTCATGTTCGTCCTCGAGAACCTCAACACCGCCGTCGACCACCCCGGCGTCCCCTTCGCGACGGCCGCCGACTGCCTGGCCCTGGTGCGTGACGTGGACAGCCCGCACCTGCGGCTGATGCTCGACCTCTACCACGCGCAGATCGGCGAGGGGAACCTCATCGAGCTGTGCCGACAGGCCCTTCCGTGGATCGGCGAGATCCAGGTCGCCGACGTCCCCGGACGGTGCGAGCCGGGGACCGGTGAGGTCAGCTACCCGGCCGTTGCCCGGGCCCTCGCCGACATGGGGTATGCCGGAACGATCGGCCTCGAGGGCTGGGCCTCGGGGGACAGCGCGGTGGCCGTGGAACGCTTCCGGGTGGCCTTCACGGTGTAGGAGCAGCAGCGGCAAGCCCCTCGCCGCGCTCCGGTCGCGCGTCGTCCGAACCGGCAGTTCTTTCCCAATCCACCCATACGGCCCCTTCTGGTCGGGCTACTGTCCGCGCGGTGCAGGGGAGAACCGAGGGGGAGCGCATGGTGATGCCGGAGATGGGCGAGGTGCCCGCCGAGAAGAACAAGACCACGACGCTGGCGCTGGTCGGGGGACTGGTCGCCATCGTCGTCGGCACCGCGACGGTGGGTGGCGGATGGCTGGCCTTCAGCAGGCTGAACGGCGGCGGTCCGCAGCCGGAGAGCGTCCTGCCGTCGGACACGGTCGCCTTCGCCAAGTTCGACCTCAACCCCTCTGCAGGCCAGAAGGTGGCCGCCGTGCGCTTCGCGCTGCGCTTTCCCGAGGCAAAGGGAAAGGTCACCGAGCAGTCCGACCTGCGCAAGGTGGCGTTCGAGCAGCTACAGGAAGACGGGAAGACCCTCAAGGGCGTCGACTACGCCACCGACGTCGAGCCCTGGCTCGGCGAGCGCTTCGGTGTCGGGCTCCTGCCGGGCGCCAGCACCAAGGACGAGCCGATCGCCATTGCCGTCCTCGCCGTCACCGACGAGGACAAGGCCGCCGCGGCGCTCCCACGGATCGCCGAGTCGTCCAAGACGGCCTGCGGGGTGCGCGAGGGCTTCGCGCTCTGCAGCGAGGACAAGACGGTGGTCAGCCTCCTCACCGAGACGGACCAGCCGACGACCCTCGCGGACTCGCCCGGTTTCGCCGCCGACATGTTGGCGTTGGGCGAGGACGGCGTCGCTGCCGCGTGGGTCGACCTCAAGCGCGTCGGTGACCTCGCCGACGACGTGCGCGTCGGCACCGGGCTGCTCGGCACCCCCCTGCCTGACGTGCCTCGAGGTGGACGGCTCGCTGTCGCGCTCCGGTTCGCCGGCCCCCACCTCGAGCTCGCCGGACGCGTGACGGACATGCCTGTGGCATGGCCGGCAGGTACGGGCGGCGGCACCGGTGTGACCACCCTTCCTGCCAGCACCCTCGGTGCCTTCGGACTCACCGGCGCCGCAGAGCAGGTCAAGGCCGGGTGGGGCGCCGCCGGCGCCTTCACCGAGGGTCTCGAGGAGGCGGAGAAGGAGCTCGGCGTCTCGCTCCCGGAGGACCTGTACGCGGCGCTCGGTGACCGCCTCACCTTCGCCTACGGCGGTATGACCGCCGACGACGAGGTGCGGGCTGCACTCGTGACCGGGGGCGACAAGGCCGCGGTCGGCCGCCTCGTCAACGGCATCAACAAGCAGGGGACGGGTTTCTTCCCGCTCCACCAGGACCAGGCCGACGGTCACCCGGTCGTTGCCACCAGTCAGGACTACGCCCGCGAGGTGGCGAGCGCCGGCGGTCTCGGCGACACGGAGGCCTTCCGTGAGGCCGTCCCCGGTGCCAAGGACGCGCGGGCCGTCCTCTACCTCGACATCGCCGGCATGCTCAAGGAGCACGCCAAGGACCTCGACGCCGGGGACCGGGCTCGCTACGAGCCGTTCTCGGCCCTCGGCGTCTCCACCCGTGGGCAGGGAACGACGGCGGAGTTCACCGTGCGCCTGACGACGCGGTAGTCCTCGCGAAGGACGCGGTTCGGTCGGTGGCACGGCAGAATCGCAGCGTGAGCAGACAGGTGGCGGTCGCCGCAACCGGACCCGTGGCCGTCCACGCCGGCCTGGCCGCCGCGCGGGCCGGGGGCAACGCCGTCGACGCAGCCATCGCCTCGATGGTCGCTGCCATGGGCACCGAGCCCGGCATCGTCAGCGCCCTCGGCGGGGCCTTCGTCAGCATCTGGCCGGCCGGAGGTGTCCCGGAGGTCATCGACGGCAATGTCGAGATGCCCGGCCGGGGCCAGCCGGCGGAGCGGTTCGGTGCGGGCCTGCTCGAGATGGACGTCGACTACGGAGGCGGCATCACCCTGTATGCCGGTCACGGCTCGGTCGCGACCCCCGGCGCCTTCGCGGCGCTCGGCCTCGCGCACGAGCGCCACGGCGCGGCGCCCTGGTCCGACGTCCTGGCACCGGCCTCCACGGCCCTGCGGGCGGGATACCACATCGGTGCTGCGGCGGCGAGCTTCCTCGCCATCACGGCCGACACCGTCTTCGGGTGGGACGAGCACACGCGCCCGCTGGTGCGCCGGCCAGACGGCTCGCCCCTGCACGCCGGTGACCTCGTGCGCTCGCCCGACCTGGCCGACACCCTCGACCTCATCGGCGAGCAGGGCCACCGGACCGTCTACACGGGCGAGCTGGCCGAGCGGATCGCGGCGGACTCCGTCGCCCGCGGGGGGCTCATCACGGCGGCCGACCTCGCGGCATACCAGGCGGTGGTCCGCACCCCACTGCGGCTGAGGGTCGGCGACTGGGACCTCGCGACGAACCCCCCGCCCTCCGTGGGCGGACCCATGCTCGCCGTGATGCTGGGCGAGCTCGCGTCCCGACCCGGCCGGGAGTGGGCCGACGTCATCGACATCCAACGGCACGTGCTGTCGTACCGCCGCCACGTCCACGACCTGTCGCAGGACCTCGAGGAGGACGGCTACGCGCTGCTCGAGAAGGTCCAGCGGCACGGCCTTCCCGGACTGCCGACCTCGTCGTCGACGGCCCACGTCTCGGCGGTCGACAGCGACGGCACGGCCTGCGCGATCACCGCCTCCAGTGGCTACGGGGCCGGCGCGACCGTGCCCGGCACGGGCCTGATGCTCAACAACTGCCTCGGCGAGCCGGAGCTCAACCGACTCGGGCTGCACGCGCTCCGGCCGGGGACCCGGCTGGCCTCCAACATGGCGCCGTCCGTCGGTCGCACGGCGGCCGGGGAGACCCTTGCGATCGGCACACCGGGTGCCGACCGGATCACCACCGCCCTCATGCAGGTTCTGGCGCGATACTGCCTCATGGGCATCGGCCTGCAGGAAGCCATCGACCGCCCGCGGCTGCACGTGCGCGTGCTCGATGACGGAGGCCACCGCGTCGAGCACGAGGACGACCCGGAGATGACCGCGGCGGCGGAGGCGTCGGGTATGGCCACGACCATGCACCCGCCGCACTCGATGTTCTTCGGCGGCGTCGGGGCGGCCCACCGCTCTGCGGAGGGCGAGCTCACCGCCGCCGCCGACCCCCGCCGCGAGGCCGCGACCGGCATCGGCTAGCGGTGACGGGAGGCGTCGATGGGCTATCGACTCCTGGCGGACGCGGTGATGCTGGTGCACTTCGCCTTCCTCGCGTTCGTGGTCCTGGGCGGACTCCTCGCGTGGCGGTGGCCGTGGGCGGTCTGGCCACACCTGGCCCTCGCCGGCTGGGGCTTCTCCACGATCGTCTTCTCGCTGCGCTGCCCGCTCACCGACGTCGAGGACTGGGCGCGTGAGAACGGCGGGGAGCAGCCGCTCTCGGGCACCGGGTTCATCGACCACTACCTCGAGAACGTCGTCTACCCGGAGCGGTACACCCGCCAGATCCAGGTGCTCGCCGCCGTCGTCGTGGTGGTGTCGTACGTCGGGCTGCTCCTCCGGCGGCGGCGCGCACGGGTCGCCACCTCGGGCGCGCCCGGACGCAGGGCCTAGCGCGAGGCGCCGGTCACGGCCCAGGCGTCGGACCGGATCCTCCACCAGAACAACACACCGCGGATGGCCATGAAGGCGGTGAACGCCACCCACAGGGCGGCCAGCGCCAGCGCCTGCCCGTCCGTGCCGCCGTCGCCGAGCAGCGTGTCGGCCGCGTGGTGGACGCCCAGCGCGAGGGGAAGGTAGAGCACCAGCGTGGCCACCATGGCCTTTGCCAGCCACCGTCCGTCGCCGGCGCCGATGAGCACGCCGTCGACGACGAAGACGTAGCCAGACAGCGGCTGCCCGAGGGCGACGACGACCAGGGCGGCGGCCAGGGCGGAGCGCACTGCCTCGTCGGAGGTGAAGGCCGCCGGCAGCACCGTGTGCACCGCGAGCAGGGCCAGCCCGAGCACGGCACCGCCCCAGACGCCCCACCGGACCATCGTCGCGGTGGCCGAGCGCGCCGCCGCGACGTCGCCCGCCCCGAGGGCCTTGCCGGTGAGGGCCTGCGCCGCGATGGCGAGGGCATCGAGGGCGAAGACGAGGAAGGACCACACCGTCGCCGCCACCTGGTGGGCGGCCAGTGGCACGTCCCCGAGCCCCGCTGCGACCCAGGTGGTGACGAGCAGGATGGCGCGCAGCGCCAGGGTGCGCACGAGCAGGGGTATGCCGCTCACGGCAGCCCGCAGCACCCGCACCGGGTGGGGGTGCAGGCCCGCGGCGGCGGCGCGTGCGTGCCGGACGAGGACGACCACGAGGGCGGTCGCCATGCCGGTCTGGGCGAGCACCGTGCCCCACGCGGAGCCGGCGATGCCCCAGCCGAGGCCGTAGACGAAGGCCACGTTGAGCGCGATGTTCGACGTGAAACCAGCGACCGAGGCCACGAGGGGGGTGCGGGTGTCCTGCAACCCGCGCAGCACCCCCGTCGCGGCGAGGGCGACCAGCATCGCGGGGATGCCGAGCGCCGAGATCCGCAGGTAGGTCGTCGCGTGCCCGAGCGCGGCCGGCGAGGCCCCGAAGACCCGGCACAGCGGCTCGGCCGCGACGGCGACAGCGGCAGCGACGACACCGCCGATGGCCACCGCCAGCCAGGTGCCGTCGACCCCTGCCTCGAGGGCGCCCCGTTCGGAGCCGGCGCCGACCTGGCGGGCGACGATCGAGGTCGTGCCGTAGGCGAGGAAGACAAAGATGTTGGCGGCGGTCAGCAGGCTGGCGCTGGCGACGCCGAGCCCGGCGAGCTGCGCCGTGCCGAGGTGGCCGATGATCGCCGAGTCGGCCAGCAGGAACATCGGCTCCGCCACGAGGGCCAGGAAGGCGGGCACGGCGAGGCGCAGGATCTCACGGCTCTGTTCGCCGCCCCTGGCCCGCAGCACCGGCCCACCGTAGACCTGTGTCTGCGGGCGGCGGGCTACCCGCCGGCGCTGGTGCCCATGGCGGGTCGCTCCCAGCGCTCTCTCACCGTCCGGACGAAGGCGGCGAAGTCCGCCGCCATGTCGACCTCCCCGGGATCCATGAGCCACTGGATCTGCAGGCCGTCCATCACCGCGAGTGTCACGCGGGCGATGCGCTCCACCGGTGCCTCGGGCGCGCAGGTGCCGTCCTCCTGCGCCTGCCGGAGGCCCGCCACGAGCACCTTGGCGGCCTGGCGGTGGTGGCCGCGCAGCCACTCGTGCCCCGGGTGCTCGGCGTCGATGGCCTCGCCGGCCATGGCGGTGAACAGCCGGACGAACGGCTCACGGCGCGTGTTGTGCTCGACCAGCCGCACCAGACGGTCGAGGACCTCCCACCCGTGCGGTTCCTCCGCGGCGCCGAGGGATGCCATGTCCTGCTCGTCCCGACGGGCCAGCACCCCCGCCAGCAGCAGTTCCTTGGACGGGAAGTGGTGGAGGAGGCCGGTCTGGCTGAGCCCGGCGGCCTCGGCGACGCTGACCATGGAGGTCGCCCGGAAGCCGTTGTCTGCGAAGAGGTCCGCGGCGGCGGCGAGGATGCGCTCCCGGGTCTGCGCGGTGTCGCCGCCGCGAGGCCGCCCGCGTCCCCGGCGTGAGGGGCGAGGCTGCTGTTGGGCTGTGCTGGCCACGGCCCGAGGGTATGCCGCGTGGGGGCGCGTGCTCGAACCCGGGC
>Ga0247820_10002258_pt1 | contig 10845 bp, 8 predicted proteins | sample 13C_Glucose_Day1_2_FD_192480 | JGI IMG/M metagenome (GOLD analysis project Ga0247820, IMG submission 192480) | Soil microbial communities from agricultural site in Penn Yan, New York, United States - 13C_Glucose_Day14 | ecosystem: Environmental > Terrestrial > Soil > Agricultural land | place...
CCTTCCTACCGCTCACGGGCTGCCGACGCACACGGGAACGGGCCGCAACGCCGGTCTCCAGGGAGGTGCAGACCCTGCCTGGGATGCCGACGGTCCTCCCGGGAGGGGCCCAGCCGCGCCGCTGACGGAGGTGGCCGGCTGAGCGCTGATTTTGAGTGGTCTCTAGGCGTCTGGGACAATCGCCGGGACCATCGGAGGGGAGTATCCCCACGCGGTGTCCTCGTCATCACGGCCGACCGGTGCCCACGGCACACGGGTCGGCCCGGGGAGCCGGTCCGCCACTTATGGGCGGGAGAGACCTCCGGCCACAGTTGTGACCGGAAGGAACCCCGCGTGAACGTCCCCACCTGGGTCTGGCTGACCACCATCGGGTTGGCGATCGTCGTGTTCGCTGTCGACATCTTCGTCATCGCGCGCAAGCCCCACGTCCCCTCGACGAAAGAGGTCAGCACGGCCCTGACCGTGTACGTCGGCGCGGCGGTGCTGTTCGGCCTCGGGATCTGGTACTTCGCGGGCACCCGCTACGCCGGTGAGTACTTCGCGGGCTGGCTCACCGAGTACTCCCTCTCGGTGGACAACCTGTTCATCTTCCTGCTGATCATGGCCAAGTTCGCGGTGCCGGAGAAGTTCCAGCAGTCCGCCCTCATGATCGGCATCGTCATCGCCATCGTCCTGCGCGGCATCTTCATCGCGCTCGGCGCTGCCGCGATCAACAACTTCTCGTGGGTCTTCTACCTCTTCGGTGCCTTCCTCATCTACACCGCCGTCAAGCTGGCCAAGGAGGGCGAGAGCGACGACGAGGAGTACGAGGAGAACCGGTTCATGCGGTACATGGAGCACCGGTTCCCGGCGACCCAGGAGTACCACGGCACCAAGCTGTTCACGCGGGTGAACGCCAAGAGGCTCGCCACGCCAATGTTCTTCGTCATCCTCGCCCTCGGCACCACCGACCTGCTGTTCGCCCTCGACTCGATCCCCGCGATCTACGGGCTCACCAAGGAGCCGTACCTCGTCCTCACGGCGAACCTGTTCGCGCTCATGGGGCTTCGCCAGCTGTACTTCCTCATCGGCGGCCTTCTCAAGCGCCTCGTCTACCTCAGCCTCGGCCTCGCGGTCCTGCTCGCCTTCATCGGGGTCAAGCTCGTGCTGCACGCCCTCCACGAGAACGAGCTGCCGTTCATCAACGGCGGCCAGCACGTCCCGGTGCCCGAGGTGCCCATCTCGGTCTCGCTGGGGGCCATCGTGGTCATCCTCGGCGTGACCACTGTCGCCAGCCTCTGGAAGACGCGCCGCGACGCGCGGCTGGAGTCCTCAGCCCCCTGACGCGGCGGCTGCGGGGTCCTTGCGCTGGCCGGCGCCCATGACCATGGCGCTGGCCAGCACCACGAGAGCCATCCCCACGAGCTGCGACGGGGTCAGCCGCTGGTCCAGCACCAGGAGTCCCGCCAGCGCCGCTGCGGCAGGCTCCAGGCTGAGCAGGATCCCGAACACCCTGGCGCTGAGCCGGCGCAGGGCTATCAGCTCCAGCGAGTAGGGCACGACGGACGAGAGCAGCGCGATGCCGAGCCCCTTGGCGACCACCTCGGGTGTCCACAGGGGCATGGTCGGCAGACCGAAGGGCGCGACCACGACCAGGGCCACGCCCATGGCCAGGGCGAGCCCGTCGAGGCGGTTGAACTCGGCGCCTGCGCGCCCGCTGAGGATGATGTATGCCGCCCAGCAGGCGCCGGCGGCCGCCGCCAGTCCCAGCCCGGCCCAGTTGAGGTCGCTCAGGGGGACGGACAGGGCCTGCGAGATCAGCACGACCCCGACCGCCGCTGCCGCCACGGCCACGAGGTCGCGGGCCCGGCGGGAGAGCACCGTGGCCAGGGTCAGTGGGCCGAGGAACTCGATGGTGACGGCGACGCCGATGGGAAGCCGCTCGAGCGAGGCGTAGAAGGCGAGGTTCATCAGCCCCAGGGCGAGCCCGAAGAGGCCGACGGTGACCCAGGCGCTTCGGGAGTGACCACGCAGGCGCGGCCGCGTCACCGCGCCGAGCACGATCGTGGCGAACAGGAGCCGCAGCGTCACCGACCCGGGTGCACCGATCTGGGGCACGAGCGTGGCGGCCAGCGCGCCACCGAACTGGACGGACACCACCGCGGCGAGCACGAGCAGGGGAGCCGGGACGGCATACGCGCGAGTCACGGCGCCCACCGTAGCCACGAGCCGTGCCGCCGCGATCGCGGCACCCGTCGGGGACGACCCAGGGTCGCTGACGCCTACCAGCCCCGCGCGCGCCACTCAGCGAGGTGCGGCCTTTCCGCCCCCAACGTGGTGTCCGCGCCGTGGCCGGGGTACACCCAGGTCTCATCGTCGTAGCGGTCGAACACCCGGGTGGTGACATCCTCGATCAGCGAGTCGAAGCTCTGCCCAGGGTTCTTGGTGTTTCCCACGCCGCCGGGGAAGAGCGAGTCGCCGGTGAACAGGTGGGTGCGGCCGTCAGGGTCGTCGTAGGCGAGCGCCACCGATCCCGGCGTGTGCCCCCGCAGGTGCAGGACATCGAGGTCCAGGTCGCCGACGCGAAGCCGGTCCCCGTGGTGGAGGAGCGTGTCCGGGGCCACGGGCAGGCCTGCGGCGTCGTCGGCACCGGCCGCGGTCGGCGCCCCAGTCGCGGCGACGACCTCGCGCAGCGCGCGGTGGTGGTCCCAGTGCTGGTGCGTCGTGACGACGAGATCGAGCCTGCTCGTGCCCTGCGAGCCCTCCGCCACGAGCTCCAGACAACGTGCCGGGTCGTCGGCGGCGTCGATGAGGAGCTGCGCTCCTGTCACCCGACAGGTCACGAGGTAGACGTTGTTGGCCATGCTCGACACGGCCAGCTTGCGGATGGTGGCGTGGGCCAGCTCCCGCACGTCGGCGGGGCCTGCGGGCTGAACATCTCCGGTGTACGTCATGCAGCCCATCCTGCAGCGGAGAGGACGAGGCCGCAGATCTGCTGATGACCAGACCTGACTAAAGCCAATGGCTTAGTCCCGATTGACTATTGTCCCGCGGTTTTCGGCGGACCTACTTTGGAGCAGTCACGGCGGGGGAGTGTCAGCAGGGGGTGCTGGCGCACCGGTCGTGAAGTTGGGTGAGGACTGCACATGACCGCTCTCGCTGGGGGCCTGCCACGATCATCCGTGTCGGCCCGAGAACTTGATCCTATTCGCGCACTATGCCACGACCTTCGCCAGCCGCTGGCGGCCATCCTGCTGCTCTCCGGCTCGGGCGAGGGTGACGTCACCCGCAAGATGCAGGTGATCCTTGACCAGGCGCAGTGGCTGAGCCAGCTGGTCGACACCGTGCTCTGCGACGCCGCGCAAGATGAGGTCGTCGAGGTCGATGTCGCCGCAGTCGCAGAGCTCGCCGTCGTGCGCGCCCTGCCGACGGCAGGCTGCGACATCACCGTCGACGTCCTGGGTGACACCACCGCGTGGGCGCGGCCGGTGGCGCTGGCCCGCGCCGTGGGGTGTGTCCTCGACAACGCGATCCGAGCGGCCGGGGCCGACGGCCATGTCGCCGTGCGGGTCCACCAGGAGCGCGGTCGGGTGCATCTGACGATCACCGACGACGGGCCCGGGCTGGGGAAGATCGCGTCGCGGACGTCCCTCGGACTGACGACCACCCGCGCCATGGTCGCGGCCTGCAACGGCTCGTTCCGGCTGCGCTCGGGCTCGCGCACCGGCGCGGTGGCGGATATCTGCCTCCATCGTGTGGGTCGGCCCATCGCCGCCACCGAACCGGTGGCGTCATGAAGTTGGTGGTCTGCGACGACCACCGCCTGCTGCTCGAGGCGCTGGGTCTCGCCCTCACCGAGCACGGCTACCACGTCGCGGCCCTGGTCTCGTCGCCCGAGGGCGCTGTCGAGGCCGCCCGGCAGCACCGCCCGGACATCGTCCTGCTGGACGTCAACTTCCCGGACGGCTCCAGCCTTGCGGCCATCTCGCGGATTCGCGAGGCCTGCCCGACAACCCGTGTGGTCATGCTCTCCGCAGAGGCTGACCACGCCGTGGTGGGGCGCGCCATCGCCGAGGGAGCCTCGGGCTACGTCGGCAAGGAGAAGCCGATCCAGGACATCATCGAGAAGCTCACCCAGGCCGTGAACGGCCATGTCGCCGTCGACCCCGGCCTGCTCCAGCAGGCCCTCCGCACCCGCAAGGCCAGCGACGACCCGCTGTGGGCGCTGCAGTTCCTGACCGACCGCGAGTGGGAGGTCATGCGCTGCATCATGGAGGGCCAGACGACGGAGCAGATGGCGGAGACTCTCGGGGTGCAGCGCAGCACGGCGCGCACCCACGTGCAGAACCTCCTGACCAAGCTCGGCGTCCACTCCCGCCTGCAGGCCGCCGCACTGATGGCGGCCCACGGCTCGGTGGACACCTGGCCAGCCCATATGCGCTGACCTGCTGCTTCATGCCATTGACGTAGGCCGTGCTCCCACCGGGGCGGGGTTACGCGGCGATCGACAACGGGGACCCTGATGCACATGCAGAAGCCCATTCGCGTCGTCATCATCGATGACCACCAGGTATTCGTGGACGCTCTCGCGGTACGACTGGCTGACGACCCAGAGTTCGCGATCGTCGGGAAGGCGACGTCCACCGAACAGGCTCTCAGCGTCCTCGGGAACACCCCCTGCGACGTCGTGACGCTCGACCTGGTGCTCGGTGACGACGACGGTCTGGCCCTCGGGCACGAGATCCTGCGGCGCTGGCCAGGCACGGGCGTGGTTGTCGTCACCGGCGTCGAAGGCGGGGAGAAGGTCCTGGAGGCCGTGCAGATGGGCGTGCGAGGCTGGGTCAGCAAGGTCGGGACCGTCGAGGCCCTGACCACCGCCCTGAGGGGCGTTGCGCGGGGCGAGACCCACATCCCGGCGGCGCTCCTGACCCAGGTCCTGGTGTCCCTCTCCGGCCAGCCCCAGGCGACGCTGTCGGAGGCCGAGGGCATCCGCAGCCTCACCCAACGCGAGCTCGACGTCCTGGGATGCCTCGTCGAGGGCATGTCCCGCAACGAGATCGGGGAGCTGCTGCACGTCTCACCGAACACGGTGCGCACCCACGTCCAGAGCATCCTGCACAAGCTGAAGGTGCACTCGGCGCTGGCGGCGGTCGCCATCGCGCGTCGGGCTGGCGTGTCCTCACTCGCCAGCGTCCACGCGAAGGCGAACGCCGGCTGAGCACCCGTCGGCTCAGGCTCCGCGGGGGAGCTCGGGCAGCGGACCCTGCGCGCTGACGCCGTCCGCCCGTCGGCGCGCCAGCCAGAGCAGCATCCCTGCGCGGGGCCCGGTGACCGTCACGCTGCCCTTCCCGAGCGTCCACTCGTCACCCTCCGCCGTGCTCAGCCTGAGGTCGGGCGCGTGCCTCGACATCGACAGCCGCCGCACGGCGTCGGAGATGAACCGGGCCAGCAGGTCGCCGTCCACGTCCTCGAAGGAGTAGCCGGCAACGAGGTCGACGTGGTGGTAGACGACCTCGCGCAGCCGCATGAAGGGCAGGTCCTCCGAGGGGATGACGAAGCCGCCGCGGCCCTCCACCGCGTCCACCGCAGTCCCCGACTCCAGGCGGGACAGGCGGGCGTCCAGCTGCTCAGCGCTCTGGGTGAGGTCAGCGAGCTGCTCCCCGGCGCCCCGGAACGCCCCTGCCTCGATCTCGGCGTCGCGGGCGGCCTGTCCGCCGGGGTACATCTCGACACGCTCCCCGGTCACCGCCCAGCCGACGAGCCGTGAGATGGCGTCCGCATTGCGCGAGAGGTGCGCCAGCACGTGGCCGCGCGTCCAGCCCTCACACAGCGAGGGCGCTCCGAGGTCCTCGTCGGAGAGACGCGAGGCGGTGGCGAGGAGGTTCTCGGTGGCCGGCCGGACGGCCGCGATGTCCTGCGCGAGCGTTGTCATGGGCGAGACGGTATCTGCTCACCCGGGTGCGCGGCGCCGTACCGCTCGGCCTCGGCGAGGGCGTGCGCCGCGCCGATGAGGGTGAGGTGCGAGAAGGCCTGCGGGAAGTTCCCCACCATGTGCCCCCCGACCGTGTCGTACTCCTCGGAGACCAGCCCCACGTCGTTGAGGAGACCGACCAGCCGGTCCATGAGGGCCCGCGCCTTGTCGACCATGCCGCACATCGCGTACGCGCTCACCAGCCACCACGAGCACGCCAGGAACGGGTGCTCGTCGCCGGCGAGGCCGTCGACCCCGGTCTCGGTGCGGTACCGCAGCAGCAGGCCGTCGCGCATCAGGTCGCCCTCGATGGCGGCGATGGTCCCGAGCACCCGCGTGTCGTCAGGAGCCAGGAACCCGACGATGGGGATCAACAGCAGCGACGCGTCGACCTCGGCGGTGTCGTAGTGCTGCGTGAACGTGTTGCGGCGCTCGTTGAACCCCTTGTCGAGGATCTCCTCGCGCACGGTGTCCCGAAGGGTGCGCCACTCGTCGACCGGACCCTTGAGACCATGCAGCTCGACGGCGGTGACGGCCCGGTCGAAGGCGGCCCACACCATGAGGCGGGAGTGGGTGAAGTGCCGTTTCGGCCCCCGGATCTCCCAGAGTCCGTGGTCCGGGTCGTCCCAGTGGGTCGCCAGCTCCCCGACCAGGGCCTTCTGCATCGCCCAGGACTGCGGATCGTTCTCCAGGCCCCGGCTGCGCGCCTCCTCGAGCGCGATCATGACCTCACCGAGCACGTCGGTCTGACGCTGCCCCACGGCGCCGTTCCCGACGCGCACCGGCGCCGACGCGGCATACCCGGGCAGGTGCGGCAGCTCGCGCTCGGGCAGCTCCCGGGACCCGTCCACCCGGTACATGATCTGCAGGTCCTGCGGGTCGCCGGCGACGGCGCGCAGCAGCCAGTTGCGCCAGAGCCGCGTCTCGGCGAGGTACCCCGACGCCAGCAGCGCCTCCAGGGTGAGCGAGGCGTCGCGCAGCCAGCAGAACCGGTAGTCCCAGTTGCGCACGCCTCCGACGTCCTCGGGCAGGCTCGTCGTGGGTGCGGCAACGATCCCGCCGTACCGGGAGTCGGTGAGCAGCCGCAGGGTGAGCAGCGAGCGGATGACCTGGTCGCGGTAGGGCCCCTCGTACGTGCAGTGCCCTGCCCACTCGTTCGAGCGGCGAACGGTCGCGGCGATCTGTGCGTCGACGTGCAGCGGCGGTGGGACGGCCTTGTGCGACTGGAACCACGTCGTCGTGAAGGTGTGCCGCTGCCCGGCGGAGATGTCGAACTCGTCCACGTGGTGGCCGTCGTGGCGGTGGGGGAGGCGGGAGCCGCGCAGGACCAGCATGTCGGGGCCGGCGATCGCGGTGATGACATCCGTGTCGAGACGGTGCCCGGGTGAGTGCGAGACCCAGGGCCGGACCTTGCCGTAGCCGAACCGGACGACCCACTCGTGACGCATCCGGACGGTTCCGCGCAGGCACTCGACCCGGCGGATCAGGTCTGCTCGGCCGTCCCCGAGCGGCATGAGGTCGATCACTCGCACCGCGCCCGTGTCCGTCTCGTGGACGGTCTCCAACACGAAGGAGTGGCCGAGGTAGCGGCGCGTGCTGCGGGCATCACCGGCTGGCCCGAGCAGCCAGCGGCCGTGCTCCGGCGTGCCCAACAGGGCGGCGAAGCAGGCGTGCGAGTCGAAGCGCGGCAGGCACAGCCAGTCGATCGACCCGGCCCTGCTGACCAGCGCTGCCGTCTCGGTGTCCCCGAGCACGGCATAGTCCTCGATGGGTGTCGCCATCCGCTCACCGTATGCCGCGATGCGGCGCCTGTCAGTGGGGCCACATAGCATGAACGGCGTGACTGCTGTGTCCCCAAGCCGACCGACCTCCGCGCCCCGCCCCCAGCACGACCACCTCATCGTGCGGGGTGCCCGGGAGCACAACCTCAAGGACATCTCGGTCGAGCTGCCCCGCGACAGCCTCGTCGTCTTCACCGGGCTCTCCGGCTCGGGCAAGTCGTCCCTCGCGTTCGACACGATCTTCGCGGAGGGCCAGCGGCGCTACGTCGAGTCCCTGTCCGCGTACGCCCGGCAGTTCCTCGGGCAGATGGACAAGCCCGATGTCGACTTCATCGAGGGTCTGTCCCCGGCGGTCTCCATCGACCAGAAGTCGACGAACCGGAACCCTCGCTCCACGGTGGGCACGATCACCGAGGTCTACGACTACCTCCGTCTCCTCTTCGCCCGGGTCGGGCGGCCGCACTGTCCGACCTGCGGAGAGCCCATCACCCGGCAGTCACCGCAGCAGATCGTCGACCGGCTGCTGGAGCTGCCGGAGCGCACCCGCTTCCAGGTGCTCGCCCCGGTCGTCCGCGCGCGCAAGGGGGAGTACGTCGACCTCTTCTCGGAACTCCAGAGCAAGGGCTTCGCCCGGGCGCGGGTCGACGGCGAGGTCATCGCCCTCACCGAGCCGCCCAAGCTCGAGAAGCAGGTCAAGCACACCATCGACGTGGTCGTCGACCGCCTCGTCGCCAAGGGTGGCGACGCCGGGGCCAAGCGTCGGCTCACCGACTCGGTGGAGACGGCGCTCGGCCTGGCCGGCGGGGTCCTCGTCGTCGACTTCGTCGACCGCGACCCCGACGACCCCGAGCGCGAGCGGCGCTTCTCCGAGCGGATGGCCTGCCCGAACGACCACCCGCTGTCGATGGACGAGGTCGAGCCGCGCTCGTTCTCGTTCAACAGCCCGTTCGGCGCCTGCCCCAAGTGCACCGGGCTCGGCACCGAGCTGGAGGTCGACCCCGAGCTGTTGGTCCCCGACGACGACCTCTCGATCACCCAGGGCGCCATCGCCCCGTGGTCTCAGGGCAGCGGCTCCGCGGAGTACTTCCAGAGGGTCATCGCCGCGCTGGCCAACGACCTGAAGTTCTCCGTCGACGCTCCCTGGCACTCCCTCCCGGACCGGGCGAAGGAGGCGCTGCTGTACGGGCAGAACTACAAGGTGCACGTCCGCTACCGCAACCGCTACGGCCGGGAGCGGGCCTACACCACGGGCTTCGAGGGCGTCGTGCCGTTCGTCAAGCGCCGGCACGCCGAGACCGACTCCGAGTGGAGCCGTGAGCGCTACGAGGGCTTCATGCGCGAGGTCCCGTGCCCGGAGTGCCAGGGCTCCCGGCTCAAGCCGGAGTCCCTGGCCGTGCTCGTCGGGGGCCAGAGCATCTCCGGCATCTGCGCCCTCGCGATCGCCGACTGCGCGAAGTTCCTCAAGGAGGTCGACTTCACCACGCGAGAGCGGCAGATCGCCGAGCGCGTCATCAAGGAGATCGACGCCCGGCTCGGGTTCCTCCTCGACGTCGGCCTCGACTACCTCTCGCTCGACCGGCCTGCTGGAACCCTCTCGGGTGGCGAGGCGCAGCGGATCCGGCTGGCCACGCAGATCGGATCGGGGCTCGTCGGCGTGCTCTACGTCCTCGACGAGCCCAGCATCGGCCTGCACCAGCGCGACAACCACCGGCTCATCGAGACGCTGACACGGCTGCGCGACCTCGGCAACACCCTCATCGTCGTCGAGCACGACGAGGACACCATCGCCACCGCGGACTGGGTGGTCGACATCGGGCCGGGCGCGGGCGAGCACGGCGGCAAGGTGGTCCACTCGGGGCCGGTCCAGGGCCTGCTCGAGCACCCCGAGTCCATGACCGGGAAGTACCTCTCCGGCCGGCTCGAGATCCCGACGCCCGCCCTGCGCCGCACCAGGGAGAAGGGGCGCGAGGTCACCGTCGTGGGGGCGCGCGAGCACAACCTCGCCGGTGTCGACGTCAGCTTCCCCCTGGGGACGCTGGTCGCGGTGACAGGCGTGTCCGGGTCGGGCAAGTCGACGCTCGTGAACGACATCCTCTACAGCGTGCTCGCCAACAAGCTCAACGGCGCCCGCCACGTCCCCGGCCGGCACAAGACGGTGAAGGGTCTCGAGCACCTCGACAAGGTCGTGCACGTCGACCAGAGCCCGATCGGCCGGACCCCGCGGTCCAACCCGGCCACCTACACCGGCGTCTTCGACAACATCCGCAAGCTGTTCGCCGAGACGACCGAGGCCAAGATCCGCGGATACATGCCGGGACGGTTCTCGTTCAACGTCAAGGGAGGTCGCTGCGACGCCTGCTCCGGCGACGGCACGCTGAAGATCGAGATGAACTTCCTCCCGGACGTGTACGTGCCGTGCGAGGTCTGTCACGGCGCACGGTACAACCGCGAGACGCTCGAGGTGCACTTCAAGGGCAAGACCATCGCTGACGTCCTCGACATGCCGATCGAGGAGGCCGCGGACTTCTTCGCCGCCGTGCCGGCCATCGCGCGGCACATGAAGACGCTCAACGACGTGGGGCTGGGGTACGTCCGCCTGGGCCAGCCTGCCCCGACGCTGTCCGGCGGCGAGGCGCAGCGGGTCAAGCTCGCCAGCGAGCTGCAGAAGCGCTCCACCGGCCGGACGATCTACGTCCTCGACGAGCCCACGACTGGCCTGCACTTCGAGGACATCCGCAAGCTGTTGCACGTGCTGCAGGGCCTGGTCGACAAGGGCAACACCGTGATCGTCATCGAGCACAACCTCGACGTGATCAAGAACGCCGACTGGATCGTCGACATGGGCCCGGAGGGTGGCAGCGGCGGCGGGCGCGTCATCGCGGAGGGCACCCCTGAAGAGGTGGCGGACGTCGTGGAGAGCCACACCGGGCGCTTCCTCGGCCCGGTGCTGGCCAAGAGCGCCCGCACCACGCACCGGCCCACCGGCTCGCGCGCAACCAAGGCGCCGGCCCCCCAGGCCACAGCGAAGAAGACCGCCGCCGCCGCCGCGACCAAGGCGACGGCGAAGTCACCCACGGCGAAGTCAGCCGCGGCGACGTCACCCACGGCGAAGTC
>Ga0247820_10002261_pt1 | contig 10841 bp, 10 predicted proteins | sample 13C_Glucose_Day1_2_FD_192480 | JGI IMG/M metagenome (GOLD analysis project Ga0247820, IMG submission 192480) | Soil microbial communities from agricultural site in Penn Yan, New York, United States - 13C_Glucose_Day14 | ecosystem: Environmental > Terrestrial > Soil > Agricultural land | place...
GCGCAGATCAGTACGCGCATGCCCACCCCCTCAGAACCACTGGCCGAAGCGGCGGATGTACAGGGTCTTCATGCCCTGGGCCACCAGGCAGTAGCCCAGCAGGGTGGCGGCCAGCCACGGGAAGTATTCCCAAGGCAGCGGCACCAGCCCGACCATCGCCCCCAGCGGCGAGAACGGGATGTAGATGCCCAGGCACATCACCAGGCCGGTGGCCAGGATCACCGGCAGCGCCGCGGTGCTCTGGAAGAACGGCACCTTGCGGGTGCGCAGCATGTGCACCACCAGCGTTTGCGACAGCAAGCCCTCGATGAACCAGCCGGACTGGAACAGCGCCTGCATTTCCACGCTGTTGGCGGCGAACACGTACCACATCAGGGCGAAGGTGGTGATGTCGAAAATCGACGAAGTGGGGCCGATCCACAGCATGAAACGGCCGATGTTGCGGGCATCCCATTTGCGTGGTTCGCGCAGGAATTCCTTGTCCATGCGATCCCACGGCAGCGACAGCTGGGAGAAGTCGTACATCAGGTTCTGCAGCAGCAGGTGGATCGCCAGCATCGGCATGAACGGGATGAACGCGCTGGCCACCAGTACCGAGAACACGTTGCCGAAGTTGGAGCTGGCGGTCATGCACAGGTACTTCATGATGTTGCCGAAGGTTTCGCGGCCCTTGAGCACGCCTTCCTCCAGCACCATCAGGCTCTTTTCCAGGAGGATGATATCGGCCGATTCCTTGGCGATGTCGGTGCCGCTGTCCACCGAGATGCCCACGTCGGCATCGCGCAACGCCGGGGCGTCGTTGATGCCGTCACCGAGGAAGCCCACGGTGTGGCCGTTGGCCTGCAGCGCCTTGAGTACCCGCGACTTCTGCAGCGGGGTGAGCTTGGCGAACACCGTGCGTTCCTCGACCAGCGCCTTGAGCTGGGTGTCGTCCAGGCGCTCGATGTCCTGGCCGAGCAGCGGCTGGCCGGGCGCAAGGCCCACTTCGCGGCAGACCTTGCAGGTGACCACCGGGTTGTCGCCGGTCAGCACCTTCACCTTCACGCCCATCTCGCGCAGGGCGGCGATGGCCGGGCCGGCGGTTTCCTTGGGCGGGTCGAGGAAGGTCAGGAAGCCCCGGATCACCAGCTCGCGCTCGTCATCGGTGTGGTACTGGGGCTTGCCGGCGGCGGCCGGAATGTCGCGGGTGCCAACCAGCAGCACGCGGAAGCCCTCCTGGTTGTAGGCGCTGGCGGTATCCAGCAGTTGCTGGCGTCGCCCGGCATCCAGGACGACCCGCTGGCCGCGTTCTTCGACATGGGTGGCGATGGCCAGCATTTCCTCGACGGCGCCCTTGCTCACCAGCAGGTGGTCGCCCAGGGCATCCTTGACGATCACCGACAGGCGCCGGCGGATGAAGTCGAAGGGCAGCTCGTCGACCTTGGCGTAGGCATAGGGTGGCTGGAAGCCTTGGTCTTCGCCGGCAAAACGTAGCACGGCCTGGTCCATCAGGTTCTTCACGCCGCTCTGGTGGTGGCTGTTGAGCCAGGCCAGTTCCAGCAGGCGCGAGTCCTTGTGACCGCTGGGGTCGACGTGGTGCTCGAGGATGATGCGGTCCTGGGTCAGGGTACCGGTCTTGTCGGTGCACAGCACATCCATCGAGCCGAAGTTCTGGATGGCGTTCAGGCGCTTGACCACCACCTTGCGCCGGGCCATGGCCACGGCGCCCTTGGCCAGGTTGGCGCTGACGATCATCGGCAGCATTTCCGGGGTCAGGCCCACGGCCACGGCCAGGGCGAACAGGAAGGCGTCGCTCCAGTCGCCCTTGACCACGCCGTTGAGCATGAACACCACTGGCACCATTACCAGCATGAAGCGGATCAGCAGACGGCTGACGCTGTTCACCCCACGGTCGAAGGCGGTCTGGCTGCGCGAGCCGACGATGGCCTTGGCCAGCGAACCGAAGTAGGTGCGCTTGCCGGTGGCAACAACCACGGCGCGGGCGCGGCCGCTGACCACGTTGGTGCCCATGAAGCCGATGTTGGGCAGGTCCAGCAGGCCGTTTTCATCGTTGGCGCTGTCGGCGGCGGATTTCTGCGCGACGTGGCCGAGGGTGTCATATTTCTCCACCGGCAGCGCTTCGCCGGTCAGTACGGCCTGGCTGATGAACAGGTCGCGGGACTCGATCAGGCGGATATCGGCGGGGATCATGTCGCCGGCGGCCAGTTGCACGATATCGCCGGCCACCAGTTCGTTCATCGGCACTTCGCGCAGGCGCGCCGGCTGGTCGTGGCGCTCGCGGCGCAGCACGGTGGCGGTGGTACGGACCATGGCCTTGAGCGCATCGGCGGCCTTGGCTGAGCGGTATTCCTGCCAGAAGCGCAGCAGGCTGCTGAGGCTGACCATGGTCATGATGATGATGACCTTGGTCAGGTCCGCTTCTTCCATGTCGCCTGCGCGTACCGGCAGCCAGTAGTCGGTGACGAAGCTGATGCCGGCGAGGGTGAGCAGCACGTAGATGAAGGGGTTGTGCAGGGCCTTGAGCAGTTGCATCAGGACCGGTTGCGGCTTGTCATGGGCGACTTGGTTGGCGCCGTCACGCTGCAGGCGCTTGGCGGCTTCGTGCTCGGTCAGGCCCAGCTCGCTGGCGTCGAGGTTGGCCAGGGTCACGGCCAGGCCGTTGCGTGCCTCGCGGGCGGCGCGCATGGACAGGCGGGTGTCTTCGCCGGCTTTGCTGCGGGTGTTGCGGTCTTTTACGGTCATTTGGCTGTGCTCCTGCCGCAGGAGGCGGCACGACACACAGTCGACTCACGGTAGGGAAGGTGAGTGAACGTGTCCCGTGTCGCAATGATTCAAACAATGAAAAACGTGGTTTTTCCGACGTTTACGTGTTCGCTGGCGAATGCCGGAAATAAGATCGGCAGCGAACTTTCTACTGGCTGATTCCATGGTCGGATAATCCATTTGTTAAATGGCGGGCAATAGAACTTCAACGAACTTTAATTACTTAAAGTTCGGAAGTTTCTGACGATTTATATGGCGTCAGTTCAGCGAATGGACAGCACGGCGCGCGTCACTGCAGGCAGCAACGGGCGCGCTATCGACTGGGCGGTTCCAGGGACGAGGTCAGACCCCAGCCGAGGACAGGACGGTGCGGGGCCTTGTGCGCACAGGCGCGCAGGCGAGGGATGGCGATATCGAGGTTCATGAGCTTGCCTCCGACCGGGCGGGCACCCGGGGCGACAAGCTACGGCGGAGCAGCAGGCTCTGGCGCGGCTTGCCCGACCTAGGGGCGGGCCCGGAGTTCCGGTTCAAGTGCCTGACGCCCAAGGGCTGCCAGACAGCGACTAGATACTGTGTCCATTGAATTCTTCGTGAGTTGAAATAAAGGCCCGCTTTTCGGGGCGGGTGAACTTTATGCAAAGCATAGCGGGGAAGTCAACCGGGAAGGCGTAACTTAAATATGTTTCATCTGCTGGGAGGGGAATTAATGCAAGGTACTGCGCAAGTGCTATCGCGGGGCAAGCCCGCTCCTACAGGTTGGCGTAGTACCTGTGGGAGCGGCTTTAGCCGCGAACACCGGCGAAGCCGGTGCGATCCACCGTGTCGCTTGCTTCGCGGCTGAAGCCGCTCCCACAGGGTGTGCGCCCTCCTGCCTGGTCAAGGCAGAAGCAGGCATTCGATCAAGGCTTGGCGCCCAGGATGATGTGCGAGGCCTTGATCAGCGCAGTGGCCTTCACACCCGGCTTCAGGCCGAGCTCCTGCACCGCTTCGCGGGTGACGATGGCATACACCTCGGTACCGCCCGACAGCTTGAGCACCACCTCGGCATTCACCGCGCCGTCACCGACCCGCAGCACTTCGCCTTCCAGGCTGTTGCGCGCAGACAGCCTGTAGCCGGCGGCATCGGTCATCAGCACTACCCAAGGCGCCTTGACCAGCGCCACGGCCTGCTTGCCGACGTTGATGTTGAGGTTGTGCAGGCTGGCCATGGTGACCACCGCCACCAGCTTCTCGCCGCCGCCCAGGGTCAGCTCGACCTCGGCATTCACCGCGCCAGGCTGGACGGCGCTGACAGTACCTTCGAAGACATTGCGTGCACTGACTTTCATGGGGAAGCACTCCGTGTGATCAATCACCACGCCCAAAGGATTCAGGCGCGTACGTAAACCCAGGCGGTCAGCCCCGAGGCGAGGCCGACGGCGATACGCTTGTAGTCCGATACTTCGTAGCGGTCGGCGGCGGCCAGCTCTTGTTCGCTGATCTGGAAGACCATGCCGGCGACGCTGTCTTCGGCCCGCTCGCTGGGGGAGACGATGGGGTGGTGGCTCTTGCCACTGGTGGCCAGCACTTGCGGGTCGGTGATCTGCACCCAGTCCTGGCGATAGCCCGGCATGCGGTCGGCCTGGCCGGTCAGTTCACGGCCGAAGTTGGCCAGTTGCACGGCCTTGTCCTGCAAGGTGCCGTAGGAGAACAGCAGCACCGGGTAATCGCTGGACGGTTGCATGACTTATTCCTGAGTAGGCGGGGCGATCCGTGCTTCCAGCTCGGCGAATTGCTGCTCGAGGGCTTCGAGGCGGACGCGGGTGCGGGCCAGCACTACCATTTGGCTGTCGAACTCCTCGCGGCTGACCAGGTCGAGCTTGCTGAAGGCGCCCTGCATCAGCACCTTGAACTGGCTTTCCAGTTCGGCGCGGGGCGCGGCGGTGTCACCGCTGAACAGGCGCGATGCCTGGTCGCTCAGGGCATCGAGGAAGGCTTTGGGCGCGAGCATGTCTGGTATCCGCTGATCACTGAAAGGGCAGCAGTGTAGCACGGGCCCCCGGGCCACTTGCGCTGCACGCTTTTCGCGCAGGGCGGCCAAAGGTCGCGCACCGATTTTGTGCGCTTTTTCCCTGCTGGCGATTGGCCAATCCCTACCGGTTCACGCAACTACCTGTTTTCCCGTGACTTGCGCCAACTGGCAAGGTTTCTGCAATGACCTGAGCGAGCCATGCACTGATGCAGTCCCTTGTGACCAGGCAGTGCGCAGGCGGAGCCGGAAGGTTCTTCGTCACAGCCGGATCGTGCGTCGGCGGGGAGGATGGAGCCGACGACGCGTTACAAAGCCAGGCGCTGCGCTTAGACTTGAGACGGGTTTGTTTTCCTGGGGCAAGTCCACCAAATCGGGAGAGAGTTTCATGAAGCTAGTCACTGCCATCATCAAGCCGTTCAAGCTGGACGACGTGCGCGAGTCGCTGTCGGAAATCGGCGTGCAGGGCATCACCGTGACCGAAGTCAAAGGCTTCGGCCGGCAGAAGGGTCACACCGAGCTGTATCGCGGCGCTGAATATGTGGTCGATTTTCTGCCCAAGGTGAAGATCGATGTCGCCATCGACGACAAGGACCTCGATCGGGTGATCGAAGCCATCACCAAGGCGGCCAACACCGGCAAGATCGGCGACGGCAAGATCTTCGTGGTCAATCTGGAGCAGGCGATCCGCATCCGTACCGGCGAAACCGATACCGACGCGATCTAAGCGCCAAGCAAAGCCTCACCAAACCCAACGCCCCAGGAGAAAACAACATGACTCTGCGCAAGATCGCAGGGCTAGGAGCCCTATTGTCCCTCGTAATGCCAGGGCTGGCCCTGGCCGAGGAAACTGCCGCCCCTGTGCTGAACTCCGGCGACACCGCCTGGATGCTCACTTCGACGGCACTGGTCCTGTTCATGACCATCCCGGGCCTGGCCCTGTTCTACGGCGGCATGGTGCGCTCGAAGAACGTGCTGTCGGTGATGATGCAGTGCTTTGCCATCACCGGCCTGATCAGCATCCTCTGGGTCATCTACGGCTACAGCCTGGCTTTCGATACCGCCGGTATGGAAAAGGGCGTGCTCAATTTCAACTCCTTCATTGGTGGCTTCTCCAAGGCCTTCCTCAGCGGCGTCACGCCGTCGGGCCTGACCTCGGCTACCGCGTTGTTCCCCGAGGCGGTATTCATCACCTTCCAGATGACTTTCGCCATCATCACCCCGGCGCTGATCGTCGGTGCCTTCGCAGAACGCATGAAGTTCTCGGCCATGCTGATTTTCATGGGTGTGTGGTTCACCCTGGTCTACGCGCCGATCGCGCACATGGTCTGGAGTGGTGACGGCGCGCTGATGTGGGACTGGGGCGTGCTGGACTTCGCGGGCGGCACCGTGGTGCACATCAATGCCGGTATCGCCGGCCTGGTCTGCTGCCTGGTGCTGGGCAAGCGCAAGGGCTACCCGACTACGCCGATGGCTCCGCACAACTTGGGCTACACGTTGATGGGTGCGGCCATGCTGTGGATCGGTTGGTTCGGCTTCAACGCAGGTTCCGCTGCGGCGGCCAACGGTACCGCCGGCATGGCCATGCTGGTGACCCAGATCGCTACCGCCGCCGCCGCCTTGGGCTGGATGTTCGCCGAGTGGGTCTTCCACGGTAAACCGAGCGCACTGGGCATTGCTTCGGGCGTGGTCGCCGGTCTGGTCGCCATCACCCCTGCCGCGGGTACCGTCGGCCCGATGGGCGCCCTGGTGATCGGCCTGGTGTCCGGCGTGGTCTGCTACTTCTGCGCCACCAGCCTCAAGCGCAAGCTGGGTTATGACGACTCCCTCGACGCCTTCGGCGTGCACGGTATCGGCGGCATCATCGGCGCCCTGCTCACCGGTGTGTTCGCGGCACCTGCCCTGGGCGGCTTCGGTGCGGTCACCGATATCGCCGCGCAGTTCTGGATCCAGGCCAAGGGCGTGATCTTCACCGTGGTCTACACCGCCATCGTCACCTACGTGATTCTCAAGGTCCTGGACCTGGTGATGGGCCTGCGGGTCAGCGAAGAAGAAGAGTCGGTCGGCCTCGACCTGGCTCAGCACAACGAGCGCGGCTATAACCTGTAACCGCCACGCTGGAAAACTTGCCCGGCTCGCCGGGCATTTTTTTTGCCTGTAGTTTGCCGATTCGCGCCGGGCAAACGGTTTCTCTGTCGTGATCGCGACGCAGGTAGAAAACTTACAAGTCATTGGGCGTTTCTGGAGCTTTGCTTTTTCTGCGAGCGCGCTAGAATGCGCGCCGAAGGGAGCTGGACGAGTAGTCCACACACTTCGCCACCCTTTGCTAGGCTTGCCAATAGCCTGTGGCCAGCAAGGGTTCAAAGGATTTTGTCAGGCCTTGCCAGGAGCAGGGCCTGCAGGGTGCCGGGCCTCCCATGAGGGGGCGGACACCCAGGGCAGTGGCCAACCCACGGCCAGTTGAATTTTCACTGGTGGCTGCCGGTCTACGGCTGCACCGGTCTATAACTAACCTGCTTTTTGCAAGTCATGAGGTAGAACATGAGCGACGACGATCTGGAAAATGATGACCTCGAAGTAGGCGACGAAGACGAGGCTGATGACGGCCTGGAAGCTGCGGCCGACGATGGCGCGGAAGATGCCGGCGATGACGACAGCAGCCCGGCACCTGCTGCCAAGGGCAAGTCCAAGGCGGCTGTCTCGGTAGACGAGATGCCGAGCATGGAAGCCAAGCAGAAAGAGCGCGACGCGCTGGCCAAGGCGATGGAAGAGTTCCTTTCGCGCGGTGGCAAGGTGCAGGAAGTGGAGGCCAACGTGGTCGCCGATCCGCCCAAGAAGCCGGACAACAAGTACGGCAGCCGCCCTATCTGAGTGGCTGAACGCAAAGAAGCCCGCCGTCGCTGCGGGCTTTTTTGTGGGCGTCGACTGTCAGTCAGCGCCAGCGTGCTAGCACGTCTGGCAACTGCGACAAACGCTGGATCTCCGCATCCGGCGCCTGTTCGCCGCTCCAGGGCTTGTGCTGGGGGTTGAACCACACCGCCCGCAGCCCGGCGCGCTGGGCGCCGGCTATGTCGTCGCCCGGGTGGTCGCCGACGTGCACCGCCGCTCCTGCGTCCACCTCGCCGCGCTTCAGCGCTTCGAGGAAAGGTGCAGGGTCCGGCTTGCCAATCCCCAGGTCTTCCGCGCACAGGGCGAAGCGGAAGTAGTCCGCCAGGCCGAGCCTGCGCACGTCGGCATTGCCGTTGGTGACCACGCCGAGGGTGTAGTGATGCCGCAGGATCTCCAGCACCGGCTGCACCTCTGGGAACACCTCGACTTGGTGCCGCGCATGCAGGAACACCTCGAAACCTTCGTTGGCCAGTTCCTGGGCGTGTTTTTCGCTGTAACCGACCTCTTCCAGGGCATGGAACAGCACCCGCCGGCGCAGGGCGCTGATGCGGTGCTTGAGGCCCGGTTCAGCCTGTACCAGGCGCTCGCGGATGGCGAACAGGTGCTCGACCGGCACGCCGCCGAGGATCGGCGCGTTGGCTTCGAGCCAGTCGCGCAGGACGACTTCGGCGCTGGCGATGACCGGCGCGGTATCCCAGAGGGTGTCGTCCAGGTCGAAGGTGATCAGCTTGATGCTCATGCGTCTGTGTCCTTGCTGCGTTTGGCCCGGGGGTGGGCGCTGTCGTACACCGCAGCCAGGTGCTGGAAGTCCAGGTGGGTATAGATCTGCGTGGTGCTGATGTCGGCGTGGCCGAGCATCTCCTGCACCGCGCGCAGGTCCTGGGACGATTCCAGCAAATGGCTGGCGAAGGAATGGCGAAGCATGTGCGGGTGCAGGTGCTGGCCGAGCTCGCGCTCGCCGGCGGCCTTGACCCGCAGCTGGATGGCTCGGGGACCGAGGCGCTTGCCCTGGCGGCTGAGGAACACGGCGCTGTCCCGCGGGCCGGCGATGCCGCGCAGTTTCAACCAGGCCTGCAGCGCCTCCCGGGCCTTGCGGCCAATCGGCAGCACGCGGCTCTTGCCGCCCTTGCCTTGCACCTGCACCAGCCCGGCAGCCAGGTCCAGGTGCTCGAGGTCGAGCCCGGTCAGCTCCGACAGGCGCAGGCCGGACGAATAGAACAGTTCGAGGATGGCCTGGTCGCGGCGGGCGATGAACGCGTCGTCGACGCCGCCGTCGAGCAACTGCAGGGCGCGGTCGGTGTCCAGCACCTTGGGCAGGCGCCGCTCACCCTTGGGTGGCGCCAGGCCGTTGGCCGGATCGTGCTGGCACAGCCCTTCGCGGTTGAGGTAGCGGTACAGCCCGCGCACCGCCGAGAGCAGGCGCGCCAGGCTGCGCGAGGACTGGCCGTGATGGTGCTGGCGGGCGACCAGCTGGCGCAGTTGCTGGACCTGCAGGGCAGCCCAGCCGGCGATGCCCTGGGCGTTGCAGAATTCGATGACCTTCTCGAGGTCACGACGGTAGGCCAGCAGGGTGTGCTCGGACACCTGGCGCTCGTTGCGCAGGTGTGCGCAATAAGCCTCCAGCTGGCGTTCCATCAGCGCACCGAGCGCAGAGTCTGGGTAAAGCGCGGCACCACGCGGCCGAGCACTTCGGCGATGTAGCTGAGGAACAGTGTGCCGACACTGCTCTTGTAGTGCTGCGGATCGCGGCTGCCGATCGCCAGTACGCCGTGCAGGCCCTGGTACTCGAGGGTGGCCACGGCGCTGGAGCCGACTTCCTTGTGCTGATCGTTGCCGAACAGGAACGCCAGCTCATGTTCGCGCAGGCTGCCGCTGATGGTCTTGCCGCCGCCGATCAGGCCGCCGATGGCCTGCTGCGCCTCGGCCCCGGAAACCCAGCGCCCCACGGGCGCCGCGTTTTCGCCGAACAGGATCAGGCTGACGAAGGGTACCTGGAACTCCTGGCGCAGGCTGTCCTCGACCGCCATCACCACCTCTTCCAGGGTGCTGGCGTCGAGCAGGTCGAGGATCAGCCGGCGGGTCTTGTCGAACAGTCGGTCGTTGTCGCGGGCCACGTCCATCAGTTGCGACAGGCGATGGCGCATCTCGATGTTGCGGTCGCGCAGCAGCTTGAGCTGGCGTTCCACCAGCGACACGCTGTCGCCGCGCTGGTGAGGAATGCGCTGTTCGACCAGCAGCTCGTCGTGCTCGGCGAAGAAGGTCGGGTGGGCGCGCAGGTAGGCGACCACCGCTTCGGCATCGAGCTCACTGGCCTGCGGGGATGCAACGTTAGGCTGATCGGTCATGGCGGATACTCGCTTAGAGACGAACTTGTCCTTCGAACACACGAACGGCGGGGCCGGTCATCAGCACCGGCTTGCCGGGGCCGGCCCACTCGATACTCAGGCGCCCGCCCGGCAGGTCGATGGTCACCGGTGAGTCCATCCAGCCTTGGCTGATCGCCGCCACGGCGGCGGCGCAGGCGCCTGTGCCGCAGGCCTGGGTCTCGCCCGCGCCACGCTCCCATACGCGCAGGTTGGCGCGGTGGCGGTCGACTACCTGGATGAAGCCGGCATTGACCCGCTGCGGAAAGCGCGGGTGATGCTCGATCTTCGGTCCCAGCTCATGGACCGGAGCGCTGCGCACATCGTCCACGCGCAACACCGAATGCGGGTTGCCCATGGACACTGCGGCGATCTGGTGCACCTGGCCGTCGACTTCGAGTGCGTAGCTGCTCGCCTGCTCATCGGCGATGAACGGGACCTCGGCCGGCGTGAAGCGCGGCGGGCCCATGTCGACGCAGATCTGCCCGTCGTTGCGCACATCGAGCACGATGATGCCGCCCTTGGTCTCGACGCGAATGCGCTTCTTCGCGGTCAGGCGCTTGTCCAGGACGAAACGGGCGAAGCAGCGCGCGCCGTTGCCGCACTGTTCGACCTCGGAGCCATCGGCGTTGAAGATACGGTAGCGGAAGTCGACATCCGGGTTGTTCGGCGCCTCGACGATCAGCAGCTGGTCGAAGCCGATGCCTGTGTTGCGGTCACCCCATTGCTTGGCGTGCTTGGGTTGGATGTGTGCGTGCTGGCTGACCAGGTCGAGGACCATGAAGTCGTTGCCCAGCCCGTGCATCTTGGTAAAACGC
>Ga0247820_10002262_pt1 | contig 10837 bp, 9 predicted proteins | sample 13C_Glucose_Day1_2_FD_192480 | JGI IMG/M metagenome (GOLD analysis project Ga0247820, IMG submission 192480) | Soil microbial communities from agricultural site in Penn Yan, New York, United States - 13C_Glucose_Day14 | ecosystem: Environmental > Terrestrial > Soil > Agricultural land | place...
AGCAGCCGGTCCGGCGGGGCCCTCAGTCGAAGCTCATCCGCGGCGCACCGGTGGCCTCGAGGCCGAGCCCTCGCAGCCGCGCTGCGATGACGTCCTGGGGTAGCTCGAGGCTCTCGGCCAGCTCCTCGACGCTGAGGCCGAGCTCGACGCCGTCGCGCAGCTCCTCGTCGGCCTCGGCGGTCCACGAGTGGCCGTGGGTGACGGCGGTGCGGGACCCGCCGGGGAAGGCGGGTCGGCAGCGGTCGGCCGCGGATCGCCTGGGGGGCGGGGGTGCTCGGCGCCGTCGCCGCCCATCGAGGTCCCCGCGACCGCGCCGGTGACCCCGCGCAGCGCCGGCTCGTGGACCGTCACCGGCTCGGACGCGGTCTCGTCGAGGCGCCGCAGCGCCGCGAGGACCATCTCCTTGTCGGTGGTCGGCCAGAACGGCGGCAGCGAGCGTTGGAGGAAGCCGGAGTACCGAGCCGTCATCATGCGGGAGTCGAGGAAGGCGACGACGCCGCGGTCGTCCCCCTTCCTGATGAGGCGTCCCGCGCCCTGCGCGAGACGCAGCGCGGCGTGGGTGGCCGAGACCGCCATGAAGCCGTTGCCGCCCATCCGCGCGATGGCCTGCGACCGGGCCGAGGACAGCGGGTCATCGGGCCGTGGGAACGGGATGCGGTCGATGATGACGAGCTGGCAGGCCGAGCCGGGGACGTCGACCCCCTGCCAGAGGGTGAGAGTCCCGAAGAGGCAGGTCTGCGGGTCTCGCGCGAACTGCCGCACGAGCGTGGTGATCTGGTCCTCACCCTGGCAGAGGAAGCCGATGTCCCCGTCAAAGCGCTCGCGCATGGCGTCGGTCGCCTCGCGGGCCGCCCGCATCGACGAGAAGAGCCCCAGCGCGCGGCCGCCGGCAGCCCGCACGAGCGCCTCGATCTCGTCCAGCGTCTGCTCGCTCAGCCCGTCCCGGCCCGGCGGCGGCAGGTGCTTCGCGACGTAGGCGATCGCCTGCTTGGGGTAGTCGAACGGGCTGCCGACATCGAGGCCCTGCCAGTCCGGGGCGCCCTCACCGCGCAGGCCGAGGGTGCCCGCCACGGCGTCGAAGGTTCCGCCCAGCTCCAACGTGGCCGACGTCATCACCACGGTCCGGTCGCCGAAGACCTTGTCCCGCAACAGCATCGCGACGCTCATCGGCGCCACCCGCAGCACGGAGCCGCGCCGGGGGTCGCGGCTGACCCATACGACGTCGAGGTCGCGGCGCTCGAGCACACGGGCGCTGTTCTCGTACATCTCGTCGATGGCGGCCCGCGCCACCTGCCGGGTGCCGTCGGCCTCCTCGCCCGGGGCCGGCTTGAGCTCGGACTGCACCTGGCGTGTGGTGTCGCGCACCCGTGCGAGGGCGAGCTCGAGGGCATCGGGGATGCCGACCAGCCGACCCTCGGGGAGCTCGTCGAGAACGCCCTGGAGGAAGACCGCGGCGTCCTCCACCGCCTCCGTCGACTCGGCGAGCCGGCCGGCCCGCCTGGCAGCCGCGCTGACCATGCTGGCCGTGATCTCGTCGGTGACGGTCGAGGTGACCCGGTCGACGAGCTCGTGGGCCTCGTCGATGACGAGCAGGTCGTGCTCGGGCAGCATCTGGCGGCCCTCGAAGGAGTCGATCGCCATGAACGAGTGGTTCGTGACGATGACGTCGACGTCCTTGGCCGCTTCACGGGAGCGCTCCACGAAGCACTCCGTGACCATCGGGCACTTGCCGCCGAGGCACTCGTGGGCGCTGACCGAGACCTGCCGCCAGGCGCGCTCGCTCACGCCCGGCACGAGCTCGTCGCGGTCGCCCGACTCGGTCACCTCGGCCCACTCGCGCAGCCGCACGACCTCCGCGCCGAGTCTGCTGGCCTGCTGGTCGACCTGCCCGACCGACATGAGGGAGTCGCCGTCGTCGTCGGGGAAGCCGCCCTCGAGCTTGTGTGCGCACAGGTAGTTGCGGCGGCCCTTGACCAGGCCGTAGGTCGGGCGCCGCCCGATCAGCGGTGCGATGGCCTCGGCCAGCCGCGGCATGTCGCGGTCGACGATCTGCGCCTGCAGGGCAAGGGTGGCCGTGGCGACCACTGCCGGCTTGCCCGAGTCGATCGCGTGCATGACCGCCGGGATCAGGTAGGCCAGCGACTTCCCGGTTCCCGTCCCGGCCTGCACCAGCAGGTGCTCGTCCTTGGCGATGGCCTCCAGGACGGCGTGGGCCATCTGCACCTGTCCAGGGCGCTCGACGCCGCCGACGCCCTGGACGGCAGCGTGCAGCAGGTTGTCGAGAGAGGGCATGGGCTCAGCGTAGGCGGTGCGCGCGGGTGCCCGGTCAGGTGCGCCCATCCGGGCGCAGGACGGCGCCGTCGACGCGGCGGGTCATGATCACGTCGTCACGGTCGTCGCCCGGTGCCACCCGGATGGCGCCCGGGATGCGGCCCACCTCGGTGTAGCCACACCGTGCGTAGAACGCCCCCACCCCGCTGCCGCTGCGGTAGTCGAGCGTCAGGAGCTCGGCTCCGTCACTGCGCGCAAGCCGGTGCAGTCCGCCCATGAGGATGCGGCCGAGGTTCCGGCCCTGCTGGGAGGGGTCCACCATGAGGCGGTAGAGCCAGCGGGTGTGGGCGAGCAGCGGCGTGCGGCTCCGGGTCCACCAGCCGAGGCCGAGCAGGGCACCGCTGGGATCGCGCAGCACGCCGAGGAAGGCGAGCCCCGCGGCCATCTCGTCCTCGTGCCGCCGCAGGGCGGCCTCGACCTGCGAGCGGGGGGCACCCGGCGTGAAGCCCACCGAGCCGCCGGCGTCGTTGACCCGCTGCCACAGGTCGACGACCTCGTCGGGGTTCTCAACGCGGTCGAGCCGGTGCACCTGCGGCGCCTCCAGCATGACCGACGGCTCCTCCTCCGGCAGGTCGTCCGGGTGGCGCAGGGTGCCGGCGCGGGCCAGGCCCGCACGCTCGGCGGTGCGCAGCGAGGCCTCGTGACCGTCCCGCACCACGGCACGGACCGGCATACCCGGCAGCCACTCGGCGGCCAGCGCCACCGCCTCGCGGGCTGCCTCACGCGCGTAGCCGCGGCCGTGGCCCTGATGGTGGAACCGGTAGTAGAGGTTGAGGTAGCCCTCGGCCTGTCGGACACCTGCGACCCCCAGGGGCTCCCCGGACGCCCGGTCCTCGACCGTCCAGTACCCGAAGCCGTGGTCGTCCCAGTGGCGCAGGAACGCAGCGAACTGGGCGCGGTTCTCCTCCTCCGACTTCAGCGCCTGGGGGGCGTGGGTGTACAGCCGCGGGTCGGAATGGAGGGCAACGTGGAAGTCGAGGTCGTCGGGCACGGGACGCCGCAGCCGCAACCGCGGCGTCTCGGTCTCGAAGGGCAGGTCGGCCGGCACGACGGCAACGCTATCGCCGCCTCCCGACAGTGACGGGAAGCGTGGCCGCACGAGGCGGAGCACCGGCGCAGGGGGCTACAGGCGCGACCGGGACAACAGCTCACGCAGGCCGGTGGCCGGGTGCCCGGTGAGCCGCGGCACGGCGTCGCTGACCGTCGCGAGCTCCCCAGCCGCTATCGCGGTGTACGTCGACACCCAGGCGTCGACCTGCCAGTCCGGCGCTCCGTAGCGAGCCCTCGAGGCGTACGCCTCCTCCACCGTCTCGGCGTGGTACCGCGTGGGCCGTCCCGTCACCTCGGAGAGGACCCGGGCCGCCTCGTCGAGGGTCAGTGCCTCCGGCCCGGTGAGGTCGTACGTCTGGGACGCGTGGTTCCCCGGGGCCAGGAGCACCGTGACGGCGGCGTCAGCGATGTCGTCCTGGGCGACGACGGCTGCCCGGCCCTGGCCGGCGGGGCCACGGATGACGCCGTCCTCGCCCACCATCAGCGGCAGGAAGTCCGCATACAGGCTGTCGCGGAGGATCGTGTGCGACGGCCCCGCGCTCCGCAGGTGCTCCTCCGTCGCCCAGTGGTCGCGTGCCAGCGTGAACGTCGCGTCGGGAGCGGCCCCCTGGAAGGAGACGTAGACGAGGTGGCCCACCCCGGCCGCCACCGCGGCGTCGATGAACGCGCGGTGCCTCTCGACCCGGTCGGGAGTCTCTGACGCCGACACCATGAACAGCGTGCCGACACCCTGGAGGGCGCTTCGGGACTGCTGGGTGTCGGCGTAGTCGGCCTCACGCACCACGGCGCCGCGCAGTGCCGGTGCCCGCGACCGGTCCCTGACGAGCAGGACCTGCTCGTGACCGCGTGCGGCGAGCCGCCGGGCCACCTTGGCGCCGAGACGGCCCGTGGAGCCGGTGACGGCCAGGGTCGCGGGCTCGGCCATCCGGCACGCTCGGTGTCAGGCGGCGTATGCCGCGAGCTCTCCGGCGAGGTCGGCGTGCACCCGTGCCTTGACCCGGGTTCCGTCCTCGGTGTGCTGGCTCGCGATCACGTCGGCCTCGTCGTGCAGCCTGCTGACGAGGTCTCCCCGGTCGTAGGGCAGCAGCACGTCGACGTCGATCGTCGGGCGGGGCAGCTCCTCGGCGATGAGTGCTCGCAGCTCGTCCATGCCCTTGCCGGTGCGGGCCGAGACGACGATGCAGTGCTTCTCGTGCCGGCGCAGCCGGTCGAGCACCTCGGGGTCGGCGGCGTCGGCCTTGTTGACGACGATGACCTCCTTGACGTCGGCCGCATCGACGTCGGCGAGGACGCCCCGCACCGCGCTGATCTGGCCCTCGGGATCGGGGTGCGAGCCGTCGACGACGTGCAGCAGCAGGTCGGCCTCGGCCACCTCCTCCAGCGTCGAGCGGAAGGCCTCGACCAGCTGCGTGGGCAGCTGCCGGACGAACCCGACGGTGTCGGCAAGGGTGTAGACCCGCCCGTCGGCGGTCTCGGCGCGGCGCACGGTCGGGTCGAGGGTGGCGAAGAGCTGGTTCTCGACGAGCACGCCGGCACCGGTGAGCCGGTTCAGGAGCGAGGACTTGCCGGCGTTGGTGTAACCGGCGATGGCCACGCTCGGCACGCCGTTGGACCGGCGGCCCGACCGTTTGGTGTCGCGGCCGGTCTTCATCTCCTTGATCTCGCGGCGCAGCTTGGCCATCCGCTGGTTGATACGCCGGCGGTCGAGCTCGATCTTGGTCTCACCGGGGCCACGGGAGCCCATCCCCTGGCCGCCCGCGGCCTGGCCACCGGCCTGCCGGGACATCGACTCACCCCAGCCGCGCAGCCGCGGGAGGAGGTACTGCAGCTGGGCCAGCTCGACCTGGGCCTTGCCCTCCTTGGACTTCGCGTGCTGGGCGAAGATGTCGAGGATCAGCGCGGTCCGGTCGATGACCTTGACCTTGACGACGTCCTCGAGGGCGCGCCGCTGGCTGGGGGTCAGCTCGGTGTCGCAGATGACCGTGTCGGCGCCCTCGGCGATGACGATGTCGCGCAGCTCCTCGGCCTTGCCGGCGCCCAGGTAGGTGCCGGTGTCGGGCTTCGAGCGGCGCTGCACCAGGCCCGCGAGGACAGTGGAGCCGGCCGTCTCGGCGAGGGCGGCGAGCTCGCGCATCGAGTTGTCGGCGTCGTCCGCGGTCCCGTCGGTCCACACGGCGGCGAGCACGACGCGCTCGAGGCGCAGCTGTCGGTACTCGACCTCGGTGATGTCCTCGAGCTCGGTGGACAGGCCGGCGACGCGGCGAAGGGCCGCTCGCTCCTCGCGGTCGAACTGGTCGCCGTCATATCCGATCTCGCCGTCGAGCCCGGAATCGAGCAGGTTCTCGTCGGCAAGGGCCTCGGCCCGCTGGTTGAAGAGTTCAGTGCGTGAAGTCATATCCCCTCTAGGTTCTCACCTGAAGAACAGACCGGGCGACCGGTTTATGCCGTTCCCTCGCTAGCGTGTGCGCTGATGAGCGAGCACGAGCACTACTTCACGGCGCGCCCGGCCAGCCCCGGCGAGCAGCGGACTCTGGACGTGACGCTGGCCGGCAGGGCCGTGACCGTGCGGACCGCGCCCGGCATCTTCAGCCCTGAAGGCCTGGACAAGGGCACGGCCGTGCTGCTGCGGGAGGTTCCTGCGCCGCCGGCCGAAGGCCACCTGCTCGACCTCGGGTGCGGCTGGGGGCCGATCGCCCTCACCCTCGGCCTTCTCTCGCCCGACGCGACGGTGTGGGCGGTCGACGTCAACGAGCGGTCGGTGGCCCTGGCCCAGGCCAACGCGCGCTCCCTCGGCCTGAGCGGGGTGCGGGCCCTCACCCCCGACGAGGTGCCCGACGACGTGCGGTTCGCGGCGATCTGGTCCAACCCGCCCATCCGGGTCGGCAAGGCCGCCCTGCACGCCATGCTCCTGCAGTGGCTGCCGCGGCTGGAAGCCGGCGGCGCGGCACACCTCGTGGTGCAGAAGAACCTCGGCTCGGACTCGCTGCAGCGGTGGCTGCGCCAGCAGCTCCCCTTCGACGCGTACGCCGTGGAGCGCTTCGCGTCCGACAAGGGCTTCCGGGTGCTGGCCGTCCACCGGCTCGCGTAGGCCAACCGGCGCGCGGCTCCCGCCGACTGCCCGGACCGGGGGTGGGTTCCGGCACGGGAGACCGCCGCGCCGCCTCGACCCACGGCTAGAGCAGGGTCGTCATCCCGTCGGCGACGAGCTCGGCGGGACCCGCCAGCTCAACCTCCTGCCCCGGGAGGGCCGTCACGCGCAGCCGTCCTCCGGGGACGTCCACGGTCCACACGTCGGGTGCTCCCTCGCCCGCCCAGAACCGTGTGGCGAGGGCGGCCGCGCAGGCGCCGGTGCCGCAGGAGCGAGTCTCCCCGACCCCGCGCTCGTGGACGCGCATGCTGATGTGCCCCGGTCCCTGTGGGCGGACGAACTCCACGTTCGTGCCGTGCGGTGGCGCAGGGTTGACCACCGGGGGCCTGCTGAGGTCGAGGCCCGCGAGGTCGATGGACTCGGGCAGTGCCACCACCGTGTGCGGGTTGCCGAGGTCGAGGCTGACCGCCGAGAAGGGCTGGTGGCCGTCGAGGTGGACGAGCGCGTCGATGCCGTCGTCACTCGCGTCGGCCAGGTCGGCAAAGCGCCAGGATCCGAGGTTGACCGCGATGAGCCCGCCCGGCTCGAAGCGGACGTGCTTGACCCCGGCCCGGGTCGCGATGGGGAACTCGTCGGCGGTCTCGAGGCCCTCACGGCGCAGGTATGCCGCGAACACACGGGTTCCGTTGCCGCACATCTCTGCCGCGCTGCCATCGGCGTTGCGGTAGTCCATGAACCACTCCGCCTCGCTCGACTGACTCCGCACGTCCTCCTCGGACGCCGCCCTGGTCGGCACCACCCTGATCACACCGTCGCCGCCGATGCCCGCGCGCCTGTCGGCGAGGCGGGCGACCTGGCTGGGCAGGAGGTCCAGGACACCGTCGAGGTCCGGCACCAGGACGAAGTCGTTCTCGGTGCCGTGACCCTTCGTGAAGGCGCGTCCGTCAGACATGCCGCTCATTCTCGCCGATCGCGGCCCGCACGAGCGCGAGGGCCCGCATGGCGGCCCCGTCCCCGCGCTTGTCGAGCCAGGTGATGCGCGGATCGGGACGGAACCACGACTCCTGCCGCCGGGCGAAGCGCCGGGTCAGCGCCGCGGTCTGCTCCTGGGCCTGCTCCCGGGTCATCGTGCCGTCGAGCTGCGCCAGGGCCTGCGCATAGCCGAGCGCGCGCGAGGCGGTCCTCCCCCGCCGCAGGCCCATCGCCTCCAGGGAGCGGACCTCGTCGAGCAGGCCGTCCTGCCACATCCTCGTCACCCGGGCGGCGATGCGCTGGTCGAGCACCTCGCGCGGCACCTCGAGGCCGATGGCGACGGTGGGGCGGACGTACTCACGGGTCGGCATGGTCGCGGAGAACCGCCGACCCGTCAGCTCGATGACCTCGAGCGCCCGCACCACGCGTCGGGTGTTGTTGGGCTCGATCGCCTCTGCCGCGTCGGTGTCCTGGCCGCGGAGCCGCGCGTACAGGGCCGGGGTGCCCAGACGGACGGCCTCGTCCTCCAGTCGCGCCCGGACCCCGGGGTCCGTGGGCGGGATCTCGAGCCGGTCGAGCAGGGCGCGAACGTACAGACCCGACCCTCCGACGACGATCGGGTGCCGCCCGCGCTCGACGACCGCGGCCAGGTCCGCGCGCGCGTGCTGTTGGTATGCCGCGACGCTGGCCTCCTCGGTGACGTCGAGCACGTCCAGCTGGTGGTGCGGTATGCCGCGCCGAGCGTCAGCTGGGAGCTTGGCGGTGCCGATGTCCATCCCGCGGTAGAGCTGCGAGGCGTCGGCGTTGACGACCTCGCCGCCGACGGCCTCGGCGAGGTCCAGGGCGAGCTCGGACTTGCCCGTCGCTGTCGGGCCGACCACCGCGATCACGACCGGGCTCGGGGTCAGGGTCATGGCTGTGGCCGCGCTCTAGAGGTCGTGCTCGTCCGGGGCGTCATGGCCGAAGGGGTCGGGGTCCACGCCCGGCATCCAGGTGTGCCCCGCAGTCCCCCATCCGTTGCGCTTGATGGCCTTCTTGGCCTTCTTGCCCCACTTCGCGCCCAGCCGGTCGGTGTACAGGAAACCGTTGAGGTGGTCGTACTCGTGCTGCATGCACCGCGCGAACCAGCCCGTGGCCTCGAAGGAGATCTCCCGCCCCTCGAGGTCGAACCCCGTCACACTCGCCCGATCGCCGCGCTTGAGCGGGAAGCTCTCGCCCGGCACCGACAGGCAGCCCTCGACCTCGTCGTTCGGGTCGGGGTCCTCCTGGGGCGGCTTCGAGGAGCTGACGAAGGGGTTGACGATGACGCCGCGGACCGGGGCACCGTCGGCGTTGTCCATCTGCCAGGTGTAGATGCGCAGCCCCACCCCGATCTGCGGGGCCGCGAGCCCCACACCGTGTGCGGCGTCCATCGTCTCGAACATGTCGTCCACGAGAACGCGCAGCTCCCCATCGAAGGACTCGACGGGCAGGGCTCGCTGGTGCAGGACGGGCTCGCCGGTGATGACGATGGGGCGCACGGTCATGCGCGACAGTCTTTCATCAGCCACCGGGCCTCCTGGCCGCTGGCCCCGGCCCCCACGCGGCGCCTGGGGTCTGGCCGTGCGGCAGTGCCACACCTCGGGCAGGGTGGAGGAGTCCGTGGGGGATTCCTGCGGTCGAGCCGACATCGAAGCACCGAAGGGAGCCGCACGATGGGCATGTTCGACGAGATGAAGGACAAGGCTGCCGAGCTGGCCGGGCAGCACGGCGACGCAATCGAGGAGCACAGCGACACCGGCCTCGACAGGGCCGAGGAGATGGCTGGTGAGCGTCTGGGCGACCAGCACGCTGAGCACATCGGCCAGGGGCGCGACATGCTCGACGAGCGCATTGGCGGCGATGCCGCAGGGGACACCGAGAACCCTGCCTGACCGGACTCGCCCCCGAACTGAGGCGCCGCCACCCACCGGGGGGGCGGCGCCTCAGTTCTGGCTGTCAGCGGCAGGCCGGCACGGTCGCCGGGGCGGCGGGCTTGCCCACGCCGGGCATGCCCAGCGACACGGCCGGCTTCCCGGGCACGGGGGCCTCCTGGAGCGCCTGCCACGCATCCCCGCCAGCGGTGCGGCGCACGGCATACGGCCCCCCGGCCAGCGCGGCGTCGGCCACCAGGTGGTGGGGTGCGCCGTAGGTGACCCCGACGATGACCGCGTCTCCCGGACGCGGGCGCTCGGCGCCGTCCGGCACGGCGAAGTGCACGAGCCGGTTGTCGCGGGCCCTCCCCGACAGTCGCCGGGTCTCGGTGTCCTTGCGGCCCTCCCCCGTGGCGACGAGCACCTCGATCTCGCGGCCCTCGAGCGCGCGGTTCTCGGCCCAGGAGATCTCCTCCTGCACGGCGATCAGCCGGTCGTAGCGCTCCTGTACCACGGCCTTCGGCACCTGGTCCGCCATCGTGGCCGCGGGCGTGCCCGGGCGGATGGAGTACTGGAAGGTGAAGGCGCTGGAGAAGCGCGACTGGCGCACCACCTCGAGGGTCTGCTCGAAGTCCTCGTCGGTCTCGCCGGGGAAGCCCACGATGATGTCGGTGGTGATGGCGGCGTCGGGGATCTGCTCGCGCACGCGGTCGATGATGCCGAGGAACTTCGCGCTGCGGTAGGACCGGCGCATCTCCTTGAGCACCTTGTCCGAGCCGGACTGCAACGGCATGTGAAGGCTCGGCATGACGTTGGGCGTCTCGGCCATCGCGGTGATCACGTCGTCGGTGAACGCGGCAGGGTGCGGGCTGGTGAACCGCACTCGCTCGAGGCCGTCGACCTCACCGCACGCGCGCAGCAGCTTGCCGAACGCGTGGCGGTCGCCGAACTCCACGCCATAGGTGTTGACGTTCTGGCCGAGCAGGGTGATCTCCACGACGCCCTGCTCGACGAGGGCCCGGACCTCGGCGAGGATGTCGCCCGGTCGCCGGTCGGCCTCCTTGCCCCGCAGGCTGGGGACGATGCAGAACGTGCAGGTGTTGTTGCAGCCCACCGAGATCGAGACCCAACCGCTGTAGGCGGAGTCGCGCCGGGTGGGCAGGGTCGACGGGAACACCTCGAGCGACTCGAGGATCTCGACCTGCGCCTCGCGGTTGTGCCGGGCCCGGTCGAGCAGGGCCGGCAGGGAACCGATGTTGTGGGTGCCGAAGACGACGTCGACCCACGGGGCGCGCTTGACAATGGTCTCTCGGTCCTTCTGCGCCATGCAGCCGCCGACGGCGATCTGCATGTCCGGGTTGCGGGTCTTGGCGGGGCGCAGCTGGCCGAGGTTGCCGTAGAGCTTGTTGTCGGCGTTCTCGCGCACGGCACAGGTGTTGAACACGACGACGTCCGCGGCCTCGGGACGCGTGTCGGAGGGCAGGCTGCTGACGTCGACGTAGCC
>Ga0247820_10002264_pt1 | contig 10834 bp, 9 predicted proteins | sample 13C_Glucose_Day1_2_FD_192480 | JGI IMG/M metagenome (GOLD analysis project Ga0247820, IMG submission 192480) | Soil microbial communities from agricultural site in Penn Yan, New York, United States - 13C_Glucose_Day14 | ecosystem: Environmental > Terrestrial > Soil > Agricultural land | place...
ACAGGTCGAACCACAGCAGCGTGGCGATGGCGATGGCCATCAGCACCAGCACCCCGCCCATGGTGGGCGTGCCCTTCTTGGACAGGTGCGTCTGCATCGCGTAGTCGCGGATCGGCTGGCCGATCTTGAGCTCGGTCAGCCGGCGGATCACCCACGGTCCGGCCACCAGGCCGATCAGCAGCGCCGTCATCGCCGCCATCACGGCGCGGAAGGTGATGTACTGGAACACGCGCAGGAAGCCGAATTCCGGGCTCAGGCCCTGCAGCCACACGGCCAGGCTAAGCAGCATCGCCGTCCTTTCCTTGTTCTTGTTGTTGTTGACGCTGGACGATGGCCTCGACCACGCGTTCCATCTTCATGAAGCGCGAACCCTTGACCAGCACGCTGGCCGATTCCTCCACGGCCTGCAGCACGGCGGCGTTGAGCGCGGCGATGTCGTCAAAATGCCGCCCCGCCATGTCGCGCGACTGCTCGCCCAGCGTGTAGAGCCGCTCGATGCCGCGCTCGCGCGCGTAGCGCCCCACTTCCGCGTGGAACTGCGGGCCCTGGTCGCCGACCTCGCCCATGTCGCCCAGCACCAGCAGGCGCGGGCCGGGCAGTTCGGCCAGCACGTCGATGGCGGCGCGCACGGAGTCGGGGTTGGCGTTGTAGGTGTCGTCCACCAGCGTGACGGTTCGCCCCGCGACCTGCACGCCCAGCGCGCGCGAGCGGCCCTTGACCGGCTCGAACGCCTCGAGGCCGGCCTGGATGGCGGGCAGCGGGACGCCCGCGGCCAGCGCACAGGCGGCCGCGGCGAGCGCGTTGCGAACGTTATGGCGGCCGGCGATATGGAGTAGGAAGTCCAGCGGACCGGCGGGTGTCATTGCCCGTACCGTCCACCGGCCCTCGAGCCATTCAGACCCGGCCAGAACGAGGTCGGCGCCGCGGTCCGCGTCGCCGAAAGTGAGGCAGGCGCGTGCGCCCGCGAGTTGGGTCCACAGCGCGGTGTAGTCGTCGCCGGCCGGGAACACGGCGGTGCCGTGGCGGTCCAGCGCGCCGAACACCGACGCGTTCTCGCGCGCCACGGCTTCCACCGTGGCCATGAATTCCTGGTGCTCGCGCTGGGCGTTGTTGACCAGCGCGACGGTCGGCCGCGCGATGTCGGCCAGGTAGGCGATCTCGCCGGGGTGGTTCATCCCCAGCTCGACCACCGCGACGCGGTGCTGTGCGTGGAGGCGCAGCAGCGTGAGCGGCAGCCCGATGTCGTTGTTGAAGTTGCCCTGCGTCGCCAGGTGGTTCTGCGGCTGCCACGCGCGCAGGATGGACGCGACCATCTGCGTCACGGTGGTCTTGCCGTTGCTGCCCGTCACCGCCACCAGCGGCAGGCGGAACTGCTGGCGCCAGGCTTGCGCGAGCTTGCCGAGAGCGGCCTTGCTGTCTTCGACTTCCACGCCGGGCAGGCCGCCCGGCAGGCGGCCGGGCTGCGCGATGGCGGCCACGGCGCCGCTGGCGCGCGCCTGGCCGAGGAAGTCGTTGGCGTCGAAGCGCTCGCCACGGATGGCGACGAACAGGTCGCCCGGCTGCAGCGTGCGGGTGTCGGAGTGCACGCGCTCGAACGGGGTGGCGCCGTCGCCGACGAGGCGGCCGCCGGTCCACTGCGCGACCTGGGCGAGCGTGGTCATCGTCGTCATGCGCGCGCCTCCAGGGCTTTCCGGGCGTGCACCCGGTCGTCGAACGCGTGCTTCACGCCCGCGATCTCCTGGTAAGGCTCGTGGCCCTTGCCGGCCAGCAGGATCACGTCGTCCGGCGCGGCGGCGGCCACGGTCCCGGCGATGGCGCGGGCGCGGTCGGCTTCCACTTCGACGCTGCTGCGGTGCGTGAGCCCGAGCAGGATCTGGCTGATGATGGCCTCGGGCCTTTCGCCGCGCGGGTTGTCGCTGGTGACCACCACGCGGTCGGCGTTCTTCTCCGCCACCGCGGCCATCAGCGGACGCTTGATCGGGTCGCGGTCGCCGCCGCAGCCGAACACGCACCACAGCTGCCCGCCGCGCTGGTCCGCGAGCGGCCGCAGCGCGAGCAGCGCCTTGTCCAGCGCATCGGGCGTGTGGGCGTAGTCCACCGCCACCAGCGGACGGCCGGGCTGCTGCAGGCATTCCATGCGGCCGGGCACCGGCTGCAGTTCGCAGCAGGCGCGCGCCGCGTCGGCCAGCGACACGCCCAGCGAGCGCATCGCCCCGATGACGCCCAGCAGGTTGGCCACGTTGTACTGGCCGATCAGGCCGGTCGTCACGCCGTGGCGCTCCTCGCCTTCCACGACGGTGAAGCGCAGGCCCTGCTGCGAGTAGCCGATGTCGATCGCCTGCAGCCGAGCGGAGCGCTCGCACGACACCGGCCACAGGTCCAGGCCGCTGCCCTGCATGTCGGCCAGCAGCTCGGCGCCCTTGAGGTCGTCGATGTTGACCACGGCGGCGCGCAGGCCGGGCCAGCGGAACAGCTCCGCCTTGGCCGCCCAGTACGAGTCCATGTTGCCGTGGTAGTCCAGGTGGTCCTGGGTGAAATTGGTGAACACCGCCACCGCGATGCGCGTGCCGTCGAGCCGGCGCTCGGACAGGCCGATGGACGAAGCCTCGATCGCGCAGGCCTTGAGCCCCTGGTCGGCGAAGCGGCGGAACTCGGACTGCAGCAGCACCGGGTCGGGCGTGGTCAGGCCGTTGGATTCGACCGCCGGCGGCCGGCCCGTGCCCAGCGTGCCGATCACGGCGGAAGGCCAGGGATCGCCGTCGAGGCGCGACAGCGCCTGCGCCAGCCACCACGCGGTGGACGTCTTGCCGTTGGTGCCGGTGACGGCCAGCACCTGCAGGCGGTCACTCGGATGCTCGTAGTACTCGGCGGCGATCGGGCCGGTGGCCGCCTTCAGCTGCGCGTACGAAGCGATCGTCTCGCCTTCGAAGCCGAAGGCTTGCACGCCTTCCTGCTCGACCAGGCAGGCGGCGGCGCCTTGCGACAACGCGCCGCCCACGTGCTTGCGACCGTCGGTGGCCGCGCCCGGCCAGGCGATGAAGCCGTCGCCCGCGCGCACGCGGCGGCTGTCGGTGTGCAGCGCGCCGCGCACGCGGCCGCGCAGCCAGCCGGCCGCTTCGAGGGGCGTGCGCAGCTGCTGCATCAGAACGACTCCTCCACGGCGTCGACCACGACCAGCGGCTTGACGTTCATGTCCGGCTGCACGCCCAGGAGGCGCAGCGTCTGCTGCACGGTGGTGCTGAACACCGGCGCGGCGACATCACCGCCGAAGTACTTGCCCGCGCTGGGCTCGTCGATCATCACGGCCACCACGATGCGCGGCTGCTCGATCGGCGCGATGCCGACGAAGAAGCCGCGGTATTTCTTGTCGGCGTAGCCGCGGCCTTCCTGCTTGTGCGCGGTGCCGGTCTTGCCGCCGACCGAGTAGCCGACCGCCTGCGCCTTGGGCGCGGTGCCGCCGGGCCCCACGGTCATGTGCAGCATCTGCCGCACCTGCTGGGCATGGTCCTTGTCGAAGACTCGCAGGCCCGCGACCGGGCCCGGGCTCTTGATCAGCGTCGCGGGCATCAGTTCGCCGTCGCGTGCGAACACCGTGTAGGCCCGCGCCAGCTGGAACAGGCTGACCGAGAGGCCGTAGCCGTAGCTCATGGTGGCCTGCTCGATCGGCTTCCAGGTCTTGGCCGGCCGCAGCCGCCCGCTCACCGCGCCGGGGAACGGCACCTGCGGCTTCTGGCCGAAGCCGACCTCGGTGTACAGCTCCCACATGTCGCGCGGCGCCATCTGCATGGCCATCTTGACCGTGCCGACGTTGCTCGACTTCTGGATCACCTGTGCCACCGTCAGCATGCCGTGCGGGTGCGAGTCGCTGATGGTGGAGCCGCCGATGGTGATGCGGCCGGGCGCGGTCTGGATCGGCGTGTCGGCGCGCACCAGGCCCTTGTCCATCGCCAGCGCGGCGATGAAGGGCTTCATCGTCGAGCCGGGCTCGAAGGTGTCGGTGAGCGCGCGGTTGCGCAGCTGCGCGCCGCTCAGGTTCTGGCGTTTCGCGGGCGAGTAGCTCGGGTAGTTGGCCAGCGCCAGCACCTCGCCGGTCTGCACGTCCAGCACCACCACGCTGCCGGCCTTGGCCTTGTGCTCGACCACGGCGTCGCGCAGCTTCTGCCAGGCGAAGAACTGCACCTTGCTGTCGATCGACAGCTGCAGGTCGCGGCCGTCCACCGGCGGGGTCTGCTCGCGCACGTCCTCGACGATGCGGCCCAGGCGGTCCTTGATCACGCGGCGCGATCCGGGCCGGCCGGCCAGCTCGTTGTTGAACGCGAGCTCCATGCCTTCCTGGCCTCGGTCTTCCACGTTGGTGAAGCCCACCACGTGCGCGGCGGCCTCGCCTTCCGGGTACTGGCGCTTGTATTCCTTGCGCTGGTAGATGCCCTTGAGGCCGAGCGCGGCGACCTGCTGCGCCACGGGCTCGTCGACCTGGCGCTTGAGCCAAACGAAGGTCTTGTCCTCGTCCTCGAGCTTCTTGTTCAGGTCGGCCGTCGACATCTCGAGCAGCTTCGCCAGCTGGGCGAGCTTGACCTTGTCGCGCTCGACGTCCTCGGGGATCGCCCAGATGCTGGGCGAAGGCACGCTGGTGGCCAGCAGCAAACCGTTGCGGTCCAGGATGCGGCCGCGGTTGGCCGGCAGTTCCAGCGTGCGCGCGAAACGCACCTCGCCCTGTCGGCGGAAGAAGTCGTTGCCGAACACCTGCACCCAGGCCGCGCGGCCGGCCAGCACCGCGAAGCCGGCGGCGAGGCCGGCCACGATGAACTTGCTGCGCCACACGGGCGTCTTGCTCGCGAGCAGGGGACTGGAGGTGTAGTTGACGCTCCTCGGCATCAGGAAACCTCCGCGCTGGGCGCTGCGGTATTCGCCTTGGGAGCGGCCCGGCGGCTCATGGCTGCGGCCTCCGCTCCGTGGCGACGTACTGCGTGATGGCCGGCGAGGCCGGGCGCATCTGCAGCTGGTCCTTGGCGAGGCGCTCGACGCGCAGCGGCGTGGCCTGCGCGCGCTTCTCGACCTGCAGGCGCTCGTGCTCGATCTCGAGCTTGCGGGCTTCGCCGTGCGCGCGCTCGATCTCGGCGTAGAGCCGGCGCGAGTCGTACTGCACCTGCACCAGGTACATGGCGCTGAGCATCACGGTGAGCAGAAGGACGAGGTTCAGGCGCGTCATGCGTCGGTCCTCTCGGCCACCCGCAGGATGGCGCTGCGCGAGCGCGGGTTGGCGGCGATCTCCTGCTCCGAAGGCTTGACGCGGCCGAGCGCGCGCAGCTCCATCGCGCGCGGCGCCGCGAACGGCACGCGGCGGTCCACGACCTCGCGCGAGTGCTTCGCGATGAACTGCTTGGCGATGCGGTCTTCCAGCGAATGGAAGCTGATCACCACCAGTCGTCCTTGCGGTTGCAGGATGTGCAAGGCGGCCTCTAGCGCTTCCTGCAGCTCTTCAAGCTCGGCGTTGATGAAAATCCGAAGAGCCTGAAATGTGCGCGTTGCAGGATCCTGGCCCGGCTCGCGGGTTTTGACCGCGCCAGCCACGAGTTGGGCCAGCTCGGCGGTGGTTGCAACAGGGCCCCGTTCCTGTCGGCGAGCCACAACCGCCTTTGCAATCTGAACAGCAAACCGTTCTTCGCCGTAGTCACGAATCACCTCCGCGATCTGGGCCTGGTCGGCCGTTGCAAGCCAGTCGGCCACGCTCTGTCCGCGCGTGGGGTCCATGCGCATGTCCAGCGGCCCGTCGCCGCGGAACGAGAAGCCGCGCGCCGGGTTGTCGATCTGCGGCGAGCTCACGCCCAGGTCCAACAGCACGCCCGCCACGCTGGCGGGCGGCAGGTCCGCGATCGCGCGGAAGCCCTCGTGCCGGATGGAAAAGCGCGGGTCCTGGATGCGGGAGGCCTCGGCGATGGCCTCGGGGTCCTTGTCGAACGCGATCAGCCGCCCCCGCGGCTCGAGCTTCGAGAGGAGCAGGCGCGAGTGCCCGCCGCGCCCGAAGGTGGCGTCGACGTAGGTTGCATCCGGCCTGGTGATGAGCGCTTGGATCGCTTCGTTCAACAGGACGGTGGTGTGTTGCCATTGGGTTTCCACCGCCTGCGCTCAGAAAGAGAAGTCCTTGAAGACGTCGGGCATCTGGCCGCGCATCGCCTCGGCCTCCTTGGCCTCGTACGTTGCCTTGTCCCAGAGTTCGAAGTGGTTGCCCATGCCCAGCAGCATGGTCTCGCGCTCGATGCCCGCGGCGGAGCGCAACTCAGGGGAGACGAGAACGCGTCCGGTGCCATCGAGCTCGACGTCCATCGCGTTGCCCAGGAAGATTCTCTTCCACCACTGCGCGTCCATCGGTAACGCTGCGATACGGTCGCGAAATTTCTCCCACTCGGGTCGCGGAAAGATCATCAGGCAGCCGTGCGGATGCTTGGTGATGGTCAGCTGGTTGCTGGCGGTGGCCGACAGGACGTCGCGATGCCGGGTCGGCACGGAAAGCCGACCCTTGGCATCGAGACTGACGGACGAAGCGCCCTGGAACACCGATGACCTGCCGAGTGGAAAAAAACGCTGCAACGTGGGGTGCGGAGGCACCTTTCACCACTTAATTGCACTTTCTTCCACTGTAGCAGCAAACGCTGACAGCGCAAGCCTCGGCTGTGAGAAATTTCCAATGAAATCAAGTACTTAGAGCGGGTTTTGGGAGCTCTTCGGCAGTCAAAACCGCTCTAAATCAATGACTTAGCTGAACCTCTGAATGTGGAACATGAAGCCCAGCGGGGCGCTTGTCAGAGGATGTAGCGCGAAAGGTCCTCGTCCCGGCTGAGCGCGCCCAGCCGCGCGTCCACGTAGGCCGCGTCGATGGTGACGGTCTGGCCGTCCAGCCGGGCCGCCCCGAAGCTCACCTCGTCCAGCAGGCGCTCCATCACCGTGGCCAGCCGACGCGCGCCGATGTTCTCGGTGCGCTCGTTGACTTCGTAGGCGATGTGGGCCAGCCGCGTGATGCCTTCGGGCGTGAAGGCCAGCTGCACGTTCTCGGTGGCCAGCAGCGCCTGGTACTGCTTGACCAGCGAAGCATGGGTGCTGGTGAGGATGGCCTCGAAGTCCTGCACCGAGAGCGATTGCAGTTCGACACGGATCGGCAACCGCCCCTGCAGCTCGGGGATCAGGTCGCTGGGCTTGGACAAGTGGAAGGCGCCGCTCGCGATGAACAGGATGTGGTCGGTTCGCACCGGCCCGTACTTGGTGGAAACGGTCGTGCCTTCCACCAGCGGCAGCAGGTCGCGCTGCACCCCCTGGCGCGACACGTCGGCGCCGCTCGTCTCCTGCCGCGTCGCCACCTTGTCGATCTCGTCGATGAACACGATGCCGTTCTGCTCGGCGCTGTGGATGGCCTGGGCCTTGATCTCGTCTTCGTTGACCAGGCGGCCGGCCTCCTCTTCCACCAGCAGCTTCATCGCCTCGGCGATGCGCAGCTTGCGACTGCGGCGCCGGTTGCCGCCGAACTGGGTGAACAGGCCGCGCAGCTGCTCGGTCATGTCCTCCATGCCGGCCGGGCCCATCACCTCGAGCTGCGGCCGCGCTTCGGCGACGTCGATCTCGATCTCCTTGTCGTCCAGCTGGCCTTCGCGCAGCTTCTTGCGGAACGACTGGCGCGCGGCGCTGTCGGCGGCGACTCCGGGTACCAGCACCTCGAGCACGCGGTCCTCGGCCGCGTCCTCGGCGCGGGTGCGCACCTTGCGCATCTCGGCCACGCGGGTCTGCTTGACCGCGATCTCGGCCAGGTCGCGCACGATCGAGTCCACGTCCTTGCCGACGTAGCCGACCTCGGTGAACTTGGTCGCTTCCACCTTGATGAAGGGCGCATCGGCCAGCTTGGCCAGGCGGCGCGCGATCTCGGTCTTGCCCACGCCGGTGGGGCCGATCATCAGGATGTTCTTGGGCGTGATCTCGGGCCGCAGCTTCTCGTCGACCTGCTGGCGGCGCCAGCGGTTGCGCAAGGCGATGGCCACGGCCCGCTTGGCGTCGGACTGGCCGACGATGTGGCGGTCGAGTTCGGAGACGATCTCCTGCGGTGTCATCGTGCTCACTCCAGGACCTCGATCGTGTGGTTCATGTTGGTGTAGATGCAGATCTCGCCGGCGATCTCCAGCGAGTTCTTGACGATGTCGCGCGCGCCCAGCTCCGTGTGGTCGAGCAGCGCACGGGCCGCGGCCTGCGCGTAGGCGCCGCCGGAACCGATGGCCACGATGCCCTTCTCGGGCTCGAGCACGTCGCCGTTGCCGGTGATGATGAGCGAGGCCTCGCGGTCGGCGACGGCCAGCATCGCCTCGAGCCGGCGCAGCACGCGGTCGGTGCGCCAGTCCTTGGTCAGCTCGATGGCCGAGCGCACCAGGTGGCCCTGGTGCTTCTCGAGCTTGGCCTCGAAGCGTTCAAAGAGCGTGAAGGCGTCGGCGGTGGCGCCGGCGAACCCGGCCAGCACCTTGTCGTGGTAGAGCTTGCGAACCTTGCGCGCCGAGCCCTTGACGACGACGTTGCCCAGCGTGACCTGGCCGTCGCCCCCGATCGCCACCTGCCAGCGGCCGTCGGCGCCCTTGCGCCGGACGCTGACGATGGTCGTGCCATGAAATTGTTCCATCGGCGGCAAATGGGGCCCGCCGCGGCGAATGCAAGCGTAACGATCAGTCGCGGCGGGCGCTGACCCGCGAGTGCTCGCTGATGCCGATGACGTTGTAGAAGGCCGCCACGAGGCGGTGCACCTCGATGAACTGCACCTGCCGGCCCTCGGCCTGCCGCGCGCTCACCCAGTTGAGCAGCGTGCCGGCGGCCGTGAAGTCGATGCGGATGAGCCGCGCGCAGGAGATCACCATGAAGTCGGCGCCGGCCAGCTTCACGTCCAACATGTCCAGCGCTTCCTTGGCGTCACCCAGGATCTGGCCCGCCAGCTCCACCGTGGCCACCTGGGCCATCTGCGACGACAACGGGGCGCTCACGCTGTCGCCGTAGCCGAGGTTGGAACTCAGCGAATCGCGGAAGGCCTCGCCGATGATGGTGGTGCCGGCCAGGGCGGTGCCGTCGGCCTGCAGCGGCTTGAAGTCGCAGCGGGCGCTGTCCCACGAAGGCGGCGACACCTCGTAGGTGACGCAGTAGTCCAGCGCGACCAGCTCGAACTCGTCGGGCCGGTGCATCACGCGCAGCACCTCCATGCGAAGCCGCCACCAGGCCGGGTTGACGCCGTTGTCGCCCGAAGGCGTGGCGGCGCGCAGCACCCGGTCGAGCGCGTCGGCGCCGACGAAGCGCAGCTGCACCTGCTGCGTCGCCCATTGCGCGAAGAGGCGCGTGAAGCCTTCGACCGCGCCTTCCTCGATGGCGGCCAGCTTGGTCCAGGCCAGACGCCAGGGCTGCGGGAAGCGCGTGAGCGCGGCGTTGAGCGCGGCCAGCGTCTGCGTGCCCAGGGTCGATGGGCAGGTCCAGTCGGCGGCGAAGCCGCCACTCGCGGCCGGCGCGGCCGCGGCGCCCATCTTGCCGACGGCTTCGGGCAGCGAGATCCACTGCGGCGCGGAACGGTTGAAGCGGCCGGCGAATTCGATGGCCGCGGCCTCGAACCGGTCCTGCTGGCCGGTGGCGCGGTACAGGTCGAACAGCGTGAGCCAGGTCTCGTCGTGGTCGATGCGCGGGCCGCCGGGGCTCAGCACCTCCATCAGGCCGGCTTCGGCGCCGGCGTCGTCGCCGTTGGCGAAGCGGATCGCGGCCTCTTCCAGTTCGGGGTCGTGCGCGAATTCCTCGACGTCGATGGCGAACACCTTGGACGCGGAGAAGCCGCCGCTGTTCGGGATCGAGTCGAGGCCGGCGCGCGGCGCGGCGGACGGCGCGGGCGTCGGCGCGGCGGCCTTCGCCACCGGCAGGTCTTCCCACTGGAGCGGCTCGAGTTCCGGCGCGGGCTTGGGCGTTGCGACGGGCGCGGCGACCGGCGCGGCCGTCGCCACAGGCGCTGCGGGCTTGGCCGGCATGAGGGGCACCACCGGCGCCGCCGCGGGCACGCGCGAGGCCGGAAGCGGCTGCGGCACGGTGCGGTCATACGGACCGACCGGGCCCGGACGGATGCCCTGCCCGCGCGGCAGGGTGCCGTGCGTGGTGCTGCCGCCGGAGGAGGACGAGCGCGGCGTGGAATCGGGCGGCATGCCCGAACTCGTGTACGTGCCGCTACCCGTGCGCAGGCCCTCGGTGCCATGCTTGGTCTTCCACCACTGCATGGACATCTGGGCCTCGATCTCGTCGATCTTCTTGAGTGTGCTGGCGCGGTCGTCCGGCTTGGACGGCATCGAGCTCTGGAAGAACGAGGGACGCGCCGCGGGATCGCCACCGGCCATCACCTCGCTGCGGCGCATCTTGCGGAGCATGTCGAATTCGCGCTTGCGCACGAAGTCGTTGCGCCGCTTGCGCTCGATCATCTCCTTGAGCATCTGCTTGGAGTAGGAACTCTCCTGCTCCGAGTCGGATTCGTTCTCCGACCAGCCGCTACCGGAGTTGCGGACGAATTTGACGACCTTGGAGAAAAGACCTGAGCTCTCGTCCTTGGGCATGGGCGTTCGTGGGCTCGGTACTGCTCTGCGACTGCGAAGACGGACGCGGAAAAGCCGGCGTCAGTCGCCGAACATCTTCTGCTTCAGCTCGCGGCGCTGCTGCGCCTCGAGCGACAGCGTGGCGGTCGGACGCGCCAGCAGGCGGCCCACGCCGATCGGCTCGCCGGTCTCGTCGCAGTAGCCGTAGTCGCCGGCGTCGATGCGCGCGATGGACTGCTCGATCTTCTTGAGCAGCTTGC
>Ga0247820_10002265_pt1 | contig 10831 bp, 9 predicted proteins | sample 13C_Glucose_Day1_2_FD_192480 | JGI IMG/M metagenome (GOLD analysis project Ga0247820, IMG submission 192480) | Soil microbial communities from agricultural site in Penn Yan, New York, United States - 13C_Glucose_Day14 | ecosystem: Environmental > Terrestrial > Soil > Agricultural land | place...
CCTGAACGGGTCGACCATCACTGCGATGGAGCACATCAAGCAGTCGATCGAAGACATCCTCACCACCCGCCTGGGCACGCGGATTGCGCGCCGGGAGTATGGCAGCCTCCTGCCTGAGCTGATCGACCACCCCCAAAACGACGCTACGCGTCTGCGCCTTTACGCTGCGACCGCCATGGCCCTGATGCGCTGGGAGCCTCGCGTCCGGCTATCCCAAGTACAAATGGCTACTGTCGGCCTGAGTGGTCGGGCTGAGCTGGAACTCACCGGGGCCCTAGTCGACAACAACGAGCCGTTCAGCATGCGCATGCCGCTGCAATTCGGGGGCGCCGCATGAATACGTTCCTGCCGATCGACCTCAGTCAGCTCCCAGCGCCGCAAGTCGTTGAACAGATCGACTACGAGCAGATCCTTGCCGAACGCAAGGCCTACGCCGTTTCCCTGTGGCCCGCGGACCAGCAAGCTGAAATCGCTGGCCGGCTGGAGCTCGAATCCGAGCCCATCACCAAGCTGCTGCAGGAGAATGCCTATCGCGAATTGATCTGGCGGCAGCGGGTCAATGAGGCCGCACTCGCCGTGATGCTCAGTTCGGCCGGCGGCAACGACCTGGAGCAGATCGCAGCTAACTTCAACGTCAAGCGCCTGGTTGTCCAGGAGGCCCAGCCCCAGGCGATTCCACCGGTGCCAGAGGTCTTGGAGGAATACGACTCTCTGCGCGAGCGGACCCAGATGGCATTTGAGGGACTGAGCACCGCCGGCCCACGCAACTCCTACGTGTTCCACGCCCGGGCAGCAAATGGCCAGGTAGCTGACGCCACAGTTGATAGCCCCTTCCCTGCCGAGGTCGTGGTCACGATTCAATCAATCCTGGGCGACGGTACCGCCAGCGCAGAGCTGCTCGATATTGTCCGGGCCTACCTCAGTGACGAGGATCGCCGACCTGTCGCCGACCGCCTGACGGTCCAGGGCGCCCAGGTCCTGCCGTACCAGGTGAATGCCCGCCTGTACCTCAAGACGCTGGGCCCCGAAGCTGAACCCATCCTTGCGGCGGCCGAGCAGCAGTTGCAGGCCTTCGTGGCGCAGCGCCGCCGGCTGGGCATGCAGGTGTCGGAGTCCGCCATCCATGCTGCCCTGCACGTTGAGGGCGTGCGTAAGGTAGAGCTACAAGGCTGGGCCGATATCAACGCCACGCTCAGCCAGGCGCCCTACTGCACCAGCATCACCCTGACCCAGGGCACTGAGCCATGAACCTGCTACCTGGTAATGCCACGGACCTGGAGCGCCAGGCTGCCGAGGCGCTCGCGCAGATCGAGCGGGTACCCGTGCCAATCCGCGACCTCATCAACCCGGATCGATGCCCGGTGGCTCTGCTCCCCTTCCTGGCCTGGGCCTTCTCGGTGGACCGCTGGGACAGCCGCTGGCCTGAGGCGGCCAAGCGCGGCGCGATTCGCTCGTCGTTCTTCATCCATTCGCGCAAGGGCACGATCGGCGCGCTGCGGCGGGTCGTGGAGCCGCTGGGCTACCTGATCGAGGTCATCGAGTGGTGGCAGACAGAGCCCAAGGGCGTGCCTGGAACCTTCGCGATCAAGGTGGGCGTATCCGACGAGGGGATCAGCGAAGAGACCTATCAAGAGCTGACCTGGCTCATCGATGACGCCCGTCCGGTAAGCCGCCACCTGACTGGCCTGGCCATCAGCCTTGAAACGATCGGGGCCTTCTACATCGCCGGCGGCCTGTACGACGGCGACGAGCTGGACGTTTACCCACCTGCCATGCGCGACCTCGAGGTGACCGGCTCGATCGGCCGCGGCGGTCGCGAACACACCATCGACACATTGGAAATTGCACATGGTTGACCAGAACTCGCAGTTCTACGCCATCCTCACGAACGTGGGGTCCGCGAAACAGGCCAACGCGGATGCCCTAGGCATCGCGTGGAAAATCACCCAGATGGGCGTTGGTGACGCCAACAACACCGAGCCTACGCCCAACGCCAGCCAGATCAGCTTGATCAACGAGTGGCGCCGGGCCCCGCTCAACCAGCTCAAGATCGATGACAAGGACAGCTCGATCATCGTGGCTGAGCAAGTCATCCCGGCCGAGGTGGGCGGTCGCTGGATCCGAGAGATCGGCCTGTACGACGCCGATGGCGACCTGGTGGCAGTGGCTAACTGCCCGCCGACCTATAAGCCGCTGCTCAACCAGGGATCCGGCCGTACCCAGGTCGTGCGCATGAACCTGGTGGTCAGCAGCTCCAGCAACGTTGAGCTCAAGATCGACCCCAGCGTGGTGCTGGCAACCCGCGAATGGGTAACCAGCGAGCTGGCCAAGCAGGACTTCAAACATTCTGTACTCGTGGCTACTACGGCCAACATCGTATTGGCAGGCCTGCAGACGATCGACGAGGTGGTACTTGCCGCCGGGGATCGTGTGTTGGTGAAGAACCAGGCCGCCGGTAAGGACAATGGTCTATACACCGTCGCAGCAGGCGCGTGGGTACGTTGTAGCGATGCTGACGTCAGCGCCGAGGTGACCCCAGGGCTGCTGGTATTGGTGGAGCGCGGTACCGTCAATGGCGACAGTGCCTGGCAGCTGTTGACCAATGCCCCGATCGTATTGGGTGTGACTGCACTGGCATTCGACATGGCATTTGGGCGCACGGGAGTCGCCGAGGGCACCTTCCGCAGCGTGACCGTGGACAAGTACGGCCGAGTCGTCGCGGCGACCAACCCGACCACAGTGGCGGGCTATGGCCTGACCGATGTGTACACCAAGACGCAGATCGACCAGGCCCTGGCGCTCAAGGCGGCGCTGGCAAGCCCGGATTTTAGTGGTACGCCATTGGTGCCAACGGCGGCGGCAGGTACCAACACGCGGCAGGCGGCCAGCACAGCTTTTGTGCTGACGGAAATCGCGCGGCTTGTGGCATCGTCGCCGGCCGCCCTGGACACGCTCAATGAGCTGGCGACGGCGCTGGGCAACGACCCGAACTTCGCTACGACCATGACCAACGCCTTGGCGCTGAAGGCGCCTCTGGCCAGTCCGGTCTTTACCGGCGATCCCCGAGTGCCGACGGCGCCGGCAACCGACAAGGATACGACTGCCGCCAATACTGCTTTTGTCTATGCAGCCATGGCGTTGTTCGGCATCGGAGGCGCTGTAATCAGCACCGATGCCAACATGAACAGCTACTTGGTGCCGGGCAACTATCTGACGCCTGCAGCGGGTCTTGTGAACATCCCGCCGGGATGGAATGCCGCGCAACGGCATAGCATCGTGGTGTCGGGTCTTGGGTCAACGGGGCACCTGGTGCAGACCATGGTTTCCGGCCTGGCCACCACTGAGCCAAAAATGGCGCTTCGAGTGCTCAACTCGGCACAGAACTGGACTGCATGGATCGAGTTTTGGCACAGCGGCAATACGCCAAAGCAAGCGACCCCCACGGATCAAACTGCCGGCGCCATGCTGACGGTTGGGTCTTTTGGTGCTGGCTTTGGCGTTCTTAGCGACGAAACTGACCTGAATAACTACAAGGTGCCGGGTAACTACCTGACGCCTTTGGCGGGTCTGACGAACATTCCTGAGGGTTGGTCTGCAAGCGTTCGCTACAGCGTGGTTGTCGAGGGCTATAGCGCAAACAACTACTTGGTCCAGCGCATTACCGGCGGCCTTCCCCAAGGCGGCACCCCGATAGTCGCCATGCGTGTGATGCAGAACCAGAACTCGTGGACTGAGTGGTATGTGGTCTCAGCCAGCAACACATTGCCGTTTCGCGGGACGGTGGTTATCAAGACCCCAGGGGTCACTGCCTGGCAGGTACCGCCCTTTGTAAAAAAGGCCTGGGTGACCGTGATTGGCGCCGGTGGTGGCGGAGGCTTCTCGGCGGCTGCCAGCGGCCTCGGCTCGGCTGGTGGTGGAGGTGGCGGACTGTCACAGCGCCTTGTTGACTTGACCGGCGTAACGAGTGTGTCGGTGACGGTGGGAGCTGGCGGGGCAGGTGCCCCGGTGGCTGGCAACACCGGTAGCACAGGGGGCACTTCGTCCTTTGGGGCGTATCTCTCCGCAACCGGCGGATTGGGTGGCGGTGGTAACAACAGCAACGGCAACGCCCCGGGTAGTGGTGGGCGAGGCAGTGGCGGCGATCACAACACCTCTCTTGGGGTCGGCTCGCCAAACTATGGAGTCTTCGGTGGCGCGGGAGGTGGGCCAGGTCCTCGTTCTACGCAAAGTGGTGTGGCTGGTAATAACGCGATCGACGCGGGCGGTGGTGGTTCGGGCGCATACGTCGGCAATGCGGGCGGCAATGGCGCCGATGGCTGCGTAATTATTCAATGGTGATGACTATGTGGGCACGTATACAAGATGGTGTCGTCGAAGAGACGACGGATATTGACCCGGAGGGGCGTTACCACCCCGATCTGAAATGGCGCACCTGTGCCGCGCAGGTGCAGCCTGGCTGGCTGTTCGCCAATGGCGTGTTTGCCGAAAAAGTCGAAAGCGCGGAGGAGCGTCGTGCGGCCGAACGGCAATGGCGCGACGTCGAGCTGGCAGCCCAGCAATGGATCCGCGACCGGCACCGCGACGAACTGGACCTGGGACGGCCCACTACGCTCAGCAATGAGCAGTTCGCCGAGCTGCTGGCCTACCTCCAGGCGCTGCGCGACTGGCCCCAGGCAGAGGCATTCCCGGATGCCACATATCGCCCAATAGCACCGGCCTGGATCGCCGAACAGCACCTGTAGCAACGGCCGTTACAACCCCTTTCGCTCGCGGATCCCCCGCGCGCGCGGCAGCCTGTGCAGTGTCATCCACCTGCACAGGCACACACCATGGCCGACGAATACCACCACGGCGTCCGGGTCCTCGAAATCAGCGAGGGCACCCGCCCAATCCGAACCGTTTCCACTGCCGTCGTCGGCATGGTCTGCACTGCAGACGACGCAGACGCCACGGTTTTCCCGCTCGATACCCCTGTCCTGCTGACCAACGTACAGGCTGCCATCGGCAAAGCCGGTACCACCGGCACCCTGGCCGCCAGCCTGCAGGCGATCGACGACCAGACCAAGCCTGTGACCGTCGTGGTGCGGGTAGCAACCGGTGCGACCCCCGAGGAAACCACCAGCAACCTGATCGGAACCACCACCGAAACCGGCAAATACACCGGCATGAAGGCGCTGCTGGCGGCCAAGACCCGGCTCAAGGTCACCCCACGCATTCTGGGCGTGCCAGGCCTCGACTCCCTGCCGGTGGCCACCGCCCTGGTCTCGATCGGCCAGCAGCTGCGCGCTTTCGTCTACGTCTCAGGCTCGGGCTGCAAGACCAAGGAAGAAGCCGTTGCCTACCGCGAGAACTTCGGCGCCCGTGAGGTCATGGTCATCTGGCCGGACTTTGAGCAGTGGAGCACCGTCAGCAATGGCACCGTCCCAGCGCCGGCAGTGGCCCGGGCCCTGGGCCTGCGCGCCAAGATCGACCAGGAGGTCGGCTGGCACAAAACGCTGTCCAACGTACCGGTCAACGGCGTAACCGGCATCACCGCCGATGTGTTCTGGGACCTACAGAACCCAGCCACCGACGCGAACTACCTCAACAGCAACGAGGTAACTACCCTCATCAACGCCGACGGCTTCCGCTTTTGGGGCTCGCGCACCTGCACTGAAGATCCCCTGTTCGCGTTCGAGAACTACACCCGAACTGCCCAGGTCCTGGCCGACACCATGGCCGAGGCGCACATGTGGGCGATCGACAAGCCAATGCACCCTTCCCTGATCCGGGACATGCTGGAAGGCATCAACGCCAAGTTCCGCGAGCTGGTCGCCGGTGGCTACCTGATCGGCGGCAGCGCCTGGTACGACGAGCAAGCCAACACCGAGACAACCCTCAAGGCCGGCAAGCTCTACATCGACTACGACTACACGCCTGTGCCGCCGCTGGAAGACCTCTCGCTGCGCCAGCGCATCACCGACCGCTACCTGGCTGACTTCGCCAGCCGCATCAACAGCTGACGGAGACCATACCCATGGCCATGCCACGCAAGCTCAAGAACCTCAACCTGTTCAACGATGGCGGCAGCTATCTCGGCGTCTGTAAGACCGTCACCCTGCCCCCGCTCAGCCGCAAGATGGAAGGCTATCGCGGCGGCGGCATGAACGGCCCGGTCAAGGCAGACCTGGGCTGGAGCGATGACGGCATCCAGCTGGAATGGAAGCTCGGCGGCTTCGACGACCAGGTTATTCGCCAGTTCGGTGCAATCAAGGCCGACGCAGTGCTGCTGCGTTACACCGGCACCTACCAGCAGGACGATACCGGCGTGCACACCGCCGTCGAGATCGTTGTCCGCGGCCGTCACGAAACCATCGAGGCAGGCGAAGCCCAGGCCGGTGAAGACACCGAGAAAAGCATCACCACCACCTGCAGCTACTACAAGCTGACGGTCGACGGCGAAGTCCTGGTTGAGGTCGACCTACTCAACTTCATCGAAGTTATCGACGGCGTCGACATGCTCGCCGAACAACGCAAAAACCTGGGCATCTGATCGCGCCCCCACTGAACAACCGGAGCCACCATGAACACTACCGAAACCAACACCGGAGTCACCACCGCCGAGGCTCCTGCCGAAGCACAAAAGCTGAACGACAACCAGGTCGAGCTGGATACCCCCATCCTGCGGGGCAAGACCGAGATTTCCGTCATCACGCTGCGCAAGCCCACCGCCGGCGAGCTGCGCGGTATCCACCTGTCCGAGCTGCTGCAGATGGATGTGGCGAGCCTGATCAAGCTGATCCCGCGTATCAGCGAGCTCAATGAGTACGAGGCCAGCCGTCTGGACCCAGCCGACCTGGTCGCCGTGGGCGTGAAAGTGTCCGGTTTTTTGCTGCAGAAGCGGATGAAGACGGACGCGTCCCTCGCTGCGTAGAAGACGCCATGGCCGATGTGGCCGTGGTGTTCCACTGGACGCCGAGCGACATGGACGGGCTCGGCGTGAAGGACCTGATGGACTGGCGCGAGCGGGCGCGGTTAAGGAGTAGCAACAATGGCCAATGACCTGCGCCTAGAAGTGGTGCTGAGCGCGATCAACAAAGCCACCGCGCCGCTGCGCCAGATCAGCCAGGGCAGCCAAGAGGCCGCGAAAGCCCTCAAGGCTGCCCGGGACAGCCTCAAGGAACTGAACGCCCAGCAGAAGGATGTGAGTGCTTGGCGTTCCCAGATGGCCGAAGCCCGCAAGACCGCCGAAGCCCTGAACGCGACCAAGAGCCGCGTCCAGGAGCTGGCCGGCGCGCTGCGCGTCCAGGAGCGTGCAGTCCAGCCGCTTCAGGCCAGCTATGACAAGCTCCAGGGCGAAACCTCTGCCCTGAACGATCACCACAAATCTCTTACCACGCAGCTGAAGCAAACCCGCGAGCAGGCGCGAGCGGCCAACCAGGTATGGCAAGAAAACCGCAAGCGCATCAGGGACCTGGGCGAGCAGATTGGCAGGACCAACCAGCCCACAGAGCAGCTGCGCAACGAATATGCAGCCCTTGTTACCCAGCAGCAGGCTCAATTGGCGCTGGTGCGCCAGCTCAGTGGGAGCCAGAAGGAACTGCAGCAGCAGCACCGCGCCAGCGCGACCGAGGCCCGTGAGCATCGTGAGCGCCTGTCGGCGCTTGGCAACCAACTGCAGGAAGCCCGTGCACCGATGCAGGGGCTCAACCAGGAGTTCCGCACCGCCCTGCGCGAGGCGCGGGCCCTGAAATCCCAACATGCCTCACAAGAGCAGGGCCTCCAGGCTCTGCGCGCCAAGCTGTCGGCCGCAGGGATCAGCACCCGCGACCTGGCGAGTCATGAGCGCAAGCTGCGCGATCAGATCACCGCCACCAACGAAGCCATCAGTGCCCAGACCAAGCGCATGGACCAGCTGGCGGCCAAGCAGGCGAAGCTGGCCAAGGCCCGTAGCGAGCTGGAAAAAGCACAACGCCTGGGAGCGAGTATGGCCGGTACCGGCGCGGCCGGCCTGGCCACCGGTTACGCCGCAGCACAGCCGGTGAAGGCTGCGATTCAAGCCTTTGCGCCCAACGAGGATTCGGCCACACAGCTGAAAGTCTCGATGATGGGCAGCAACGGCCAAGTGGCTGAAGACTTCCAGAAGATCACCGACCTGGCCACGCGCTTGGGCGATCGTCTGCCCGGTACCACTGCCGACTTCCAGAACATGATGACCATGCTGCGCCGGCAGGGCCTGAGCGCGCAAAGCATCCTGGGCGGTACCGGCGAAGCGGCAGCCTACCTGGGCGTGCAATTGAAGATGCCGGTAGAGGAATCGGCTGAATTCGCGGCAAAGATGCAGGACGCTACGCGCACATCCGAAAAAGACATGATGGCGCTGATGGACACCATTCAGCGCGGGTTCTATGCCGGCGTTGACCCAGGGAACATGCTGCAGGGATTCAGCAAAATCGCGCCGGTGATGGACGTCATCAAGAAAACCGGCATCGAAGCGGCCAAAGAGCTTGGGCCTTTGCTGATCATGATGGACCAGGCCGGCATGGAGGGCGGCGCTGCCGGTAACGCCTACCGCAAGATCTTCCAGGCAGGCCTGGACAAGGGCGGGGTCGAGGATGTCAACGACTCGACCGCGTTGAAAAGCCGAGGAATCAAGCTCAACTTCACAAACGACGATGGCAACTTCGCGGGTCTGGAGAACCTCTACAAGCAGATCGAGAAGCTCAAAGTACTCAACGACGAAGACCGTACAGCGACGATCAAGTCGCTGTTCGGCGACGACGCCGAGACCGTGGCCGTCCTCAACACCATGATGAACAAGGGCCTGGCCGGGTATCAGGAGGTGCAGCAAAAGCTCCAGGACCAGGCCGACTTGCGTACTCGCGTCAACGAGCAACTGGGAACGCTGAGCAACATCATGGAAGCGGCCGAGGGCAGCTTCACCAACGCCATGGCCGAGTTTGGTGCGGCAGTCGCTCCAGAACTCAAGGGTCTGATCTCTACTCTGGGTGAAATGGCAGCCAGCGTCGGCGCCTGGGCCCGAGAGAACCCTGGGCTGGCGGGCAGCCTGGTCAAGGTTGTTGCGGCCGTCGCGGTCCTCGCCGCAGGCTTCGGAGCCCTAGCGATCACCATGGCTAGCCTGCTCGGCCCCTTCGCCATGGTGCGCTATGGCATGACGCTGTTCAGCGTGAAGGGCGCCGGGGTGCTGCCGGTCGTCGGGAAGCTGGTCAGTGTGCTCGGCGGTGGGCTGCTGACGGCAATTCGCGCTGTCAGCATCGCCTTGTGGGGCTTGGCCATGAACCCTGTAGCGCTGGCCATTGCTGCTGTCGTCGCCGTTTTAGCCGGCGGGGCGTACCTGCTCTATCAAAACTGGGACCAGGTCAAAGCGTATTTCGCCAACTCCTGGGCCGAAATTCGCGCGGGCTTCAGTGCTGGCATCGGCGGCATTCTCACCGTTCTGGCCAACTTCAGCCCGATCGGCCTGATCTACCAGGCCTTCGCGGGAGTGTTGAACTACCTGGGCATCGAACTGCCGACCCGCTTCACCGAGTTCGGCAGCATGATCGTCAACGGCCTGGTTAATGGCCTGTTGGCAGGCCTGGGGCAGATCAAGAGCGCCATTGGCAATCTCGGAGATTCAGCTATTGGCTGGTTCAAAGAGAAGCTGGGTATCCACAGCCCGTCACGGGTATTTGCCGAGCTGGGTGGCTTCACGACCGAGGGCCTGGCCGTCGGCGTCAATGCCGGCGCGAAAGCTCCGCTCGATGCCGTCGCACGCATGGGGCAAGACCTGACGAAGGCCGGCCAGTTCGACCTGCAGGCCAATGCGCCAGAAGTCGCGGCGAGTAAGGGCCTGGTTACCAACGCAAGCAGTTTAGGCGCGCAGTTGGCCCAAGCCGGGACACTGGACAAAAACTTTACGACGGCAGGCGTTGATCAGGCGATTCCCGCGAACATTGCCGAGCTGAATAGCCAGTTGGCCAAGGTCGGGCGCCTGGACATCCAAGGTGCGGCGCCACCGGCTGGATCGGGCCAGCAGCGCCCTGCCGAAGTGCTCAGCCTGAGCAAACAATTGGCCAAGGTTGCACCGCAGGAGGTCCTGACATCGGCTCCACAAGTCGACGCCGGCCGGCCGGCTGCTGAGGTCATCAGCCTGAGCAAGCAGCTGGCCAACATCGCAGCGCCTGACGTCCAGGCACTGGTACCACAGGTCGACGCCAACCGACCGACTGCCGAGGTCATCAGCCTAAGCAAGCAGTTGGCCAACCTGGGCCAACGGGATCTGCAGGCTGTTGCTCCCCAGCTCGGTACCGGCCAATCCCTAGCGGCGAACGCTGCACCTGGTATCACCCTGGACAGCCGGCCACCTATTGCGGGCGCAGCGCCGAGCATCAGCGACAGCCACGACGTCATCAACATCAACATTCACCCGGCACCTGGTATGGACCCACAAGCCATTGCCCGTGCTGTCAGCGCAGAACTGGATCGCCGCAACAGCGAGAAATCTGCCCGTCAGCGCAGCCGCCTTTCTGACCAGGAGTAACCCACCATGATGCTCGCCCTGGGCATGTTCGTATTCAGCCTGCACACCCTGGCCTACCAGGAAATGCAGCGACAAACCGATTGGCGGCACGCTGCGAACAACCGTGTCGGAGCGCAGCCGGCACGGCAGTTCCTCGGTCGCGGCGAAGATGCCATTACGCTCCCAGGACTGCTGCTGCCCGAGCTGGCAGGCACCACCGTCAGCCTTGATGCCTTGCGCCAAATGGCCGACACGGGCAAGGCTTGGCCACTGGTCGAAGGGACAGGCCGATTGCTTGGCCTATGGGTGATCGAAAGCCTGAGTGATAAC
>Ga0247820_10002266_pt1 | contig 10830 bp, 15 predicted proteins | sample 13C_Glucose_Day1_2_FD_192480 | JGI IMG/M metagenome (GOLD analysis project Ga0247820, IMG submission 192480) | Soil microbial communities from agricultural site in Penn Yan, New York, United States - 13C_Glucose_Day14 | ecosystem: Environmental > Terrestrial > Soil > Agricultural land | place...
CCGGGCCCGGCGGGGCCTCGGGCTGGCCCTTCTCAGCGGCCGGCGTGTGCGCGGCGCACCGCCAGCCGCTGAGGTAGAGGCGGGCGTACGTGAGGGCGTGCGGGAGAGCCAGCGACTCGCACGCCCGACGGCGCCTGGTCACCCGTCGGTGTCCCACGCGGAGCAGGCGGCCTCGAGCTGGTCGGCGTGCTCCCAGGAGTCGCCGATGATCCCGCCGGTCCAGCCCTGCCACTGGCCGAAGTTGAAGGAGGAGCCGGGCTGGATCTCGTGGGCGATGACCTTGCGGGCGGCGTCGACGACGGCGGCCGGGCTGGCGTAGCCGAGGACGGGCAGGTCGGTCGGGTACTCGTTGGAGCCGTCGTGCTTCAGCTTGGCGAACTGCCAGGTGGGGCCGCGGTCGGGCTCGCCCTGGTCGGCCTCGCGGCCGGTGTGCCACTCCCAGAGCAGGAGCAGACCGTACGGCCACGCGGCCCCGTCGGGGATGTCCTCGGGCCACTTGCCGACCGTGCCGGACGGGTCGAGGGTGAGGACCGCGCTGAGGTAGCGGTAGGTGCCGCGGGTCTCGCTGTCGCTGGTCCAGCTGTGGTCGGTGGGCTCCATGCCGGCGGCGGTGAGCGCGTCGCCGACGGCCTCGATGTACGGGTCCTGTGGCAGGGTGCGGTCGGTCATGACGCTCCGTTCGCGATGACAGTGGGTAGTTCGGTGGTGGTGTGGCGCTCCCACAGGCCGGCGAGGGCGTCAGCGGACTCGAGGCTGGTGATGCGGCCGAGACGGCGGCCGCACTGGCAGGAGCCGATCAGCTCCCGGCCGCCGAACTCCATGACCAGGGCGTGGCCGCCGGCCAGGGACTCGACGGCCGCCGAGTCGGTCTGGCCGGCGTGCGGCTCACGGAACGCGCGGGCCACCAGGTCGACGGCGGCCTCGCGGTTGTAGCCCGCGTCCTGCAGGACCGTGAGCAGTTCTGCGCGAGCAGTGGACTCGCCCGCCCGGCGCTGGATACGCCGTTGGGTGTCCTTCTCCTCGCGCTCCTGCGCCGCCTGCAGGGCGGTGTCGATCGCCTCCGCGAGCTGCGGCACCGTCGTCTGCCAGTCGACGTCCGTGCTGCCCGGGCCGATCCCCTGGACCAGGCGCCCGCGCAACTCGTGCGCGACGAGCGGACGCTTGAGGCGCGGCCGCCGCAGGACGGCGGCGATCAGGTCGGTACGGCTGGTCACTGCCCGGCCTCCTGCTTCTCTGCCGGGCCGTCAAGGGTCATGCAGCCGACGTAGAGGGGCAGCCCATCGACGACCGCCTGGGCGCTGGTGAACACCGCGTTGTACTGGTCCTTGCGCTTCAAGGTCGCGCCCATCCAGGACGCCCAGGACGCCACCTCGTCCGGCGTCGCGAACGTCAGGTGCAGGTACGCCTCGTCAAGGTCCCGAGCGCTGAGCGCCGGCGACGCGGACAACGGCTGCGGCAGGCCGGCCGGGAGCGCCTGCAGGAACAGGCGTACGCGCTGCCCGAACTGGAAGACGGCGGACTCGATCTGCTGCATCTCGGCGAGTGCGGCCTCGCGAATGCCCTTGCTCACAGCTCACCGTCCTTGCCGTCCAGCGGCGGCCGGTGAGGAGTGTCGACTCCTTCGCCGAACGCAGGCCGGTAGTAGGCGTCCACGACGGCGCGCCACTTGCGGAGGGGCCGCTCGACGCACCACCAGCCGCAGATGACGACGGCCGCGTCCACGGTGATCAGGATCATCAGCATCGGCGGGAGGGCGCCGGTGGCGAGGAGCCACAGGCCAGTGACCACGGCGGCCGCGACGGCACCGGCCACAGCGCACGCGACTAGCGTCTTCACGAACAGGTCAGTGCGGGTACGGGTCATTAGACGGCCACCACCACGGGGCGCTGCGGCGCGGAGTCGACGGTGGTGATCCACTCGGCGGCCTCGCCCACGGCGGCCAGCCCGTCGGACGCGTGGCGCCAGCGCAGGGTGTCGATCTGGTGGGCACCGTCGGAGTCGGGCACGGCACCGGCGATCCAGCGGCGGGTGCCGTCGGCGTCGCGGTAGGCGGTGATGATCCCGTACAGGAGGTCGCGGGTGAGGGCGGCGGCCTGCAGGGTGACGAGGTACTGGTGGGGCTCGCCGCCCGGGATGGCGGGGCGGCCGGGCCACAGCCACACCCCGCCGTGCTGGGTGGGGTGCTGGCCCCAGCCGGTGAGGGCGGTGGTGGCGTGGTGCTCGGTCAGGGCCTCGCCGCTGACGACGTACACGGTGTCGCAGTCCCGGCACAGCAGCCGCAGCTGGACCCGGCCGAACGTGTCGTCGTGGGTGCAGCCCTCGCTCACGCACGTGTGGGCGGTGGTGGTGGCCGGCCGGGGGCGGAGGCCCTCGGTACGACGGATCTCCACCGCATCCCACACCGGGGCGGGGCAGTCGGCGGTGTGGGTGAGGGCGTCCCACCCGAAGTAGGTCTCGGTGATCAGATCCATGAGAGGGATCCCTTGCGGAGGGAGACGGGCGCGGGCGTGCGGGTGGTGAGGAGGCGTGCCTCGTCGGCCGGGGCGGGGCCCGCGTGCCGTCCGGTGGACGGCGGGTACGCGGGCTGCGGCGGGGCCTCGATGACCGAGGTCTTCGCCGGGGGCGGCGTCGGCCGGGCGGCGGCGGGGCCGGTGGCGTCGGCCGCGGCCTTCACCACGACCGCGAGCACGGCCCAGGCGCCGACGCCGATCCCGCCGGCGCGCAGCCATTCGGCGATGGTGGTGGGGTCGCTCATGACGTGACCTGCCCGGCGTCGGCGAGGAGACCCATCAGGCGGGCCGCGCCACGGTCGGTGAGGAGCGCAGGCACGCCCTCGCCGTCCAGCTGCACAGCGACGTCGCCGACCACACCCACCGCGTAGGCGTGGTCCCCCTGCAGGGTGACGGCCTCGGTGGCGATGGACAGCTTGTCGAGCCACCAGCGCCACGCGTTCAGGGACTGGGGCCGTACGGTCAGCCCCAGATAGGTGGCGGTGGGGATGTCGGTGGCGACGACGTCGGGCTGCCGCATGCGCAGCTCACCGGCGAGTAACGCGGCCGGGGACTCGAGGTCGATCTCCGTACCGATGCGGACGGTGCAGCCGGCGTACTCGGTGGTGGTGATCCCGGCCGTCTCGTCCACGCCCGGGCCCCCAGCCGCGTCCGTGTCGACGACGGCGTAGCGGACGGGCACGGTCTCGTCGTGGGTGTCGGCTTGCTCGGCGAGGAGGGCGGTGATGGCGGGGGTGAGCTCGACGGCCAGGCGCTCGATGTGGTCGGCGGTCAGCGGCAGGTCCAGGACCTGGGCGGCGAGCTCGATGCGCGAGTGCAGCGTGTGCTGCAGGGGCCGGGTCACTTGCCGTCCTCCGGCTCCGCGGCCTTGGCGGCGAGCGAGGTGACGGCGGCGACAGCCGGGACGACCACGTCGGAGGGGGCGGTGCCGACCGTGGGGAGCGGCTGCGTCACCTCGGTGGCGGCCTCCTCCCCGGTCTCCTCCGGGCAGGTCGACTGCAGGAGCTGGTCCGCGTCCGCCTCGCTGGTCAGCGCCCACGCGCTCAGCGGGACGCCGTCAACGACGGTGCGCAGGCCGATCCAGCAGCCGACGAGGTTGCCGCGGTCGTCGCGCTTCTCCTCGCGGGTGACCTCGGTGTCGGTGAGCGCCGCCGTCTCGAGCACGCCGCGGCCGGCGGTCAGCCCGGTGCCGAAGTGGAGGCGTGCCTCGAAGGACTCGAAGGCGAGGGACCGGTGCACCTCGGCGGCGCTCGGCAGGGTGGGGACCTGCTCGACGAGCCGGTGGGCGAGGGCCTGCGCACGCCGGTACGAGCCGCGGTCGGGGCGGAGCGCGGTGGCTATGGGTGCGGCAGGCGTGGTGGCCTGGGTAACCTGGTCCATTGGAACCTCGCTTCAGGTTGGTTGATGTGAGGGGACGTCTTGAGTCGAGCGGGGCCGTTACGGACGGGCAGGTCCGGGCGGTCCCGTTTTGCTGTGTCGTGCTTGGTCAGGCGACGGCGCGCTGGCCGATCTCGTCGGCCTCCTCGCGCTGCTTCAGCCAGGCCTCGACGACTTCGCGCGGGTAGAGGACGCCGCGGCCGACCCTCGTGCCGCGTGGGCCCTGCCCGCGGTGACGCCAGGCGCGCACGGTGGCAGGCGACCTACGGACGAGGCCCGCGAGTTCCTTCGTCGTCATGAACCGCGAGTCGGTGGTCGTCTCGCTCATCGTTGTTCGCTCCTTCCAGATGCTCGATCGGGCAGTCCAGCCCTTCAGCGATCACGGCGAGGACCTCGGGCTGCGGGGCGCGCAGACCGCGCTCTATGCGTGACAGGTGGCTGGGAGAGATGCCGACGGACTCGGCGAACGCGCGCAGGCCCCGCCCGCTGCGCTCGCGTTGCTGCCGGATTCTCGGTCCGTCAACTTGCATGCCGTGACGATACGCAACGAACGGCAACGATGCAACGCATTGAACAGAGACGAACCGTGACGAGCGTTTGACGTGCAGAGATGACGAGTTCTTGAGTGTCGGTCGCGTTGTGGCGGCCCTACGCTGTTGCCTGTTGTTGCCGGTCGTTGACTGGCTCGGACACGAAGGGGCGCTTCGTGATGACCATGACCCGAGACCCACAGGCGTGGGCCCGCCTAGGCGGTGCTCTACGCGAAAGCAGGGAGAGGCAAGGGCTGACGCAGGCCGAGCTCGCACAGCGGGCTGACGTCTCAGCCAAGAGCGTTCAGGACGCGGAGGCGGGCAAGGTGCCCAAGAGCCGCATGCCGTACACGCTCGCTCCCATCGCCAAGGCGCTGGGCTGGCCGGCCGGATCGGTGGACTCAGTGCTCGCCGGCGAGGATCCGCCGGGAGGTTGGCGGGACGTCCGGGTCGAGGTTGAGGTCGAGGACTCCCGGGTGGAGGCGATCATCGCCAACGCCATGGTCCGGGCAACTGACGGTGCGACCGGTGCAGAGATTCGCAAGGCGGCCAAGATCGCGCTGGACGATTTGCGTCGTCACGGCTATCTACGCGAGACGAATGCAGCGCAACCAAACGCGTTGAGTTGAAACACTTAGCAATGAGCAGCAACAGGTCTACGCTCTGTTGATCCCGGACTGTAACGCTCCGGCGGGAGGGGAGTACTGCCTGTGTCCACTCGTTGCACAGCTGTAGTCGTAGTGACTGATCTCCAGTCGCGGAACGTGGCTGCGTTCACCGCCGACATGAACGGCAGCCCTGTGGCTGTCGTCAATGCGCTCGCACGCGAAGATCCCGTGGTCCGCGAGGAAGCCAAGCGCGCCCTCGCGGCCGCGGGCATCGACGCCGACACGATCCACGAGGTACTGCATGGGATACGTCGTTGACCGCTGGCACTTGGCCCGCCCTCCCGAGGGGGCAGTCGAGTGCGGAGAGCACAAAGGGAAAGTCGCGTCGTCCGTCCACGGGCAGGGCAAGAGGTGGCAGGCCCGCTACCTCGACCCGGGCGGCAAAGAACGCACCAGCCTGTGGCGCACCAAGCCGGAGGCTGAGAAGGAGATCATCAAGCAGGAGAGCGCCAAGCTCGACGGCTCCTGGGTGGACCCCGACCGCGGGAAGATGACGGTCAATCAGGTCGTCTTCGACATCTGGCTCCCTGCGACCAGCACCATCGAGCGGACCAAGCGCGAGTACCGCGGAGTCATGAACCGGTACCTCATTCCCGAGTGGGGGGACCGGGAGGTCAGGTCCATCCGGCCGAGCGAGGCCGGCGCCTGGCAGAACCTGCTCACCACCAAGTACGAGCTCGGAGGGTCGACACCGAACCGTACGGCCCGCCTGGTCCGCAGCGTCTTCCGGATCGCCGTGGTCGACCGCATGATCCCCGTCAGCCCGTTCGACGGAATCAAGTCACCGACCCTCGTCCTCCCTCAGATCGACCCGCCGGACATCGACACCGTCCGGCTCATCATCGACGAGGCACACCACGACCGGTGGGCGACGATGGCTGAGCTCGACGCCCTCACCGGCCTGCGCTCCGGCGAGCTCCGCGGACTCCGCCTCGACAATCTGCGGCTGCTGCACAAGGCGCTCGACGTCCACCAGCAGCTGGTGTACGAGCCGGGCCAGGGCTTCTACCTCGACAAGCTGAAGACGGGCGCCGGCCGGAGGACCCTGCCCCTCAACCAGCGGGCGGTGGACCTGCTGGCCTGGTACATCGCGAAGTACCCGCCGCCCTCTGGCGGGCCGTGGGCCGGGCTCATCTTCTCCATGCCGGAGGGCAAGCCCATCGGGGAGTCGACGCTCGACTGGGCGTTCAAGGCCATGTGCGCCAAGGCCGGCGCGAAGGCGTACCGCTGGCACGACATCCGCCACCACTACGCCTCGGTGCTCATCGCCGGCGGGGAGAACCCGAAGGTGGTCAGCAAGCGGCTCGGCCACACGGACGTCGCGTTCACGATGCGGGTCTACGCCCATCTGTTCGCCGAGGCGGAGGAGCAGACGCGTTCCGTCCTGGATGCGGCGTGGGCGGTCCCGGGCCAGACTCGGGGGAAGGCCGGAGAGGAATCTTCGCAGCCGACCGGAAGGGAACCGGAATCTCATGGGCGGAAACCGGCGTTGGTGCAGCTCAATGCATGATCGTAGAAATCAGCACTGGATGTTCCAAGCAGAGAACGGATAGGCAGGTCAGACGCTCGCGCCCCGCCTGACCTGCCCAGACGCACCGTTTGATGTGTTGCACTGCGTCGCAACGTCTTCCGGCGTTTCACGGAAGGGATCCGGAAAGCCGGCGCCCTACCGGAAGGCCGCCGGAAGACGCAGGGCCCCCAGTCGTATGGCGACTGGGGGCCCTGCTGCACCCCCGCCCGGCTGGGGCGCAGCCAAGGCGGAGGGCGTTCATGGGGTGGTGTTACCGCGGGTACCCGAGGCGGCTGCTTCCTCAACCTGGCCCCAGGCATATTCACCCTTTAGGGTGAACGCACGTTCGATCCGTCACGACGCCCGCGGCTCTGTGGTCCGGAACCATCGGGGCCGGGCCCTGCAGCGCCGATTCCTGACACTGCGATGTGGGTGCAGTTTGCACCGAAACCCCCAAGATCGCAAAGAGCCTGCTGACACCAGGCTGACACAAGATCATTTACGGCGCAGCGTTATCCGGTGCCACCAGACCCAACCGATGAATGGCTCGACGGCGAGGGGCGGCGCATCGGCAGGCGCATCCGCTTGATCCGTGAGTGGCGGAACTACACCCAGGAACATGTCTTCCTGGCGGTCCCGATGAACCGCGCTCACTATCAAGAGATCGAGGCCGGCCGGGCGAACCCGACCCTGCGAACGCTTCTACGGATCGCCCGAGTGCTCGACGTTCCGATTGACCAGCTCGTCCGCTGAATCAGCCGCGCTGCCACTTGCCGAGGGCGAAGAGCCGGGGTGGCCCCGCCCATCCGCCACGGGGGGAGCGGACGAGCGGGGCCGGCATGAGGGCCTACACAGCGACGAGCTCCCGGCCGAGCAGGGCGTGGGCCTGCTCGGTGAGGGCCGGGTCGTCCAGCGTCATCCGTCCCGCCATCACCCGGCGGTGTCCGTAGTAGGGGCTGTCCAGGTCGACGGCCTGCGCCATGTCGAGGGACCAGCCGGTGTGCGGCACGTCGATGGTGCCGGGCTTGAGTACGGTGCGGGAGCTGTAGCCGGTGCAGGCGAGCCAGCAGCCGCACCGCTGCTCGTGGGTGCCCTTCCACTCGCCGATGAATCCGTGGCGCCCGCCCAGGGCGAACAGGTCCCCCGGCTCATGCACGTTGCCTTCGACGGGGATCACGCCGAGGACGGCGGTCAGGCCGGTGTCCATGGTCGTGTAGGTCAGGATGCAGCGGGAGCCGGTCTCCCAGCCGTGCAGCATCGAGAAGATCGTGACCCTGCCAGCCCCGCTCAAGTGCCTCGCCATCAGTGCGTCCCTCTCTCCGCGGTGGCCGACCCCGTCACTGTACGGGCGAGGCCGGCCACCTCTCAGACGGTCAGTGGTCAGCCGTGGTCACCGCAGGGCAGCGGGTCGGGCGTGCCGCCGTCGTCGCCGCAGGTGTCCCCGCAGTCCACCCTGGCGGTCCACAGCTCCGGGATCGCCGTGTAGCCGGCCGCCCGGATCGCGGCGACGGTAGGCGGGATGGCGTCCTCGGGCGCGGGGTAGGTGGCGCCACCCCAGCCGTCGCACGGGCTGTGGTGCACCTTGTGCCAGCCCGGCCGTCGGAAGAACGCGTCGTACTCGGCGGTGAAGGTCATGAACTCGTGCCACGCAGGGTCGACGTCCGCGCTCATGTACAGCGTCGGCGCCCCCGTCGGCTTGACCGCCGACGTGGCGAGGTAGGCGAGGGCCTGGTCCGTGATGGCCTCGGCCCGCGCCTGGTCCACGGCGGTGGTCTTGGCGACGCGTCGGCTCAGGCGGGTGAAAAAGCCTGCGTCGACGAGGGCCCTCGCCGACACGGTCTCCAGGACTGGTGCGGACATGCTCACTCCTCTGCTTCGAGTGGTGCATTAGGGCCCGCCCCAGGGCTCGACCTGTCCAGGGTTTTCGGGGCCTGGGGCGGGAGCGAAGGGGCGGCTTAGCCGTCGGCAGGCGTGAGCGCCGAGCGGGTAGAAGCCGGGGTGAGGGGAGGATCGACCGGCCACGGGGCGCGCTCATCAGCGAGGCGGTGAACACCGGCGGCGATGAGCCGGGCCACAACGAGCGGCGCGCACAACGCGCCGGGCCCCGACATCTGCACGGACCAGTAGGAGGCTGCGCCCGGGCACAGGACTACGGCGTCGAGGCGGGGCACACCGAGGTAGGTGCCACGGCCGAGGGCGTCGACGTCTGCCACCCGCCAGTCGTCTGCAGCTGCCCGCCACGTGCGGGGCATGCTCGCGGGAACGAGGGCGTAGTAGCGGGGGCCATGCGGGTCGCAGATGACCGGGCCCTCCAGCGTCTCCTCGAGGACCGGGTCGATGTCCTCCGGGTCGGTGCTGGCGGCCACGGCCTGGACCAGCCGCCCCGGGATGCGGACCGCGGAGAACAGGGTGCCGAGGGGGAGCATCGCGACGTGGTGCTGCTCCCACTCCAGGCGAGTCATACCGACGTCGCTGACCGTGGACAACAGCCACTGCTCGACGGCCAGGCGGCGGTCGGTGCCCGGGTGTACGAGCGCGCCGTCCCCTAACCGCACAGGTTGCAGGGCCCGCTGGGTTTCGCTGGTCATCCTCGCCCCTCCACGATCACAGTGATCCGTCTCACATCAGTGACCGTAGAAGGGCAGGGACAGTACCGAGGACCGGAATCCGGTCCCCTTCTCTACGCAGCGAGGAGACCGATCTCCATCGCCAGCTCACTCGCGCGCCGCCGCCGCGCCGACTGCTTCGACTCGACCTCCTCGAGGATGAGCCGGCGCGCGTAGCCGTTGTACGCGATCGTCTCCGGCGCTGCCCGGTGGGCCTTCTTCAGCGTCGCGATGGCGGCGTCCGGCTGTCCGTCCAGCTGGTAGGCGCGGGCTTCCTCGATGCGGTGGCGAGCCCGGCGCGGGCGCGAGGGGATGGTGACCTCGTCCGCGCGGGCGGCCTGCCGTACGGACTCCCCGCCCTGGTGCAGCTCGACGGCCACCGTCACCGCGTGCGCGCCCATGATGGCCCGCGAGAACGAGGTGACGGGGTGGTAGTAGTCGGCAGGCAGCCGGGCCGCCATGGTGTTGGCCTTGTCCCAGTGCCGCCAGGCGGTGCCGGTCTCGCGGCGGCGGGCAGCGGTGTAGCCGAGCTCGAACTCGAGCGCGCCGGCGATCGCAAGGACGTCGGCCGAGGCGTCCGGCAGGAGCGGCTCGAGGTACCGGACGGCCTCGAGGTTGACGGCGTCTGCAGCGTCGAAGTGGCGGGGCCCGGAGTCCCGGTGCGCCTGGGCGAGGAGCCACGCCGCTACCCCGATGGCGTGCGGGTCGCCGCTGTCCTGGGCGGCGACCATGCCGCGCTCGGCGACGCGCCACAGGAGGCTGGCGTCGGGCTGGTAGGCGATGAAGAACTGGCTGAGGCTGTAGGTCTCGGCGAGGAACGCCTGTGCCTGCCGGCGTTCAGCGCTGGAGTCCGCGTGCCGCACCAGTGCCTGCGCATCGCGGATCAGGTCGGGCAGCAGTCGGCCGATGACTTCGCGGTGGTTCGGCGCCTGGTGGCGGGCCCGCCACGCGGCGTGCAGCCTGGCTTCGAGGTGGGCGACCGGTGGTGCTTCCACAGGGGAGGACAGTGGGAAGGAGTCGACGGCCGCCTTGACCGCGGCGAGGCGGGGGTGGCCGGGACCGACGAAGAGGTTCACGTGCATGTCGGAGTGCCCTGTCAGGTCAGCGAGGTCGCGTACCCGAAGGGCCTCGGCGATCCTCAACACCATCGCGAGACTGGGCTCTTTCTGCTGCCCGTTCTCGATCTTCTTGAGGGTGTGGGGGGAGACGTCGATGAAGTCCGCGAGCTGAGCGCGCGTCATGCCGCGGCGCTCGCGGAGAATTTGCACGCGCTGCCCGAATCGCAGCGGGTCGGCGTACGGGTCCGGGGTAGCATCAACTGGCACGGTCTCGCCCCTCTCTGTACAGCTTCGTCACTGACAGGGTATGGGGCGGGACCTTTCTCGTGTGAGCGATCGCACAGCACACACCCCCTGGGCATGACGAAGCGGCCCCGCCCACCCCTGTGAGGGGGTGGGCGGGGCCGTGTCGTTACGCGTACTGCCTGCGCTGAGGGTCGAGCGCGAGTCCCTGCGGGGTGGCGGGGGACTGGCCCGGGCTGTCGTCGCCCGGCTGCGGCGCCCCGTCCCTGCGGCACACCAGGGCGTCCTGATCCCAGGCCGGCGTCTGCAGGCTGTACACTGTAGGACA
>Ga0247820_10002267_pt1 | contig 10828 bp, 9 predicted proteins | sample 13C_Glucose_Day1_2_FD_192480 | JGI IMG/M metagenome (GOLD analysis project Ga0247820, IMG submission 192480) | Soil microbial communities from agricultural site in Penn Yan, New York, United States - 13C_Glucose_Day14 | ecosystem: Environmental > Terrestrial > Soil > Agricultural land | place...
GCTATATGCTCAACCCGTTGATCAGCCCAGGCAGTCTTGAGGACTTTGTCGAACTGGTTATTCCCGAATTGCAAAAGCGAGGGCTGTACCGGACTCAACCGCAAAGCGGCACTTTCCGTTCGCGGTTACGGGCAGATCACTCCAGTCACCTGCCTGACTCGGCCTATGGGGCTTCGTTCCGCTTCGACAGGGCGCTTCATGGCTGACGCTATTTAACCGCATACACCTTGCGTACATATCGCGTGCTTTTCCAGGCGCACGGCGCACCCCGCGCAACAAACACGCTGTCGCCGGTATTGACGGTCACACTCGAGCCCTCAGGTGTCTGCAACGTTACGCTGCCTTCGATCAGGTACATCAGCTCATTGAGCTTGTGCGGGCGACCGTGACGTTCGTAGGGCGTCGAGTCCCACACGCCGACACGCAGATCGGTTGTGGCGTCTTCGAAGGCATTACGTGAGCGGCATTGCGGTGTCGGACCGATCAGGATCTGCTGCTCCGGCGCGGCGGAGGGAGATAGGTGCGCCAGCGGGTCGAGCGGGGTCAGGCCGGGTGTCGCGGCTTTGGTGGCCATGGCGCAAAACGCCCATCGGGTGCCGGTCTTTGCTTCGATCCGCAGGGCCGTGCCGCGGCCGATGACCGCGCTGGCGCCGACGGCCAGTTCCAGCGTCCGCTCCCGGGTTTTCAACGTCACATGCCCCGCGTGAACCACGATCACCTCGGTGTGCGGGAAGTCCTCGATATCAAGGCTTGCGCCTGCTTTGACGATGCCTGCAGATATGCCGTCGCTCCCTGACCAGGCGATCTGACGTCCGGTCGAGAAAGGGTCTGCAGCGTTCAAGGGTTGCTGTTTGAAAGCGGTGTCGACGCGACTGCCATCGGCGCGAGCCAGCAGCATGATGCAAGGTTCGAACATACGGGTGAAGCTCCAGGTCTTGAGGGAATTTCATGGGGGGCGACCAGCGCCAGCCCGATAGTCAGCCGATGGCTTGGGTGACCAGGGCAAACTGCCGAACGCCATGGTGTGCCTGCGGTGCAGCACCGCGGGACATTTGGGCCACGGTGTCGACCTTTTTCAGGCCGGCGGCTTCCAGCCAATCGGCCAGGCCACAATCGGCTGGAATATCGATGCGCACAAAGGCGTCCGGTATCCCGGCCAGCAATGTCGCGATCAGATGTTGGGCCTGCCCAAGGTTTTCGGCGATCAACGGGCCGATGCAACGACCGCGACCGAACGGGCGCAGCAGGGCGAAGGCGCGCAACTGGCCGGCGCGCACAATGCCCACCGAATGCTCTACGACAGTGAACAGATCGCTGAGCACCGCTTGCCGATCCAGCCCGCTGCCGGCATTGGCCAGTTCCAGCACCCGCCCATGATCCGCCTCGTGCAGCGGGCGGCATTCCTCACCGTCTGCCAATGGTCCGGGCACGGGGGCTTGCGCCAGGCCCTGATGCTGCTGAATCCGGCCAAACTCGACAAAACCCTGGCTGGCATACAGCGGTGCGCCGGCCACGGTCGCATTCAATATCGCCGTGCTTGACTGGCAAGCCTGCAGCGCGTGTTCCATGAGCTTTCGCCCGATGCCCTGGCCCTGGTAATCGTCACTGACAATGACCAGGCCAATGGTCGTGAAATCACCTTGCGGGCAGGCGAACGCGGTGCCGATCAAACGCTCGCCATCGAGTACGACAAAGCCCTTGCTGACCCGTTGCAGCATGGCCCAGTCGTCAAGTCGATGGGGCCACTTCAATTGCACGGACAGGGCATGGGCCTTGGGCAGGTCGTCGGCAGTCATCGGCCGATAGACGTAGGAAGGGAGTGGGGTGGACATGGCGATTCTCCGATCAAGAGTGTGCGCTGGCGCCGGGTTTTGCGGCGAGGTGACGCCTGTATCCCATCTGGATGAAAGCCTGACAAGGGGGCAGGGAACATTCGGCAGATTCCGCGAAGCACGGTCCCGAAGACCACACTTACTACTTAATCCGGGCCTTGTGTCGGCAGCAAATGCTTGGGCCTTTTTACCCTATAAAAGGCTTGTACCGAGCCTCGTCGCTCAGGCGCAGGATGTACGTTCAATCGCCTCGATTCAGAACCGGGCTGAGATGCGCCGCAGCAACTGATGCCACGGCTGCGATGGGGCGCAGTTTCTGCGGGCAAAGTCGCTGCCCGAAGTCCAAAGCGGCTGATAAAGGTCCATAAGTGCGCATAAACCGGGGCTTTGCCCAAGGCTGGAGCGCACCGCAAAGTCTGCTGAGCGGCGTGACCAAAACGGTGATTTGTATCGAACGGAGGTCGCTTTTAACGCCATCTGCTGATTTCACGGTGTTGTAATGACGGTGTGCTGCAGCGTTGCATCGCTACTGCGCAAACCAGGCAAATGCTTGTAGCGCCATTGACCTCAACGAACTTCAGGAACGCACTCAATGAGCTTTCTTCGCCCCAAATTCATTACCTTCGACTGCTACGGAACGCTGACCAATTTCCACATGGGTACGATGACCCGCGAACTCTTCGCCGATCGCGTTCCCGCTGAGCAGATGGATCAGTTCGTCAAGGATTTCTCGGCCTATCGCCTGGACCAGGTCATGGGCGACTGGATGCCGTATGACGAGATTCTCAAGATCGCTCTGGCGCGTACCTGCAAGCGTTGGGGAATCGAATACCGCGAAGAAGGCCAGCTGTATTACGACGCCGTTCCGACCTGGGGCCCGCACCCGGACGTACCGGCCGGCCTGTCGAAAATCGCCGACAAGATTCCCCTGGTGATTTTCTCCAACGCCAGCAACAGCCAGATCATGTCCAACGTCGAAAAACTCGGCGCACCTTTTCACAAAGTCTTCACGGCCGAACAGGCACAAGCCTACAAACCACGTCTGGCGGCGTTCGAGTACATGCTCGACAACCTCAACTGCGGCCCGGAAGACATCTTGCATGTGTCCTCCAGCTTCCGTTACGACCTGATGCCGGCCCACGACATGAAGATCAAGAACAAGGCCTTCGTTGCCCGCGGCCACGAAGTACCGGGCAATGCCTTCTACAGCTACCACCAGATCCCGGACATCGGCGGTCTGGCCGCACTGGTCGGCCTGTAACGACATCCTCATTGGCAAAGGCGGGATTGAACATGGGCAGTGAATCCTACTGGCTCGACAGCGCACCGGCCTTCACCGGCGCACAGCTCGGCGGTTTGCCCGGGCAAGTCGATGTGGCCATCGTCGGTGGCGGTTTCACCGGGCTGGCGGCAGCCCGGGCCCTGGCGCTCAAGGGCGCCAGTGTGGTGGTGCTGGAAGCCGGGCGCGTGATCGGCGAGGCCTCGGGACGCAATGGCGGGCAGTGCAACACGGGGGTGGCGCAAGATTACGCCAGCCTCAGCGCCAGCCTCGGTGCCGACCGGGCCAAAGCCTATTACCAGGCTTACGAAAGTGCCGTGCAAAGCGTTGTCTCGTTGGTCGAGCAGGAGCAGATCGCCTGTGACCTGTTGCGCAACGGCAAGCTGAAACTGGCGGCAAAACCGCTGCACTACGAAGGGCTGGCCCGCACCTGCGAGCTGATTCGCAACGAAGTCGATGCCGATGTTGAATTGCTGTCTGCCGAACAGACCCGCACCGAAGTCAACTCTGCGCAGTTCCATGGCGGCCTGTTGCAGCGCAATGGCGTGCAGATGCACGTCGGGCGTTTCGGCGTCGGTCTGGCAGAAGCGGCGGTGCGTCACGGCGCGCTGATCCATGAGGGCACCTCGGTGCTCGACTGGAAAGCCCGGGCTGGTGGTTATCAGGTCAACACCAGCAAGGGATCGCTGCACGCCGGGCAGGTTCTGCTGGCGACCGGTGCCTGTCAGCACGGTGGTCTGGGCTGGTATCGGCGGCGGATTGTGCCGGTGGGCAGCTTCGTCATTGCCACCGAGGTTCTGCCGCGGACGCTGATCGACCAGTTGCTGCCGGGGCGCCGCGCTTATGTCACCAGTCGAATGATCGGTAACTACTTCCGCCTGACCCCGGACAACCGCCTGCTGTTTGGCGGGCGCGCGCGGTTTGCCATGTCCGACAGTGTCAACGATGCCAAGAGCGGCAAGGTGCTGCAGGCGGCGATGGTCCAGATGTTTCCGCAACTGGCCGGCGTCAGGATCGATTACTGCTGGGGCGGCCTGGTAGACATGACCTCCGACCGTTTGCCGCGAGCCGGCCAGCACGGCGGCGTGTTCCACTCGATGGGCTACAGCGGCCACGGCGTGCAGATGTCGGTGCACATGGGGCAGGTGATGGCCGATGTGATGGCGGGCAATGCCGAGGCCAACCCCTGGCGTGAGCTCGACTGGCCGGCGATCCCCGGGCATTTCGGCAAGCCGTGGTTCCTGCCTTTCGTGGGCGCCTATTACCGCTTTCAGGACTATTTGCATTGAGCTGATGCTGTGGCTTTACCGTCGTTTGCGTTTCCAGGACGTTCCGGCCAACCGGAACACTTGAGCCTTCTTAATTTCGACAGGTAGCACTGAAATGACTGATCACAAGAACGACTCACCTCTGATCTCGGGCGAAGAAAGCCTGCGGGTGTTCGAAGGCCTCAATCGCGGCATGTCACGCCGTCACGCGTTGCAAATGCTCGGTGTGGCCGGCGTAGCGGCTGCCGGCGCCGGCAGCCTGTTTGGTGCTGCCGGCAAACTGTTGGCCGACGATACGGCGACGCCGGGCAAAGGCAAGCCAGGTGGGCGGATACGCGTCGCCGGCATGTCCAGCTCCACCGCCGATACCCTCGACCCGGCCAAAGGCGCGCTGTCCACCGACTATGTGCGGCACTACATGTTCTACAACGGCCTGACCCGTTTCGACGCGCACCTGGTGCCGCAACTGGAACTGGCCGAGCGCATCGATAACATCGACGCGACCCTGTGGACGATCACCCTGCGCAAGGACGTGACTTTCCACAACGGCAAAACCCTCAGCGCGGCCGACGTGGTGTTCTCGCTGTCACGACACAAGGATCCGCTGACCGGCTCCAAAGTCATGCCGCTGATGGAGCAGTTCGCCGAAATCAAGGCCACAGGGGCCAACGAAGTACAGATTCGCCTGACTGCCCCGAACGCCGAATTGCCGTCGATTCTGGCCGTCTCGCATCTGCTGATCGTTCCCGAAGGCACCACTGACTTCAACCAGGGCATTGGCACCGGACCGTTCAAGGTCAAGGAGTTCAAACCGGGCGTACGTTCGGTTGCCGCACGCAACACCGGCTACTGGAAGCCAGGCCTGCCGTACCTCGACGAAATCGAATTCATCGCCATTGGCGACGAGCCGTCGCGGGTCAACGCGCTGCTGTCCGGCGACGTGCACATGATCAACGAGGTCAACCCGCGCTCCACCGACCGGATCAAGGCCAGCGCCAGACACCGGGTCGTTGATGCGCCGTCGGGCAACTACACTGATTTGATCATCCGTCAGGATCAGCTGCCGGGTCAGAACGCCGATTTCACCCAGGCGATGAAGTACCTGCTCGATCGCGAACAGATCAAGTCGGCGGTATTTCGCGGCTTTGCCGTGGTCGGCAACGATCATCCGATCGCGCCCGGCTCGCGCTACTACAACAGCGACCTGCCGCAAACAGTCTACGACCCGGAAAAAGCCAAGTTCCTGCTGAAAAAAGCGGGCATGGAAAACATCAGCATGGAGCTGTTTGCGTCGCCTGCCGCAACGGGTTCCGTCGATATCGCAGTGCTGTTGCAGCAGTCGGCCAAACAGGCCGGGCTCAAACTCGACGTCAAGCGCCTGCCGAGCGACGGCTACTGGTCCAACCACTGGATGAAGCACCCGATCAGCTTCGGCAACATCAACCCACGCCCGAACGCCGACGTGATGTTCTCGCAGTTCTTCCAGTCGAAGGCGCCGTGGAACGAGTCCGGCTGGAAGAACGAACAGTTCGATCAGTTGCTGATGCTCGCCCGCGGCGAAACCGACGATGCCAAGCGCGGCAAGATGTACGCGGACATGCAGACCCTGGTGCACGACCACTGTGGCATCGGCATACCGGTGTTCATCAGCAACATCGACGGCGTCGATCAACGGATCAAGGGCTACGGCAGCAACCCGCTCGGCGGCTTCATGGGTTACATGTTCGCCGAGCAGGTCTGGCTGGACGCTTGAACAGAGCCGTCGAAATGAACGGCAAGCCAGGTGCAGGAGGGTAGGCGATGAATAGCAGCACACTGTGGTTGATCGGTCGACGGCTGGGCGCCGCGATCGTGACTTTGTTGATCGTATCGATGGTCGTGTTCGCGATCACGGCGGTACTGCCTGGAGACGCGGCGCAACAATCCCTTGGCCAGTTTGCCACTCCGGAACAGGTGGCGGCGCTGCGCCTGAAACTGGGGCTCGATCAACCCGGTGTGGTGCGTTACCTGCACTGGTTGATGAGCCTGCTCAGTGGCGATATGGGCGTGTCGGTATCCAACGCGATGCCGGTCGTCGAGCTGATGGCCGGGCGCGTGCCCAACACCTTGATGCTGGCGGCCGCCACCGCGCTGGTGTCGGTGCCGGTGGCGCTGGTTCTCGGCATCGGCTCGGCGATGGGCCGGGGCGGGCGGATCGACAGTGTCCTGAGTTTCACCACCCTGGCCATGGTCGCGGTGCCAGAGTTTTTGGTGGCGACCCTCGCGGTGCTGATCTTTGCGGTAAACCTGGGCTGGTTGTCGGCGCTGTCCTATGCCAGCGACATCACTTCACCGTGGCAATTCATGCGCACCTATGCCTTGCCGGTGATGACGCTGTGCTGCGTGATCGTTGCGCAAATGGCGCGGATGACCCGCGCGGCAGTGATCGACCAGCTCGACAGTCCCTACGTGGAAATGGCCCGGCTCAAAGGCGTCAGTCCGATGCGCATCGTACTGCGCCACGCTTTGCCCAATGCCATCGGGCCGATCGCCAATGCGATTGCGCTGAGCTTGTCGTATCTGCTCGGCGGGGTGGTGATTGTCGAAACCATCTTCAACTATCCCGGCATCGCCAGCCTGATGGTCGATGCCGTGACCAACCGTGACATGGCACTGGTGCAGGCCTGCACCATGTTGTTCTGTACGGCTTATCTGGGTCTGGTGCTGATTGCCGACCTGTGCGCGATTCTGTCCAATCCGAGGCTGAGAAACCAATGAACAATCTCATTGTGAAATCGACGCCCGCGGCCCCCGATCTGTCAGCCGGCAAGGTGTCTCACGGGCCCGCGTGGCTGGGACTCATCGGCGCCGCCATCTGCGTTATCTGGCTGCTGGTCGCGTTGTTCGGCCCGTGGCTGGCGCCGCATCCGGTCGGCGAAGTGGTCTCGGGCAACGTGTTCGACAACATCAGCGCGGTGTACCCGTTCGGCACTGATTATCTGGGCCGCGACATGCTCAGCCGGGTGCTCGTCGGCGCTCGCTTCACCGTGGGCCTGGCGTTGATTGCGGCAGTGCTGGCCAGTGCGCTGGGCACCGGTTGCGCGCTGCTGTCGGTGGTGTCGCCGAAATGGCTGGACGAAGTGATCAGCCGCTTGATGGACGCCTTTATCTCGATCCCGAGCAAGATGCTCGCGTTGATCATGGTTTCGGCATTCGGCTCTTCAGTGACCCTGCTGATCAGCACGGCAGTGTTGAGCTTCGCCCCGGGCGCGTTCCGTATCGCCCGCAGCATGGCGGTGAACATCGAAGCGCTGGAGTATGTGCAGGTCGCCCGAACCCGTGGCGAGCGGCGCTTGTACATCGCCTGCGTGGAGATCCTGCCGAATATGCTCAACCCGGTGCTGACTGACCTGGGCTTGCGGTTTGGTTTCATCGTGCTGCTGCTCAGCGGCATGAGTTTTCTCGGGCTGGGCGTGCAACCGCCGGATGCCGACCTCGGTTCGCTGGTGCGGGAAAACATCGGCGGCCTCAATCAGGGTGCGCCGGCCATCGTCATCCCGGCGCTGGCCATCGGCACCCTGACCATCGGCGTGAATCTGTTTATCGACAGAGTGTCGTCGCGACGCAGTCGCCGCACGGGAGGCCATTGAAATGACCCAATTGATTCGAGTTGAAGACCTGCGCGTGGTCGCTTGCGGCGAACACGGGGAAACCGAAATCGTCAAAGGCGTGAGCTTTGCCCTGGAACAAGGTGAAGTGCTGGCGTTGATCGGCGAGTCGGGCTCGGGCAAGACCACCATTGCCCTCGCTCTGTTGGGGTATGCCCGACGGGGCTGTCGGTTGTCCGGCGGCGTGGTACAGGTCGGCGAGCACAACATGCTCGCGCTCAGCGAGCAGCAATTGCAGGGCCTGCGCGGTAATCGGGTGTCGTATATCGCGCAGAGCGCTGCGGCGGCTTTCAACCCGGCGAAGAAGCTGATCGACCAAGTGGTGGAGGGCGCGTTGATTCACGGCCTCGGCACCCGCGCCGCCCTTGAGGCCAAGGCCATTGAACTGTTCCGCGATCTGGCCCTGCCGGACCCGGATCACATCGGCCAGCGTTACCCGCATCAGGTGTCCGGCGGGCAACTGCAGCGGGTGATGGCGGCAATGGCGCTGATCAGTGATCCGTTGCTGGTCATCCTCGACGAACCGACCACGGCGCTCGATGTGACGACCCAGATCGACGTGTTGCGAGCGTTCAAACGCGTGGTGCGTGACCGTGGCGCGACAGCGGTGTATGTGTCCCATGACTTGGCCGTGGTGGCGCAAATGGCCGATCAGATCGTCGTGCTCAATGGCGGCCAGATCTTCGAACAAAGCGCCACGGCGGCGCTGCTCAAAGGCCCGAGTCATGAATACACCCGCAGTTTGCTGGCCGCCGCGCGGCCGGACACGACGATCCGCCCACCTGGCGGTATTGCCGAAGAAACCCCGCTGCTGACCATTCGCGGCCTGACTGCCGGTTACGGCAACAAGAACACCCAGGGCATGCCGGCCATTCGTGTACTGGAAGACATTGATCTGACCGTGCGCCGGGGCCAGGCGATTGGCGTGATCGGCGAGTCGGGTTCGGGCAAGTCAACGCTGGCCCGCGTGGTGGCCGGCCTGCTCACGCCGGCATTGGGCGGGCTGACCTTTGACGGGCAACCGCTGGGCGGTTGTCTGGCCGAACGCAGCGACGAGCAATTCCGGCGGATCCAGATGGTGTTCCAGAACGCCGACACGGCGCTCAATCCGATGCACAGCATCAGCACGATTCTGAGTCGGCCGCTGAAGATGTATTTCAACCTCAAAGGCGCGGCGTTGCGCGAGCGTATCGGCGAATTGCTGGATCTGGTGCGCCTGCCGCGAGCCCTGGCCGAGCGTCGTCCGAGCGAGTTATCCGGCGGGCAGAAACAGCGGGTGAACCTGGCGCGGGCACTGGCGGCCAAACCCGATCTGATCCTCTGCGATGAAGTGACCTCGGCGCTGGACACCGTGGTCGGTGCCGCGATTCTCGAATTGCTCCGCGACTTGCGTGAGCAGCTCGGCGTGTCCTACCTGTTCATCAGTCATGACATCTCCACCGTGCGCGCGCTGTGCGATGACGTGGTGGTGATGTACAGCGGCCACAAGGTTCAGGCCGGCAGCCGCCAGTCATTTGCGCAGGCACCGTTCCATCCCTACACCGATCTGTTGATTCACTCGGTGCCGGAGCTGCGCCAGGGCTGGCTGGAAACCTGCGGGACGACTTGCGGCGAATTGCCGCCCATCGGGCCCAAAGCCAATGTCGCCGAACTGTGCACTTTCCTCAATCGCTGCCCGGTGCGCGTCGATGGCCTGTGCAACCGCACGGCACCCAACCGCCGAATCATCGACGGTGGCAGTGAAATTCTTTGCCACCACGACAGCGTCGAACTGCTGAAAACCCAGCGGGACGTGACCACCTTGAATCAGGGAGCCTATGCATGAGTGCTCGTTTTGTGAGACTGGCCGAGCAGGGTCGGGTGACCGTCGGGTTGACCGTGGATGGCGTGCCCATCCAGGCGTTGCAGGGCGACACACTGATGGTCGCATTGCTCACTCAGGGCAATGCGCTGCGCCAGTCGGAGTTCGATGCCGGTCGACGTGCCGGGTTCTGCCTGATGGGCGCCTGCCAGGATTGCTGGGTGTGGACGCGCAGCGGCGAACGTCTGCGTGCGTGCTCCAGTGAAGTCCGTGAAGGGCTGGATCTCGTCACCACACAACCGGAGGCGACATGGCCACTGCACGGGTAGTTATCGTCGGCGCCGGCCCTGCGGGGATTCGCTGCGCCGAGACGTTGGTGAAGGCCGGCATCAAACCGGTCCTTATCGATGAAAATCGCCGCGACGGCGGCCAGATCTATCGGCGCCAACCCGAAGGTTTCACCCGCGACTACCGCGCGCTGTACGGCACTGAAGCGGCCAAGGCGCGCGACCTGCACGAGAGTTTCGAGCGCTTGCGCCCACACATCGATTACCGCCCTGACACGCTGGTGTGGAATCTGGTGCCCAGGCAGTTGTGCTGCGTCAGTCAGGCGCACCATACGACGGTGGACTACGACGCACTGATCCTCTGCACCGGCGCCACGGACCGTTTGATGCCCATTGATGGCTGGCAACTGGCGGGCACCTACAGCCTCGGCGGGGCACAGATCGCGCTCAAGTCGCAGGCGGTTTCCATCGGCCATCGCGTGGTGTTCATGGGCAGCGGTCCACTGCTGTATCTGGTGGCCAGCCAGTACGTGAAGGCCGGCGCCAACGTCGCTGCGGTGCTTGATACATCGCCGATGAGCAAACGCATCGTTGCGCTGCCGAAGATGCTCGCGCGGCCCGGGGTGTTGCTCACCGGGATGAAACTGTTGGCGCAGTTGTATCAGGCAAAAATTCCGGTGCACCTGGGGATCAAGCCGGAGCAGATATCGGGAG
>Ga0247820_10002269_pt1 | contig 10826 bp, 9 predicted proteins | sample 13C_Glucose_Day1_2_FD_192480 | JGI IMG/M metagenome (GOLD analysis project Ga0247820, IMG submission 192480) | Soil microbial communities from agricultural site in Penn Yan, New York, United States - 13C_Glucose_Day14 | ecosystem: Environmental > Terrestrial > Soil > Agricultural land | place...
GTGCGGCGTTGCGACCGGAAGTCCCAGGCTCGATCCGGCGACATCGAATTCCTGGAGCGAGAGGCTTGCCCGCATGTAGTCCTGTCGGTCGCCGTTCGCCGGGAGATCGCTGCCGAGAAGCGCCGCCTCGGATGGATCGTCTCCAGCCCCGGGATCGCCTGCGAGCGCGCGGATCGCCGGAACGAGGAAGAGAATCGCGCAGACGAGGGACGATACGGGATTGCCCGGCAGTCCGAGAAGCAGGGTCTTCCCGAGACGGCCATGCATCAGCGGCTTTCCGGGCCGCAACGCCACCCGCCAGAAGCCGAGATCCATGCCCTTTCCGGAAAGCGCCTTCTGGACGAGATCGTGCTCTCCGACCGAGGCGCCGCCGAGGGTCACGAGGATGTCGGCCCCGGCATCGAGGGCGGCTTGGATGCGCTCGTCGAGGGATTCGAGCGTATCGCGGGCAATGCCGAGATCGATGGCCGCCGCGCCGGCCTTCTCCACCATCAGCACCGTCGCCGGCAGGCTCGACGCGGTGATCTGGTCGAGGCCGGCGGATTCGCCCGCCCGCACCAGTTCGTCGCCGGTCGCCAGGATCGCCACGCGGGGACGCCGCCTCACGGGAATCTCCCCGTGCCCCATGGCGGCCGCGAGGGCGATGTGGCGGCTGTCGAGGCGGGTGCCGGCCGAGAGGAGGCGCTCGCCCGCCTTGAAGTCGAGCCCGGCCTGCCGGATGTGGCGGTAGGGCGCGGAAGCCTCCATCACCGTCACGCGGCCACCGGAGGCCTGCGTGTTCTCCTGGATAACGACGGAATCGGCGCCGTCCGGCAACGGCGCGCCGGTGAAGATCCGCACCGCTTGGCCGGGGCCGACGGGGCCGGAGAAGCGAGACCCGGCCGCGCTCGTGCCGATCACGGCAAGGCTCGCGGGGATCTGCCCGATATCGGCGGCGCGGACCGCGTATCCGTCCATGGCCGAGGCCGGGAAGGGCGGCTGGTCGCGCAGGGCGCAGATATCCGCCGCCAGGGTTCGGCCGGCGCACTCCGTCAAGGGAAGACGTTCGGGATCGGTCGGTCCGGAGACGCCGGCAAGCACGCGGCGCAGCGCCTCTTCGACCGGGATCAGGCTCATGGAATCCGCGCTCTCATGGGGCTTCGTAGGTTCCGGAGCGGCCGCCGCTCTTGTGGCGTAGGCGGATGTTCTCGATCCGCATGCCTTTGTCGGCGGCCTTCACCATGTCGTACACAGTGAGGCAGGCGATCGAGACCGCGGTCAGCGCCTCCATTTCGACGCCGGTCTGGCCCGAGATCTTCACCTCGGCGGTCACGCGCACGCCCGGAAGGCCGTCGTCGAGTTCGCACTCCACCTTCACCTTCGAGATCAGGAGCGGATGGCAGAGCGGGATCAGCTCGTGCGTCTTCTTCGAGGCCATGATTCCGGCGAGCCGCGCCGTGCCGAGCACATCGCCCTTCTTGGCGTCGCCCTGGCGGATCAGCGCGACCGTCTCAGGGGTCATGACCACGCTGCCCTCGGCGATGGCCGTCCGCGTGGTGACGGCTTTCTCCGAGACGTCGACCATGTTGGCCGCGCCGGACGCATCGAGATGCGTCAGCCCGCTCATGCGGCCGCGCCGAACAGGAGCCGCCGGGTGGCGGCGGAGACGTCCGCCTGCCGCATCAGGCTCTCGCCCACGAGGAAGGTGCGGATGTTCGCCTTGGCGAGGCGGTTGATGTCGTCGAGGGTGAAGATGCCGCTCTCGCCGACGACGATGCGATCCGACGGGATCAACGGCGCCAGCTCCTCGCTGACGGAAAGCGACACCTCGAAGGTGCGCAGGTTGCGGTTGTTGATCCCGACGAGCTTCGTGTCGAGCGGCAGGGCGCGCTCCAGCTCCGTGCGGTCATGCACCTCGACGAGCACGTCCATGCCGAGCGCATGCGCCGTGTCGATCAGCGCGCGGGCCTCGTCGTCCGAGACGCTCGCCATGATGACGAGGATACAATCCGCGCCCCAGGCGCGGGCCTCGTAGACCTGATAGGGCTCGAACAGGAAGTCCTTGCGCAGCGCCGGAAGCCGGGAGGCGTCGCGAGCTTGCGCCAGATATTCGGGCCTGCCTTGGAACGATGGCTCGTCGGTGAGCACCGAGAGACAGGTCGCGCCGCCCTCCGCATAGGCCTTCGCCAGCGACGGCGGGTCGAAATCCGGCCGGATCAGGCCTTTCGAGGGACTCGCCTTCTTGATCTCGGCGATCAGCGCCGGCCGTCCTTCGGCCAAGTGCCGCTCGATGGCGGCCGCGAAACCCCGCGGGGGCGAAACCGCCGCGATCCGCCGCTCCAGCTCGGCCTGGGGCACCGCCGCCTTGGCGGCCGCGATCTCCCGGCGCTTGTAGGCTTCGATGCGGGCGAGAACGTCGCTCATGACGCGAGACCTCACGCGTTCGAGGCGCGGACGAGATTGTCGAGGGTGGCCTTCGCGGCGCCGCTGTCGAGGGCGCGGGACGCCCGGTCGAGGCCGTCGCGCAGGCTCGCGGCCTCATCGGCGACGACGAGCGCGGCTGCGGCGTTGAGGAGGGCGACATCCCGGTAGGGGATCCGCGCACCTTCGAGCACCGCGCGCAGCTGCGCGGCGTTATGGGCCGGGTCGGCGCCCTTTAAATCTTCCAGCCGCGCGGTCGGCAGGCCGACCTCCTCGGGCGTCACGGTGAAGCGGCGGATGGTGCCGTTCTCGAGCGCCACCACGAAGGTCGGACCGGTGGTGGTCATCTCGTCGAGGCCGTCGGAGCCGTGAACGGTCCAGATCTTCGTGGAGCCGAGTTCCTTCAGAACCTGGGTCAGCGGTTCGAGCCAAGCCTCTGAGAAGACGCCGAGAAGCTGGCGCTTTACGCCGGCCGGGTTGGACAGAGGGCCGAGCAGGTTGAAGATCGTGCGGGTGCCGAGCTCCACCCGCACCGGCGCCACATGGCGCATGGCGGCGTGGTGCGTCTGGGCGAACATGAAGCACAGGCCGACATCCTTCAGGCAGCGCTCCAAGTTCGCCGGATCGAGACCGAGCTTCATGCCCAGAGCCGAGAGGACGTCGGCGGTGCCGGACTTGGACGAGGCGGCGCGGTTGCCGTGCTTGGCGACAGGAACGCCGCAGGCGGCCACGATGATCGCGGCCAGGGTCGAGATATTGTAGCTGCCCGAATGGTCACCGCCGGTGCCGACGATATCGACTGCGTTCTCGGGAGCATTCACGGTGAGCATGCGCCCGCGCATCGCGGAGACGGCGCCCACGATTTCGTCGAGCGCCTCGCCCCGGACCCGCAGGGCCATGAGGAAAGCGCCGCCCTGGGCCGGCGTGACCTCGCCCGAGAGCAGGTCGTCGAAGGCGGCGCGCGCCTCGTCCCGGGAGAGGGAGGCCCCCGTGGCCACCTTGGCGAGATAGGATTTGAAGGATTCCATCGGTCTTATTGCCTTGATGCCGCTTGAGCGCGGTGTGGCTCATGCCCGGCGTTCCAGGCGGCGGCCAGTTCGAAGAAGTTGCGCATGATCGTCGCGCCGTGCTCGGACAGGATGCTCTCCGGATGGAACTGCACCCCGTGGATCGGCAGCGTCCTGTGCGACAGGCCCATGATCAGCCCGTCGGGAGTCTCGGCCGTCACCGTCAGGTCGTCCGGGCAGCTCTCCCGGTCGACGATGAGGGAGTGATAGCGCGTCGCCTTGAAGGAGCCGTTGATGCCGCGGAAAATCGCCTGCCCCTGGTGTTCGACCTCGGAGACCTTGCCATGCATCGGCAACGGCGCGCGGGTGACCGTGCCGCCGAAGGCCTGCCCGATGGTCTGAAGGCCGAGGCAGACCCCGAAGGTGGGAATGTCGGGCGAGGCCCGCTTCACCAGATCGAGGCAGATGCCCGCCTCGTTCGGCGTGCAGGGACCGGGCGAGAGCACGATGGCGTCGGGCGGGGAGGCCAGGATCTCGTCCGTGGTGACGGCATCGTTGCGGACAACCTCGACGGAGGTCGCGAGCGGTCCGAGCAGATGCACCAGATTCCAGGTGAAGCTGTCGTAATTGTCGATGACGAGAACACGGGTCATGATGCGGGAGACGTTTGCCGATGCGGCGGGCGTGGTCAAGCGTGGCGTTGCCACGGCGCTCACTGACCGAACCTCGCCTGGCTCGCGAAACGCACGGCCTCCTCCGCCGCCCGGAACAGGGCCTTGGCCTTGTTGATGCATTCCTGCTGCTCGGACGTCGGGTCTGAATCGTACACGATTCCGGCGCCGGCCTGGACGGCCATGCGCCCGTCCTTCACCACGGCCGTGCGCAGCACGATGCAGGTGTCCATCTCGCCGTTGGCGCCGAAATAGCCGATGCAGCCGGCATAGGGCCCGCGCTTGTCCTTCTCCAGCTCGTCGATGATCTCCATGGCCCGCACCTTGGGGGCGCCGGAGACCGTGCCCGCCGGGAAGCCCGCCACGAGCGCGTCGAGGGTGTCGAAGCTCTCGTCGAGCCGTCCCTCCACGTTCGACACGATGTGCATGACCTGGCTGTAATATTCGAGGAAGAACGAATCCGTCACCTGGACGGAGCCCATCTCGGCCACGCGTCCTACGTCGTTCCGCCCGAGATCGAGCAGCATCAGATGCTCGGCCCGCTCCTTCTGGTCGGCCAAGAGGCTCTCGGCGTTGGCGCGGTCCTCGGCCGCCGTCGCGCCGCGCGGCCGCGTGCCGGCGATGGGCCGGATCGTGACCTTGCCGTTGCGGACGCGGACGAGGATCTCCGGCGAGGAGCAGACGATCTGGAAATCCTCGAAGTCGAGATAGCAGAGGAACGGAGCCGGGTTGATCCGGCGGAGCGACCGGTAGAGCGCGAAGGCCGGCAGCGGGAAGGCGGACTCGAAGCGCTGGGACAGCACGACCTGGAAGATGTCGCCGGCGCGGATGTAGTCCTTCGCCTTCGCCACCATGCCCTCGAACTCCTCGGGACTGGTGTTCGAGACCGGCGGCTCGAAGTCGATCCCACTGGGGTCGGTCCGGTGCTCGAAGGGCAGGGGACGCTCCAGTGCGAAAGTCACCTCCTCGAGGCGCGCCATGGCGGCTTCGTAAGCGGCCTTCGCGGTGAGACCTTCCCTCGGCCGTACGGGGGTGATGAGCGAGACCTCGTCCCTGACCGCATCGAACACCACCATCACGGTCGGGCGGATGAGAATGGCGTCCGGGACCTTCAGGACGTCCGGGTTGGGCTCTGGCAGGCGCTCCATCTGCCGTACCATGTCGTAGCCCAGATAGCCGAACAGGCCCGCCGCCATGGGCGGGAGATCGTCGGCGAGGGGCAGGGCGCTCTCCGCGATGAGGGCGCGCAGGCTGTCGAGGGGGCGCCGATCATCGACCTCGTAGCGGGCTGCGTGATCGAGCGCCCGGCGGTCGATGGAGGCGACGCCGTCCTGGCAGCGCCAGACGAGGTCAGGGTCGAGGCCGATCATCGAGAACCGGCCGCGCACGGCACCGCCCTCGACGGATTCGAGCAGGAAGGCGGAGCCCTTGCGGCCGTGCCGCAGCTTCAGGAATGCCGCGACGGGCGTGAGCAGGTCGCCGACGAGGCTGGTGCGCAGGACACCGGCTTCGCCGGCATCGTAGGCTCCCGCGAAGACGTCGAAATCGGGCGTGATGGCCATGGGGCTTAGATTTCGCCCCCCGTGGCCTGCCGCAGCGCCTGCTGGTTGATGACAACCCCGAGATCCTGGCGGATCTGGGCGATGTACTGGTTGATCAGGTCGTCGCTCATGCCGTTGCGGAGCTGGTTCTCGACGTTGATCGCCTCCTGCGTCGTGGTGACGAGAGGCGGCACCGTGGCGGCGGTGACCTTGAACACGGCGCGGGAATCCGTGCCGTTGGCGGCATTGCCGGGCTGGCCCACGGGAACGGCGAAGAGACGGGCCACCGCCTCGGCGGTCAGGTCGTCCTTGGCGGCGTTGCGGGCGAGGTCGGCGGCCGACTTGACCGGGGCGCCGGCCTCCTGGGCCACCGCCTCGATGGCCTCGCCCTTCTGCAGGCGCTCGGTCAGGGCGCGGGCCTTCTCAGCCAGCTTCTGGGCGACCTGGTCCTCGCGCCACTGGGTGGCGACCTGGTCGCGCACCTCGGCAAGGGTCTTCTCGCGGGCGGGCTCGATCCCGGTGACGTCGTACCAGATGTAGCCGCCATTCGACCGCAGAGCCTCGTTGTCCGCCCCGATATCGGACGCGAAGGCCGCCTTCACGACCGCGTCCCGGTCCGGGATCTCGGCCGCGTTGCCGGCCTTGTCCAGACCCTGCGCGTCCATGGCGGGCACCTCGACCAGCTTCATGCCCTTCTCCTTGGCGATCTCGGCCAGCGGGCGAGCGCCGGCGCGCAGGTCCTCGATGGAATCGTGCAGGGTCTCGATCTCGCCCCGGGCGCGGGCCTGGGCAAGCTCGCCACGCACCTCGGCCGCCACCTCCTCGAAGGGCTTTACCGATTCCGGCTGGATCTGCGTCACCTGGACGAGGACCGGGCCGAAGCGGCCGGCCACGGGACCGCTCGTGGCGCCCTGCTCGAGCGAGAAGGCGGCCTCCGCAACGGCCGGGTCAAGCATCTCCGACTTGGCGAAGGTGCCGAGCGCCAGGTCATTCGGCGCGATGTTGCGCTCGGCCGCGACCGCGTCGAAGGTGGCGCCTTCCTTGATCTTGTTGAAGGCGGCTTCCGCCTCTTCCGGAGTCGGGAAGGCGATCTGCTGGATCGTGCGGCGCTCCGGGGTTCCGTACTTGGCTTTTTCCTGCTCGTAGCGCTGGCGGGCATCCGCGTCGGAAACGTTCTCCGGCTTGGCGATCGCCGCCGGGTTGAGCTGCAGAACCGCCACGGCGCGATATTCCGGCGCCTGGAAGGCGCTCTTGCGCTCGGTGAAGAAGCTCTGAAGCTGCTCCTCGGTCGGAGCCGGGATGTCGCCCGCCATCTGCGGCGTCAGGACGAAGTAGGAGGCCGTGCGGCGCTCGTTCGTGTAGCGGTTCAGGGCCTCCCGGGCGGCCATGGGGACCGTCAGGTCGCCGGCGATCGCCTCCGCCAGGTGGATGCGGGCCATGGCGAGGCGCTGCTCCTGCACGAAGCCGGCCTCCGACAGGGACGCGTTGCGCAGCACCTGGTCGAAGAGGGCGCGGTTGAACTGGCCGTCGGCGCCCCTGAAGGTGGGATCGTCCATGATGGAGCGGGCGACGAGCTGATCGGAGACGCTCAGGCCCAGCTTCCGCGCCTGTTCGCCCAGGACCGCCTCGGTCACCAGGGTGGAGAGAACCTGCTGGTCGATCCCGAAGGCCTTGGCCTGCTGCGGGGTGATCACCGTCCGGAACTGCCGCCCGAGCCGTTGCAGCTCGTTGGTGTAGGCGTTCCGGTACTGGTTGACCGAGATCTCCGTGTCGCCGACCTTGGCGACCGTCGTCGGCGCGGTCGTGCGGAAGATGTCGCCGATGCCCCAGATGGCGAAGCTGACGATCAGAATGCCGAACAGGATGGTGGCGATGATCTTGCCGACCAGGCTCTGGCCGGCCTTGCGCATTCCTCGGAGCATTGTGAACCCGTCTCGCTTTGAACTCGTTAAAGACGCCGATAACCGATCGGGGGCCCTTCGAAAAGGGCAAGTCTGGTTGAAAGGCAACCTAACCCTCTGCTAGTGCCAATTCATGAAGCGTGACAGGAGAGCTTGAATGAGCGTCGATCGGCCGCGCCCGCTGGTGGCGGGAAACTGGAAAATGAACGGGCTGAAGTCATCCGCCGCGGTTCTGGACGAGATCCATGCCGGCTTCACCCCGGGGCTCAAGGCCAGGGTGGAGCTGGCCGTGTGCCCGCCGGCGACCCTCGTCGGCCCCCTCGCTCTCCAGGCCGTCGGCTCCCGGATCGCCATCGGCGGGCAGGACTGCCACGCCAAGGAATCGGGTGCCTTTACCGGGAACGTCTCGGCCGAGATGCTCGCGGATGCGGGCGCCACCTACGTGATCGTCGGCCATTCCGAGCGCCGCCAGTATCATGGCGAGAAGGATGTGGATGTGTGCGCCAAGGCGGTCGCCGCCCACCGCGCCGGCCTCACGGCCATCGTCTGCGTCGGCGAGACCCGCGAGGACCGGGAGGCCGGCCGCACCCTCAACGTGGTCAGGAAGCAGCTGCGGGGCTCGATCCCGGTCGATTCGAACAGCCACAACCTGGTGGTCGCCTATGAGCCGGTCTGGGCCATCGGCACCGGGCTCACCCCCACGGCCGCGGACGTGGCCGAGGTCCACGCCCTGATCCGCGACGAGCTCAAGCGCCTGGTCGGCAAGGCGGATTCGGCCCGGGTCAGGATTCTCTACGGCGGCTCGGTGAAGCCCTCCAACGCGGCCGAGCTCATGGCGGTGGAGAACGTCAACGGCGCCCTGGTGGGCGGCGCGAGCCTCGTCGCGGCGGACTTTCTGGGCATCGCGGGCGCCTATCTGGAATAGACGGACCGCAAAAGGTGCTTGCGGGTCTTTGATCCTGCGACCACCTATGCTACAGGCCGCCCAACGAACAGATACGAGCGGCTGACGCCTGCCGGCGCGGCCGCTTGAGGTTTTTGGAACCATGCAAACAGTTCTCATCATCGTCCACCTGATCATTGTGCTCGCCCTGATCGGCGTGGTGCTCCTGCAGCGCTCCGAGGGCGGCGGCATGGGCCTCGGCGGCGGCGGCGGCGGCGTGTCGGGCTTCATGACCGGGCGCGGACAGGCCAACGCCCTCACGCGCGCCACCGCGATCCTGGCGGCGCTGTTCTTCGTGACCAGCCTGGCGCTGACGATCATGGCGGCCACCAGCCGCGCCCCACGCTCCATCTTCGACGGCAACGCTCCCGTGGCTCCGGCCGGGCAGCAGGCCCCGGCGGGCGGGCAGGGCGGCAACGTGCTGGAGCAGTTGCAACGCATGCAGGGCGAACAGCCCGCACCGGCGCCCGGCGCGCCGGCCCCGGCGGCTCCAGCTCCGGCCCCGACGGTGCCGCAGGTGCCGCAGTCTCAGTAAGGCGAACAGGGCCGGGGTTCCGGCCCTCTCTTTTTGTTGATGGCAATCGAGCGGCCGGTTTCGTTGTTGCGAATCGGCGCTCCTTCTTTATGGATAGGGGTCCATGACGCGGTACGTATTCATCACCGGCGGCGTGGTGTCTTCGCTCGGCAAGGGCCTGGCTTCGGCTGCCCTGGGAGCGCTTCTCCAGGCTCGCGGCTACAAGGTCAGGCTTCGCAAGCTCGACCCATATCTCAACGTCGATCCAGGGACCATGAGCCCCTATCAGCACGGCGAGGTCTTCGTGACCGACGACGGCGCCGAGACCGACCTCGACCTCGGCCATTACGAGCGCTTCACCGGCGTTCCGGCCACCAAGGCCGACAACATCACCACGGGCCGAATCTATCTCGACATCATCACCAAGGAGCGGCGCGGCGACTATCTCGGCGCCACGATCCAGGTGATTCCGCACGTCACCAACGCCATCAAGGATTTCGTGCTCACCGGCAACGAGGGCTTCGATTTCGTCCTGGTCGAGATCGGCGGCACGGTGGGCGACATCGAGGGCCTGCCGTTCTTCGAGGCGATCCGCCAGCTCGGCAACGATCTGCCCCGCGGGCAGGCGATCTACACCCACCTGACGCTCCTGCCGTTCATCCCATCCGCGGGCGAGCTGAAGACCAAGCCGACCCAGCACTCGGTGGCGGAGCTGCGCTCCATCGGCATCCAGCCCGACATCCTGCTCTGCCGCACCGACCGCGAGATTCCGCGCGACGAGCGGCGCAAGCTGGCGCTGTTCTGCAACGTGCGCGAGACCGCCGTGATCGAGGCGCGCGACGCGCCCTCCATCTACGACGTGCCCCTGGCCTATCACGAGGCCGGGCTCGACAGCGAGATCCTGGCCGCCTTCGGCATCGAGAACGCCCCGGCGCCCGACCTGAGCCGCTGGACCCGCATCTCGTCCCGCGTCCACAACCCGGAGGGCGAGGTCACCATCGCGGTCGTCGGCAAGTATACCGGCCTCAAGGACGCCTATAAGTCCCTGATCGAGTCGCTCCATCACGGCGGCATCGCCAACCAGGTGAAGGTGAACCTGAACTGGATCGAGAGCGAGATCTTCGAGCGCGAGGACCCGGCTCCCTTCCTGGAGGGGATCCACGGCATCATGGTTCCCGGCGGCTTCGGCCAGCGCGGCGCCGAGGGCAAGATCCGCGCCGCGCGCTTCGCTCGCGAACGCAAGGTGCCCTATTTCGGAATCTGCTTCGGCATGCAGATGGCCGTGATCGAGGCGGCCCGGTCGCTCGCCGGGATCGAGGAGGCGAGCTCCACCGAGTTCGGCCCGACCCCGGAGCCGGTGGTCGGCCTGCTCACCGAGTGGCTGCGCGGCAACGAGCTCGAGAAGCGCGCCGCGGGCGGTGATCTCGGCGGCACAATGAGGCTCGGCGCCTATCAGGCGAAGCTCGCGCCCGGCAGCAAGGTGGCCGGGATCTACGGCGGCACGGAGATTTCCGAGCGCCACCGTCACCGCTTCGAGGTCAACATGTCATACCGCGAGCGGCTGGAGCAGAAGGGCCTTCGCTTCTCCGGCGTCTCGCCCGACGGCATTCTCCCGGAGATCGTCGAATACGCCGACCACCCGTGGTTCATCGGCGTGCAGTACCATCCGGAGCTGAAGTCGCGTCCGTTCGAGCCGCATCCGCTCTTCACGAGCTTCATCCACGCGGCCGTGGAGCAGAGCCGGCTGGTGTGATCGACTCGTGGAGACCGAGTTCCATTGGGACCAGTAGAAAAGCCTCGCGATGTGCAGCATCGCGAGGCTTTTCTACTGGTCCCAATGGAACTCGGT
>Ga0247820_10002271_pt1 | contig 10819 bp, 5 predicted proteins | sample 13C_Glucose_Day1_2_FD_192480 | JGI IMG/M metagenome (GOLD analysis project Ga0247820, IMG submission 192480) | Soil microbial communities from agricultural site in Penn Yan, New York, United States - 13C_Glucose_Day14 | ecosystem: Environmental > Terrestrial > Soil > Agricultural land | place...
GGCGGGTTGTACTTGAAGCCGCCGTCGCCGGGCGGGTTGTGCGACGGCGTGACGACGATGCCGTCCGCGAGACCGGTGTGCGCCGGCATCCCGTCGACGCCGGTGACCTTGCCCCGGTTGGCGGTGAGGATGGCGTGCGAGACCCCGGGGGTGGGGGTGTAGCGCTCGGCCGAGTCGACGAGCACGGTGACGTCGTTGGCGACCAGCACCTCGAGGGCCGTGGCCCAGGCGGGCTCGGACAGCCCGTGGGTGTCGCGGCCGATGAACAGCGGTCCGTCGAAGCCCTGGTCACGGCGGTACTCGCAGATCGCCTGGGTCGTCGCCAGGATGTGCGCCTCGTTGAACGAGGTCTTCAGGCTCGATCCCCGGTGCCCCGAGGTGCCGAACACGACCTGCTCGTCGACGTTGTCCGGGTCGGGCTCTCGCGTGTAGTACGCCGTCACCAGGGCGGCGACGTCGACGAGGTCGGAGGGTTGGGCGGGCTGTCCGGCACGGGGCGCGTTCATGTCATCGATCCTGTCAGCCGGCGGCCGGGGCGAGGTAGATGGTGGAGAGCTTGGCGACCCGCACGGTGACCGACCACGGCTGGTCGTGCCACGGCGACGCCTCGGCCTCGAGCACGGCACCGGCCTGGCTCGGGCTGCTGGCCTCGTCGAACCCGCTGGTGTCGAGCACGACCTCCCAGCGGCCCGCTCGGGGCACACCGACGCGCACCCACGCCTTGTCGTCGCCGCTGTAGTTGACGACCGTGGCGACGACGTCGCCCTGCTGGTCCTGCTGCGCGAAGCGCAGGTAGGACAGCACGTTGCCGGTGTTGTCGTCGGCGTCGAGCCAGCGGAAGCCGGCCGGCTGGGAGTCCAGCGCCCACATGGCGGGGTGCTCCTGGTACACCCGGTTGAGCTCCTTGACCAGGGCGTGCACCCGGTAGTGGGCGGCGTGGTCGAGCAGCCACCAGTCGAGCGAGCGGCCGTCGGCCCACTCACCCGGCTGCGCGAACTCGCACCCCATGAACAGCAGCTGCTTGCCGGGGTGGCTCCACATGTAGGCCAGGAACGCCCGCAGCGTCGCGAGCTGCTCCTCGCGCGACCCGGGGATCTTGGTGAGCAGCGAACCCTTGCCGTGCACGACCTCGTCGTGGCTGATCGGCAGCAGGTAGTTCTCGCTGAACGCGTACATCAGCGAGAAGGTCAGCAGGTTGTGGTGGTACTGCCGGTGGATCGGCTCCTCCTGGAGGTAGCGGAGGGTGTCGTTCATCCAGCCCATGTTCCACTTCAGCCCGAAGCCCAGGCCGCCACCCGAGGTCGCCTTGGTGACTCCCGGCCACGAGGTCGACTCCTCGGCGATCGTGACGATGCCGGGCACGCGCTTGTACGCCGTGGCGTTGGCCTCCTGGAGCAGACCGATCGCCTCGAGGTACTCACGGCCGCCGTGCACGTTGGGGATCCACTCGCCGTCCTTGCGCGAGTAGTCGAGGTAGAGCATCGAGGCGACGGCGTCGACCCGCAGGCCGTCGATGTGGAACTCCTCGAGCCAGTACAGCGCGTTCGCGACCAGGAAGTTGCGCACCTCGAGCCGGCCGAAGTCGAACACGTGGGTGCCCCAGTCGGGCTGGTCACCGCGGCGCGGGTCCGGGTGCTCGTAGAGCGGCAGGCCGTCGAACCGGGCGAGCGCGAACGCGTCGCGGGGGAAGTGGCCCGGCACCCAGTCGAGGATCACGCCGATGCCGGCCTGGTGCAGGGTGTCGACGAGGTACTTGAAGTCGTCCGGGGTGCCGAACCGCGCGGTGGGGGCGTAGTACCCGGTGACCTGGTAGCCCCACGACGGGCCGTACGGGTGCTCCATCACGGGGAGCAGCTCGACGTGGGTGAACCCGAGGTCGGAGACGTAGTTGACGAGGTGCTCGGCCAGGTCGCGGTAGGACAGCCCCTGGCGCCACGACCCGAGGTGCACCTCGTAGACGCTCATCGGGCCCTGGTGCGGGTCACGACCGGAGCGCTCGTCCATCCACGACGTGTCGGCCCACTCGTGGCCGGAGTGGTCGACGACCGAACCGGTGTTCGGCGGGCGCTCGGTGCGCCGCGCCATCGGGTCGGCCTTGGTGCGCACGACGTCGTCGGCGCCGCGGATCTCGTACTTGTAGACGTGGCCGACCCCGACGTCGGGCACGAACAGCTCCCACACCCCTGAGGCGCCGATCAACCGCATCGGGTGGACCCGGCCGTCCCAGTCGTTGAAGTCGCCGATGACGCGCACCGCCTTGGCCCGCGGCGCCCACACCGCGAACGACACCCCGCGCACGTTGCCCATCGGCCCGTCGTACTCGTGCAGGCGGGCGCCGAGCACGGTCCACAGCTGCTCGTGGCGACCCTCGTTGACCAGGTGCAGGTCGACCTCGCCGAGCGTCGGGGCGAACCGGTACGGGTCGTCCTGGACGTGCTCGATGCCGTCGGCCCACGCCACGACCAGGCGGTAGTCCATGGTGCGGGTGGCGTCGGTGCGCACCGCGGTCCACACCCCCTCGGCCTCGTGCGCGAGCTCGAGCTCCTCGCCGTCCTCGAAACGCACCCGCACCGACTGTGCGAGCGGCTTGAGCACCCGAAGTCGCAGGCCCCCGGGCTCGAGGTGCTGCCCGAGGAGGTCGTGGGGCTGCTGGTGGCGACCCTGGACGAGGGCGGTGATCGCGCCGCTCACCTCGGGGCTGGGCGTGGGGTTCACGACGGGTCTCCTTGCGTGGTGGGGTCCTGCGAGAAGTGGGCGGTGAGGCGGCGGACGGCGCCCAGCGGGATGGCCACCCACCCGGGCCGGTTGCGGGCCTCGTAGACGACCTCGTACATGGCCTTGTCGAGCTCGAAGGCGGCGAGCAGCGCCCCGAGCGAGCGGGGGTCCTCGCCGGCGAGGGCGGCATAGCCGTCGAGGAAGGCCTGCTGCGCCGAGGTGACCCAGTCGCGGGCCGAGCCCCCGTCGGCCTGCTCTCGCGTGCCGCCGACGTAGTCGAAGCTGCGCAGCATCCCGGCCACGTCGCGCACCCACTGGTCGGGCAGCGAGCGCTCAGACAGCGGCCGCAGCGGCTCGCCCTCGAAGTCGAGCAGCACCCAGCCGCGCTCGGGGGAGTGCAGCACCTGGCCGAGGTGGTAGTCGCCGTGGATGCGCTGCAGGGCCGGCCAGTGCGCGTCGACGGCAGCGCGCAGCACGGCGTCGACCGGGCCGCGCACGTCCTCGAGCTCGGGGGCCGCGGCGACCGCGGCCTCGAAGCGGGCCCGCATCTCGTCGACGATCGTCGTCACCTGCTCGTGGCTGGTCGGCTCCGTGCCGAGCGCCCCGGCGAGGGTGCGGTGCACCTCGGCGGTGGCCTCGCCCAGCGCACGCGCCGGCTCGGCGAAGTCGGTGCCCGCCTCGGCGGCGTGCAGCGCCACGCGCCAGGCGTCCTCGACGCCGGGCAGGAACTCCTGGGCGAAGGCCAGGTGCCCGGATGCCGGCTGGTCGCCCTCCGTGCCCGGGTGCGGCCAGTGCCCGGTCACCGACCCGACGACCGCGGGCACCCGGCGCGAGCCGGCGTCGACGAGCGCCCCCTGGAGCACGACGTCGGGGTTGTCGCCCGGGGACAGCATCCGGAAGACCTTGACGATGAGCGGGGTGTGGTGGCCGTCGGGGAGGTCGCCGTCGAGGATGACCGAGGTGTTGGACTGCTCGCCGGACAGCACCCGCGAGGTGCGCACGTGCACCTCGGTGCCCCAGCTGGGCTGCGGCACACCGACGACCGACTCCTCGACCGCCCCGGTCACCTTCGAGGACTGGGCCCGGACCCGGCCCTGGAGCAGCTCGAGCAGCTGGGCGGCGTACACCGGGTCGTGCGGCCCGTCGTAGACCCACCGGCGCCCGAGGACCGAGTGCTCCATCGTTCCGACGAGGGCGTGGTCGGCACTGCCGAGCGGCTCGCCCCGGTAGGTCAGGGGAACCTGGTAGACGACCGGATCGGGGCCGGCCTCGTCGGCGACGACGAGGGTCTCGACCCCCACCTCACCCTGCGGGTCGTCGAGGCGCCACGTGGCCAGCAGCCGCAGCTTCGGCTGCTGCCCCTTCGCGGCGTACCAGCGCTGCGCGCCCATCCAGCCCTGGACGAGCTCGATCTTGGTCGGGCTGAGGGAGGCGCCGGAATGGATCTCAGCCACGGGCGTCACCGCGTCGCGGCGCCAGCGCCAGCCAGAAGAAGTCGCGTGAACCGAGGGTGACGGTGATCGTGCCGTCGGGGGCGATGTCGGGAAAGCCACTGCCGCCGAACAGGTCTCGCGTCTCCCAGTCCCACAGCTCCTCGGGAACGGTGATCGTCGTCGACTGCGGTCGCGACGACAGGTTGTTGACGCAGAGCACGGCGACTGCCGAACGGTCCTCGCTGTCGCGCTCGCGGCGGTCCACCCGCACGAAGGAGAGCACTCGTTCGTGGCTCGACTCGCACACCTCGAAGTCTCCCAGCCCGAACACGGGGTGCTCGCGGCGCACCGAGAGCATCCCTCGGACCCAGTGCAGGCGCGAGGATCCGCTCGCCATCTGGGCCTCGACGTTGACGTGGTTGTGGTGGTAGACGAGCGACTGGATCACCGGTAGGTAGAGCTTGCCCGGGTCGGCCGTCGAGAAGCCGGCGTTGCGGTCGGGGGTCCACTGCATGGGGGTGCGCACGGCATCGCGGTCGTTGAGCCAGATGTTGTCGCCCATGCCGATCTCGTCGCCGTAGTAGAGACACGGCGACCCCGGTAGCGAGAGCAGCAGGGCGTGGATCAGCTCGAACTCGGGCCTGGAGTTGTCGAGCAGCGGCGCGAGCCGGCGGCGGATGCCGACATTGGCGCGCATCCGCGGGTCGGGGGCGTACCAGCCGTACATCGCGGCGCGCTGCTCGGGCGTGACCATCTCGAGGGTCAGCTCGTCGTGGTTGCGCAGGAAGGTGCCCCACTGCGCGCCCTTCGGGATCGCCGGCGTGTCGGCGAGCACGTCGATGATCGGCGCCGCCTTCTCCTCGCGCAGCGAGTAGTACAGCATCGGCATCACCGGGAAGTGGAAGCACATCTGGCACTCCGGCGCGTCCTCGGTGCCGAAGTAGTCGACGACGTCGCGGGGCGGCTGGTTGGCCTCGGCGAGCAGGATGCGCCCGGGGTACTCGGTGTCGACCATGGCCCGCAGCTGCGCGAGGAACGCGTGCGTCTTCGGGTGGTTCTCGCCGTTGTGGCCCTCCTCCTCGAAGAGGTAGGGCACGGCGTCGAGCCGGAAGCCGTCGATGCCCATGTCCATCCAGAACCGCACGATGTCGTACATCGCCGCGTGGACCTTGGGGTTCTCGAAGTTCAGGTCGGGCTGGTGGCCGAAGAACCGGTGCCAGAAGAACTGCCGCCGGATCGGGTCGAAGGTCCAGTTCGAGGTCTCGGTGTCGACGAAGATGACCCGCGCGTCGGTGTACTTGTCGTCGGTGTCGGACCACACGTAGAAGTCGCCGTACGGGCCGTCCGGGTCGCTGCGCGACGCCTGGAACCACGGGTGCTGGTCGCTGGTGTGGTTCATGACGAAGTCGGTGATGATCCGGATGCCGCGCGCGTGCGCCTGGGTGATCAGCTCACGGAACTCCGGCAGGGTGCCGAACTCGGGCAGCACCTGGGTGTAGTCGGAGATGTCGTAGCCGCCGTCGCGCAGCGGGCTCGCGTAGAACGGTGGCAGCCACAGGCAGTCGACGCCCAGCCACTGCAGGTAGTCGAGCCGGTTGACGATGCCGGCGAAGTCGCCCTCGCCGGACCCGGTGCTGTCGCCGAAGGCACGCACGAGCACCTCGTAGAAGACCGCCGTGCGGAACCACTCGGGGTCGTGGCGCAGCCCCGGCTGGTTCGCGCCGAGCCCCGGGGTGGAGTGACCCATGCCGAGGATGGCCGTCACCAGGGCCTCCTCACTGCGACGACGTGTACGGGTTCGACCTCCGGCCCGAGCCGGACGTAGACGTCGCGCTGCCAGGTCCAGCGCTCGTCGGTGACGAGGTCGTGCGCCTCGAAGGTGTCGCTCGGCTCCAGGCCCAGCGCGGCCATGTCGAGCCGCAGCGTGGTGGCGCGGGTCGAGTGGGGGTCGAGGTTGGCGACGACCACCACGACGTCGACGGTGCCGTCGGGCAACCGGCGGCGCTTGGAGAAGGCGAGGAAGTTCTCGTCGTCGACGTGGTGGAACCGGATGTCGCGCAACCGGTGCAGCGCCGGGTGCGCGCGCCGGACCGCGTTGATCATGGTGAGCCAGCCGGACAGCGAGCGTCCGGCCCGGCTGCCGCCGGGCTCGTAGTCCTCCCAGTGCCGGTTCTTGTACTCGTACTTCTCGTTGTCGATCTGCTCCTCCGCGCCGGGGCGGGCGACGTGCTCCATGAGCTCGTAGCCCGCGTAGATGCCGTACGTCGGCACCAGGGTGGCGGCGAGCACCGCGCGCAGCTTCCAGGCGGCCGGGCCGCCGAACTGCATGTACGGCGTGAGGATGTCGTGGGTGGTGGGCCAGAACGACGGGCGCATGTACGCCGCGGTGTCACCGGCCAGCTCGGTGACGTACTCCCTGAGGTCGTGCGCGCTGTTGCGCCAGGTGTAGTAGGTGTAGCTCTGCTGGAAGCCGACCTTGCCCAGGGTGTGCATCATCGCGGGCTGGGTGAAGGCCTCGGCCAGCCAGATCACCTCGGGGTGGTCCGTCGCGACGTCGGCGATCAGCCACTGCCAGAACTCCACCGGCTTGGTGTGCGGGTTGTCGACCCGGAACAGGGTGACGCCGTGGTCGATCCACACCTGCACGACCTGGCGCACGGCGGCGTAGATGCCGGCGGGGTCGTTGTCGAAGTTCAGCGGGTAGATGTCCTGGTACTTCTTCGGCGGGTTCTCGGCGAAGGCGATGGTCCCGTCGGCGCGGGTGGTGAACCACTCGGGGTGGGTCTTCACCCACGGGTGGTCGGGGGAGCACTGCAGCGCGAGGTCCATGGCGACCTCCATGCCCAGCCGGCGGGACTCGGCCACGAAGGCGTCGAAGTCCTCGAAGGTGCCGAGGTCAGGGTGGATGGCGTCGTGGCCGCCGTCGGCCGAGCCGATCGCGTAGGGGCTGCCGGGGTCCTCGGGGCGGGCGTCGAGGGTGTTGTTCGGGCCCTTCTTGGCCGCCTGCCCGATCGGGTGCACCGGGGTGAGGTAGACGACGTCGAAGCCCATCGCGGCGATGGCGGGGAGCCGCTTGGCCGCGGTGCGGAGCGTGCCGGTGGTCCAGCGGTGCTCCTTCTCGTCGTAGGTCGCGCCCTCGCTGCGTGGGAAGAGCTCGTACCAGGCGCCCGACAGGGCGAGCTCGCGCTCGACGAGCAGGGGCAGGTCGGCCGAGGGTGACACGTACTCGCGCAGCGGCCGGGCGGCGAGCTCCTCCTCGACGGAGGCGTCGGTGCCCGCCTTGAGCCGCACGGCGGCGGGGCGCTTGGTGTCGCGCAGGCCCAGCACGGCGTCGGCGAGCACGGCCCGCTGGGCCGGGGTGCGGGACACCTCGGCGCTGGCCCGCTCGAGCACCAGGGCGCCCTCCTCGAGCATCAACGCGGTGTCGACGTCGGCCTGGACCTTGATCGTGGCGTCGTGCTCCCAGGTGCCGTAGGGGTCGGACCAGCCCTCGACGCGGTAGGACCACCACCCGGGGGTGGGGGCGCTGACCCGCGCCGCCCAGGTGTTCAGGCCGGGGTTGGTGCAGGTCATCGGCTGCAGGTGCTCGACACCGGAGGGGTCGGTGAGCACGACCGAGGCGTTGACGGCGTCGTGGCCCTCCCGGAAGACGGTGGCGGTGACGTCGAACTCCTCGTCGACCACCGCCTTGGCGGGGCGGGCGCCGTCGTCGACACTGGGTCTGACGTCGAGGACGGGAATGCGGCCGATCGGATGCTGGGGGGCACGGGTGCGAGGGGCAGCAGTCACACGCCGCACGCTACCGGCCACGGGCGGCACGGGACACGCCGCACGGCATCCCGGATCTCGCACTGCAAGATCTTGACGGCGCGGTGAAAGTTCGTGATGAAAGCGTTTAACCACGTGCCCTACGATGTGCCCTCGTGAAGGCCATCCGTCGATTCAGTGTCCGCCCCGTTCTGCCCGCCCGCATCGCCGCCCTCGGCGATCTGGCGATGAACCTGAGGTGGAGCTGGCACCCCCCGCTGCGCGACCTCTTCGAGTCGATCGACCCGGCCCGCTGGGCCGCGGTCGGCCAGGACCCGGTCGCCATGCTCTCGGCCGTCGAGCCCGACGAGCTCGAGCGACTGGCCGCCGACCCGGCCTTCGTCGAGCGCGTCGACACCGCCAAGGAGGCCCTCGACCGCTACGTCGGCGAGGACCGCTGGTACCAGCAGTGGGGCCGCGAGCAGGAGGAGGGGGTGCCCTCGGCGATCGCCTACTTCAGCGCGGAGTTCGGCATCACCGCCGCCCTGCCGCAGTACTCCGGCGGGCTCGGCATCCTCGCGGGTGACCACCTCAAGGCGGCCTCGGACATCGGCGTCCCGATCGTCGGGGTCGGCCTGTTCTACAAGACCGGCTACTTCCGCCAGAGCCTGAACCGCGACGGCTGGCAGCAGGAGGACTACCCGGTCCTCGACCCCGACGGGTTGCCCCTGTCGCTGCTGCGCGAGGAGGACGGCACCGCCGCGTTGGTCACCATCGAGCTGCCCGGCGGCCGGGAGCTGCTCGCCCACGTCTGGCGCGCCCAGGTCGGCCGGGTGCCGCTGCTGCTCCTCGACACGGACGTGCACGGCAACGACGACGCCGGCCGCAGCGTCACCGAGCGCCTGTACGGCGGCGGCGGCGAGCTGCGCCTGCAGCAGGAGATGCTGCTCGGCATGGGCGGCGTGCGCGCGCTGCGGCACTGGTCGCGCCTCACCGGCGCCCCGACGCCGGACGTCTACCACGCCAACGAGGGCCACGCCGGGTTCCTCGGCGTGGAGCGGATCAGCGAGCTCGTGCGCGCCGAGAGCATGTCCTTCGACGAGGCGCTCGAGGCCGTGCGCTCCGCCACCGTCTTCACCACGCACACCCCCGTGCCCGCCGGCATCGACCGCTTCGACGGCTCGCTCATCGAGCTGTACTTCGGCGGGGCGCAGGCCCTCGAGGGGGTGCCCGTCGAGCGGCTGCTCCAGCTCGGGGCCGAGACCTACGAGGGTGGCTCGGCCGGCATGTTCAACATGGCCGTCATGGGCCTGCGGCTCGCCCAGCGCGCCAACGGCGTCTCGCAGCTGCACGGTGTGGTCAGCCGGGAGATGTTCGACGGCCTCTGGCCGGGCTTCGACGACGACGAGGTTCCGATCACCTCGATCACCAACGGCGTGCACGGCCCGACCTGGGTCGACCGCAAGGTCTTCGAGCTGGCCCGCACCCACGCCGAGGTGCACGAGCTCGACACCCAGGAGTCCTGGGAGGCCTTCGCCACCGTCCCCCGGGACGCCGTGTGGGCCACCAAGCGCGAGATGCGCGCGCAGCTCGTCGCGGAAGCCCGTCGCCGCACCCGCCAGTCCTGGCTCGAGCGGGGCGCCTCGCCGGCCGAGCTCGGCTGGACCGACGAGATCCTCGACCCCGACGTGCTCACCATCGGCTTCGCCCGCCGGGTGCCCACCTACAAGCGGCTCACCCTGATGCTGCGCGACCCCGACCGGCTCAAGAAGCTGCTGCTGCACCCCACGCGGCCGATCCAGCTGGTCATCGCCGGCAAGTCGCACCCGGCCGACGAGACCGGCAAGCAGCTGATCCAGCAGCTGGTGCGGTTCGCCGACGACCCCGAGGTGCGCCACCGCATCGTCTTCCTGCCGAACTACGACATCGCCATGGCGCTGCACCTGTACCCGGGGTGCGACGTCTGGCTGAACAACCCGCTGCGCCCGTTCGAGGCGTGCGGCACCTCCGGCATGAAGGCGGCGCTCAACGGGGCGCTCAACCTGTCGATCCTCGACGGCTGGTGGGACGAGTGGTTCGACGGCAAGAACGGCTGGGCGATCCCGACCGCCGACGGCGTCGAGGACCCCGAGCGCCGTGACGACATCGAGGCCAACGCGCTCTACGACATCGTCGAGCACCAGGTCGCCCCGCGGTACTACGACACCGACGAGAACGACCTCCCGCAGAACTGGCTGGCGATGATCATGCACACCGTCACCACCCTCGGGCCGAAGGTCCGGGCCAGCCGGATGGTGCGCGACTACACCGAGAAGCTCTACGTGCCCGCGGCCCGGTCGGGCTGGGCGCTGAAGGAGGGCGAGTACGCCGGGGCCCGCGACCTCGCGTCCTACAAGGCCAGGGCCCGCAGCGCGTGGGGCCAGGTGCACGTCGACCACGTCGAGTCCTCCGGCGTCGGAGACAGCCCCGAGCTCGGCGAGACGCTGCACGTGACGACCTACGTCTCGCTCGGCGACCTCACCCCCGACGACGTCGAGGTACAGGTCGTGCACGGCCGCACCAACCACCACGGCGACGAGCTGCACGACGTCTCGTCGGTGCCGCTGGCCCACATCGAGTCCTACGAGCACGGTCGCCACCAGTTCTCGGGTGACCTGGTGCTGCGGTCCTCGGGCGCGTTCGGCTACACCGTGCGCGTGCTGCCGAAGCACGCCGGGTTGGGGCACCGGAGCTCGCTGGGCCTGGTCGCCAACGCCTGACCGCGACTGATTGCGGAAAACCCACCCCCGAGGGCCCTAACAGGCCCCCGGGAGGTGGGTTTTCCGCAATCAGTCGGGTGCTCTTGGCAGCTCAGTAGGGGGCGGGGGCCTCCACGAGGCGGTCGCGGGTCACCTCGGCCAGGGTGCGGCAGCCGGTGAGCGCCA
>Ga0247820_10002273_pt1 | contig 10816 bp, 8 predicted proteins | sample 13C_Glucose_Day1_2_FD_192480 | JGI IMG/M metagenome (GOLD analysis project Ga0247820, IMG submission 192480) | Soil microbial communities from agricultural site in Penn Yan, New York, United States - 13C_Glucose_Day14 | ecosystem: Environmental > Terrestrial > Soil > Agricultural land | place...
ACCCACCGGTCCACACGGCATACCCACCACCCCGGGGCCACAGGCCCGGAGGAGCAGAGGAGCGAGCGATGCCGCGCATGATCTTCGTGAACCTGCCCGTGAAGGACCTGGCCGCCTCGCGCGGCTTCTTCAGGGCGCTGGGCTTCGAGTTCAACGAGGAGTTCTCCGACGACAGGGCCGCCTGCGTGGTCCTCGCGGACAACATCTTCGTGATGCTGCTGCGGGAGGACTTCTTCGCCACCCTCCTCAACGGCGAGGTCGCGGACGCCTCCAGCACCGAGGTGGTCAACTGCCTCAGCGCGTCCACCCGGGACGAGGTCGACGACCTCGTGCGGCGGGCGGTCGAGGCCGGCGGCAAGCCGTGGAAGGACACCTTCTCCGAGGGCCCGATGTACGGCGGCAGCTTCCAGGACCTCGACGGCCACGTCTGGGAGGTCATGTACATGGACACCGGCCAGGCCGCGGGCTGAGCCGCGGCGCCTCACCCCTCGCGGCGCAGCACCGGCGCGAGCACGTCGAGCACCGTGGCGTCCTCGATCGTTCCCGGCACGGCGGGGGTCCGGCCGTCCGCGATCTCCCGCATGGTCTTGCGCAGGATCTTCCCCGAGCGCGTCTTGGGCAGCGCGCTCACGATGTCGACCTCGTGCAGCGCTGCGACGGCGCCGACCTCGGCGCGCACCCGCTGGACCAGCTCGGAGCGGATGCGGTCGCCGTCCGCCGCCGCGTCGACACCGGCCTTCACCACGACCAGGGCCCGCGGCACCTGCCCCTTGAGCTCGTCGGCGACGCCGATGACCGCGCACTCGGCGACGGCCTCGTGCCCGGCCAGGGCGGCCTCGATCGACCCGGTCGACAGGCGGTGGCCCGCGACGTTGAGCACATCGTCGGTGCGGCCCATGACGAAGAGGTAGCCGTCCTCGTCGATGAGTCCGCCGTCGCCGGTGAGGTAGTAGCCGTCGAACACGCTGAGGTAGCCCGCGACGTAGCGCTCGTCGTCCTGCCACAGCGTCGGCAGGGTCCCCGGCGGCAGTGGCAGGCGGATGCAGATCGCCCCCTCGGTGCCCCTGGGCGCGGGCGAGCCGTGCTCGTCGAGCACCTCCACGGCATACCCCGGCACCGGCACCGACGGCGAGCCGGGCTTCACGGGCAGGGGCTCCAGGCCGCGCAGGTTCGCGGCGATCGGCCATCCCGTCTCCGTCTGCCACCAGTTGTCGATCACGGGGACGCCGAGGTGCGCGCTGGCCCACTCGTAGGTGTCGGGGTCGAGCCGCTCGCCGGCGAGGAAGACCGTGCGAAGACTGGTGAGGTCGTGCCCGCGCATGAGAAGCCCGTCGGGGTCGTCCCGTTTGATGGCGCGGTATGCCGTGGGGGCGGTGAACATGGCCTTCACCCCGTAGTCGTCGATCACCCGCCAGAACGCGCTGGCGTCCGGGGTCCCGACGGGCTTGCCCTCGTAGAGAACTGAGGTCGCGCCGGTCAGCAGCGGCGCGTAGACGATGTAGGAGTGCCCGACGACCCAGCCGACGTCGCTGGCGGTGAACCAGACGTCGCCGGGCCCGATGCCGAAGATGTTCTCCATGGACCAGCGCAGCGCGACCGCGTGTCCGCCGTTGTCGCGCACGATCCCCTTGGGCCGCCCTGTGGTCCCGGAGGTGTAGAGGACGTACAGCGGGTCTGTCGCAGCGACCTCCACGCAGTCGACCGGCGTGGCCCGCTCCGACGCCATGGCCTCGTGCCAGTCGAGGTCGCGCTCGCCCATCGCCGCCGTGGCCTGCTCCCGCTGGAGCACGACGCACCTCTCGGGCTTGTGGGCGGAGCGCTCGATGGCGGCGTCGAGCATCGGCTTGTACTCCACCACCCGGGACGGCTCGATGCCGCACGAGGCGGTGACGACCACCCTCGGGGCGGCGTCCTCGATGCGCACGGACAGCTCGGCCGGGGCGAAGCCGCCGAAGACCACCGAGTGCACGGCGCCGATCCGGGCGCAGGCGAGCATCGCGACCACCGCCTCGGGGACCATGGGCATGTAGATGACCACGCGGTCACCGCGCTCGACGCCGAGCGAGCGCAGCACGCCGCCGAAGCGGGCCACCTCGTCCAGCAGCGCGGCATACGTCAGCGTGCGCCGCGCGCCGGTGACGGGGCTGTCGTAGTGCAGCGCGGCCTGCGCGCCCCGGCCGGCCGCCACGTGCCGGTCGAGCGCGTTGAAGCAGGTGTTGAGCGTGCCGCCGGTGAACCAGCGGTAGAACGGCGGCTGGCCGTCGTCCAGCACCCGCGGCGGCGGGGTGATCCAGTCGATCGCACGTGCCGCCCGGCCCCAGAAGGCGTCGGGGTTCTCCAGGCTCTCTCGGTATGCCGCTGCGTAGGCGCCCTCAGTCATGGCGCCATCGTGGGCGCGTCGACGCGGTCGCGCCAGTGGGCGGGCCCTTCCACGCGGCGGGTGCGCCCACCCGCTCGACGAGCGGTCGCTGCGCGGTCGCCGCGGTCGACTTCGAGGTCAATGCGCGGTGCGTGGCTCCAGCCCGGTTTCCGCGCGCAGGCGGTGCTCGTCGACCGCGACGTTCGGCCGAGGTGGGGCAACGGGCAGGCGGCCGCGGCCTCGCGCTGCAACGATGCGCCCATGGGACCTGACTGGCGCGTAGTGCTGCCGTGGGTGGGGCTGGCGGCCATGGTCGCGGTCCTGCCCTTCTACCTGGCCTCCGGCCTGGTCGCGCCGCTGTGGGCGATCATCGCCCTCCTGCTCAGCTGGGCTGCGCTCTTCTACCTCGGCGTCAGGTGGCGCCGCACTCGCCCCTACCTCGTGCTCGCCCTGCCCGTCGCGGCGATGGCGTGGTGGTTCCTCGTGCTCACCGCGGGCGAGGCCTGGCTCGGCTGGACCGCCTGAGCGGCGGCGCCCGCAGGACGAGCCGCCCGCGCCGCCCGGACGCGCCCCGCCCACCGCCTGGGGCGCTGGCCTGACGGAGGCTCGGCCCGCGCAAGGGGGCCTGGAGGCCTTTACCGAAAATTGGACTAACCGGGCCATCCAGACCCATTGCGCTCGTCGCCGCCTGTGGGTAACTTCCGAATCTCTGGCAGTTCGCGTGAATCGTTCACATCGCCGTGGAGGTCCCATGTCCAGGTCCGCACCAACCCGTCGCGCTGTCCTCGCGGGCACGACAGCGGCCGCCCTGCTCGGTGCAGGTCTGCTGCCGGCCGCAGCCTCCCCGGGCACGGTCGTCCCCGCTGGGGAGAACGGCTGGGTCGCCTCGACCATCGCGCGGATGACGCTCGAGGAGAAGGTCGGCCAGCTCTTCGTCCAGTACGCCTATGGCTCTGACGCCGACACTGCCGACGCGCGGAACATCCCGCTGTACGGCGTCGCCACGCCGGCCGAGGTCGTCAGGAAGTACCACCTCGGCGGGGTCATCTACTTCGCCTGGACCGACAGCGTCCAGAACCCCGACCAGATCACCTCCCTCTCCAACGGCCTCCAGCGCGCGGCGCTGACGCAGGACTCGAAGGTGCAGGTTCCCCTCAGCATCTCCACCGACCAGGAGCAGGGCGTGGTCACGCGGGTCGGACCGCCGGCCACGCAGTTCCCGGGCTCGATGGCCCTCGGCGCCGGCCGCAGCGCGGCCGACGCACGCACCGCGGCGGGCATCACGGGCCAGGAGCTCAAGGCGGTCGGCATCAACACGAACTTCGCCCCGGTCGCGGACGTCAACGTCAACGCCCTCAACCCCGTCATCGGCACGAGGTCGTTCTCATCCGACCCCGCGCTCGCGGCCGAGATGGTCGGCGCCCAGGTCACCGGCTACCAGCAGGACGGTGGGATCTCCTCGGCGGCCAAGCACTTCCCCGGACACGGCGACACCGCCACCGACAGCCACGTCGCCTTCCCGGTCATCACGCACACGCGCGAGGAATGGGCGTCCACGGATGCCCCGCCGTTCAAGACGGCCATCGCCAAGGGCATCGACATGATCATGACGGCGCACCTCGCCTTCCCGGCGCTCGACGACTCGGGTGACCCGGCGACCCTGAGCAAGCCGATCATGACGGGGGTGCTCCGCGAGGAGCTCGGCTTCGACGGGGTCATCATCACCGACTCCCTCGGCATGCAGGGCGTGCGCGACCGCTACGGCGACGCCGAGGTGGCGGTGCGCGCACTCGAGGCCGGGGTCGACCAGCTGCTCATGACCCCCGCCATGGATCAGGCCTACGAGGCGGTCATCGCGGCCGTGGAGTCGGGCCGGATCTCGCAGGACGACCTCAACGCGAAGCTGCGCCGCATCCTGACCATGAAGTACGACCGCGGCCTGGTGGCGAGCCCCTACGCCGACCCCGCCGCCGTGTCCTCCGTCGTGGGGACGCCGGAGCACCTCGCCGCCGCGGACGATGTCACCAACCGCACGACGACGCTGGTCAAGAACGACGCCGGCACCCTGCCCATGGCGCCAGCGGGCAAGAAGGTCCTGGTCACCGGTTACGGCGTCGTGGCCACGGACACCCTGGGCGCGGCCCTCGCACGCCGGGGCGCCAGTGCGACGGTGCGCCAGACCGGCACCTCGCCCTCCGATGCGGCCATCGCCGCCACGGTCGCCGCTGCCGCCGAGCACGACGTCGTGGTGGTGAACACCATGAAGGCCTGGGACACCACGGTCACGGACAAGCGCGGCGCGCAGCAGAAGCTCGTGAAGCAGCTGCTCGCCACAGGCAAGCCGGTCGTGGTCGTCGCCACGCGCGACCCGTACGACATCGCCTACTTCACCGACGCGCCGACCTACGTCGCGACATACTCCTACAACGGGGTGGCGATGGAGGCACTGGCCCGGGTGCTGACCGGCGAGGTCGCGCCCAGCGGGAAGCTCCCGGTCGACATCCCGGTGGCGGGTGACCCGCTCACCGTGCTCTACCCGTTCGGCCACGGCCTGGGCTACTGAGGGCCTGGGGATGACCCTCGGTATGCCGCGGCGCCTGCTCCGATGCGCGCTAGGAGCAGGCGCCGCGGCGCTCCTCGCGGCAGCACCGACAGCGGCGCTCGCCGGTGAAGCACCGGCGGCCCCCGTGCCACCGACCGCCGCCCGGGTGGCCACCTTCAACATCCACGCCGGGGCGGGGGGCGACAACGTCTTCGACCTCGAGCGGACCGCCGCGGCCATCGCCGCGCTCGACGCGGATGTCGTGGGGCTCCAGGAGGTGGACCTCCACTGGGGGGCCCGCAGCGGCTGGCAGGACACCCTCTCCGAGCTCGGCCACCGGCTGGGCATGGAGACGGCCTTCGCCCCGATCTACGACCTCGACCCGCCCGCCGTCGACCAGCCCCGCCGCCAGTACGGCGTGGGGCTGCTCTCCCGTCACCCCATCATCGCTGTGGAGAACCACGACCTGACCCGGCTCTCCACGCAGGAGGCCGACCCGGTCCCGGCCCCGGCGCCGGGATTCCTCGAGGCCACGGTCCAGATCCGCGGCGCCCGGACCCACGTCTACGTCACCCACCTCGACTACCGCGGCGACCCGACGGTGCGGTCCCTGCAGGTGGCGGACACGCTGCGGATCCTCGGCGACGACCCGGCCGGCGCCAACCAGGCCCTGCTCGGGGACTTCAACGCGGGTCCCCAGGCCGGCGAGCTGCAGCCCCTGTGGGGTCTGCTGCAGGACGCCTGGGCGGTGGCGCCGGACCGTGAGGGCGCCCCCGGGCGGACCTACCCGGCAGCCGCGCCCACCAAGCGCATCGACTTCGTCACGACCTCGCGCAACACGACCGTGCTGCGCGCCCAGACCCTGGACGACCCTGCCCACGTCGGCGCGAGCGACCACCGCGCCGTCGTGGCCACCGTCCTGCTCAACCAAGGATCGGAGAGCTCCCGATGACCAGCCTCAACCGCCGCCAGCTGCTCACCGCCGGTGCCCTCGGTGCCGCAGCCGTGCCCCTCGGTGCCGCCGCAGCGTCCGCCGCCCCGTCCCGGGTCTCCGCCCAGGCACCGGCCCAGGTCACGTACCCCTCACGGCCGGTGACGCCCGGCGCTGACCGGGCCGCCGCCGACGGGTGGTCGGCGCTCGCGGGCCGCAAGGTCGGGATCATCACCAACCCCACCGGCATCCTCACCAACCTGCGGACCATCGTCGACGAGATGCACGAGGCGGGCAGCGTCGACATCCGGGGCGTCTTCGGGCCCGAGCACGGCTTCCGCGGCACGGCCCAGGCGGGCGACTCCGAGGGCACCCACACGGACCCGCGCACCGGCCTGACGGTCTACGACGCGTACGGCGCGGGCACCGACAAGATGGCCTCGATGTTCCGGACGGCCGGCGTGGACACCGTCGTCTTCGACATCCAGGACGCCGGCGCCCGCTTCTACACCTACATCTGGACGATGTACACGGCGATGAAGGCCGCGGTGCAGACCGGCGCGGCCTTCGTGGTGCTCGACCGGCCCAACCCGATCGGCGGCACGGCCCGCGGGCCGATGATGACGACCGCCTACACCTCGGGAGTCGGCGCCAAGGAGATCGTCCAGGCGCACGGCATGACCGTCGGCGAGCTCGCCCGGTTCTTCGACGGCGAGTTCCTCGAGGCCGAGGTCGGCGGCCGGCTCGCCGAGCTGCAGGTCATCGAGATGTCCGGCTGGCGCCGGGACATGCCGTATGCCGCGACCGGCCTCCCGTGGGTGATGCCCAGTCCCAACATGCCCACGCCGGACACGGCGCTGGTCTACCCCGGTACGGGGATGTTCGAGGGCACGAGCCTGTCGGAGGGCCGCGGCACCACGCGGCCGTTCGAGCTCGTCGGGGCGCCGTTCGTCGACTACCGCTGGGCCGAGCGGCTCGCAGCGCTCGACCTGTCGGGTGTCGGCTTCCGGGAGGCCTACTTCAACCCGACCTTCAGCAAGCACCAGGGCAAGGTCTGCGGTGGGGTGCAGGTCCACATCACCGACCCGCGGAGCTTCGACCCGATGCGCGTCGGCGTGGAGATGCTCGTCGCGGCGAAGGCGCTCTATGCCGACTTCGCGTGGCGCAAGGACACCTGGGATGCCGCCCGGCCGTACTGGATCGACAAGCTCACCGGCTCGACCCGGCTGCGCGACCAGATCAGCGCCGGCGCATCGGGCGACGAGGTCGTGGGTGCCTGGGAGGCCGAGCTGGCGGCCTTCGACGGCACCCGGCAGCAGTACCTCATCTACCGCGGCCCGGCCGCCTGAGCTGCGCGGGGGAAGCATGCGTCTTCGTGCGCTCGTCGCCAGTGTCGCCGTGGGTACCGTCGTGACCACCATGACGACCGTGCTGCCAGCCTCCGCCGACGACTTCAGCACGCCGTTCACCGGGTTCGCGCCGGCGAACACGGTCCTGCGGGACTCCTCGCCCGAGGCGGCTGGGCTCGACCCGGCACCGCTGGCGGAGGCGGTGGCGCAGATCCGCGGGCACGAGGACGCGCCGGCGGGCGGACACCCCATGTATGCCGGCGCCGTGGCCGTGGCGGGCCACGACGGCGCGGTCGTCGCCCGGGACGCCAGCGGCTTCGCGCTGCGCTACCAGAACGCCACGACCGAGCTGCCCCGCGACCAGTGGGTCCCGATGCGCGAGGACACCGTCTTCGACCTGGCCTCGGTCTCCAAGCTGTTCACCTCCATCGCCGCGGTGCAGCTGATCGAGGACGGCACCCTCGAGCTCGAGGCGCCGGTCGCGGCATACCTGCCTGAGTTCGCGGCCAACGGCAAGAGCGAGGTGACGGTGCGGCACCTGCTCACGCACACCTCCGGCTTCACGTCGTGGCTACCGCTCTACAGCCGCTACCCCGACAAGGCCTCGCGCATCCAGGCCGTCATGGACGCGCCGCTGAAGAGCCCGCCCGGGATCACCTACCTCTACAGCGACCTCAACCTCATCACCCTCGGCGTGCTCGTCGAGCGCCTGACGGGCAAGGGCCTCGACGAGGTGGTCCGCGAGCGGATCACGGCGCCCCTCGGCCTGCACGACACCGGGTACAACCCTGCGGACCGCACCCGCACCGCGGCCACCGAGTACCAGTCGACGCCGGCCCGGGGCATGGTCTGGGGCGAGGTGCACGACGAGAACGCCTGGTCGCTCGGCGGGGTCGCCGGCCACGCGGGCGTCTTCTCGACCGCGGACGACCTCGCCGTGCTCTGCCAGGCGCTGCTCAACGGCGGCACCTACGAGGGCGAGCGGATCCTCAGCCGCAAGAGTGTCGCGCTGCTCATCACCAACTTCAACGAGGACTTCCCGGGCGACAGCCACGGGCTCGGCTTCGAGCTCGACCAGCGCTGGTACATGGACGCGCTGTCCGGGCCGCGGACGGCAGGTCACACGGGCTACACCGGCACCTCGATGGTCATCGACTTCGCCTCGCACTCCTTCGCGATCCTGCTGACAAACCGGGTGCACCCGTCGCGGAGCTGGGGCAGCAACAACGCCGCCCGGCGCGAGTGGGCGCGCGGCCTGGCCCTGTCGATGGGCGTGCGGCCGAGCCAGGGCGACACCGCGTGGTTCTCCGGCGCCCGTGATGCCGCCACCTCAACCCTCACAGCACCAGTGGACGTGCCCTCGTCCGGTGCACGCCTGGCATTCGACCTGTTCCTCGACACCGAGGAGACCGACCTGCTGACCCTCGAGACGTCCCGGGACGGTGGCGCGACCTGGGTGCGGATCCCCTTCGAGCTGCGGGACCGGGGGGAGACGCTCGAGGCCGATGGCGTGGTCTCCGGAAGGGGCACCCGCCGCTGGGCCCAGGCGCGCGCGGACCTCGGTGTGGGCACCCAGCTCCTGCGTTGGCGCTACACGACGGACGGCGCGTACCAGGGCCGCGGAGTCTTCGTCGACGACGTCCTCGTGCAGGGCCCTGGCGGCGTCCTGCTCGACGGCGAGAAGTCGCCATCCGTCTTCTCCGCCGAAGGCTGGGCGCTGCTCGGTCGCGAGGCCGTAGCGTAGGACCATGCCCCGAGCCGACCGGTCCGCCTCTCCCACCGTGGCCCCCGCGCCCCTCCTCGTCCGGCTCAGGGGTCTGCGCCCGTCGCTCTCACCCGCGGAGGACCGGGTGGCCGAGCAGGTGCTTGCCGACGCACGCGCCGCCGCAGCGCTGACGATCAGCGAGCTGGCGGTTGCCGCGAACACGTCGGAGACGACCGTGCTGCGTTTCTGCAAGCGGCTGGGCCTGCCGGGCTACCCCCAGCTGCGCCTCGCGCTGGCCGAGGAGTCCGCCCAGCCGCGGGCGAGCACGGCGAAGACGACCGACATCAGCGCCAAGGACACGATCGACGACATCATCGCCAAGGTCTCGTTCGCCGATGCGAGCGCCGTCGAGGAGACCGCGCAGCAGCTCGACCGCGACGCCCTCGCTGCGACGGCCACCGCGATCGCGGCAGCCAAGCGGGTGGACATCTACGGCATCGGTGCCAGCGCGATCGTCGGCATCGACCTGCAGCAGAAGCTCCACCGCATCGGGGTGATGGCCTTCGCGTGGAACGACCCCCACATCGCCCTGACGAGTGCGACGCTGCTGGCCCGCAAGGACGTGGCGATCGGCATCTCGCACTCGGGGACGACGTCGGAGACGATCGAGGCCCTCGAGACGGCGCACAACCGCGGCGCGACGACGATCGCCATCACGAACTTCCCGGTGTCGCGGCTGGCTGAGAGGGCGGACCTCGTGCTCACCACCGCCGCACGGGAGACGAGCCTGCGCTCCGGGGCCACGGCCAGCCGGATCGCTGCGCTGACGGTCGTCGACTGCCTGTACATCGCGGTGGCCCAGCGCAACCTGCGGCGGGCGCGCAAGGCTGTGGAGGAAACCCGCGATGCGGTCTCGAGTCACCGCGTCTCGTGATTCATTCACAACATTGACTCTTGATAGGTAGGAAACTAACCTCACGCGTGTGAGCAATGATGTGAGCGTGAGTGCGCCCACCGAGGACCGCCACCCGGGTACGACGGGGATCGACACGCTGTCGACCCTCGACGTGCTGCGGGCGCTCAACGTCGAGGATGCCAAGGTCGCGCCGGCCGTTGCGGAGGTGCTTCCGGCGCTCGCCGCCCTGGTCGATGCCACCGTGGCGTCGATCCGCGCCGGCGGCTCGGTCCACTACTTCGGTGCCGGGACGTCCGGGCGGCTCGCCGTGCTTGACGCGGCGGAGCTCCTCCCCACCTTCAATGCCCCGCCCGGCCTGTTCACGGCGCACCACGCGGGAGGTCCCGAGGCGCTGCTGCGGGCCGTCGAGAACGTCGAGGACGACGCCGACCTCGGGCGCGCCGAGGCGAAGGTGCTGCGGCCCGGGGACATCGCCGTCGGCCTGACGGCCTCCGGGCGCACACCGTTCGTCGGCGGGGCGCTGGCCACCGCCCGCGAGCACGGCGCCGTCACCGCTCTCGTGACCGCGAACCCGCGGGCCGAGCTCGGAGGACTCGTCGACCACCTGCTGGCGGTGGACACCGGCCCTGAGGCGATCACTGGTTCCACGCGGCTCAAGGCCGGTACCGCCCAGAAACTCGTCCTCAACGCCTTCTCCACCGCCGTGATGATCCGCCTTGGCCGCACCTGGTCCAACCTCATGGTCGACGTGGTCGCCACCAACGCCAAGCTCCGGGGCCGGGTGCTGCGCATCCTGCGCGAGGCCAGCGGGGCGGACGAGGCGCACGCGCGTGCCGCGCTCGAGCAGGCCGGCGGCGAGCTCAAGCCGGCGCTGCTCTCGATGCTGGCCGGCGTCAGCGCGGCCGCAGCCCGGGAGGCGATCGAGGCGCACCACGGCTCCGTGGCGCACGCGCTCCAGGCGCTCCAGGCCGCGCAGGCCTCCCAGATCGCGCCGCCCTCTCCGGCCTCCCATGC
>Ga0247820_10002275_pt1 | contig 10815 bp, 8 predicted proteins | sample 13C_Glucose_Day1_2_FD_192480 | JGI IMG/M metagenome (GOLD analysis project Ga0247820, IMG submission 192480) | Soil microbial communities from agricultural site in Penn Yan, New York, United States - 13C_Glucose_Day14 | ecosystem: Environmental > Terrestrial > Soil > Agricultural land | place...
CCTACCGCCCTGCTGCCGGGGCCGGGCCGGCAGCAGGGCGGTAGGAGTGCAGTTCGAGGTGCCCCTCGCCGTCGTCGGTGCTGATGGTCCGCGTCTCCACAGCCCTGAGTCTATTCCGCGGCGTCCATTCCGCGGAGGGCTTTACCGGGCGGAACCTGCCCCGGCGGAATCCCCGGTAAACTTGGGGATTGTGACTTCCCAAAACACCTCCGCCCCGAACACCGCCGCCGATTCCCACGACGCCAGCGAACAGACGCGCATCCGCATGGAGAAGCGCGCCAAGCTGATCGAGCGCGGTATCGAGGCGTATCCGGTGGGTGTGGAACGCACGCATTCGCTGAGTGACATCCGCGAAAAGTACGCGCACCTCCAGGCTGACGAAACCACCGGCGACATCGTCGGGGTGACCGGCCGCATCGTCTTCGTCCGCAACACCGGCAAGCTCTGCTTCGCCACGCTCCAGGAGGGCGGTGTTGACGGCAAGGCCGTCCGGCTGCAGGTCATGCTGAGCCTGGCCAACATCGGCGAGGACGCGCTCGCCGACTGGAAGGCCCTCGTGGACCTGGGCGACCACGTCTTCATTAAGGGCGAGGTCATCTCCTCGCGGCGCGGCGAGCTCTCGGTCATGGCCGAGTCCTGGTCCATGGCGTCCAAGGCCCTGCGCCCGCTGCCCGTGCTGCACGCGGAGCTCAATGAGGAAACCCGCGTCCGCCAGCGCTACGTGGACCTGATCGTCCGCGACGAAGCCCGCGAGATGGTCTACACCCGGGCCGCGATTACACGCTCCATCCGCGAGACGCTGCACCGCCAGGGCTACGTCGAGGTGGAAACCCCGATGCTGCAGCTGGTACACGGCGGCGCAACGGCCCGCCCCTTCGAAACGCACATGAACGCCTTCGACCAGAAGATGACCCTGCGCATCGCCACCGAGCTGTACCTCAAGCGCACCGTAGTCGGCGGAATCGACCGCGTCTACGACATGGGCCGCGTCTTCCGCAATGAGGGTGTGGACTCCACCCACAGCCCCGAATTCACCACCCTGGAAAGCTACGAAGCCTGGGCGGACCAGTTCGTTATGGCGGACCGGATCAAGGAACTCATCCTGGACGCCGCTGACGCCGCCGGCGTCGGCCGTGTCCTGCAGACCGAAGCCGGGGAAATCAACCTCGACGGCGACTGGGCCTGGCTGGCTGTCTACCCGGGACTGTCCGACTTCGTTGGCCAGGAAGTAACCCCCGACACCCCGGTTGCCGAACTGCTGGAACTGGCCGCCAAGCACGAGGTCAAGGTCGACGCCAACTGGGAAGCCGAGAAGCTCGTCGTCGAACTCTTCGGCGAACTGGTGGAACCGACGCTGCTGAACCCGACGTTCGTCTACGACTACCCGCCGTCGGCGCAGCCGCTGGCCCGCCAGCACCGCGAGGATGACCGGCTGATCGAAGCGTGGGACCTGATCATCGGCGGCATGGAACGCGGCACCGCGTTCTCCGAACTGATTGACCCGGTGATCCAGCGCGAACGGCTCACCGAGCAGTCCCGCCGCTCCGCCGCCGGCGACGTCGAGGCCATGCAGCTGGACGACGACTTCCTCCGCGCACTGGAGTATGGTGCCCCGCCGATGGGCGGAATCGGCCTCGGCATCGACCGGCTGGTGATGCTTTTCACCGGCGCGGGCATCCGCGAGACGATTCTGTTCCCGTTGCTGAAGCCCGAAGGGCACTGACCATGGAGTACGTTGCCGTATTGCTTCCCTCCGTGGTTGTCGGGCTGATCTTCTGGTTCGCCATGAAATCGATTTTCAATGCCGACAAATCGGAGCGCCAGGCCGAAGCGCGTGCCCAGGCGGAGGCCGCTGGAAAGGTCCACGGGGCGGAAACCCTCCGCGACGACGGCCATTCCAACGGCCCGAACTAATAGCCGACTATTCCGCCTTGGGTTTTCCTTTGGAAAATCTTTTTCGCTTTGACTCGTTGCCATAAAGCAGAGGATACTTTTAACCAGATACATCCTGCTTTTCCTAAATACTCATCGTTTTGGAAAGAGAGTCTTTAATGGCACAGAAAGTGAAAATCATCCTTGTCGATGATCTGGATGGGGGATCCGCGGACGAGACCGTCCGGTTCGGCCTTGACGGCGTTACTTACGAAATCGACCTGTCGGCGGGCAATGCTGCAGAACTCCGTTCGGCAGTTGAGCGGTTTGTAGCCCACGCACGCAAGACCTCAAGCGGCCGCGCAACGCGCACCAAGATTGCATCCGGCCGGAATCAGGACTCCGCCCAGATCCGGCAGTGGGCCCGCGATAACGGGTATGCGGTAAACAGCCGCGGTCGTATTCAGGCTGAAATTCAGGAAGCCTACCAAAAGGCGAATTCCTAGCAGTCGAGCCGGGAACGCTGCGCTGTGGACGCGGCGCCAGGCAATACCAATGACTATGCCCCCGCCCTCGGGCGGGGGCATAGTCATGTGCGCCGGCAGGCGCCGCAACCGGGCCCGGCCGCGGCATCCGCAGTCGACGCCGGACTGCCCGCCAACGCTGCGGCAGGGCCCCGGCCGGCCCGGGCTGGCGCCCCCATGCGACGCCGCTTCGGAGTCCGGGTTTCCCCTGTGGCGAACAAGCCCCAAATCTTGAACCCGGCCACGTAGCATCAAAGTACGTCGTAGCTAGGAGTGTGGCGAAATGTTTGAGCGATTTACGGACCGTGCCCGTCGCGTAGTTGTGCTTGCCCAAGAAGAGGCACGCATGCTGAACCACAATTACATTGGTACCGAACACATCCTCTTGGGTCTGATCCATGAAGGTGAAGGTGTTGCTGCCAAAGCCCTTGAGTCCTTGAGCATTTCGCTCGACGGCGTCCGCGAGCAGGTACAGGAGATCATCGGGCAGGGCCAGCAGGCCCCGTCCGGACACATCCCCTTCACCCCGCGCGCCAAGAAGGTCCTGGAACTCTCGCTCCGCGAGGCCCTGCAGCTGGGACACAATTACATCGGCACCGAGCACATCCTGCTCGGCCTCATCCGCGAGGGCGAAGGTGTAGCCGCCCAGGTGCTGGTCAAGCTCGGCGCGGATCTCAACCGCGTCCGGCAGCAGGTTATCCAGCTGCTCTCGGGCTACCAGGGCAAGGAAACCACCGGTGCCGGCGTCGGCCCGGGGCAGGCCGAAGGCACCCCTGCCGGTTCCGTCGTCCTGGACCAGTTCGGCCGCAACCTGACCCAGGCTGCGCGCGAGAACAAGCTGGACCCGGTCATCGGGCGCGAATCGGAAATGGAACGCGTCATGCAGGTCCTTTCCCGCCGCACCAAGAACAACCCTGTCCTGATCGGTGAGCCCGGTGTCGGCAAGACCGCCGTCGTCGAAGGCCTCGCCCAGGCGATTGTCCGCGGCGACGTTCCGGAGACCATCAAGGACAAGCAGCTCTACACGCTGGACCTCGGGTCCCTCGTTGCCGGCTCCCGCTACCGCGGCGATTTCGAAGAGCGCCTCAAGAAGGTCCTCAAGGAGATCCGCACCCGCGGCGACATCATCCTGTTCATCGATGAAATCCACACCCTGGTGGGTGCCGGTGCCGCCGAGGGCGCCATCGACGCGGCCTCGATCCTGAAGCCCATGCTGGCCCGCGGCGAGCTCCAGACCATCGGTGCGACCACGCTGGACGAGTACCGCAAGCACATCGAGAAGGATGCCGCGCTGGAACGCCGTTTCCAGCCGATCCAGGTCAAGGAGCCCTCCGTCGCTCACGCGATCGAGATCCTCAAGGGCCTCCGGGACCGGTACGAGGCGCACCACCGCGTCACCATCACCGACGGTGCCCTTGCCTCGGCGGCGGCCCTTTCCGAGCGCTACATCTCGGACCGGTTCCTGCCGGACAAGGCGATCGATCTCATCGATGAGGCCGGCGCACGGCTGCGCATCCGCCGGATGACCGCCCCGCCGGAGCTCAAGGTCATGGACGAGAAGATCGCCGCCATGAAGCTGGAGAAGGAATCCGCGATTGACGCGCAGGACTTCGAAGGCGCCGCCTCGCTGCGCGACAAGGAGCAGAAGCTCATTGCCGAACGTGCCGAGAAGGAACGCCAGTGGAAGACCGGCGGCATGGACGACATCTCCGAAGTTGATGAGGACCTCATCGCCGAAGTGCTGGCGAACTCCACCGGCATCCCGGTCTTCAAGCTGACCGAGGAAGAGTCCTCGCGCCTGCTGAAGATGGAAGACGAGCTGCATAAGCGTGTTGTCGGCCAGGACGAGGCCATCAGGTCCCTGTCCCAGGCGATCCGCCGCACCCGTGCAGGCCTGAAGGACCCGAAGCGTCCGGGCGGTTCGTTCATCTTCGCCGGCCCCACCGGCGTGGGCAAGACCGAGCTCGCCAAGGCCCTGGCCGAATTCCTGTTCGGCGAGGAGGATGCCCTGATCACCCTGGACATGTCCGAGTACTCGGAGAAGCACACGGTGTCGCGCCTCTTCGGTGCCCCTCCGGGCTACGTCGGGTACGAGGAAGGCGGGCAGCTGACCGAAAAGGTCCGCCGGCGTCCGTTCTCCGTGGTCCTGTTCGACGAAGTGGAGAAGGCGCACGCCGACCTCTTCAACTCGCTGCTGCAGATCCTGGAAGACGGCCGCCTGACCGACTCCCAGGGCCGCGTGGTGGACTTCAAGAACACGGTGATCATCATGACCACCAACCTCGGCACCCGGGACATCTCCAAGAGCGTCGCCACCGGCTTCCAGTCAGGCACGGACACGCAGACCGGCTACAACCGGATGCGGGCCCGCGTCACGGAGGAGCTCAAGCAGCACTTCCGCCCCGAGTTCCTGAACCGTGTTGACGACGTTGTGGTCTTCCCGCAGCTGACCCAGGACGAGATCATCGAAATCGTGGACATGTTCGTTGGCCGCCTGGAGAAGCGACTCAAGGACAAGGACATGGGCATCGAGCTCACGCCCGCGGCCAAGGTGCTCCTGGCAACCCGCGGCTACGACCCCGCCATGGGTGCCCGGCCGCTGCGCCGGACCATCCAGCGCGAGATCGAGGACCAGCTCTCCGAGAAGATCCTCTTCGGCGAGATCCACGCCGGCGACATCGTTGTGGTGGATGTGGACGGCGAAGGAGACGACGCCAAGTTCACCTTCGCGGGCAACACCAAGCCGCGCATCCCGGAGATCGCTCCGAGCGTCTAAGCACCGGCTCGAAGGCCCCGTCATTTCCGAAAGGGAAGGCGGGGCCTTTGCGTTGCCGCCAATTGGTCACCGCAGCCCGCGCCGCCGCCGAATCTGAAAGTACCGTTTCACTCTCAGTGAACTTGGTGTGATCCAGCACACAGAAGGTGTTGAATCGGTGCATGCCTTCCAACGATTCAGAGACCCTGAGCGAAAAACCCGAAACACCGTTCCACGACCTGGACCACTACCTCGCCATCCCGAAGGTAAGCGGCCTGGCGCTGAGCCCGGACGGCCGCAGGCTGGTCACCACCGTGGCTACCCTGAATGCCAAGGGCACCGAATACGGCACCGCCCTCTGGGAACTGGACCCGGAAGGACGGAAACAGGCCCGCCGGATCACGCGCAGCGCCAAGGGGGAGGCCGGGGCAGTGTTCGCCGCCAGCGGCGACCTGTATTTCAGTTCCGCCCGACCCGACCCGGAAACCCCCGAGGCTGATCCCGTGAACGCACTGTGGATGCTGCCCGCGGACGGTGGCGAGGCCCGCGTCGTGCTCACCCGGGCCGGTGGAGTCAGCGGACTCTTGGCCGCGAAAGACACCGGCGCCCTATTCGTCAATGCCTCCGTGCTCGCGGGGTCCACGGACGAGGACGGCGACGAGGAGCGCCGCAAGGCGCGCAAGGACAACAAGGTCGCCGCCATCCTGCACAGCGGCTATCCCGTCCGCTACTGGGACGCCGATCTGGGGCCGGCCCAGCCGAGGCTCTTTGCCGTCGAACCTGGCGAGGAACAGGAACCGGGCAAACCCGCCACGGTTGACGCCGCGGCGCCGCTCAAGCTCCGCAACCTGACCCCCGACGCCGGGAGCGGACTCCGCGACGCAGAGGCGGTCGTCAGCCCGGACGGGAAGACAATCTACAGCAGCTTCAACAAGCCACTTGCCCGCGCGAATTCACGGGCAATTCTGGTCGCGATCGACGTCGCCACCGGCACCCGCAAGGTCCTGCTGGACACCGAGGGAATGAGTTATTTCCCCGGGCCGGTCAGCCCCGACAACCGGACGCTGGTCGTGCTCAGCGAGAGCGACACCACGCCGGAGGCGGCCCCGCAGGTCAAGCTGCACCTGTTAGACGTGACCGGCGGTGCGCCCGCGGCCGAGGCCGCCCTGACGCCGGTGGCGCACGATTGGGACCGCTGGCCGCGCCCCGCCGCCTGGCTGCCGGACGGATCCGCCGTGCTCGCCATTGCCGACGAGGACGGCGCCTCGCCCGTCTTCAAGATCAGCGTGAGCGGCGGCGGGGGAGCCGGCCAGGTCGCCCGCCTGACCGCCGACGCCGCCGCGTATGCCGACGTCGTGGTTGCCCCCGACGGCAGCGCCGCCTATGCACTGCGCAGCTCCTACGAATTCCCGGCGGAAGCGGTGCGGATCGACCTCAGCAGCGGCGACGTCGTCCGCCTCCCGGCCCCCGCAGAGCGCCCGCACTACAAAGGCTCCCTGGAACGCATCGAGACGACTGCGGCTGACGGAGCCCGGGTGCCGGCCTACCTGGCACTCCCCGAAGGAGCCACGGCCGGAAACCCGGCACCCCTGCTGCTCTGGATCCACGGCGGCCCGCTGGGCTCCTGGAACGCCTGGACCTGGCGCTGGAATCCCTGGCTGCTGGTGGCCCGGGGCTACGCCGTGCTGCTGCCTGACCCGGCACTGTCGACCGGCTATGGCCAGCACCATATCCAGCGCGGCTGGGGTGAATGGGGCAAGGCCCCGTTCACCGACCTGATGGCCATCACGGACGCCGTTGTGCAGCGGCCGGACATCGATGAGACCCGCACTGCTGCCATGGGCGGTTCGTTCGGCGGCTACATGGCCAACTGGGTGGCAGGCCACACTGACCGCTTCAAGGCCATCGTTACCCACGCCAGCCTCTGGGCGTTGGACCAGTTCGGCCCCACCACCGACGCCGCGCAATACTGGCTCCGGGAGATGACGGCCGAGATGGCGCTGGAGAACTCCCCGCACCTGCACGTGGAGAACATCAGCACCCCCATGCTCGTCATCCACGGCGACAAGGATTACCGGGTCCCGATCGGCGAGGGCCTGCGCCTCTGGTACGAACTCCTCTCCAAGTCCCAGCTGGCGGCCGACGAAAACGGCATGACCGAACACCGTTTCCTCTATTTTCCGGATGAAAACCATTGGATCCTGCAGCCGCAGCACGCCAAGGTCTGGTACGGCGTAGTCGAGCACTTCCTCGCCACGAACCTGCTCGACAAGGATCTGCCAGTGCCTGCTGAGCTGGGTCTCTAGGCTCCTCCCGTTGTCCCCGGCCTCCGGCTCGGAGGCTGGGACATGTGCCGCGTGCTCGCTGGTTCCTCGCTTAGACGCACGCTTCGTCAATGTCCCGGCCTCCTCTGCCTTGTGCACTGGTCACCTCGCCGAATCCTGATCGGAAGGACGTCCAGCCCCAGTAGGATTGGGCTGTGACTGAGCCAATCCGCATCCGCCTTGCCCGCACGAGCGATGTCGGGGCGATCAAGACGCTTGTGGCGCCACTGGCCGATCAGCGGATCCTCATGGCCAAGGAAACCGTGGCCTACTACGAAAGCCTGCAGGAGTTCCGGATCGCCGAGTCCCATGACGGCGAGGTGATCGGCTGCGGGGCACTGCACGTCATGTGGGAGGACCTCGCCGAGGTGCGCACCCTCGCGGCATCGGATGCCTGGCGGGGGAAGGGCGTGGGCCATCTGCTCGTGGAGCGCCTGCTCGAGGACGCCCGGGCCCTTGGCGTCTCCCGCGTGTTCTGCCTGACCTTCGAGGTGGACTTCTTCAAGAAACACGGCTTCGAAGTCATGGCCGACCAGACCGCCGTCGACCCCGTGGTGTACTCGGAGCTGCTGCGCTCCCATGACGAGGGTGTTGCCGAGTTCCTGGACCTCGCGCGGGTAAAGCCCAATACGCTTGGCAACACAAGAATGATCAAGGTGCTGTAGTTCCGCACCGCTGAGCGCCGCAACAGAGCGCCGGAAAACTACTGCCGGCGCCCGGACGGGCGGGGCAAGAAGCCCCGCGGGCACCCGGAACCGGGTCTTCCCATCAATAAATTTGATGGATAAACTGATGCCGGTCCAGGGGGTGGACTTCCCGAGTTTCGGAGGCAAGAAATTGCACGATCGCGTGATTTTTCCAGATTTCTCCGCATTCCAAATGACAATCGCAGACGCGGCCTCATCGGGACGCGCCACCGATCCGGGCGCCGGGGAAGCCGAAGGCCCGGCATCGGAGAGCACCGGGGGGCGGCTCAATGCGCCGCCGTTCTCCTGGCTTGGCAGCGACGCCTGGCCGAACTTCCCATTGTGGGCGGACAAACCCTCCTGATGCACCCGCGGTTCCCGGGAAGGGCTGCCGTCCGAGAGAACCCGCTTCCGCGTCAGAGGTTGTGAAACCGGAGCCTACCGCTGGCATGGGCCCCGGTAGTAGGGTCTAAGCAAGCAGCCAGGACACCATCCAGGGAGCACAGCCATGAAGAAGCTCATCAATGATCCCCGCGCCGTGGTTGACGAGTCCGTGGAGGGCTTCGGGCTTGCCCATGCCGACCTCGTGACCGTTTTTGCGGACCCCAAATACATCGTGCGCAAAGACGCGCCGGTGGCAGGAAAAGTCGGGCTGGTTTCCGGCGGCGGCAGCGGGCACGAGCCCCTGCACGGCGGCTACGTCGGGATGGGAATGCTCGACGCCGCGGTGCCGGGCGCCGTGTTCACCTCGCCCACACCGGACCAGATCCTCCCGGCGACCCTCGCCGTCAACTCGGGCGCCGGCGTCGTGCACATCGTGAAGAACTACACAGGCGACGTCCTCAACTTTGAGACGGCTGCCGAGCTGGCCCAGGCGGAAGGCGTGGACGTCCGAACCGTGCTGGTCAACGACGACGTCGCGGTGGAAGACTCTCTGTACACTGCCGGACGGCGCGGCGTGGGCGGAACCGTCCTGGTGGAAAAGATCGCCGGCGCCGCCGCCGAGCGCGGAGACAGTCTCGACGCCGTCGCCGCCGTGGGGGACAGGGTCAACCAGAACGTGCGCAGCATGGGCGTCGCGTTGACCGCCTGCACGGTTCCGCACGCGGGGGCGCCCAGCTTCGTGCTGGAGGAAAACGAAATCGAGATCGGCATCGGCATCCACGGTGAACCCGGCCGGCACCGCATCGCGATGGAGAACGCCGACGGGATCACTGACCGGCTGCTGGACCCGGTGGTCGGCGACCTCGGGCTCACCTCCGGAGACAAAGTACTCCTGTTCGTCAACGGCATGGGCGGCACCCCGCAGAGCGAGCTCTACATTGTCTACCGCCGTGCCGCGCAGCAGCTGGCCGGGCAGGGCATCACCGTGGCGCGCTCGCTGGTCGGAAACTACATCACCTCCCTCGAAATGCAGGGCTGCTCCATTACCGTCTTGCGGCTCGACGATGAGATGACGGCGCTCTGGGATGCGCCCGTCCACACGCCGGCCCTCCGCTGGGGCGTCTGACCGTGGGGCTGGATGTCAACTGGGCCCTGCGGTGGCTGGAACTTTCGGCCGAAGCCATGGCGGAGCATCGGGAAGAACTCATTGAACTGGACAGGCCGATCGGCGATTCGGACCATGGCGAGAACATGGACCGCGGCTTCAAAGCGGTGATGGCCAAGATTGCCGAGGCGCCGCCGGAAACGGCAGGGGCGGCCCTGAAGCTGACCGCCATGACCCTGATGTCCAAGGTCGGCGGAGCCGCCGGACCGCTGTACGGCACGGCGTTCCTCCGTGCGGCCACTGCGCTGGGCGAGGCGGCCGACATCGACGCCGGTACCCTCGCCACTGCGTTCCGGGCCGCGAGGGACGGGATCGTGGCCCGCGGAAAGGCCGAATCAGGCGACAAGACGATGGTTGACGCCTGGACCCCTGCCGTCGACGCTGCCGCTGCCGCCGCAGGGGACGGCGACGTGCGCAAGGTCCTGCTGGCCGCCGCGGAGGCAGCCGAGGCCGGGGCCGTATCCACCGACCCGATGCTCGCCCGCAAGGGGCGCGCCAGCTATCTTGGGGAGCGCAGCATCGGCCACCGGGATCCGGGCGCCGTCTCCAGCGCCCTGATCCTGCGGGCCGCCGTCGGGGCGGCCGGATGACGGTCAAGCTCGTCGTCGTCTCCCACAGTGAAAAGATCGCCGACGGCGCCGTCGAGCTTGCCGCCCAGATGGCGCCCGATGTCCTGATCCTGGCCGCCGGCGGTACCGATGACGGCCGGATCGGCACCAGCCTCGAGCGGGTCATGGCGGCGCTGGAACAGGCAGCGGACGCCAACAGCGACGGCACGGTCGTCCTGACGGACCTGGGTTCGGCGGTGATGACAGCCGAGTCCGCGCTGGAGTTCGTGGCGGATCCTTCGTCCGTGCTCCTGGCCGATGCTCCCCTCGTCGAGGGGGTCGTTGCCGCCGCCGTCGCCGCCCAGGCCGGCGCAGACGCCGCGGGCGTGAAGGAAGCCGCGGAAGCGGTCTACCGCCCGCCGGCCGCGCCGCCGCACGCGCATGAGCATCGCCCCCCGGAGGCAACAGGGGACTTTGAACTCGTCAACCAGGCCGGCATGCACGCCCGTCCGGCCGCGAAGATCTCCGGCGGGCTGTCCGGTCTGGACGCCGAGGTG
>Ga0247820_10002276_pt1 | contig 10810 bp, 10 predicted proteins | sample 13C_Glucose_Day1_2_FD_192480 | JGI IMG/M metagenome (GOLD analysis project Ga0247820, IMG submission 192480) | Soil microbial communities from agricultural site in Penn Yan, New York, United States - 13C_Glucose_Day14 | ecosystem: Environmental > Terrestrial > Soil > Agricultural land | place...
CTCGACCTGCGCGGCATCACCAAGGACACCGGCGTCAGCGTCGACGACGTGGCGAAGCGGCTCATCGACTACGGGTTCCACGCACCGACCATGTCGTTCCCGGTGGCCGGCACGCTGATGGTCGAGCCCACCGAGAGCGAGGACAAGGGCGAGCTCGACCGGTTCTGCGACGCGATGATCGCGATCCGCGGCGAGATCGACGAGGTCGGCTCGGGTGCGGTCGGGGCGAACGAGAGCGTGCTGCGCGGCGCACCGCACACGGCCCAGGCCCTGGCCGGCGAGTGGGACCACCCCTACGACCGGACCGCCGCCGCCTTCCCCGAGGGCGTCGACCCCACGGCGAAGTACTGGCCCCCGGTGCGGCGCATCGACGGTGCGTACGGCGACCGCCACCTGGTCTGCTCGTGCCCGTCACCGGAGGCTTTCGAGGACTAGGCCGCCGGCTCGGCCGCCGCTCCACACACCCGCAGCTCGACGGTGCTGCCGCTGGCGCCCTTGTGCACGACGACCTGGTGCGTGATGCGGGTTCGCAGGTCGGCGACGTGGCTGACGACGCCCACCGCGCGGCCACCCTCGCGCAGCCCGTCGAGCACGGTGAGCACCTGCTCGAGGCTGTCGTCGTCGAGGCTGCCGAAGCCTTCGTCGATGAACAGCGTGCCGAGGTCGAGCCCGCCGGCCTCCTCGCGCACGGCGTCGGCCAGGCCCAGGGCCAGGGCCAGCGAGGCCATGAACGACTCCCCGCCCGACAGCGTGGCGGTGTCGCGGACCCGGCCGGTCCACTGGTCGAGCACCCGCAGGCCCAGCCCGGAACGGGCGCCCCGAGCGGCTCGCTCGTCGGTGTGCTCGAGCAGGTAGCGCCCGCCGCCCATGACCGCGAGTCGCTCGTTGGCGAGTGTCGCCACCGTCTCGAGGCGCGCCGCGAGCACGTAGGCGGTCAGCCGCATCCGCAGCGTGTTGTCGGGGCCGATGCCGCTCGTGGTGTCGGCGAGCTCGCGCACCCGGGCGTCGCGCTCGGCGCCCAGCGCGACGCCCGCGCAGGCCTCGTCGACGAGGGGCAGCAGGCGTTCGAGCGAGCGCAGGGCGCGGGCGGCGTCGTCCTGGGCGGCCGCCGTCGTCAGCAGCGTGTCGCGCGCCGCCCGGTCGGCGGCCTGCAGGACGGCGAGCTCGGGCGGGTCGGCGGCCAGGGCGGCGACGACGTCGGGGTCCTGCGCCACGGCGCGGGCCGCGGCGGTGTCCTCGACGTGGGCGGTCACCGCGGCCCGCAGGCGGGCCAGCTCGGTGGGACCGACCAGGGCCGCCCGGGCGGTCTCGGCGTCGTCGAAGCCGGCAGCGCCGAGCGCGGCGTCGAGATCGGTGGTCACCGAGGCCAGCCGGCCGTCGGCGCCGCTTAGGTCGGCGACGGCAGCCGCGTGGTCGGTGAGCGATCGCCCCGCCCGCACGTGCTCGGCCGTGTCGGGGGAGCCGCAGGGGCAGCCGGCGTGCGCGGTGCGCAGGGCGTCGAGGCGCTCGTGGGCCCGGGCCTCGGCGCTGGCAAGTTCGTCGCGGCTCGCCGTGACCGCCTCGAGGCGGGCCACGGTGGCGGCCACGGTGGAGCGGTGCACCTCGACGGCCTGTGCAGCGACCTGCAGCCGGCCGGCGAGCTCGTCGCGGGCGGCGGCATCGGCGCGGGCCGTCATGAGCGCGGCCGAGGCCTCGGCCACCACCCGGTCGAGGGCCTCGCGGTCTGCGCCGTCGAGGCTGGCGAGCCGGGTTCCGGCGCGGGTGCGCAGCGACTCGATCTGCGCCTCCAGCGACCGCAGCTCGGCCTCGGCGGTGTTGAGCCGGTGCTCGGCCCCGACGATGTCGTCAGGCAGCACCGGGTCGGCCACCGTTGCGGGAGAGGGGTGCTCGAGAGCACCGCACACCCCGCACGGGTCGCCGTCGGTCAGTGCACGGGCCAGCTCTGCCGCCATGCCGTCGAGCCGGCGCTGCCGCAGGTCGAGCAGGTCGCTGCGACGGTCGAGGGCGGTGGCACGTAGGTCGGCGTGGTGCGGCGCCAGCCCCTCGGCACGGGCGAGGTCGTGCTCGGCGGCGTCGAGCACCGTGACCCTGGCCCGGGCGGCGTCGAGCAGCAGCTCGAGCTCGGGCACCCGACCGGCGCCGGCCGTTCGCGACGCGACCTCGGCAGTGAGCTGCTCGACCTGGAGCTCGGCCTCGGCGAGCTGCGCCCCGACGCGCTCGGCCAGGGTCGCGAGCTGCGCGGCGCGGTCGTCGAGCTCGGCGTGCTGGCGGGCCCGCAGCGCCTCGTCGTCGGCCTCCCGGGACAGCGCGGCGGCGGTGCCGTCGAGCGCCACCAGGCGGGCGAGCACCTCGGCCACGTCGCCGTCGGCCAGCACGGCGAGCGGGCCGGCGGGGAGGGCGTCGCGGGTGCGCCCGACCTGGCGACGGCAGGTGGCCACGTCGTCGGTCGCCCGGCCCAGGGCGGTGAGGTGGCCGGCCAGGCCAGCGGCCCGCTCGGCGGCGGCGAGGGCGGCCACCCGCTCGAGGTGGCTCGGCCGGGCGGCCTCGAGGCCCTCCAGCCGTGCGACGGCACGGGTGCCGCGGGTGCGCAGGTCGTCGAGGGCGCGTGCGGCGGCCAGCGCCTCCGCCGCCGCCCGCTCGGCCCCGGATGCCGCGTCGAAGGCGGCCATCGTCGTGCTCACCCGGGCGTCGAGCCGCTCGGCGACGGCGCGCAGGTGGGCGCCGACCGACTCGGGGGGCACCTCGGACGGGCTCGTGACCGGCTCACCCGCGGCGTCGTAGGCGTCGGCCAGCACGTCCTCGACGCGGGCGAGCAGGCTCTCCAGTGCCGAGCGGGCCGCCTCGAGGTCGGCCCCGGCGGTGCGCCGCGCCTCGGCCAGCCAGGCCTCGACGTCACTGAACGCGGAGATGTCGAAGAGCCGCTCGAGCACCTCACGGCGGTCCTCGGGCGTGGCCCGCAGGAAGGCGGCGAAGTCGCCCTGGGGGAGCAGCACCACCTTGGCGAACTGCGCCATCCCCATGCCGAGGGCGTCCTTGACGACGTCGGCGACCTCGTCGTGGCGGGTGCTCAGGGCGACCCACCGGACGCCGCGGCGCTCCTCGAGCGTCACCTGGGCCTGCACCGACACCACACCGGTGCCGCGCTTCTTGGGGCGCAGGAACTCGGGCGAGCGGGTGATCCGGAACCGCCGGGTGCCGGCGGTGAGCTCGAGCGTGACGCGGGGCACGGCATCCGGCCCGGCGTGGTCGCTGCGCAGCCCGCGCTTGGAGCGCGAGCCGGGCACGTCGGCGTAGAGGGCGAAGCAGATCGCGTCGAGCAGGCTGGTCTTGCCCGAGCCGGTGGGCCCGTGGATGAGGAAGAGCCCCTCGGCCGAGAGCGCATCGACGTCGACGACGACCCGGTCGGCGAACGGCCCGAAGGCCTCGATCTCGAGCCGGTGCACCCTCACGCGGCGCCCACCGACCCCGAGGCGACACCCTCGTCGTCGCCGACCTGGCGTGCCACCCGGCTGGCCTCGACGGCCTCGGCGAGCAGCGCCCGCTCGTCGTCGCTGGCACCGCGCCCGCCGCGCACGTGGCCGAGGAAGTCGCAGCAGACCTCGACGTCGGTCGCGGTGGCGACCCGAGCGGCGTACGGCCGCAGCGGCACGGTGGCGCCCTGGGGGTCGAAGCGCAGCTCGAGGGTGAACGGGAACCGGCGGCGCACCTGGTCCATCGCCCCGAGCGGTCGCTGCGGGTCGGTCAGGGTGACCTGGCACCAGGCGGTCTCGGCGCCGTGGTGGGCGGGGTCGGCGAGCAGCTCGTCGAGGGTGCCGCGGAGCACGGCCAGCGACCGCTGGACGGGAGCCTCGACGTGCGTGACCACCGGGGTGTCGCCGGAGAGGTCGACGAGCAGGCTGCCCTTGCGGTGCGTCCACTCGGAGAACGACATCGCCACGGGGGAGCCGCTGTAGCGCACGCCGGGCGCGACCTCCTGGCGCCCGTGGAGGTGGCCCAGGGCCGTGTAGTCGACCCCGGCGAACACCTCCGGGGGCACCGCGGACACACCGCCGACGCTGATGTCGCGCTCGGACTCGGTCGTGACCCCGCCGGTGACGAAGGCATGGGCCATGACCACGGTGCGCCCGCCACGCTGCTCGGCGTCGGCCCGCACCCGCGTCATCGCGGCGCGCAGCACGCCGGCGTGGGTGCGCTCGGTGGCGCCCAGCGCATCGGCGGCCAGGGCCGGCTCGAGGTAGGGCAGGGGGTGCACGGCGATGTCGCCGAGGAGCACCGGTCGGCCGACGTCGGTGACCGAGGTGCGCAGGTGCAGGCCGGCGCGTTCGAGCAGCCCCGACGCGAACCCGAGCCGGATGGCGGAGTCGTGGTTGCCGCTGCTGACGACGACCTGCGCGCCGGCGTCGACGAGCCGGAGCAGGCTCTGCGAGAGCAGCTCGACGGTCTCGGGGGAGGGCATCGCCCGGTCGTAGACGTCGCCGCTGACGAGCACGGCCTCGACCCGCTCGGTGCGCACCACGTCGACGAGGTGGTCGAGGTAGGCGGCCTGGGCGTCGAGCAGCCCCACCTGGTGGAACGCGCGTCCCAGGTGCCAGTCGGAGGTGTGGATCAGTCGCACGGTGCCCACGCTACGAGCGAGGTGCGACACGGCCCGTGACCGAAACGCGGTTCCGGCTACCGGCTCACGGCGGTCCGTGGTTGGCTGACGGCATGGGAGTCGAGGTCGAGGCGCAGAGCTACAGCCGTGAGGAGCGCCAGCGCTACCGCGAGAAGGTGCGCCAGAACCTCGACGTCTTCGAGAGGATGCTCAACACGAGCTCGTTCGAGTTCGAGAAGCCGATGACCGGTCTCGAGATCGAGCTCAACCTCGTCGACGCCGACATGCAGCCGCACTTCCACAACGCGCAGGTGCTCGCCGCCATCGCCGACGAGAGCTACCAGACCGAGCTGGCGCAGTACAACATCGAGCTCAACGTCCCGCCACGGCCGCTGCCCGGCGACTCCGCGCTCGAGCTCGAGGTCGAGCTGCGCGACAGCCTCAACGCCGCCGACCGAGCGGCCAAGGAGGTCGGCTCGAAGATCGTCGCCATCGGCATCCTCCCGACGATCATGCCCGAGCACTACGAGGGCGAGTGGATCAGCCGCAACAACCGCTACACCGCCCTCAACGACTCGATCTTCGTGGCCCGTGGGGAGGACATCTACCTCGACATCGACGGCCCCACCGGTGAGCGGGTCGCCACCTACTGCGACTCGATCGCCCCCGAGTCGGCGTGCACGTCGGTCCAGCTGCACCTGCAGGTGGCGCCCTCGGAGTTCGCCGCGCACTGGAACGCCGCGCAGGCCCTGTCGGCGCCCCAGGTCGCGCTGGCGGCCAACTCGCCGTTCTTCTTCGGCAAGCGACTGCACGCCGAGACCCGCATCGAGCTGTTCAAGCAGGCCACCGACACCCGGCCGGTCGAGCTGAAGAACCAGGGGGTGCGCCCCCGCGTCTTCTTCGGCGAGCGCTGGATCACCTCGATCTTCGACCTGTTCGAGGAGAACGTCCGCTACTTCCCGACGCTGCTCGCCGAGACGAGCGACGAGGACCCGATGGCGGCGCTCGAGGCCGGCATCGCCCCCCAGCTGGCCGAGCTGCGGCTGCACAACGGCACCGTCTACCGCTGGAACCGGCCGATCTACGACATCGTCGGCGGCACCCCGCACCTGCGCGTCGAGAACCGCGTCCTGCCGGCCGGTCCGACCATCGTCGACGTGCTCGCCAACGCGGCGTTCTACTACGGCGCGATCCGGATGCTGGCCCACGAGGACCGTCCGGTGTGGACCAAGATGAGCTTCGCCGCGTGCGAGGAGAACTTCCGCCGGGCCGCCCGCGACGGCATCGACGCCCGCCTGTACTGGCCCGGGTTCGGCGAGCTGTCGGCCGACGAGCTGATGCTGCGCCACCTCCTCCCGCTCGCCCACGAGGGCCTGCGCCAGTGGGGCGTCTCGGATGCCGTCCGCGAGCGCTTCCTCGGCGTCATCGAGGGCCGGTGCAAGACCGGCATGAACGGCGCGGAGTGGCAGAGCCGGGCGGTGCAGTCGTTCGAGGACGCCGGCTGCGACCGCCGCGAGGCGCTGCGCCGGATGCTCGAGCTGTACACCGTGCACATGGACTCCAACGAGCCCGTGCACACCTGGCCGCTGCCCTGAGTCCGCGCGTACGGTGGAACGCATGCTCGAGACATCGAAGGCGTTCAGCGGCATCGCGGTGAAGGACATCGCGCAGTCCAAGCACTTCTTCGGCGAGGTCCTCGGCCTGCAGGTCGACGAGGGCGACATGGGGATGCTGGTGCTGCGCCCCACGGGTGGTCGGCCGATCCTGCTCTACCCGAAGCCCGACCACGTGCCGGCCGCCTACACGGTGCTCAACTTCCCGGTCGACGACGTCGCGGCGGTCGTGGCGTGGCTCACCGGACGCGGCGTGGCCTTCGAGCACTACGAGGGCACCCCGGTCGAGACCGACGACGACGGCGTCTTCCGCGGTGGCGGCCCGCTCATCGCCTGGTTCACCGACCCGTCGGGCAACGTCATGTCGGTGATCGAGGGCCCCGGCCTCGACGGGTGAGGTCAGCCCGCGGTCTCGTTCCAGGACCGCACGGCCGGCACCCCGCGCTCGTGGTCGAGCACGCAGACCGCGCCCGCGTCGAGCAGCAGCTGCGCCCCGAAGCGAGCGTCCTGGTGGAGGTAGGTGGCGGCCAGGATGCGCAGCAGGTGTCCGTGGGCGACGAGGGCCACGTCGCCGCGGCGCAACGGCTCGGCCACCCGGGTCAGGACCCGCGACGCCCGGGCGGCGACCTCCTCGACGGTCTCTCCGGGGGTGGCGCCGGGCACCACGCCGTCGCCGAACACCGTCCAGCCCGGGTCGCCGAGGTCCTCACGGATCTCGCTGGTCGTGCGCCCCTCGTAGCCGCCGTAGTCCCACTCCATCAGGTCGTCGTCGGTGACCGGGTCGAGCCCGGCCAGCTCGGCCGTCCGCCGGGCTCGCGACAGTGGCGAGCAGAGCACGAGCCGGAGGTCGAAGCCCGCCAGACGGGGCGCGAGCTGCCGCGCGTCGCGCTCACCGACGGTGGTCAGGGGGACGTCGGTGCGCCCGGTGTGCCGCCCGTCGCGGCTCCACTCGGTCTCACCGTGGCGAAGGAGGACGAGACGGCCGGTCGGCTCGGCTGCTGGCGACATGCGCACCACTGTGGCATCCCGGTGGAAGGATGGGCGCCATGCCGTCCTACGTCGCCTTCCTGCGCGCCGTGAACGTGGGCGGCCGCTTCGTGAAGATGGCCGAGCTGCGCAGCGAGCTCGAGGGCGCCGGCTTCACCGACGTCGAGACCCACATCCAGTCCGGCAACGTCTTCGTCCGCAGCGGGCGCCGCTCCACCGGTGCCGTCGGCACCGAGATGGCCCGGGTGCTGGGGGAGTGGGCCGGGTTCGACGTGCCCTGCGTCGTGCGCACCCCCGCCCAGCTGCGGTCGGCCCTCGCCGCGGTCGACGCGGTGCCCCCACTGGTCGAGGGAGGCAAGCGCTATGTCGCCTTCGCCGACGGCCCCGTGCCCTCGGATGCCGCCGCCCAGCTCGACGCGTGGGACGCGCCGGGGGAGCGGTGCCTCGTCCTCGGCTCCGAGATCCTCGCCGAGATGACCGGCGGTTTCCAGAACACCAAACTCACCAACACCCGGATCGAGCGGATCACCGGCCGCACGACCACCTGGCGCGACCTGAAGGTGGTCCGCGCCATCGACGAGAAGTGGGGAGCCTGATGGCCCAGCAGCACGAGCAGCAGACCGGCGGTACCGGACCCGGGCACCGCAGCATCTCGATGGGACGGTCGGGCAGCGGTACCTACCTGGTGACCAACGCCCGGGGTGGCACGATCAGCATCGGGTCGGGGGAGTCCGACGACTTCACCCCTGTCGAGCTGCTGCTCACCGCCATCGCCGGGTGCAGCGCGGTCGACGTCGACTTCATCACGAGCCGGCTCGCCGAGCCCACCGACTTCACCGTCACCGCCGGCGGTGAGAAGCTGCGCGACGAGCTCGGCAACCACATGGGTGAGATCGAGGTGAGCTTCCGGGTGCGCTTCCCGGAGGGCGACGACGGCGACCGCGCCCGCGAGCGGCTGCCCCGCGCGATCGCCCAGAGCCACGACCGGTTGTGCACGGTGAGCCGCAGTGTCCAGCTCGGCACGCCGATCCACATGCGCGAGGACTGACGCACACCGGGAGGGGGACCGTGGTGGAGCCGGACCCGGCCCTGGCCGCCGTCAAGACCTACAACTACCTGCGCATCGCCCTGGCAGCCCTGGTCCTGCTGCTCTACACGGCCGTCGTCCTGGAGTGGTGGGCCGCCGGTCGCTGCCTGCAGGGCTCGATCAGCGCCTACTACTACACGCCGGTGCACGCGGTCTTCATCGGTGTGCTCGTCACGATGGGGGTCTGCCTGGTCGCCCTGAAGGGCAACACCGACGGCGAGGACGTGCTGATGAACCTCGCCGGGATGCTGGCCGCGGGCGTCGCGTTCATCCCCACCCCGGGTCTGGAGCAGTGCAGCTCGGCGCCGTTGCTGACCCCGGACGTCCCGGCGGGCGTGGCCAACAACATGGCCGCGCTGTTCGTCACCGGTGCGGTGGTCGGCGTCGCCGCTGTCGTGATCGCGCGTCGGCAGGGTGGGGTCGGGGGCGTCAGCACGGCCGACCGGCTCGGCATCGCGCTGACGCTCGTCGTGCTCGGCGGTGGCGTGGTCTGGTTCTTGGTCGCCCGGGACGCCTTCGTCGCACACGGCCACGACGCGTCCGCCATCCCGATGTTCCTGGCGATCGTCGGCGTCGTCTGGCTCAACGCCCGCGGGGTGCGCACGGCCGTGCGCCAGGGCGCGGCTCCCGCCACGCACGGCCGGTACGTCGCGATCTACCGCACCATCGCCGTCGCCATGCTGGTCGCCCTCGCGGTGACCGTGGCCATCAACCTGGCGACCTCCTCGGCCCAGATCGTGCTCTGGGTCGAGGTCGTCCTCATCACCCTCTTCGGGGTGTTCTGGCTCGTGCAGACCACCGAGCTGTGGAACCGCGGGTTGCGCCGAACCTGAGGCGGCGAGAAGCACGCGCCCGGATGCCGTGGAGTCACCCGACGCCGCGCCTCTATCGTGGGCGCATGGCCCGCTACCTCGACGTGCACCCGGTCGACCCGCAGCCCCGGGCGATCGCCCAGGCGGTGGCGGTGCTGCGCGACGGCGGCCTGATCGCGTACCCGACCGACTCGGGCTTCGCGCTCGGGGCGATGATCGGCAACCAGTCCGGCAAGGACCGCATCCGCGAGATCCGCCGGCTCGACGACCGCCACCACTACACGCTGATCTGCCGCGACTTCGCCCAGCTGGGCCAGCTCGTGCACGTCGACAACGCGGTGTTCCGGGCCGTGAAGGCGTCCACGCCCGGGCCGTTCACCTTCATCCTCCCGGCGACCCACGAGGTGCCCCGCCGGCTGCAGCACCCCAAGAAGCGGACCGTGGGCGTGCGCATCCCCGACCACCCGGTGGTGCGGGCCCTGCTCGCCGAGCTCGGTGAGCCGCTGCTGTCCTCCACCCTGATGCTGCCCGACGAGGACGAGCCGATGACCGACGGCTGGGCCGTCAAGGAGGAGCTCGACCACGTCGTCGACGTCGTCATCGACTCGGGGGAGTGCGGAAGCGAACCCACGACGGTCGTCGACTTCTCCACCGGCGCAGCGGAAGTCGTGCGCGTCGGCTCCGGAGACCCCTCGCGCTTCGAGTGACGCCGGCTCAGTTCGGGTCGACGCCGTGGGCCGCCGCCCGCAGCTCGGTCAGCACCCGGACGTCGACGCCGCCGGGGGAGCGCCGGGTCTCGAGGTTGACCTCCGACATCCAGGCGTCGAGGGCGCTCTCGACGTCGGGGCCGCCGCGCCCCACCGCGTCGAGGAGGCGGGCCACCTCCTTGCGCAGGCTTCCCTCGAGAGGCTCGACGTCCTCGGGCCCGCCGAAGAGCAGGGTCGACAGGTCGTGCAGCCGGGCCAGCTCGTGCGGTGCGTCGGGGTGGTCGTCCACCCGCAGGTCGGCGAGCACACCGCAGCGGTCGTAGCCCGCACCGGGGGCGAGCGCGAGGATGGCGGCGCTCTGCCTACCGCGGGAGTCGCCGCCGGCGGCATCCCCGGCGAGAACCGCTGCGATCAGGCGGTGGTCGAGCGGCTGGCCCTCGGTGCCGAGCCACGCCGCCTCCATCGCCTCGACCACCTCGGGCCCGGTCAGGATGTTGCCCTGGATCGCGTAGGCCGTGCGCTCGTCTCCCGCGGCCACGCCGCCGGCCCACGCGGAGCACTCCTCCCCGGTGAAGGTGGCCGCACCGGAGGGGCCGACCGCACCCACCTGGCGCTGGGCCCGGCCCTCGTCCGCGGCGACGGCGGCCGACAGGGCGGTGCCCACCTCGGTGCCGGCCGCCAGCGCGTCGATCACCTCGGCGAGGTAGGCCACGCGGGCCAGCGACTGGGTGGCCACGGCCCCGACACCCTGTCGCACCGCGGGCACCACCGACCCCACGGCGAGGAACTTGCTGGCGACGGCGACACCCCAGGCGTCCCCGTCCCGTGCGGCGATCGAGAAGGTCATGGCGACAGGGTAGGCGCGGCTCAGACGTCGTCGAAGAGCTCGGTTCCCGCCCCGGAGCTCCTCGAACCAGCGGATGCGCTCAGCCGCGCGCGAGCCGCAGCATCACCTCGGTGTGCGGAGTCTGCGGGAACATGTCGAAGACGCGACCGGCGACGGGTTGCAG
>Ga0247820_10002277_pt1 | contig 10810 bp, 8 predicted proteins | sample 13C_Glucose_Day1_2_FD_192480 | JGI IMG/M metagenome (GOLD analysis project Ga0247820, IMG submission 192480) | Soil microbial communities from agricultural site in Penn Yan, New York, United States - 13C_Glucose_Day14 | ecosystem: Environmental > Terrestrial > Soil > Agricultural land | place...
GATCGTGGCGGTGCTCGGGCGGCTGGCGGCCGACCTCGACCCCGGCGCCGCCTTGTCGGCGGCGCGGGCGATCATGACCACCGACACCTTCCCCAAGGGGTCGGTGGCGCGCGTCGACCTCGCGGGCGTGCCGGTGACGATCGCCGGCTTCGCCAAGGGGTCGGGGATGATCGCGCCGGACATGGCGACCATGCTCGTCTACCTGTTCTCCGACGCCGCGGTGGCGCCGGGGCTGCTGCAGGCGATGGTCGCCCGGGCGAGCGACGCGACCTTCAACTGCATCACCGTCGACGGCGACACCTCGACCTCGGACACGCTGATGATGGCGGCGACCGGCAGGGCGGCGATGGCGCCGATCGCCGACGCGTCCGATCCGCGCGCCGCGGGCTTCGAGTCGGCGCTCGCCGGGGTCATGCGCGACCTGGCGCACCAGGTGGTGCGCGACGGCGAGGGGGCGACGAAGTTCGTCGAGGTGGCGGTGACCGGCGCGGCCAGCGACGCCGAGGCGCGCAAGGTGGCGCTGTCGATCGCCAACTCGCCGCTGGTCAAGACCGCGCTCGCCGGCGAGGATCCGAACTGGGGACGGATCGTCATGGCGGTCGGCAAGTCCGGCGCCGAGGCCGACCGCGACCGGCTGACCATCCGGCTCGGGGACATCCTCGTCGCCGAGCGGGGCTGGGTTTCGCCGGGATACGCCGAGGCGGACGGCGCGGCCTACATGAAGCGGCAGGAGCTGGTGATCGGGGTCGACCTCGGGATCGGCGATGGCCGGGCGACGGTCTGGACCTGCGACCTGACGCACCGCTACATCGAGATCAACGCGGACTATCGCTCTTGAGGCTGGTCGTCGTCGCCGCCGTGGCGCTGATCGACCGGGACGGGCGGGTGCTGGTCGCGCAGCGGCCCGAGGGCAAGGCGATGGCCGGGCTCTGGGAGTTTCCGGGTGGCAAGCTCGAAGCCGGCGAGACGCCGGAAGCGGCGCTGATCCGCGAGCTCGACGAGGAGCTCGGCATCGACACCTGGGCGAGCTGCCTGGCGCCGCTGAGCTTCGCCAGCCACGGCTACGACGATTTCCACCTGCTGATGCCGCTCTATGCCTGCCGGAAGTGGGACGGCACCCCGCGGGCGCGCGAGCACGCGGCGCTCCGCTGGGCGTCGGTGCGCGACCTCGCCGGCACCCCGATGCCGCCGGCGGACCGGCCGCTGGTCGCCATGCTGCGCGACTGGCTGTAGCCGCGCCGGCCGGCCCCCGCCCGAACCGGCACCCGCCCGCGACGACGCTCAGGCAGGCTCCTTCGCCCGCTCCTGGACGATCCGGTCGGCGGCCTTGCCGTGCAGCTCCTCGTAGTGGTCGAACGCCTGCTCGAACCAGCCGACCCCCTGGGTCGCCGCCCGCACGTCGTTGGCCAGCCCGCCGAGCGCGCCGCCCGGCACCAGCGCCTCGTAGCGCTCCCAGCCCTTGGCGCCGGGATCGGCGTCGAAGCCGAGCACCTGCCCGGAATGCGCCGCGACGATCGGCCCGAGGCTGCCGGTGAACATCGCCGGCGCATGGATCGCGATGCGGAACACCGGCTGCAACAACACCGGCCCGGCCGCCTTCAGCGCCTCGCGGGTCCCCTGCCGGCCGGCGATGCGGAAGGCCATGTCCGAGCTGTCGACCGAATGCGACTGGCCGTCGGTCAGCGTCACCGTCACGTCGACCACCGGGAAGCCGAGCGGCCCGCGCTCCATGGCGTCCCGCGCCCCGGTCTCGACCGCCGGGATGTAGTTGCGCGGCACCGCGCCGCCCTTTACCAACTCGGCGAAGACGAAGCCGGCGCCGCGGTCGCCCGGCGCCACGGTGAGCTTCACGTCGGCGAACTGCCCGGCGCCGCCGGTCTGCTTCTTGTGGCGGTAGGCGGTGTCCTGGTTCTTCGAGATCGTCTCGCGGTAGGCCGGGCTCGGCGCCACCTCCTCGACCTCGACGCCGAAGGCGTCCTTCAGCCGCTGCCGCAGCACCCGCAGGTGCAGCGGCCCCTGGACGCCGACCAGCGCCCCGCCGGTGGCCGGGTCCTGGGTGACCGTCAGCGCGGCGTCGCCCTCGGCCAGCGCGCCGAGCGAGCTCGAGACCTTGACGCTGTCGCGCTCGTTGGTCGGCGCCAGCACCCGGCTCATCACCGGCGGCTGCGGCCGGTGCCAGCCGGGGGTCGGATGCGCCTCGGTCGCGGTCAGCAGCGTGCCGGCGGCGAGATGGTCGGACTTGACCGCGGTGACGATCGCGCCTTCCTCGACCGCGTCGAGATGGTGGCTGTCGCGCGGGTCGGCCGGGGTGAGCTGCCCCGCCGTCCTGCCGCCGAGCGTCTGCCCGGCCGCGAGCGGCGCCAGTGCCCGGAGCAGCGTCGTCTTGCCGACGTGCTTGCGGTAGGCGCCGGCGAACACCACCGCCACCGGCGGCTCCCCGAGCCCGGCCTGCCGCTGCATGCGCTCGCGCGCCGCCGCGGGCCCCGGCGCCTCGTGGCGCAGCGCCTTCATCACCCGGACGATGCCGTTGCCGTGCAGACCCGAGCCGATCAGCGCCTCGATGACCCGGTTCTCGGCGAGCACCCGCCGGCAGATCGCGTAGACCTCCTCGCTCGGCGGCTCGCGATCCTCGACCAGCTCCTCGAGCAGATGGTCGTCGAACTCGCTCAGGTGCTCGAGCAGCTCGCTCCGGGCCTCGTGCTCGCGCTCGACCAGCCCCTTCGGGATCTCGATCAGCGTCGACGGCTCGCCCTCGCGGTAGCTCCAGGCGCGCTCCGACACCAGGTCCACCGAGCCGGTGACCTGCTCGCCGTCGCGGATCGGGATCTGGCGCAGCACCACCGGATGCTCGGCATAGTCCTGCAGCGCCGCGACGATGTCGCGCACCCGGCCCGTCGCCTCGTCGATGCGGTTGATCAAGATCACCGCCGGCGTGCCCGCCGCCTCGGCGGCGTGCAGGTAGGGCGAGGCCAGCACCGCCGCCGCCGGGTCCGGCCCGACGCAGATCACCGCGGCGTCGGCGGCGAGCAGCGCGTCGGTGGCGACGTGCAGGAACTCGATCGAGCCCGGCGTGTCGATCGCCGCCCAGCTGTCGCCGAGGTGGGTGAACTCGCAGACCCGGAGCTCGCCGGGCGCCGCCGCCGGCCGCGGCTGGCCTTCGAGCCCGCACATCCGGTCGACGAGCGTCGACTTGCCGGTGTTGGAGGCGCCGAGAATCGCAACCGTCCGCACCATGGTTCCTCCCTGTGATTATCGTTCGCGAGTCACCGGGATCATAGGTCGGTCGCGACGGCGATATCCAGCGCCTCGCCCGGCGGCGCGGAGGCTTGGCTTCGACGCGCCGATGCGCGATCACGAGCCGTGACGCGGCCAGGGAGGATTTCATGCGCGTGCTCTTCACCGGCGGCTCGGGCAAGGCGGGCCGGCACGTCATCCCCTACCTGCAGGGGCGCGGCCACACGGTGCTGAACGTCGACCCGGCGCCGCTCGCCGGCGTCGACACGATCGCCGCCGACGTCACCGACTCGGGCCAGATGTTCGACCTGATGACCAGCTACGGCAACCTCGGCGAGCTCGACGCCGGCACCGGCACGCCGGGCTTCGACGCCGTCGTCCACTTCGCCGCGATCCCGCGCATCCTGATCCGGCCGGACAACGAGACCTTCCGGGTCAACACCATCGGCACCTACAACGTCGTCGAGGCGGCGGTGAAGACCGGCATCCGCAAGATCGTCGTCGCCTCGTCGGAAACCACCTACGGCGTCTGCTTCGCCGACGGCCAGGCCGACCCGAAGGCGCTGCCGCTCGAGGAGGACCACGACGTCGACCCGATGGACAGCTACGGCCTGTCGAAGGTGCTGAACGAGGTGACCGCCCGCAGCTTCGCCCGCCGCTCGGGCTACGACATCTATGCGCTGCGCATCGGCAACGTCATCGAGCCGCACGAGTACGCCACGCTGTTCCCCGGCTACTTCGCCCGGCCCGAGACGCGCCGCCGCAACGCCTTCTGCTACATCGACGCCCGCGACCTCGGCCAGATCGTCGACCGCTGCCTCGCCACCGACGGCCTCGGCTTCCAGGTGTTCAACGCCGGCAACGACAGCAACGGCATGAACATCCCGACCGCCGAGCTCCTCGCCCGCTTCTTCCCCGGCGTGCCGGTCACGCGCGAGCTGGGCGAGAACGAGGCATTGTTCTCCAACCGCAGGATCCGCGAGATCCTCGGCTTCCGCGAGGAGCACGACTGGCGCAAGTACGTCGCCGGCTGACGGCCCGGAGACCGGTGTTCGCGTGCGCCCGCGGGCCGGCGCGAGTGAAGTCACCGGATTTCAGCTCCCGGTCTCAGCGCGATCCCTGCGCCTCACATGAACGCCTGCAGCCCGGTCTGCGCCCGGCCGAGGATCAGCGCGTGCACGTCGTGGGTGCCCTCGTAGGTGTTGACCGCCTCGAGGTTCATCACGTGCCGGATCACCCCGTACTCGTCCGAGACGCCGTTGCCGCCGTGCATGTCGCGCGCCACCCGGGCGATCTCCAGCGCCTTGCCGCAGTTGTTGCGCTTCATCAGGCTGATCAGCTCGGCCGGCGCCCGGCCCTCGTCGAACAGCCGCCCGAGGCGCAGCACCCCCTGCAGGCCGAGCGAGATCTCGGTCATCATGTCGGCGAGCTTCTTCTGCACCAGCTGGGTCTGCGCCAGCGGCCGTCCGAACTGCCTGCGCTCCATCGTGTAGGACCGCGCCGCGTGCCAGCAGAACTCCGCCGCCCCGAGCGACCCCCAGGCGATGCCGAACCGCGCCCGGTTCAGGCAGCCGAACGGCCCGGCGAGTCCCTCGACGTGCGGCAGCAGGTTCGCCTCCGGCACGAACACCTCGTCCATCTGGATCATGCCGGTGACCGAGGCGCGCAGCGAGAACTTGCCCTCGATCTTCGGCGCCGCCAGCCCCTTCATCCCCCTGTCGAGCACGAAGCCCTTGATCTTGCCGCCATGCGCGTCCGACTTCGCCCAGACCACGAAGACGTCGGCGATCGGCGAGTTGGTGATCCAGGTCTTGGCGCCGCTGAGCGAATGGCCGCCGTCCACCGGCCGCGCCCGGGTGGTCATCGACCCCGGGTCCGAGCCGTGGTCGGGCTCGGTCAGCCCGAAGCAGCCGACCCACTCTCCCGAGGCGAGCTTCGGCAGGTACTTCGCCCGCTGCTCCTCGGTGCCGTAGGCGAAGATCGGGTGCATGACCAGCGAGGACTGCACGCTCATCGCCGAGCGGTAGCCCGAGTCGACCCGCTCCACCTCCCGCGCGATCAGGCCGTAGGCGACATAGTTCACCCCGGCGCAGCCGTACTCCTCGGGGATCGTCGGGCCCAGCAGCCCGAGCGCCCCCATCTCCTGCATGATCGCCCGGTCGAAGGTCTCGTGCCGGTTCGCCTCGACCACCCGGCTCGCCAGCCGGTCCCGGGCATAGTCCCGCGCGCTGTCGCGGATCATCCGCTCCTCGTCGGTCAGCTGCTCGTCGAGCAGGAACGGGTCGTCCCACACGAGGGCGGGGAGCTTGGAACGGGCCTGTTCGGGCGTCATGCGAATCCTCCTCTGGCGATGCCCGGTCCTACATCCTGCGCTGCAACATTTCAAGCACGAAAATTTTATGCTTGAATTATCTCCTGCGAATCGTTACGGGAGCCGAGACAGGGGGCAGCCGCGCCCCGAGGCTCCAGGAGGGATCGGAAATGCGCGTCGCTTGTCTCGGGGGTGGGCCGGCCGGGCTCTATTTCGCGATCTCGATGAAGCTGCGCGACCCGTCGCACGAGGTCGTGGTCTTCGAGCGCAACCGCGCCGACGACACCTTCGGCTGGGGCGTGGTGCTGTCCGACGACGCCCTCGGCAACCTCGCGAAGAACGACCCGGTCTCCGCCGGCGCGATCCGCGCGAGCTTCGCCTACTGGGACGACGTCGCCGTCGAGATCCACGGCGACCGCATCGTCTCCGGCGGCCACGGCTTCTGCGGCATCGGCCGGATGAAGCTGCTGCTGCTGATGCAGGCCCGGGCCCGCGAGCTGGGCGTCGAGCTGCGCTTCCAGGAGGCCATCGCCCCCGAGCAGATCGACGCGCTCTCCCGCGACTACGACATCGTCGTCGCCAGCGACGGCCTGAACTCCGCCACCCGCACCCGCTACGCCGACCACTTCCGGCCCGACGTCGACGTCCGCAAGTGCAAGTTCGTCTGGCTCGGCACCAGGCAGACCTTCCACGACGCCTTCACCTTCATCTTCAAGGAGACGGAGAAGGGCTGGGTCTGGGCGCACGCCTACCAGTTCGACGCCGACACCGCGACCTTCCTGATCGAATGCTCCGAGGCCACCTGGAACGCCTACGGCTTCGGCGAGATGACCAGGGAGGAGTCGATCGCCACCTGCGAGGCGATCTTCGCCGACGAGCTCGGCGGCCACCCGCTGATCTCCAACGCCAGCCACATCCGCGGCTCGGCCTGGATCAGCTTCCCCCGCGTGCTCTGCGAGAATTGGTCCTACCGCAACATCGTGCTGATGGGCGACGCCGCCGCCACCGCGCATTTCTCGATCGGCTCCGGCACCCGGCTCGCGCTCGACAGCGCCATCGCGCTCGCCACCTACCTGCACGCCGAGCCGACGCTCGAGGCCGCCTTCGCCCGGTACCAGGACGCGCGCCGCCTCGACGTCCTCCGCCTGCAGTCCGCCGCCCGCAACTCGATGGAGTGGTTCGAAGAGGTCGAGCGCTACTTTCACCTCGACCCGATCCAGTTCACCTACTCGCTGCTCACCCGCTCCCAGCGCATCAGCCACGAGAACCTGCGGCTGCGCGACGAGGACTGGCTGAACGGCGCCGAGGCCTGGTTCCAGGCCCGCGCCGGCGTCGGCCCGAACGCCCCGACCCGCCGCCCGATGTTCGCCCCCTACAGGCTCCGCGGCATGGAGCTGAAGAACCGCGTCGTCGTCTCGCCGATGGCCCAGTACAAGGCCGTCGACGGCGTCCCCACCGACTGGCACCTCGTCCACCTCGGCGAGCGCGCCAAGGGCGGCGCCGGCCTCGTCTGTACCGAGATGACCTGCGTCACCCCCGAGGGCCGCATCTCCCCCGGCTGCCCCGGCACCTACTCGAAGGAGGCCGAGGCCGCTTGGAAGCGCGTCGTCGACTTCATCCACGCCGAGACCGACGCCAAGGTCTGCCTCCAGCTCGGCCACTCAGGCGCCAAGGGCTCCACCGAGCTCGGCTGGGTCGAGGACAACCGCCCGCTCGCCTCGGGCAACTGGCCGATCCTCTCGGTCTCCGGGGTGCCCTGGTCGCCGCGGAACCAGACCCCGAAGGCGATGGACCGCGCCGACATGGACCGCATCCGCGACGCCTTCGTCGAGGGCGCCCGGATGGGCGACCGCTGCGGCTTCGACATGCTCGAGCTGCACATGGCGCACGGCTACCTGCTGTCGTCCTTCATCACGCCGCTGACCAACACCCGCACCGACGAGTACGGCGGCGGCCTCGCGAACCGCATGCGCTACCCGCTCGAGGTGTTCCGCGCCGTCCGCGCCGCCTGGCCGGAGGCGAAGCCCATCTCGGTGCGCATCTCCGCCAACGACTGGGTCGGCGACGACGGCATCACCCCCGAGGACGCCGTCGAGATCGCTCGCATGCTCCAGGAAGCGGGCGTCGACATCTGCGACGTCTCCGCCGGCCAGACCTCCACCCAGGCCAAGCCCGTCTACGGCCGCATGTTCCAGACCCCCTTCTCCGACCGCATCCGCAACGAGACCGGCATGGCGACCATGGCCGTCGGCAACATCTACGAGCCCGACCACGTCAACTCGATCCTGATGGCCGGCCGCGCCGATCTGGTGGCGCTCGCCCGCCCGCACCTGACCGACCCCTACTGGACGCTGCGCGCCGCCGGCACCCTCGGCGACAAGGCCGAGAAATGGCCGCTGCCCTACCTGCCCGGCCGCAACCAGCTCTGGCGGCTGGCCGAGCGCACCGACACCATGCCCGGCAAGGTCTGAGGCGATGACGCTCGGCGGCAAGCACGCTCTGGTGACCGGCGGCGGCAGCGGCGCCGGCGCCGCGATCGCCCGGGCGCTCCTCGGCGCCGGGGCGCGGGTGACCATCGCCGGCCGCGACGCCGACGCGCTGGCCGCCGTCGCCGGCGCCGGGATGCGCTTCGTCACCGGCGACGTGACCAGGCCGGCCGAGGTCGCCGCGATGTTCGAGGCCGCCCGCGCCGAATGGGGACCGCCGGCGATCGTCGTCGCCAACGCCGGCAGCGCCGCCAGCCGGCCGTTCCTGAAGACGACGCCCGCCGACTTCGCCGCGATGCTCGACCTGAACCTCGGCGGGGTGTTCGCCACCTGGCAGGCCGCCCTGGCGCCGATGCTCGCCGCCGGCTGGGGCCGGCTGATCGCGGTCGCCTCGACCGCCGGCCTCAAGGGCTACCCCTACGTCTCCGGCTACTGCGCCGCCAAGCACGGGGTCATCGGCCTGACCCGGGCGCTGGCGCTGGAGACCGCGAAGGCCGGCGTCACCGTCAACGCCGTCTGCCCCGGCTACATGCTGACCCCGATGCTCGACCGGTCGATCGAGACCATCATGGCCAGGACCGGCCGCAGCCGCGCCGACGCCGAGGCGCCGCTCCTCGCCGCCAACCCGCAGGGCCGCTTCATCCCGGTCGACGAGGTCGCCGCCGCGGTGCTCTGGCTCGCCTCCGACGCCGCCGCCTCGGTCTCCGGCCAGGCCATCGCGATCTCCGGAGGCGAGGCATGAAGCCCGCCCCCCGCCTTCCTCTTGCCCCAAATACTCCCGCCGGAGGCGCCGGCGCGGCACGCGCCGGAAGCGAGGCCAGCCCGATGACGCGCGACCACCGCCCCGACGCCGCGGCCTCGAAGGCCCGCCTGCGCCTGTGGCTGCGGCTCCTCGCGGTGACCCGCGCCGTCGAGGGCGAGCTGCGCGAGCGGCTGCGCGGCCTCGACACCACGCTGCCGCGCTTCGACGTGATGGCCGCGCTCAGCCGGGCCCCCGACGGCCTGAGGATGAGCGCGCTCTCCACCGTTCTGCGCGTCTCGAACGGCAACGTCACCGGCATCGTCGACCGGCTGGAGGCCGAGGGCCTCGCCGTCCGCCTGCCCGTCGAGGGCGACCGCCGCGCCATGCTGGTCCGGCTGACGCCGCAGGGCGCCACCGACTTCGCCCGGCTCGCCGCCGAGCACGAGGCGCGGGTGGACGCCCTGCTCGGCGCGGTCTCGCTCCGGGAGGCCGAGCATCTGATCGAGCAGCTGAAGGCCGTCCGCGACGACCTGGTAGAGCGAGAACCCAAGCCATGACCCAAGCCATGACCACCCCCGAGCACTTCCGCCTCGAGACGACCGGCCGCATCGTCCGCGTCTCGCTCGACCGTCCCGAGCGCAAGAACCCGCTGACCTTCGAGAGCTATGCGAGCTTGCGCGACTGGTTCCGCGCGCTGCCCTACGCCGACGACGTCGACGTGGTGGTGTTCGGCTCGAACGGCGGCAACTTCTGCTCCGGCGGCGACGTCCACGACATCATCGGCCCGCTGGTCGGCAGGGACATGAAGGGGCTCCTCGCCTTCACCCGGATGACCGGCGACCTCGTCAAGGCGATGCTCGCCTGCGGCAAGCCGATCATCGCCGCGGTGGACGGCATCTGCGTCGGCGCCGGCGCCATCGTCGCGATGGCCTCCGACCTCCGCCTCGGCACCCCGGACGCGAAGACCGCCTTTCTCTTCACCCGCGTCGGCCTCGCCGGCTGCGACATGGGCGCCTGCGCCATGCTGCCGCGGATCATCGGCCAGGGCCGCGCCGCCGAGCTGCTATACACCGGCCGGGTGATGACCGCCGACGAGGCCGCCGCCTGGGGCTTCTTCAACCGCCTCGTCGCCCCGGAGGCGCTCGACGCCGAGGCGACGGCGCTGGCCGAGCGGATCGCCGGGGGCCCGACCTTCGCCCACATGATGACCAAGACCCAGCTCAACCAGGAATGGTCGATGTCCCTCGAGCAGGCGATCGAATCCGAGGCCCAGGCCCAGGCGATCTGCATGCGGACCCAGGACTTCGCCCGCGCCTACCACGCCTTCGTCGCCAAGGGCAAACCGGTGTTCGAGGGCGACTGATGGCCGACCGCAGCTTCCTCGACTGGCCGTTCTTCGAGCCCCGCCACAGGCGGCTGGCCGAAGACCTCGACGCCTGGGCGACCGCCAACCTCGCCCAGATCGACCACGGCGACACCGACGCCGCCTGCAAGGCGCTGGTCGCGAAGCTCGGCGAGGCCGGCTGGCTTACACACTCCGCCATCGACCCCGCCGCGCCGGCGCCCCTCGACGTCCGCAGCCTCTGCCTGATCCGCGAGACCCTCGCCCGCCACGACGGCCTCGCCGACTTCGCCTTCGCCATGCAGGGCCTCGGCACCGGCGCGATCTCGCTCTTCGGCACCCCCGGGCAGAAATCCCGCTGGCTCCCCGAGACCCGCTCGGGCCGCGCCCTCTCCGCCTTCGCCCTCACCGAGCCGCAAAGCGGCTCCGACGTCGCCGCCACCGCCACCACCGCCACCCGCGACGGCTCCGGCTACGTCCTCGACGGCGAGAAGACCTGGATCTCCAATGGCGGCATCGCCGACCTCTACACCGTCTTCGCCCGCACCGGAGAGGCCGCGGGCGCCGGGGGCCTCTCCGCCTTCCTGCTCCCGGCCGCCACTCCCGGCCTCGCCATCGCCGAGCGCCTCGAGACCATCGCCCCGCACCCGCTGGCCCGCCTCCAACTCACCGACGTCCGCCTCCCGGCAACGGCG
>Ga0247820_10002278_pt1 | contig 10810 bp, 9 predicted proteins | sample 13C_Glucose_Day1_2_FD_192480 | JGI IMG/M metagenome (GOLD analysis project Ga0247820, IMG submission 192480) | Soil microbial communities from agricultural site in Penn Yan, New York, United States - 13C_Glucose_Day14 | ecosystem: Environmental > Terrestrial > Soil > Agricultural land | place...
CCACCCGCCGGCAGTGGCCCGGCCGGCGGGTGGAGTCAGACCACCGGCACCGGCAATGCCGGCAGTGCCGGTGCGCTGACGCTCGGGCTGGCGCCGAGCGCGCGCCGGACCTCCAGCGGGGGCTCGACCCTGCCGGCGGCACAGACCGCCTCGAACTCCGCCAGCGGCAGCGGTGGGCACAGCGCGGAACCTTGTCCGTAGTCGGCGCCCAGCTTCCTGACCAGCGCGAGCGTGCCGGCGTCGTCGATCGAGTCGGCGATGCACTCCATGCCCAGCTCGTGGGCGAGCACGTTGATCGTGCGGATCACGGTCGTGCTGGATGCCTGGTCCGACAGCGATCGCACGAAGCGGCCGTCGATCTTCAAGTAGCTTGCCCCGACGTCGTTGAGCGAGGCGAAGCTGCTGTAGCTGCTGCCGAAGTCGTCGAGCGCGAGGCGCGCCCCGGTCTCGCGCAGCTGCGCGATGAACTTCTCCATGATGAAGACGTCCTGCATCGCCACGCCTTCGGTGATCTCGATCACCACCAGATGCGCAATGTGATGGTGCTTGCGCAGCAGCGCCAGCACGAAAGTCTTGAAGAACTCGTCGTTGAGCGAGGTGCCGGAAAGGTTCAGCGACAGGAAGTCCAGCAGGCCGAAGCGCGCGCCGTTTCGGCTGAGCCAGTGCAGCGACTGGCGCAGCATCCAGCGATCGACGTTGCACATTTCGCCGCGCTCTTCGGCTGCGTCGGTGAGGTGGTCGGCGGGCTGCAGGCTGCCGTCCGCGGCCCGATGACGCAGCAGGACTTCGCCGCCCATGCGCCGAGGGTCGTGCAGCGACACGATCGGCTGGATGGTCAGTTCGAAGTCGCCGAAGGTATCGGTGTCGCCGAGGTCGGCCAGCACCGACAGCTCGGCCATCTGCCGCTTGATCAGCGCGCTGGCGTCATTCTGGATCACCACCTGGTTGCGCCCCTTGCGCTTGGCGTCCAGGCAGGCCCGGTCGGCGCCGGCGATCAGTGCTTCCGGCGAGAGACCCGGCGCGAAGCGGAACAGGCCGACGCTGGCGGTGACGGTGAAGCTGCGCGGGTGGATGCGGAAGGGTTCGTCGGCGATGGCCTGCAGCGCGCGCTGCGCGAGTCGCTCATGATCGGCGCTGCCGTCGGCCTCGAGCAGCGCCGCGAATTCATCGCCGCCGAGCCGGGCGACCGCCGTCCTCTCGCCGAGGACCGCCTGCAGGCGGCTGACGACCTCCTGCAGCACCACATCGCCGGCCGGGTGGCCGAACAGGTCGTTGAGCAGCTTGAAACGATCCAGGTCGAGGTACAGCAGTGAGACCTTGCCGATCTCCTCCGCGGCCACGCCGCCATCGAGCACACGGGTGATGCGGCGGCCGAGGCCGCGCCGGTTGAGCGCGCCCGTGAGCACGTCGTGCTCCGCGGCATGCGCGAGGCGCCGCTCGGTGTTCTTGTGCTCGGTGATGTCGGTGACGCTCGCTTCGAAGGACGAATGCGTGCCGCGCGCGAGGACGCGCAGCCAGCGTCCATTCGCCTCGTCGCCGATCCGGTACGGGAAGTCGCATTCTCCGTCGCTCGCGAGCTCCGCGCGGATGCGATTGCGCAGGGCGACCGGGAACACCCGGTCGAGCGCCTGCCTGGCGAGCGCGGCTGCGCCTGCCGTCGGACCGGCGTCCGACTCGGCGTGGAGTCCGGCGCCTGGCTGCTGCGCGCCGCGGGTGCTGGTGAGCGGGGACGGCAGGCCGAACATGCGCGCGAAGCCGTCGTTGAAGCGCTCGGCGCGGTCGTCCGGGCCGAAGGAGATCAGGCCGATCGGCACAGTGCGGTAAACCGCCTCGTAGCGCTCGAGCACCTCGATGGCCGCCTCCTGGGCCTGCAGCCGCCGCGCACGCTCCTTGGCGACCATCGAGCCGACGGCGACCCCGGTCAGCATCGCCGACAGCAATGAGACCTGCTGCAGGTTGAGCTGGGGCAGGGGGGTGTCGAAGCCCATCGACTGGATCAGCTGGTTGAGGCCCGCGGCGACATCAACCAGTAGCCCGCCGAAATACCAGCGGGTGGTGGTGTTGTTGATCAGCCGCAAACCGAAGCCGATCACCGCCAACACGGTGGCGATGACGGTGCCGGCCGACAGCCACAGCAGGACCTGGAACACCGGCGACGGCAGCAGGCCGACGACGAGGGTCGCGCCGCAACTCGCCATCAGGACGGCGAGCAGCAGCCGCCGCACGAAGGTGCCTTGCAGCTCCGCCTGCGTAAGGGACCACAGCAGGAGCGCGGCCGCGAACGGGAACGAAAGCAGCGCGACCTGGCGCAGGCCGAGGCCCAGGGGGGATCCCGCAACGACGCCGAACGAGAAGAAGCTGAAGCCGTCGCTGCTCATCACGAAGCCGCAGCGGGCCACCAGCCAGAAGGCGAACACCAGCAGGTACGGCACCTTGCCCGCCTGGGCCGCAGCGAGCGCGTAGACCGTGAGCAGCATCAGGGCACCGATCAGCATGGCGGTGCGCTGCTGCAGCTTGAACTGCGCGTCCTGGAAGCGCTTGGTGTACCAGAGGTCGATGCCGAGCGCATTGGTCACGCCGATCGGCTCGATCCGCACGACCAGCGTCAAGTCGTCGCGGTCGTTCCAGTCCGACGGGATGTCGATCGCGAAGCCGGGCAGCGCCCGCTGGGCTTCCAGCGGTGTCATACCGACACCGAACATCGACCACAGCACGGCCTGGCCGCGGGAATTCAGGAGGACCGCCTCGCCCCGGCCGATGCTCTTCTCCGTGAGCTGGATGGTCCGGTTCTGGAAGCGCAGGCCTCGCGGGATGGTTGCGAGCAGCCAGGTGGTCGGCTTGTGGATGCCGGTCTTGGCGACCGTCTGCGCCGGTGCCTCGAGGAGCTGGCCAGCCATCTCCTGGACGTCGGCAAACAGCCGTTCGGAGGCGAGCGCGCGTACCGGCACCGAGGCGAGCGGGCCGTCATGCAGGGTGGCGAAGCCGAAGAACCATGTTGCATAGGCGATCACCACCGCGGTCAGCAGCCAGCCGGCCAGCTGGCCCGCCCACCAACGCTTGCCCAGCCGCATCGCAGCGACGAGCAGGTCGTTTGACAGGGCTGGCGTATTCTTCGGCAATTGGCGGCGTTGGTGCGGGATTCAACCGGGCAAGTGTAGGGACGGAGGCCCGGGCCGCCCGGGCCGGCCGATGGGCGTTCCGCGTCGTGCGCCGGACGGCGCACGAGCGGACGGCGACGGATTTCCAGGAACAGCCGGGCCGCCCCAGGTTTCCTTGACCCCGGCGGAGGCCCGGTGGGCGCAGCCCGCCCCTGGGGGCGCTCTCAACTCGACGATTCAGGAGAAGCAGACGGATGAGCCAGAAGGTATTCCTCGACTATGACCAGGCGACGCTGGATGCCCAGTACGACAATCGTGCGAAGGTGCCGGAGTTTCCGCAATACCTGGAGCGCTACCGCTCAGCCAGCTTGACGGCCCGCGAGCGGTTCGCCGGCAACGCCCGGCTCGACGTCCCCGTGGGGCCGACCCCCATCGAGCGCATCGACATTTTTCCGGCGGCCAGCCCCCAGCCGGCGCCTGCGCCGGTGCTGGTGTTCCTTCATGGAGGCTATTGGCTGATGCTCGACAAGGCGGACTTCAGCTTCGTCGCCAACGGCTTCGTCCCTCAAGGCATCACCACGGTGGTGGTCAATTACGCGCTGATCCCGAGCGTGCGGATGGACGAGCTGGTTCGCCAATGCCGCCAGGCGGTGGCCTGGGTGCTTGGCAACGCCGCGAGCTTCGGGGGTGATCCCGCCCGGGTCGCGGTCGCGGGCCATTCGGCCGGGGGCCACCTGACCGCCATGGTCGGCGCGACCGACTGGAGCGGCTTCACCGCGCCGCTCGTGCCCGAGCCGGTGTCGGCGCGGCCGCTGGCCGGCGTCTCGATCAGCGGGCTGCACGACCTGGTCCCGATCAGCCGCTCGTACCTGCAGCAGAGCCTGCAGTTGTCGCCGCAGGAGGTGGCCGCCAACAGCCCGATGAACCTGGCAGCGCCGCGAGAGGGGACGTGGACGGCGCTGGTCGGTGGCAAGGAGGGCCCGGAATATCACCGCCAGAGCACCGAGCTCGCTCGCCGCTGGACCGGGAGCGGCAATCCACGCGTCGCGGCGCGCATCGCCGACGGGCACGATCATTTCTCCATCGTGATGGCGCTTGACGATCCGCAGGATCCGATCACGCGGGAGATCGCGCAACTGCTGCGCCGCTCGCCATGATGGCATTCCCGTTCCCACGGAACTGGCCGGTGCTCGGCTGGATTGCAATCCCCGAAGGCTGGCGGATACGGGCGGAAGTGCCGCTCGAGGAGTAGGCGATGCGGCAGTACCGCTGCGAGAATTGCGGGCAGCCGCTTTATTTCTCCAACGACTCGTGCGGACAGTGCGGCGCGCGGGTCGGCTTCATCCCGAAGGACCGGCAGCTCGCCTCTTTCGAGGTGCTGCCCGACGGCACGCATCGCCGCTACGTGCCTGACGCCGGCCGCTGGAACCCGTGCGTCAACTACACCTCCGCCTGCCGCTGCAACTGGATGGTGGCGGCCGAAGACTCGAACGCGCTGTGCCTTTCCTGCCGCCTGACCGCGACCCTTCCCGACCAGTCACTGCCGGAGAACCAGGTGGCCTGGGAGCGGCTCGAATCGGCCAAGCGCAACTGGCTGTACACCATCCTCGGCCTCAGGCTGCCGGTCAGGTCGCGCTTCGACGATCCCGAGCGCGGCCTGGCATTCCACTTCCTTCGCCAACTGGATGCCGACCAGCCGGTCCTGACCGGCCACGCCGCCGGCGAGATCACCATCAACGCCGCCGAGTCGGACCCCGTGCAGCGCGAGCGCAGCAAGCACGAGCTGCTCGAGCCGTATCGCACGCTGCTGGGCCACTTCCGTCACGAATCGGGTCACTACTACTGGGACCTGCTGGTGCGCGACAGCCGTTTCATCGCGCCGTTTCGCGAGCTCTTCGGCGACGAGCGCCGCGACTACGGCGAGGCGCTACAGCGCCACTACCGCGAAGGCCCTGCGCCCGACTGGCAGCGCGGCTTCGTGAGCGGCTACGCCACCATGCATCCGTGGGAGGACTGGGCGGAGACCTGGGCCCATTACCTGCACATGGTCGACCTGCTCAATACCGCCAGGTCCTGGGAACTGCACATCGGGGGCTTCGGGGACCAGAAGGTGGCCGCGGAGATACCGCCGGCTGCACGCCTGAGCGACGAGTTCGCGCAGATGGTCCACGAATGGGTTCCGCTCACGCTGCTCGCCAACAGCCTCAGCCGCAGCCTCGGGCACGAGGACATCTATCCGTTTGCGCTCTCGTACCTCGCGCTGCGCAAGATGCAATTCGTCCACGACGTGGTCCAGGCCGCCGGCGCGTCGGCGGCAGCCGAAGTGGCCGGCGGCGTCGAGATCATCCCTGCAGCTGCGGGCGGGCGGGATCCCGGCAACGGGCGCGGGGGCGCGCGCCGCTAGTCAGCGGTCCTGCCAACGTTTGCTCGGGCGCTGACGAATGCCGGCAGGCTTTCCAGACCCGGTCCATCCTGACGGGACAGCGTCAGTGCCGGCGCTCGTCCTCGAGCAGGCGCCGGGCAACCGGCGCAACCCGCTCGCGTGACTTCTCGTCGAGACCCGACAGCATCGGCAGCATCGGACCCATGTCGGCGATTCCAGCCAGGGTCACGGCATCGTGCAGGACGCGGATCGGGCTGATCTCGTCGCGGCAGTCCTCGAGCGGCATGTAGTCGGCACGGATCTGCTCCGCTTCGTCCCAGCGTCCTTCGCGAAGCAACTGCAGCATCCGCATCGAGCCGCGCGGGGCAATGCACACCGAGCCGGACGTGAAGCTGGCGAGGCCGAAGTCGCGCAGGTGGATCACCGCCGGTCGCTCGCCGATGCCGCTCACCAGCCGCTCGCGGGGCACGACCTTGGCCAGCTCGCGAAGATAGGCGTCGTCGGCCGGGTTCTCACGCACCACCGCGTACTTCACCACGGCGACGCGCTGCTCCTCGAACAACGTCGCCAGGGTCTCCGGCCGGATGTAGTGGTCCGATTTGATGTAGACCACCGCCGGCTTGCCGAGGAGATCGGTGAAGCGGCGGATCGCCGTCCCGAGACCTTGGTCGGTGAAGGGAAACGTCATCGGCAGCAGCATGGCGGTGGGAAAGGCGCGGCCCTTGAGGATCGCCGCCTGGTCGACGAGCTTGCCGTAGTCGGGTCCGGCCGATGGCAGGACCCAGGTGTCGGGTCCGGCCGCTTCCTCCAGGAAGTCGAGCAGCTGTGCATATTCGCTCGGCGCGACGTGGTAGAAGTTGGCATTGCCGCCGTACATCAAGCTGCGCACGCCGCCCTTCTGCAGGTGCGTGATGAGCGCGGCGTTGGCCTTCCAGTCGGGGGTCAGGTCCGGGTTGCGTGCGAAGGGTGGAACGGCAACCACCGAGCGGCTGAGGTCTGAGGCTGTAACGGGCGTGGTCTTCATGATGTGCGTCGGTGGGTTGTGCCTGGCTCGAAGCGCATCATATTTGTCAAACAAGTCAGGGGTCAAAGCAAAACATGTAAGTCAAGCTCGCAGCGGCGGCATGGGCATCGGCAGGCATGGAAGCTGCCGCCCGTTCATCCCAGGTTCCGCCGTGAGGTTCCTCCCTCCCACTCGCAAAGAGGAGACCAGCCATGACACTTCGCAGCATCAACCCTGCGACCGGCGAAACGTTGGACAGCTACGAGCCGCATAGCCATGCCCAGGTCGATTCGGCGCTGGCCCGGGCGGTGCTGGCGTTCGAGCGCCATCGGCTGACATCGCTGCAGGATCGGGCGGCGCTGCTCGAAGCCGCTGCCGGCGTGCTGGAGTCCGGCAAGGCAAAGTGGGCGGAGCTGCTCACGGCCGAGGTCGGCAAGACACTCAAGTCATCCATCGGCGAAGTCGAGAAGTGCGCGCTGACCTGCCGTCACTATGCGGCCCACGGCGCGGAGTACCTTGCGGACGAGCCGATGCCGTCGTCCGGCTCGCGTGCGTTCGTGCGCAGCCTGCCGCTGGGGCCTATCCTGGCGGTGATGCCGTGGAACTTCCCGTTCTGGCAGGTGTTCCGGTTTGCCGCGCCGGCGGTGATGGCCGGCAACGTCGCGCTGCTCAAGCATGCCTCCAACGTGCCCGCCTGCGCGCTCGCCATCGAGGAGATCTTCCGGCTTGCCGGCTTCGAGGAGGGCGTATTCCAGACGCTTCTGGTCGGCTCCGACGACGTCGAACGGATCCTGGCCGACCCGCGGGTGAGGGCCGCCACGGTGACCGGCTCGGAAGGCGCCGGCGCTGCAGTGGCGTCGGTTGCCGGCAAGCACCACAAGAAGACCGTGCTCGAGCTGGGCGGCAGCGATCCATTCATCGTGATGCCGAGCGCCGACCAGGAATCGGCGGTGAAGGCGGCCATCGGGGCGCGCATCATCAACAACGGGCAATCGTGCATCGCCGCCAAGCGGTTCATCGTCCATGACGATGTCTACCCGCGCTTCGAGGAGGCGTTCGTCGCGGGCTTCGAGGCGCTGAGGGTCGGCGATCCCATGCAGGACGATACCGAGGTCGGGCCACTTGCCATGCCGCAGATCAAGTCCGACCTGACCACGCAGGTGGACGAGAGCGTCGCCAAGGGCGCGCGCCGGCTGTGCGGCGCGCGGCCGATGTCAGGCCCGGGCAACTACTTCCGCCCGGGCGTGCTGTCGTCGATCCAGAAGGACTCGCCGGCCTGGTCGGAGGAGCTCTTCGGCCCGGTCGCCATGCTGTTTCGCGTCGACAGCCTCCAGCACGCGATCGAGCTCGCCAACGCAACGCGCTTCGGTCTCGGTTCGTCGGTCTGGACCCGAGACGAGCGCGAGATGGAGCTCGCGGCCACCCGGATAGAAGCCGGATGCACCTTCTTCAACACCATCGTCGCCTCCGACCCGCGCCTGCCCTTCGGCGGCATCAAGTCATCCGGCTACGGCCGGGAACTCGCCAGGGACGGCATGCTCGAGTTCGTCAACCGCAAGACGGTGGTCATCCAGTGAGGGCACGGACATGAAGCGATCCGCAGGCAAGCCTCAGGGTGCTGCTGCAGGCGAAGGCACCGACGGGGCTCGCCGCCGACACGGGGAAAAGGGACGTGCCGGGAAAGCACGCAGCGAGCCGGCCAACTCAGGCGCCCCGCAGCCCAAGCGCGACGAGGACCAGGCCGAGCGTCAGGGCTTCGAGCGTCAGCGTCTCGACCCGCAGGATCATCCGCCGGCCGAGGTGCTCGACCGCGGCAACCTCGCGGGCGAGAAGGACTTCGAGCTCGGGCCGGGCGACAAGGGCTAGGACGAGGCGAGGATCTCCAGCAGGATCGCGCCCGCCCGGCGGCATTGGGCCGGCGACGCATCCAGGTGCGTCAGCGCGCGCAGCCGGCCGGCGCTCAGCGCGTTGAGCAGCACGCCCTTGCTGCGGGCCGCGGCAACCAGCGCATGTGCGTCGGGCAGGGCCGGCGATGACGGGCCGCCGCTGTCCCCGGCGACCAGGTCGAACACCAGCACGTTGGTCTGGATGGCGCGCGCGTCGATACGGATGCGCGGCGACTGCGCGAGCATCCGGCCAAGTTCCTGCGCGCTGGCGTGGTCCTCCGCCAGGCGCTGCAGGTTGTGGTCCAACGCGTAGTCGGCGGCTGCGGCGAAGATGCCGACCTGGCGCATGGCGCCGCCGAGCATCCGCCGGTAGCGCACCGCCGATCCGATCAGCTCGCGCGGGCCGGCGAGCAGCGATCCGCCGGGCGCGCCGAGCCCCTTCGACATCGAGACCATCACCAGGTCGAACGGCGCGGCAAGCTCGGCGACGCCGGTACCGGTGGCCACCGCCGCGTTCCACAACCGGGCCCCGTCGAGGTAGGTGGCGAGGCCATGCTGGTGTGCCAGCGCGCAGGCCTCGAGCACCGCCGCCTGCGGAAAGATCACCCCGCCCATCCGGTTGTGGGTGTTCTCGATCTCGAGCAGGGTGGTCGGCGGGTAGATATCGTGATTGCGGGGCTTGATGGCCCGTCTCAACTCGTCGACCGAAAACACGCCGCGGTCGCCGATCTCGGTCAGCTGCACGCCGGCGATGCCGCCCGACCCGCCGGTTTCGTGCCACACCGAATGCGCTTCGCGCGCGACGATGACGTCGTCGCCGCGCCGGGTCAGCGCGAGCAGCGCGACCTGGTTCGCCTGCGTGCCGCTCGGCAGCCAGAGGGCGGCCTCCTTGCCGAGCAGCTCGGCAATCCTCGCCTGCAGCCGGTTGAGCGATGGGTCGTCGTCGTACTGCATGTCGCCGACTTCCGCAGCCGCCATCGCGCGGCGCATGTCGGGCGACGGCCGGGTGACGGTGTCGGAGCGAAGATCGATGATGTCCATGTGCTGGCCTTTGCTGGTGTGGTAGCCGGCAGCTCGTCGCCGGCGCACGCGAAGGCTACACGCAGGCGGTCGCGACGAGAAGCTCCGTCGTGGATGCAGAGGCGCCGCTCTGCGTTGCCGCCATCTCCAGCCCCGGTTCGGCTTCGCCCGGCATGCCGAAGGCCGAGATCATCGGCAGGCCGGCGCCTTCGCCGCATGCGATCGACAGCAGGTGGTTCGCGGAAAGCGCCTGCCAGCCGTCGGCGTGGTCGTCGATCGGCTCGCTGACGACCACCAGCGACCGGCTCGATTGGCGGTAGTAGACCGAGGGCGCCGATTCGTCGCTCGACCAGCGGAACACGGTGAGCTGCCTGCCGTCGCTCATCGCCGCGGCGAAGCGGAACGGCTCGTCGATGGCAGCAGCGCGCATCTCGGCATGGATCCGCGCAAGCGTGCCGCGCACGGCCGCCACCGGACCCTCGTTTTCGACCTCGCCCAGCGCGATCAGGAAGATGGCCTCCGAGTCGGTCCCGCCGCGCCGATGCGCGTAGAGGCGGTCCGGGATCATGTTCTCGATTCGCCGACGGATGCTGCAGAAACCGCCGATCTGACCGTTGTGCATGAACAGCCAGGGGCCGACGCTGAACGGGTGGCAGTTGGCGCGGGCGGTGGCGGCGCCGGTGGAGGCGCGGACGTGGGCGAAGAAGGTGGCGGCGCTCAATTGCGCGCAAAGCGACATCAGGTTCTCGTCCGACCAGGCCGGCGAGATTTCGCGGTAGAGGCCGGGCATGTCCCGATCGCCGTACCAGCCGATGCCGAAGCCGTCGCCGTTGGTCGCGGTCTTGCATTGCGACGCATGCAGCGACTGATGCACCAGCGAGCGTGCCGGCTTGGTGACGACGTTCTCCAGCCGCTCCGCTGCTCCAGTGTAGGCAACCCATCGACACATGGCTCGCTTCGATCCCTCGCTTCTTGCCCCTGCTTTCCGCCGTCCTTGCTGCCGGTTGCGCGCCAGCGCGCGACGCCTGCCGTTGCCGCTGCTTTCGGTTGCGTCAATGGTAAGGGGGCCGTCCTGGCCGCGGTGGGCCGCGTGTCTTGCGGGAAACACCGTTGGTGCGGCCGGTGCATAATCCAGCGGACCGATGGATCACGGCAGGCCGACAACGTGAAGCTAATCTCCTTCGAACGCAGCCACGGCGAGCACGGCTTCGGCGTGATCGCCGGCAACGGCGCCGGCGTCATCGACCTCGGCGGCCGCCTCGGCCCCGGCATTGCAGACCTGCGGCAGCTTCTCGACGCCGGCCGGCTCGATCGTGCCCGCGAGCTGGCGCAGCAGGTCGCTTCCCGCGCGCCGGCCGATGCCGCCGGCGACATCTCCCTCGACGAACTGCGCTTCGACTGCCCGATCCGGCAGCCGGAG
>Ga0247820_10002282_pt1 | contig 10805 bp, 9 predicted proteins | sample 13C_Glucose_Day1_2_FD_192480 | JGI IMG/M metagenome (GOLD analysis project Ga0247820, IMG submission 192480) | Soil microbial communities from agricultural site in Penn Yan, New York, United States - 13C_Glucose_Day14 | ecosystem: Environmental > Terrestrial > Soil > Agricultural land | place...
TCCCGGTGAAATCACTTGGAACAGCGGCCATGTTCGCAGCCTCGCTAGCTTCCCGACCCGACGTCGATCGGCACACGAGGCGCCGAACGGTGATCACTGGCGATGGTTACCACGCATTCCACTCGCGTACCGAGAAGTGAACGAACGCCGGTGAGCTCGTCGATGCTCTTCTCGTCGAGAAACTGCTCCTCGATGCTCTGCTCGTCGAGCGACCCGACCTCTTCGGAAACTTCGACGGGCGCCTTCGGTCCGCGCGTCGCCCACCAGCACAGGATTGCCCCGAGGCACACCACAGCAGTTCCCACCCAGAACGTGAGGCCGAGTGCCGTGGCCAACATCGACGACGAGAATGCGGCGGACAGTACAGGCGTGAAGTACGAGGCAGCGGCGAGCAAGGTCATGTTTCCGCGGAGGATTCCGACATTCCACAAGGCGTAGCCGAAGCCGATCGCGCACGCCGCCACCACCGTCGCCGCGATCGCGGTGAAGCTCAGGTGCATCGGCTCGCGACCGGACGACAGGTACATGCACCAGAACGCCACAGCCGTCAGCACGAAGAACGGGGTGATGCCGTTGTTCCCGTTCGCGAACATCTTGGTGACGGTGCAGTAGCCCGACCAGATCACTGCGCCGGCGAACGCGAGCCCATAGCTCAGAGGATTCGAGCGCACGTTGTCGACGGTGCCTGCGACGTCCAGTCCGGCGTCACCGCCGAGAACGACGGCAATGCCGACTACCGACAGCACGATGCCGGGCAGGATCAGGCGCGAAGCCTTCTGTCCGGCGAACACGATCGCGAACACCACCGTCAGGCTCGGCCACAGATAGTTCACGATTCCGACTTCGATTGCCTGCCTCGGAGTGTCCGCCAGTCCGATTGCGAGGGCAAAGCACACCTCGTACGCGGCAAACATCACGGCACCGGTGACGAGATACGTCCGGCTGAAGTCTTTGAACTTGGGCCATCCGACGGTCAGCGACAACAGAATCGCGCAGCACGAGTAGATCATCGCAGCGCCGCCGATCGCCCCCAGGCTATCGGTGACCAGACGAATCATTCCGACCATCGAACTCCACAACACAATCGCCAACAGCCCCGCCGCGGTGGCACTTCGGCTCGACTTGGTCGCTCTCACAACAACACTCCTCCTCTTCCCTGCTCGTGAACTCTCGGTGACACCGTCACTCGTACCGATTCGACCGGAATGCAACGAGTTTCGGGCGCTCGCGCTAGTCGCCGGGAAATGAACTGTCACCGCAACCCAAGGTTCGTGGTTGCACACCGGCGGTCGATGACACCGCCGCTTACATTGCGGTAATACGAATGTAATCTGTGATCACATATGTGACAAGGTCGACGATGCGTGAGACACACCACTGTCGGGATGCGGAACGTTCAGACCGATTGCACTCGCACAGATTTCGGCTCTCGAGCACCGGAGGAACTCAGAATCCGGGCAGGAACGAGACATGAATGCTGTTGGGACGTCCGCGTAGCCGGCGTCAGGCGTCATCGGACAAGACACGCGTAAAGCGGATGAGAACCGCCAGATCGGCGTCGCACTCGCGACACCGTCGAAGAGTCGCGCCCCGTTCTCGTAGTCGGAGACGACGGCGAGGAAGTCGGCCCCGAGGTCTACACACGCCATCCAGCGATGGGGTTGTTCAGACGATGGCCCATCCGCGACACCATGGCGACTGCCCGCGGCTCACGGTCCCCTGCGACGGTGAGCGTCGCAACTTTCCCGAGAAGCGTCTACAGCACGGGGAGACCGCTGCCGTCGGGAGAGGACGAGCCGACGGCATGCACGATTCCCGAACGCTCCGGACAACTGAGCGTGAGCGTGCAGGTCTGGCTCATTTCGGACTCCTCGGTGTTGATATATCAGTGCAAGGCTACAGGGTTATCAGCATCGCGCAAGGTAGAGGGGTCGGGAGATGCGACACCGGAGCCGCCGCGTCACCCCGCGACCACGCGCGTCCAGGTCGCATGAAATCACATCGAGGGTTGTGTGATCTGTGATCTCATCCTATTCTCTGTGACGAGGCGCACATCACATCGGCGTGATGGTCTGAACCACGATCGCCGGCGTGGACGAAGTTCGATCTTCACCGCGTCTCGTGGTGCAGAGTCCGCTGCCATTCAGTGCACCGCGATTCACCAGAGCGCCAGTGCAGGACAGTCGCGCTCGAAGCTCGACCCATCTCTTTTCACATCGACCGCGACAGGCACCCCGAACCCACGTCGTACAGGGGTCCCACGTCAAGCCAAGACCGACTGAAGACGTCAACGAGGAGCTCGATATGGTCACCAATCCGCTGGACGACGCGCCACTGTCCAGGTTTCACAAGAAGCTCGCCGTGTTCTCGTCGGGAGGGCCGTTCCTGGACGGATTCGTCCTGTCCATCATCGGTGTCGCGATGATCCAGATCGCGGATCAGTGGGGCCTGTCATCCGTGGAGCAGGGACTGGTCGGCGCATCGTCGCTGATCGGCATTCTCCTCGGTGCGTTCGCCGGCGGTTGGTTGACCGATCGTTTCGGGCGAGAAGTCTTGTTCACGGTCGACTTGATCGCGATCGCCGCGTTTTCCGTCGCACAGTTCTTCGTCCAGGACGTGATCTGGCTGATCGTCCTTCGCCTTCTCATCGGCATGGCCGTCGGCGCGGACTACCCGATCGCCACGTCGCTGCTGACCGAGTTCACCCCTCGCAAGTACCGCGGTCCGTTCCTCGGCGCGTTCGTCGCCATGTGGTTCGTCGGCGCTGCCGCGGCGTACGTAGTGGGCCAGATTCTTGCCGAAACAGGAAACGACAACGCCTGGCGCTGGATGCTCGCCGGCGCCACGGTGCCTGCAGTTCTGATCGTCGTAGCCCGCGTCGGCACTCCCGAGTCACCGCGTTGGTTGGTAGGCAAGGGCAGGATCGACGAAGCCAACAAGGTGCTGCGTAAGGTGTTCGGACCCGACGTCTCCGTCGCCGACCTCCCCGCGGAGGACGAGAACAGCGTCAGCGTCAAGGAACTCGTCCGGTCCGGATACGGAAAGCGGATGGCGTTCATCACCCTGTTCTGGACCTGCTCGATCGTCCCCTTGTTTGCCGTCTACGCGTTTGCGCCGGCCATTCTCAGCGCCCTCGAGCTGGAAGAAGATGCGGCACATATCGGTTCCGCCGTCATCACGATCCTGTTCCTGGTCGGATGCATCATCGCCCTGTTCCTCGTCAACCGCATGGGACGCCGTCCCCTCCTCATTCACAGCTTCCTGTGGGCCGGTCTGGCACTGCTGCTGATGGGAGTGTTCACCGAGGCCCCCACCTCGATCATCATGGTCTTCTTCGCTGCCTACGCCGTACTGATCGGCGGGACGCAGATCCTGCAGTGGGTGTACCCGAACGAGCTCTTCCCCACCGAGATCCGTGGCACCGCAGTAGGCATGGCCTCATCTCTCAGCCGCATCGGTGCAGCTGTCGGAACTTTCCTCGTACCACTGTCCCTCAGCGGCCTCGGCATCGGCGCGACGATGCTCATCGCAGCGGTGATCACGTTGCTCGGAGCGGTCCTGTCCCACTTCTGGGCACCGGAAACCCGAGGACTCTCGTTGACCGAGAGCGCCTCTCTCGGGATCGCCGGCTCACCGGTATCGCCCGCACGAGCGTCCCGGTCGTAACATCTACGCCTGCTCCCGGTGTTGCGCTTCGAGGAGAGCCCGGATTCGACCCGTCGCGTTGACGAGCGAATCGTGATTGACGCTCGCAGCTGCGACGTCGTCGCCTCGAAGCGCAGCCTCGACGAGACGCTCCTGAAAGACCAACAACGACTCGACGTCCCCCGAGTCCAGCGTGCCCCGGGCACCGACGATCTTGTATGCCCTGCAGTGGTGCCACAGATTGCGAATCATGGTGACGAGCACCGGGTTATCGCTCGCACGATAGAGAATCGACAGGAGCTCCTCGTCGTGATCCAACAATTCGACGACACGGCCCTCGACGATCGCGACCCTCATCGCCTCTAATTCGGTCTTCATGTGCTCGGCGTCGGCACGGGTGATTCGAGTGGCACCGAGCCGGGCAGCCTCGACCTCCAACAACAGTCGGACGTCGTAGACATGGACCAACTCTGCGAAGCTCAGTCCCTTCACGACGGCACCCCGGTGCGGGACCCGCTCCGCGAGACCTGCCTCCTCGAGCCGGCGGATGGCTTCTCGAACCGGCATGACACTCGTCCCGACCTGGGCCGCGAGGTCGCGGATGCGCAGTCTCGTCCCGGCAGGCATATCGCCGTTCATGATCGATTGATGGATCATCGAGTACACCTGATCCGTCAGGAGAGTCGGCTCGACTTTCTGCGGAACGGTCACCTGGGCGATCCTAGCGGGGCCTGAGCAGGACTCTCCCTGACGCTGAATCGCACGGATCGCAGCTCGTTCGCCCTCACGAGTAACCGGTTCCATCGCAGTCATGTGGCCCTCGCCCTTCGCCCTGATCTCGACGTAGCCCTGTCGGGCCTTCGCGCACGATGCGCCGCCGATCACATCATCCGCTTGTGTGATCTGTGATCACACTTTATCCTCAATGGAGCGGGTATGACCGGCATCACTGTTTTATCCCGGAGAACGACGCGTCCGGACTGCGTGTATCGCACGCAACCACTGCACTGCAGGTGCGCGCGTCCCGAATCACAACTTGCCACGAACACGCCACCAACCCCCGGCGAGAGACATGGCCCCAGTGAAGGAGATATCGAAGTGCGAGATGTAGTTGTAGTCGGTGCCGGCCTCGCCGGTCTGTCAGCAGGCTGGCGGTTGCGTCACTGGGACACACTTGTCCTGGAGTCCGAGGAGCGCGTCGGCGGACGTATCCGTTCCGAACGTCGCGGGTCGTATTGGCTGAACTGGGGCGGCCACGTGTTCGCCGGTCCCGGATCGTCCACAGAAGCCCTGCTCAACGAGGCCGGAGTGATGTCGGTCGACATCCCAGGGTCGCTGCAGGCCCTCGCGATGAACGGGAAATTCCTCCGCAAGGGGCACATCGCCACATATCCGTTCCGGATCCCGATGTCGCTCTCGGCTCGCGTGGCAACCATGCGCGCCGGTATGAAGGTCGTTGCAGGCGTCGGAAAGTACACCGGAGTGGTGCGCAAGCGCGCCGGTGAGTCCGGAGCGATGCGCCAGCAGCGGATCTACGACTTCGCGAACGACGAATCCTTCCTCGACTTCGTCGGGGACTTGCCGGAGGACGCGGCTGCGCTGTTCAAGACCACCGTCACCCGGTCCGCTGGAAACATGGACCAGATCTCGGCGGGCGCGGGCATCGGATACTTCAGCCTGGTGCTCGGCTTCGGGCAGGGCCTCAGCCGCGGCATCGTCGGCGGGCCGTCCACACTCACCGAAGCCCTCGCCGCCTCGCTGGGCGACCGCGTTCAGCTGGGTGCCGCGGTTCAGGAGGTCGTGCACAAGAAGGATTCGGTGATCGTTCGCTACCGCCAGGACGGACGCGACCACGAAGTCGAGGCGCGAACGGTCGTTCTGGCCACGACCGCGGACGTGTCCCACCGGGTCGGAGTCGACCTGCCGCAGGAGCTGCGCGACGCGCTCTCGCAGATCAAGTACGGCCCCCACGTCAGCTCGGCGTTTCTCACCGACGAAACGACGGCGCAACCGTGGGACGACATCTACGCCATCGCCGCCCCCAAGCGTTCGTTCGCCATCGCGCTCAACCAGGCAAGTATCGTCCGCGGCACCGAGTCCGTCCGGCAGCCCGGCGGCAGCTTCATGACGTTCTCGCCTGCAGCACTGGGTAGCGCACTGCTCGACAAGAGCGACGACGAAGTGGTGAACACTCACCTCGCCGACCTCGAGCAGATCCTCGGGCCCGGGTTCTCCGACACCGTCGTCGAAGCCAAGGCCGCACGGTGGAAGAACGCGTCGCCCTACAGCTTCCCCGGTCGCGCCAAGCTTCAGCCCACATTGACGCGCGGTGCCGGCCGAGTCTTCCTGGCCGGCGACTACCTCGGCACCCTCTACACCGAAACGTCGATCACCTCCGGGTTCTCCGCCGCCCAAGAAGCGGCCAGTGTGCTCGCCACCCACCGGCAGACCCGTCAACCCGGCGAGCTCACCGTGCACCCCGTCAGCGCCTGACACCGTCCCACACCAGAACACTCGTCAACGATCTAGGAGTTAATTTCGATGTCCACGCAACTCAGCGGTGTCCTCACCGCCTTGACCACCCCGTTCGACGCCGACGAGCTCATCGACATCTCCAAGCTCGAGACTGTGGTGGACCGCTCGATCAAGGCCGGCGTCGACGGAGTCGTCGCCGCAGGATCGACCGGTGAGGTCGGGGCACTGTCGTCGGACGAACGCCTCCGGCTCGTCGACACGGTCATCGAGCACGCCGACGGCCGGGTCCCCGTCATCGCCCAGACCGGTGCCACGACGACCGCCGAGGCCATCCGGCTCTCCCGCGCCGCCGAAAAGTCGGGCGCCGACGTGCTCATGCTGATCACACCGTTCTACGAGCCGCTCTCGACCGAAGAGACGGTGGCGTACATCAAGGATGTCGCTTCCGCCGTGGAGTTGCCGGTCATGCTGTACAACATCCCCGCGGTCACGGGTGTGAACCTCGACCCCGGCACTGTTCGCTCGCTGGCCGAAGAGGTCGACAACATTCGGTACATCAAGGACTCGAGCGCGAACTGGGAACAGGCACTGCAGCTGATCCACCACCACAGCGACGTGATCGGCACCTTCATCGGCTGGGACTCGTACATCTACAGTGCTCTCGTCGAGGGCGCCGCCGGAGTCATGGCCGGTGCCGCCAATGTCGTTCCGGACGAGATCGTCGCAGTGAACCGGCTCATCGCCGAGGGCGACCTGCACGGCGCCCTCGCCACATGGAAGAACCTGTACCCGGTGATCGACGCGATGATCTCCGTTCCCTTCATCTCCGCCGTCAAGGCAGGTCTCGCGCTGCGGGGAGAACCGGTAGGAGCGCCCCGCCGGCCCACTGCAGAACTTCCCGCAGCTCAGGTCGAGAAGATCGGACAGGCACTGAAGACCCTCGCAGGGCGGACAGGGTAAATCATGGCAAGCCTGGACTGGGCCGAGATGCTCACGACCGTGGCGGACGCCATCTGGGGACCGATGGCCTACGTGGTCCTCGGCCTCGGGGTGGCGTACACCGTCGCAACCAGAGGCATTCAGTTCCGACGCATCCCGGACATGATCCGACAGCTGAAGGAATCCAGCGAAGGCGAGGGAGGACTGTCCTCCTTCCAGGCGCTTGTACTCGCGCTCGCCAGCCGTGTGGGTGTCGGGAGCATCGCCGGTGTCGCAACAGCAGTCGGCGGTGGCGGACCGGGTGCCCTGCTGTGGATGGCCGTGACAGGACTGGTCGGTTGCACCGTCGGGTATGCCGAGGCAACCCTCGCGCAGGTGTTCAAACGTCAGGTCGAGGACGAGGACCGCAAGAAGGCCAACGAGGACATCGGCGGCATGCCGTACTACATCAAGTACGGACTGAAGCTTCCCAAGGTCGCGGGCCTCGTCGCGTTCCTCGGCCTGGTCGGCTACGGCTTCATGTTCCCCGGATTCCAGGTCAGCACCATTGCCTCGAGCGCGGAGCTGGCATTCGGAACACCGACCTGGATTCCGGCAGTGCTCATCACCGTGCTGATCGCTCTGGTGATCTTCGGAGGCACCACTCGAATCGTCAAGGTCACACAGACTCTTGTACCGATTCTCGCAATCGGGTACCTCACATTGGCGCTGGCGGTGATCGCCGCGAACATCGAGAACGTGCCGGAAGCGATCACGCTCATCGTGAACTCGGCGTTCGGTATCGACCCTGTGCTGGGCGGCATCGCAGGCGCCGCAGTTGCATGGGGCGTGCGCCGGGCAGTCTTCGCATCGGCGAACGGAATCGGTGAGGCGACGTTCGCCGCGGCGGCGGCGCGGACGTCTCATCCCGGCAAGCAGGGTCTCGTCCAGACGTTCAGCATCTACATCGACGTGCTGCTGATCTGCATGGCAACAGGGCTGATGATGGTGGTGTCCGGGCAGTACAACGTCTCCGATGGTTCGGGCGGCTACCTCGTCCAGAACATTCCGGGCGTGGAGGCCGGTCCGAACTGGGTCCAGAAGGCCATCGACACGTTGGTGCCCGGGTGGGGCGCAGCGTTCATCGCAGTAGCCGTGTTCCTGTTCGGCTTCACCTGCCTCATCGTGTACTACTACGTAGCCAACTCGAACCTGTTGTTCCTGTTGAACGGGCGGAAGGGGCCGGTATCCAAGCTGGTCCTCAAAGTCGGCACGCTCGCGATCGTGTTCGTGGGCTCCGTCGTGAACGCGGGACTGGTCTGGGCGATCGGCGATATCGGGCTCGGGCTCATCGCCTGGGTCAACCTGATGTGCCTGGTACTGCTCTTTCCGCTCGTCTACCGGGTCTACCGCGATTACGAACAACAGAAGAAGCGTGGACTCGACCCCACGTTCGATCCCACATCGCTCGGCATCGAAGGAGCCGAGTTCTGGGAATCGAACACCGTCACCGGACACAGCGTCTCTCGCTGAGGCGTTTGCCGCACCTGTCCGTCACGCGAAAGCTGATCTCCCAGCGCAACCCCGTTGCGGGCCGGCACTTCTCGCGCCGGCCCGCAACATCCCAAGTCGATTTTGGAGGTTCATCCAGATGCCCAACACGACCCTCACCGGACATGTCGCCGTCAGCCGAGCACCTGGAGGTTCCTTGAACGTCCGGGACGACCTGCCGCCGACCCAGCACTACATCGCAGGAGCGTTCGACGCCGTCGACAACTCCGGTCCCCGCACCGACGTCGTCGACCCGAGTACCGAACAGGTCATCGCCGCGGTACCCCAGGGGACCGCGGCCGATGTCGACCGAGCGGTCGCAGCCGCGGTCGCAGCCAAGAACGACTGGGCCAGACTCGTTCCCAAGGACCGATCCCTTCTGCTTCACCGCATCGCGGACCGAATCGAGCAGAACGCCGAGGTGCTGGCGCGCCTCGAATCTGCCAACACCGGAAAACCTTTCGAAGTCTCGAACGACGACGTCGCCGGTACCGTGGACACCTTCCGGTTCATGGCGGGCGCGCTGCGTGCGACCACTTCGATGGCCGCCGGAGACTACGCCGAGAACCACCTGTCGGTCATCCTGCGTGAACCGCTCGGTGTCGTCGGCGTCGTTACCCCGTGGAACTATCCACTGCTGATGGCGGCGTGGAAGATCGCCCCGATCCTCGCAGCCGGAAACACGGTGGTCATCAAGCCGTCCGAACAGACCCCCCTGACGACACTGAAATTCGCCGAACTCGTCGGCGACCTGCTTCCGGCGGGCGTGTTCAATGTGGTGTCCGGACTCGGACCGACCGTGGGAGCGCGGCTGGCCGAGCATCCCGACATCGACATGATCGCCCTGACCGGATCCGTCGGCAGCGGCAAAGCCGTCGCGCGCGGGGCCGCAGACACGCTCAAGCGCGTCCATCTCGAACTGGGCGGCAAAGCACCCGTGGTGATCTTCGCCGACGCCGATCTCGACGACGCCGCGGTGTCATTGCGTGCGGCGAGCTACTGGAACTCGGGCCAGGAATGTGGCGCAGCATGCCGGATTCTCGTGCACGAGTCGGTCGCCGAGGAGTTCACCCGGAAGCTGGTCGAACAGGTGAGCACGTTCGTGGTCGGCGAGCCAGGAGCAGGCGACACCGTGGAAATCGGGCCCCTGGTCTCGAAGGCGCACTTCGAGCGGGTCACCGCATATCTGGAACGTGCTGCGCAGCAGGGAATTACAGCGGCAATCGGTGGAGCTGCACTGGACGGGCCCGGGTACTTCGTCGCACCGACCGTGCTCGTCGGAGTACCCGACGGCGCCGAATGCGCTCGCGAAGAAATCTTCGGGCCGGTGGTCACCGTCGAGACGTTCACCGACGAGGACGAGGCGATCCGCCGCGCGAACGACGTTCCGTTCGGCCTCTCGGCATCGATCTGGACCGAGAACGCCCGCCGCAGCCACGAAGTTGCCGCGCGGATCGACGCCGGAACGGTGTGGGTCAACTCCCACCTCGTGCTGGCCAACGAAGTTCCGTGGGGTGGCTTCAAGGGATCCGGCTACGGACGCGACCTGTCGATCTATGCACTCGACGACTACTCGCGCACCAAGCACGTCATGCACAACCACGGTCGATAGTTCATCCTGAGGTTCGTCCTGCCCGGCCTCGACCGTCGTGCGAAACGTGGCGCCCGCCCTGTTCTCCGAGTGGGGCGGGCGCCACAGTCGTACCCGGCATCGTCCACCTGAGGGGGCGGGGCCCCGCCGTCGATATCGCTGCCGCTCACACCATCTGGACAAGATCGGAGTAGTCATGAAGTCCACCGCTCTGACCACACACCTCTACGCGCCCTCGACCGATCTGTGAGATTGGCAGATGAACGCCACGTGCCGGAGCATGGGAACCGATCTGATCTTCTCCCCCGAAGGTGAGGGTGTGACTTCGACGTCTCTGCGGCGCAGTGCTTGTGTGGAGAACAGGCCTCCGAAGCCGATGCCGACGGCGGGCGGTGGTGCGTGCGTTTCCGGTGATGATTCCTCCGTTTCACGGCTGGAACTTGTTGCCCCAGAGGTCAGGGTGGTCGACGTTCGCCCGTGTGATGAGCTTCGGCGCTGTGAGCTGCTGCTTCGGCACCTGCTTGCCGTCGAGAATCTCGATGAGCGTGCGCAACGCCAGCGCTCCCATGATGTAGGGGTCCTGATCCATCGTTGCGTCCTGTCACCCGTCGCGGATGCGCTGTAG
>Ga0247820_10002283_pt1 | contig 10804 bp, 9 predicted proteins | sample 13C_Glucose_Day1_2_FD_192480 | JGI IMG/M metagenome (GOLD analysis project Ga0247820, IMG submission 192480) | Soil microbial communities from agricultural site in Penn Yan, New York, United States - 13C_Glucose_Day14 | ecosystem: Environmental > Terrestrial > Soil > Agricultural land | place...
CGAACCCGGAAGCTAAGCCTTACAGCGCCGATGGTACTGCAGGGGGGACCCTGTGGGAGAGTAGGACGCCGCCGAACAAATATTGAGAAAGCCCCCGTGCCATTCGGCACGGGGGCTTTCTGCGTTTCAGGACGGCTCCACCAGTTTCGTGTCGTACGCCAGGATCACCGCCTGGATGCGGTCCCGTGAACCGGTCTTCGCGAGTATCCGGCCCACATGGGTCTTCACCGTGGACTCGGCCAGATGGAGGCGGGTGGCGATCTCCGTGTTGGTCCAGCCCCTGCCGACGACCGTGAGGATCTCGCGTTCGCGTTCGGTGAGGGCGTCCAGGCGGACATCGGTGTGGCCGGCCGTGGGGGCGTCGGAGTCGGGGCCTGGCGTCGGCAGATGCCGGGCGTACGCGTCGAGGAGGCGGCGGGTCAGGCTGGGGGCGACGACCGCGTCCCCGCTCGCCACGGAGCGGATGCCGGAGAGGAGTTCCTCCGGCTGGGCGTCCTTGACCAGGAAGCCGGAGGCGCCCGCACGGAGGCCGGCGTAGGCGTACTCGTCGAGGTCGAACGTGGTGAGGATGAGGACGCGGGTGCGGTCGCCCGTGGCGACGATGCGGCGGGTGGCCTCGATCCCGTCCAGGCCCGGCATGCGGACGTCCATCAGGACCACGTCGGGGCTCAGCTCCGCCGTCATGCGGATCGCTTCCGCGCCGTTCGCCGCCTCGCCGAGGACCGTGAGGTCGTCCTGGCTCTCCAGGAGCATCCGGAAGCCGAAGCGCTGGAGGGGCTGGTCGTCGGCGATGAGGACGGTGGTCACTGCGGGGATTCCTCCGGGAGTCGCAGACGGACGCGCCAGCCCTGCTCGGGATGCGGGCGTGGGCCGGCCTCAAGTGTGCCCCCGTACAGGGCTGTTCGTTCACGCATACCGGGAAGGCCGCGGCCCTCGGACACGGCGGCGGGCGGGGTGCCGCGTCCGGTGTCGGTGATGGTGGCCGTGACGGCGCCCCGGTCGCCGTAGGCGAGGGTGATCGCGCAGGACGCGTCGGGGCCGGCGTGCTTGAGGGTGTTGGTGAGGGCCTCCTGGATGACCCGGTACACCGTGAGCTGACGGCCCGCGGGGAGGTCGGCGCTGCCCTCGACGGTGGTCTGCACGGGCAGGCCCGCGTTGCGGACGCGGTCGACGAGCCCGTCGAGGTCGGTGAGGGCGGGCTGCGGGGTGAGCTCGGCGGGGTGGTGCGCCGATCCCTCGTCCTTCAGGACGTCCAGCAGGCGGCGGAGTTCGCCGAGGGCCTGGCGGCTGGTGGTGGCGATGGCGTCCAGGGCCTGCGCGGCGCGTTCCGGGGACTTGGCGGCCGCGTAGGCGCCGCCGTCGGCGAGGCCCGTGATGACGGAGAGGTTGTGGCCGATGATGTCGTGCATCTCGCGGGCGATGCGGGCGCGTTCGGCGGCCGCCGCCAGCTGGGCCTGCTGGTCGCGTTCGACCTCCAGGCGGCGGGCGCGGTCCTCCAGGGCCTCGGTGTAGTTCTGCCGGGTGCGGACCGTGACGCCGATGAGGACGGCCACCACGATCGAGGTCAGCTGGGAGCCGAGCTGCTGGTTCCACTCGCCCTCGCCGTGGCGGGCCGTGGAGACCACCACCGGGGTGAGCATCAGGGCGGCCGCCCACCACAGGTTGCGCAGCGGGGTCCGCAGGGCGATGTGGTAGATGACGAGGAGCTGGAGCAGCGCCGCCTGGAGGGTGGCGCCGGACCAGGCGTTGACCACGGCGAACGGGGCCATGGCGAGCAGGACCGTCGCGGGGTGGGTGCGGCGCCACAGCAGGGGGACGGACAGGCCCAGGCTCAGGACGAGCACGAGCCATCCGGCGGTGTCCGGGTTCTGGGTGACGTTGCGCCAGCCGCCTCCGGCGTAGTCGATGAGGGCGGCCGTCACCCAGAAACCGGTGACGTGCAGGTCCCACAGCAGCGGGTGGCGCCGGTCGAAGGCGCGCACCCGCTGGTTGACGCGTTGCGTGTACTGGGTGAGGGGCTCCGCCGTCCGCGCCCCCGTGGTCCGGGCCACCTGGTCGTTCGTCACGGGGTCCATGGTGGTGGCTCCGTCGTCCGGTCGGAACAGGGTCGGCGCCATGGGTCAGACGTCCCGGCGGCGCAGGGTCACCGCGGCCGCGGCGAGGGCGGCCGCCGCCCACAGGGTGAGGGCGAGCAGGGAGGCGCCGGGGGAGGCGCTGTCGGTGGCGGTGAGCGACTGGAGGGCCTGCGCGGGGAAGTGGTCGACGGCGTCGCGGACGACATCGTGGGGGAGCATCTTCAGGAGCTCCGGCACGATCATGACGAGGCCGATGTACGCGCCGATGGCCAGGGGGACGGAACGGGTCACGGCGCCGATGCCGAGGGCCGTCACCGCGAGGAGGGTGAGCCCGGCCGCGTTGCCGGCCAGGCCGCGCAGGACGCCGGGGTCGCCGAGGGCGGCGGACTGGTCGGTGCCGTCGAGGAAGGCCTGGGCCGCGGGGAAGGTGAGCAGGTTGGTCCACAGGCAGAGCGGGAAGGCGACCGCGGCGAGGACGGCGGCCTTGGACCACAGCACGGGCAGGCGGCGCGGGACGGCCGTCATGGTCGCGCGGATCTGGCCGGTGGAGTACTCGCCCGCGGTGGCCAGGATGCCCAGGACGGCCAGGTTGACGGTGGCGAACTGGGTGCCGAGGAGGACGAAGACCACGGTGTCGAGGTGACCCTCGCCGGTGCCGTCGTAGGCGGCGCTGATGCCGGCGCCCATGGCGAGGGTGAGGGCGGCGGTAACGGCGAGGTTGATCCAGGTGGAGCGGAGCGTCCACAGCTTGTGCCACTCGGAGCGCAGGACGCGCGCCGGGGTCACGCGGTGGAGCTGGGCGGCGGTGGTCACGCGGCTGTTCCTTCCAGGGTGGCGGGGTACTCGACGGCGTCGTGGGTGAGGTCCATGAACGCCTCCTCCAGCGAGGCCGCGCTCGGGGTGAGCTCGAAGAGCGGGATGCCGTGGGCGGCGGCCGTGCGGCCGATGTGCTCGGCGTCGGTGCCGCGCACGGTGAGGTGGCCGGGGGCCTCGGCGGTGACGGTGACGCCGGGGGCGGTGAGCCGGTGTACGAGAGCGGAGGCGTCCGGGGTGACGACCTTGACGGCGCCCGTGCCGGCGTGGCGTACGAAGTCGGTGACCGTGGTGTCGGCGAGGAGCCGGCCGCGGCCGATGACGACCAGGTGGTCGGCGGTGAGGGCCATCTCGCTCATCAGGTGCGAGGAGACCAGGACCGTACGGCCCTCGGCGGCCAGCGACTTGAGCAGGGTGCGGATCCACAGGACGCCCTCCGGGTCGAGGCCGTTGACCGGCTCGTCGAGGATGACGGCGGCCGGGTCGCCGAGGAGGGCGGCGGCGATGCCGAGGCGCTGGCCCATGCCGAGGGAGAAGCCCTTGACCCGGCGGTCCGCCACCTCGGCCAGGCCGGTGAGGCCCAGGACGTGTGCGACGCGGCTCCCCGGGATGCCGTGGGTGTGGGCGAGGGCGCGCAGATGGTGGCGGGCGGTGCGGCCGGGGTGGACGGAGCGGGCCTCCAGCAGCGCGCCGACCTCGGTGAGCGGGGCGGGGTGGGCGGCGTAGGAGCGGCCGCCGACGGTGGCGTGGCCGCGGGTGGGGGCGTCCAGGCCGAGGATCATCCGCATGGTGGTGGACTTGCCTGCGCCGTTCGGGCCGAGGAAGCCGGTGACGGTGCCGGGGCGGACGGTGAAGGACAGGTCGGTGACGACGGTCCGGTCGCCGTAGCGTTTGGTGAGGTGCTGAGCCGTAATCATGCTCCGATGCTCGTCCGCGGGGCGGCGGCGGGCGTCGGACCGGGGCCGTAATCGGGGTGAGCGCGGTGGTACCCCGGTACTACCGTGGCGGCCATGAGTGCCAGTGTCGTGCCCTTCGGGGACTGTGTGATCCGGCCGGTGCGGGCGGAGGAGTGGGAGGCGGCGAAGGAGCTGCGGCTCCGCTCGCTGCGGGACCCGGTGGCACACCTCGCCTATCTCGACACCTACGAGGAGGCCGTGGCCCGGCCCGACTCGTGGTGGCGGGAGCGCACGGCGAAGGGCGCGGAGGGCGCGGACGGGGCGCGGCAGTTCATCGCCGAGGCGGGGGACGGGAGCTGGGTCGGCAATGTGGCCGTGCTGCTGGAGGAGGCCGGGTCGACGGACTGGGCCGGGTTCCCCGTCGAGCGGCCGCAGGGGCATCTGGTGGGGGTGTACGTGGCGCCCGGGCACCGGGGCAGCGGGCTGACGAAGGCGCTGTTCGAGGCCGCGCTGGAGTGGGCTTGGGGGCGCGGGGCGGAGCGGGTGCGGCTCATCGTGCACCCCGACAACGGGCGGGCGCGGGCGTTCTACCGCAAGGCCGGGTTCGTGGAGAGCGGGGTGACCTGGCCGCTCGCGGGCAAGCCGGACGAGCGGGAGCTGGAGATGGCCGTGGAGCGGTGACGCCCGCGGTCACACCGGCAGTTCGTCGTGGGGCCAGCGGGCCCTGCCCTGTTCGCGGGAGCGGAGCAGGGCCAGGGTGGGCATGCCGTGGTCCGCGCCGGTGGCGAGGAGTTCCGGGAGCTGGGGGAGCGGGGCCACGGCCGCCACGTCGTCCAGGACGAGGGTGAGTGGTGGGTCGAGCCGACCGGAGGATGACCGTGCGGCCATGCGCCGGCCGTGCTCGACCACGTGTGAGGCGAGGGCCGTCAGCAGGGGCATCGCGCCCGGGCTGGTACGGGGGTCCTCGATGGATTCACCCACGACATAAAGCGTGCCCCCTTCGTGGACGAAGGAATCCAAGGCGAGGGCATCGGTTCGGTTGGGAGTGCAGGCCTCACGGACATTGACCGTGGAGAGCGCGGCCAGGGCACGGGTGGTCAGCTGCTGGGCCATGTCCCGGCGTTCGGGGTGCGCCGTGAGGGCCGCCTCGAGTTCGCCGGCGGCGCCGGGGGCGGCCTTGGGGCTGGTGCGGAGGATGCGTACGGCGTCGTGCACCTGGATGCCCTGGGACCAGCGGTGGACGTGGCGGACGGTGCGGCCGTCGACGGCGGCGGCGTCGACGTAGCTGCGGAGCAGGGTCTCGGCGGTGTCGCTGACCGCCTGGTCGAGGCGGGAGGTGGGGCGGACGGGGGCGAGCAGTGCGGCCGCCCTGGCCTTGGCCGTGTCCTTGTCCTCGCAGCCGGCTGTCGGCGACCAGTGGAGGCGGGCCGGGGTGTCGCAGAGGTGCGTGGGGTCGTAGAGGTGGGTGGGGCCCAGCTTGGCCCGGGCGTCCTTGGTGTCGTGCCAGAGGGCCGGGTTCGAGGTGATGACCAGGGCGGGGCCCTCCGCGTCGCGTACGGCCTGGGCGGCGGTGGTGCGGCGGGTGGCCGGGGGGCCGTAGTGCAGGCCCGCGGCCTCGGCGCGGGGTGCTTCCCGGCCGCCCGGCTGCCCGGTGCCGGACGGGTGTGCGGCCACGGGTTCCTGCCGCTCGGGTGTCTCCTCCTCGGGTGCCCTCGGCGTCGGCACCTCGTGGAGCTGCTTCGGCTCGGGTTCCGGACGCCGTTCGCGCTGCGGCTCGGGCCGGGGCTTCGGTGCGTCCGCCGGTCGCGCCTCCCGCCGTCGGGCCCGTACCGCTCTCCAGCGGGCCACCGTGCCCAGGACGAACACCGTCAGGACGACGAGGATCATCAGCTGGCCGATGAGCAGGCCCCAGAAGAGGCCGTAGCCGGAGAGGGCGCCCTGAGGGGTCTCCGGCCAGGCCCCGGGGAGGTCGTGGGGGTCGGAGGCGAGGTGGCGCATGGCCAGGGGGGTGCGGGTGAAGGCGACGCCGGACGGCCAGTGGCCGTGGGCGAAGAGGCTCGCGAGTCCCGTGGCCGTCCACACCATCGTGGTCATGCCGAGGAGGAACGCGAGGATGCCGATCAGCAGCCCGTCGGGGATGCCGCCGGCCCGGCCCTGCGCACGGTGATCGTCCGGTCTCACGCGTTCTCCCCCTACGCCACCGTCGATTCGGAGTCGCCGACGTGCTGTTCCACGAAGGCCGCCGCCCGCTCCTCCGCCTCCCGTTCGGCGGCGCGCAGGGCGTCGTCGGAGAGGTCGGCGGAGGACTCGGTCATCGCGCGGTCGGTGAAGACCAGTGGGCGTTCCGTCTCGGTGACCAGGTGTTTGACCACCTGGACGTTGCCGTTGACGTCCCAGACGGCGATGCCGGGGGTGAGCGTCGGGATGATCTCCACCGCCCACCTGGGCAGGCCGAGGACCCGGCCGGTCGCTCTGGCCTCGTCGGCCTTCTGGGCGTAGATGGTCCGGGTCGACGCCATCTTCAGGATGGCCGCGGCCTCCTTCGCCGCCGCCCCGTCCACCACGTCGGACAGATGGTGGACGACCGCGACGAACGACAGACCGAGCCGTCGTCCGAACTTCAGCAGCCGCTGGAACAGCTGGGCGACGAAGGGGCTGTTGATGATGTGCCAGGCCTCCTCGACCAGGAAGATGCGCTTCTTCCGGTCGGGGCGGATCCAGGTGTGCTCCAGCCACACGCCGACGATCGCCATGAGGATCGGCATCGCGATGGAGTTGCGGTCGATGTGGGACAGGTCGAAGACGATGAGCGGTGCGTCCAGGTCGATGCCGACGGTGGTCGGGCCGTCGAACATGCCGCGCAGGTCGCCGTCGACCAGCCGGTCCAGGACCAGGGCGACGTCCAGGCCCCACGCCCGGACGTCGTCTATGGCGACGTTCATCGCCTCCGCCGACTCGGGTTCGGGGTGGCGCAGCCGCTCGACGATGTCGGAGAGGACCGGCTGGCGCTCGACGACGGACTCGTTGACGTAGGCGTGCGCGACCTTGAGGGCGAAGCCGGAACGCTCGTCCAGGCCGTGCCCCAGCGCGACCTCGATGATGGTGCGCAGCAGGGCGAGCTGGCCGGTCGTGGTGATCGACGGGTCGAGCGGGTTGAGCCGGATGCCGTGGTCGAGGGCGGCCATCGGGTCCAGCCGGATGGGGGTGATGCCCAGCTCCTGCGCGACCAGGTTCCACTCGCCGACGCCGTCCTCGCCCTGGGCGTCCAGGACGACGACCTGGCGGTCGCGGAAACGCAGCTGCCGCAGGACGTACGTCTTCTCCAGGGCCGACTTGCCGTTTCCGGACTCCCCGAGGACCAGCCAGTGCGGGGCGGGGAGCTGCTGGCCGTAGAGCTGGAAGGGGTCGTAGATGTAGCCCTTGCCGGAGTAGACCTCGCGGCCGATGATGACGCCGGAGTCGCCGAGGCCGGGCGCGGCGGTCGGCAGGTACACCGCCTGCGCCTGGCCCGTGGACGTACGCACCGGCAGCCGTGTCGTCTCGACCTTCCCGAACAGGAAGGACGTGAAGGCGTCGGTGACGACGGACAGCGGATCCCGCATATCGGCTCAGCCCCTACCTTCGAATGCCGGTGGCGAACGGGAGTGTGTTCACGAACGCGCGGTGGTGCTCGCGGTCGCACCACTCCAGCTTCAGGTACGACTTTCCGGCCGACGCCCGTATGGTCCGCTTGTCGCGGGCCAGGGCCTCGGGATTGCGGGAGGAGACGGTGATGTAGCCGACCAGGTTGACGCCGGCCGCGCCGCTGGCGAGGTCCTCGCCGCGCTGGTCGAGGCGGCCGTGGGCGGCGATGTCGCGCGGGTCGACGGTGCGGTTCATCTTGGCGGCGCGGGACGCCTCGGCCTCGTCGTTGGTCTTCTCGGTCAGCATCCGCTCGATGGCGACCTCGGTGGGTTCGAGGTCCATCGTGACGGCGACGGTGCGGATCACGTCCGGGGTGTGGACGAGGAGCGGGGCGAGGAAGTTGACGCCCACCGGGGTCATCGGCCACTCCTTCACCCAGGCCGTGGCATGGCACCAGGGGGCGCGGGTGGCGGACTCGCGGGTCTTGGCCTGGAGGTAGGTGGGCTCCATGGCGTCCAGCTCGGCCGGCCAGGCGTTGCGCTGCGTCATCGCCTGGATGTGGTCGATCGGGTGGTCCGGGTCGTACATGGAGTGGATCAGCGAGGACAGTCTGCTCTGGCCGAGCGGCTGCCGTACGCGGATGTCGGCCTCCTGGAGCCGGGAGCAGATGTCGGTCAGCTCACGGGCCATGACGACGGCGAGTCCCGCGTCCCGGTCCACCTTGCCGCCGCCCTGGCTGCGCATGGCGCGGGCCATGGTGTTGGCCTCGGCGGCGAGCTCGCGCGTGTAGTGCATGCAGGCGACGAGGTAGGCGCGGTGCTGCTCGCTGCTGGTCGACACCATCGACTGCAGCTGGTCGTACGACTGCTGCAGCCACGGCGGCGACTTGTCGTCCCCGCGGACGGCGACGTCCTTGGCGTGGGCGTCGGGGTCGGCGGGCAGGGTGCGGGCGAGCATCTGGATGCGGGTGACGAAGCCGTCGCCGTTGGCGACGTGCTTGAGGAGGGTGCCGAAGCGGTCGACGAGGGCCTCCTGGTCCTCGCTGTCGCGCAGGCCGACGCCGGGGCCCTCGATCTCGATGGCTGCGGTGACGGTCTTGCGGTCCGCGTGCAGCAGTACGGCGATCTCGTCGGGGCCGAACGGCGCGGCGAGCCAGGTGATCCTGCCGATGCCGGGCGGCGGCCCGATCTCCACCTCGCGTCCGTCCAGCCGGGTGCCGGCCTCGACGGCGCTGGAGCGGTAGGTGACGTTGCGGCGCACGGTGCGCTTGTAGCTGCGGTTGATCTCGAACCACTTGTAGAACGTGCGGTGCTTGTACGGCACGTACACCGCGGCCAGCGCCAGCATCGGGAAGCCGACGAGGAGGACGATCCGCGCGGACAGCACGGGGACGAGGAGCCCGCACATCATGCCGAGGAACGCGCCCACGACGATCAGCGCGATCTCTCCGGTCTCGCGATTGCGGCCGACGATCGCGTTCGGCCGGGCGCGGCCGATCAGATACGTACGGCGGGGCGTGATCGGATGGGACAGATGGGACTCGGTCGTCAACGCCCTTCACCTCCCGTGCGGTTGGTACTGCTGTTGCGGTTGTTGCTGGCGTGGGGCGTGTTCACCGGGCTGCTCGAGCGGGGCGCGGGGGCGGCGGAGGGGACGGATCCGCCGCCGTTGGACCCGCGCGAGCTGTGCGCGGCGACACCGCCGGAGGCGGGGTTCGAGGGGCGGGCGCCGGGGGGCTGGCCGCCGCCGTGGTTGTCGGCGCGGGTGCTGTGGGTCTTGATGCCCTGGGCGACCAGGGTCGCCGGGGAGCTGATGACGGCGGCGGCCTTGCCCTCGGCGCCCTGCATGATGCGGTTGTTGCGGGAGCCGGCGATCTCGTCGCCGAAGCCGGGGACGAAGCGGTAGATCATCGCGGAGGCGAAGATGGCGAGCAGGATGATCGCCAGTCCGGACACCACGGCGGAGAAGGCGTCGGGCCCGTCCTCGGCGGAGAGCGCCCCGGCGAGGCCGAGGACGATCACGATGACGGGCTTCACGAGGATCACGGCGATCATGATGCCCGCCCAGCGGCGGACGTGGCCCCACAGGTTCTTGTCCACGAGGCCCGCGTAGACGACGGTGCCGAGGAGGGCGCCGACGTAGAGCAGGGCGGCGCGGATGACCAGCTCCAGCCAGAGGACGCCGGCGGCGAGGATCGACACGAGGGAGACGACGATCAGCATGATCGGTCCGCCGCCGATGTTGTCGCCCTTCTCGAGGGCGGCGGAGAACGTGCCGAAGAACGTGTCCGTCTGTTCGCCCGTCGCCTTGGCCAGGACGTCCGTGACGCCGTCGGTGGCGGACACCACGGTGTACAGGATCAGCGGGGTGAAGGCGGAGGCGAGCACGGTGAGCCAGAGGAACCCGATCGCCTCGGAGAGCGCGGTGGACAGGGGTACGCCCCGCACCGCGCGCTTGGCGACCGCGAGCAGCCAGAGCAGCAGCGTGAGGATCGTCGACGCGGCGAAGACGACGGCGTACTGCTGGAGGAACGTGTCGTTGGTGAAGTCGACGTTCGCCGTCTCGTTGACGGCGTCACTGAGCTTGTCGACGGTCCAGGACGCGGCGTCGGCACAGCCCTGGGCGAGGGAGGCGAGGGGGTCGAGGGTGGAGGTGGGGTCGTTGAGGGTGGAGGCCCCTCCGCCTTCGCTTCCTCTGCCGCGTTCGCAGTAGTCCTTGGCGGGGCCGTGGATCAGGTCACAGGGGTCATTGCTGCCCGACGGTGTCGGCGTCGGCGTAGGCGTCGGTGTGGGCGCGGCGAAGGACCGCGTGGCGAAGACGACTGCAGCCGCCTGTACGGCCGCGACGGCACCGGTCAGTTTGAGCAGGCGGCGGTTAGCGGGCATACGTGAACCCTCCGTACTCCTCGACGGCCTTCGCCATCTCGTCGGCGCTGGAGGCCCGCTCGTCACCCGGGACAGGCGTGGGGCCGTCCTTCTGCGAGTGGGTCACGATCTTCCAGTCGTCAGTGGTCCACTCAAGCTGCATGGTGATGGTGAACCAGCTGTTGGTGACCGGGTTGGTGGAACTCTCGCCCGCCAGCCCCAGAAGGCCGCTGCACCAGACCTCCACTGTCGCCGCGTCGGCGGATGACGAGGTGACCTTGGTACCGATCGGACTGGTGCGCGAGACGAACGTGAAGCCCTTCGGCGCAGTGCCGTCGTCGGTCAGGCCTACGTTCTGGTTGAACTCCGGGGTGTATGCCCTGTCCAGGGTCTCCTCGAAGTCCGCGACGCGCGCGGGGACGATGATCGATTGCAGGATGACGTCTCGCCGAGCCTTGCTGAACATCTCGGCGGAGCCCAGCGCCACCGCGTAATTCGCCGCCGCGCTCTCCGCTCCCTGGCGGTCGTGGGC